>Ga0208938_1000337_pt1 | contig 38341 bp, 26 predicted proteins | sample AD_UKC125_MetaG_FD_184434 | JGI IMG/M metagenome (GOLD analysis project Ga0208938, IMG submission 184434) | Active sludge microbial communities of municipal wastewater-treating anaerobic digesters from USA - AD_UKC125_MetaG (SPAdes) (version 2) | ecosystem: Engineered > Bioreactor > Anaerobic >...
CGCAAATGCGATGGCGAACCTGGCGTCAAAACCCTCTGGCTGGGCTTCGCGCGACTGCGAGACTTCGTCCGGGGAGTCGAACATATGCGTTCAATTTATGAAAAATGAGTTGTGTGTAAGGGTATGGGTTGGCGCAGGTAGTGCGCCTGGTGTGTCTCGCCGTCCAGAAACTCGACGATCGCGAGGATGAAGTCGTCCGGCTTGTTGAGCGAGTAGAGAATCTCGTTGCGCGTGACGGTGATCGTCGGCGCTCCGGTCACGCGGCCCTTCACCTCGATGAAGCGCAGCTTGCCGGTGCCGGGAATCTTGCTTTCGATGTCGTAGCCGAGCTTCTCGACTTCGCGGTCGGTCGGCTCGAAACCGAGCCCTCGCTCGATCGCCATGACGATGGCGCGCGCACGGGCAGCGCTGAGTTGGGTGTCGACCGGAGCGGTGAAAGCGGCGGTCGCCTGACCGGTCATCGCCTGGATCAAGCCCAGAGGAACGACCAGCAGGCCACCGAGCACGACGGGCGGCAGCGGTGAAATCTGCGCTTCGAGTTTCAGGTCTTCGAGCCGTTTCTGCAGCCGTCCCTGCAGCAGGTCGGCGCGCTTGCGGGCTTCATTGGAGTTGAGCCTGGCGTTCGGCTTGCCGGCCTGCTCCTGCAGCTTGAGTTCTTCCGCACGGTGGTCCCAGTAAGTGATCTCCTTGGTCAGCCGCTCCTTCACCGCCGCCTCGGTCCTGGCGATCAGTGCGAGTTTGCGGCCGCGCACTTCGGCCAGATGTTCGGGCACGACGTGCGCGACGGCATGGCCCTGCGCCCGTTGCTCCAGTCCGTGGGCGATCCACTGCGCTTCGGGCCGGTCGAGGAGGACATTGACGCCAGGCTCGCCGGTCTTCAGCGGGCGGTAGTCGAGATAGGGCGCGTAATGGACATGGCGCGTCGTTCCATCCGCCGCCAGTTCGACGTAGAGCATGCGCTTCGAAACGACGCGGCGCTCGCCGGCGTGGGTGAGGCCGGCATCCTGTATGGCGTGCTCCAGATAGAAGAGCACGCGCGGCAAGGTGCCGGGATCGCGCTCGTCGACCAGCACGGTGCCGCGCTTGAGAAGGTCACGGTTGCGCTCCAGCGTGAGGTCGATGACGGCGTCGAGCAGCGGGTGACCGGGGCAGATGAAAGCCGCCAGCGGCTGGTCCTGCGGGGCGACCAGCGCCTTGTCGAAAGCGATGCGCTCATAGCGCGGCAGCACCGGTTCGCCGATGCCGATCAGGCGATCGCGGTGGCGCACCGGGGCGGGAACGTGGGTGACTTCGTAACGGCGAGGTTCGCGCTGCCTGGCCGCTCCACCGAGCTGCCTGAAGGCTTCATGAAAGAAGGACTCGATATAGTGCGGTTGCAGGCGGCGGGCATCGGCGCGCTCCATGTCCTCGCGGATGCGCTGCACCCGGCTGGCGTCCATCGCGTCGTGCGCCAGCACGCGCTCTTCGAGCAGGTTCTGCAGGTGGCCGTGGTCGAGCGCGATGTCGAGCACCGTCGTCAGGTAGGCTTTGACTTCCGGCTTTTCGCCATGGCGGATCGCTTCGATCAGGAGTTCCCTGAGCGACTTGCCCTCGAATTCCAGCTTGCCGAGAACGTCGAAAACCTGCCCGCCGAGCGCCTGGCGCGCCTGTTCGAGCTTTTCCAGCAGCTTGCGATAGACATCGCCTTCGCGGGTATCGTCCGCCACCAGATTCCACAGGTGGCAGACCTCGGTCTGGCCGATGCGGTGGATGCGGCCGAAGCGCTGTTCGAGCCGGTTCGGGTTCCACGGCAGGTCGTAGTTGACCATCAGATGGGCACGCTGCAGGTTGATGCCCTCGCCGGCGGCGTCGGTCGCCAGCAGCACCTGCACCGCGGGGTCGTGCTTGAACGATTCCTGCACCTTCAGGCGCTCTTCGCGGCCGATGCCGCCGTGGATGATGACCACGGCTTCCCGGCGGCCGAGCAGCGTGGTGATGCGCTGTTCGAGATAGTTGAGCGTGTCGCGGTGCTCGGTGAAGATGACGAGCTTCTGATGCGGCGAAGGCGTTGGCGGTGGGATCGGACCGGCGCCATAGGGAGCCGGCGGCTCGGCGACGCGATGGGCTATGGCCGCCGGAGTGAAGATTTCAGCAAGCAGACTGGCGAGTTCGCGCCACTTGGTGTCGGTGCCACTGCGGCGCACGGCCAGCGCCTGGCTTTCGAGCCCCTTCAGCGTTTCGATCTCGATGCGCAGTTCGGCCATCGAGCGGGCCGCGGTGGCCTGATCGAGGATTCCCTCTTCGGCCGCCTCGACCTCGTTGTCGGGCGCTTCGTCCAGATCGTCGATATCGTCGCTGTCGAGCGCCGGCAGCGCGGCCGGGAGGATCGATGCGCTCTGGCCGCCACGCTGCAGGACGTCCAGTTCGCGCAGACGGCTTTCGAGGCGTTCGCGGCGGCGGCACAGCGACTGGTAGATGGCCTCCGGCGAGGACGCCAGACGCCGTTGCAGGATGGTCAGCGCAAAGCCGACGGTGCCGGCGCGCTTGTCGTTCTCCAGCGCTTCGGCGCGGTTGAATTCCTCGCGCACGTAGCCGGTGACGGCCCGGTAGAGGATGGCTTCCGCGTCGGAGAGCTGGTAGGGCACGGTGTAGGCAATCCGCTCGGGGAAGAGTGGCGTGCCGTCGAACTTGCGCAGGCTTTCTTTCACCATCCGGCGCATCAGGTCCGAGACATCGGCGGTATGCACGCCATCGCGATAGCGGCCTTCGAAACGGTCACCGTCGAGCAGCGCCATGAACAGCTGGAAGTCGGCTTCCTTGCCGTTGTGCGGGGTCGCCGACATCAGCAGGAAGTGCCGGGTGAGCGTCGACAGCAACTGGCCGAGGCGATAGCGTCGGGTGTATTTCGTCTCGCCGCCGAACACGGTCGCCGACATCTTGTGCGCTTCGTCGCAGACCACGAGATCCCAGCGGCAATCGGGGGCCTGGATTTTCTGCTGCACGTCTTCGTTGCGTGAGAGCTTGTCGAGGCGGGCGATGACGAGGTTGGCTTCGAGGAACCAGTTGCCGGTGCGCGCCGCTTCGAGCTTGTCGTTGGTCAGGATCTCGAAGGGCAGGTGAAAGCGCCGGTAGAGTTCGTCCTGCCACTGTTCGGCCAGACTGCCGGGACAGACGATCAGGCAGCGCTGCAGGTCGCCGCGGACGATCAGCTCCTTGATCAGCAGACCGGCCATGATCGTCTTGCCGGCGCCGGGGTCGTCCGCCAGGAGAAAGCGCAGCGGCTGGCGAGGCAGCATCGTTTCGTAGACCGCGGTGATCTGGTGCGGTAGTGGATCGACGAGCGAGGTATGCACCGCCAGCACCGGGTCGAACAGGTGTGCCAAGCGGATGCGCTGGGCCTCGGACACCAGGCGGAAGAGTGCGCCATCGCCATCGAAGCTCCACGGTCGGCCCTGCTCGACAAGTTCCAGGCGCGGTTCGTCGTCACGGTAGAGAAGCTCGTTGGCCACCTTGCCGGAGGGCGTCTTGTAGGTCAGCTCCAGTGCCGCGGAACCAAACCACTGAACGCTGACCACGACCACCAATGCGTCAGGAACGATGCCGCGGATGGCGGCGTTGGGCTGGAGTTGTTCGAGTTTCATGACCGATCGCAACCTGGAATTATTGTTCTCTGCCGTGCTCATCCGACGGTGTCGACCAGCGTAGGAGCCCGGCACCGCAGTCTGACCGATATCTGGCGCAGTTCGACGATCCCCTTCTGGCGCAGGTTGCGCTTGCTCTTCCAGTCACGCAGCGCGTCGCGAATCACTTCGCTGCTGGACGCGTATTCGCCAGTGGCAACGGCGCCGCGAACGATCTCGACCATCTCGGTCGGCAGAGCAATGCTGGTCTTTTCGGCGGTGGTGATGGGTCCTTCTCTCGGCAGCAAGCGCAATCGGGGCAGCTTCACACTAGACTATCCCTTGCGCTTCCACAGACGGCTGAAATCGAAATCCAGGGCGCATCTGGACAGTTCGAAACCGTGGGTTTCGTCGTGGAAATCGCCGACCTTGCGATATTCCCCCTCTACGAGCCGCCACACTTTGGCCATTTTCACTTCCGGGTAGACCAGCACGTAATGAAGCACGCCTTCCGTGCGGTAAAGATCGAATTTGACGACTTCATCCCGCCGGGTGGTCTTGGGCGAGAGGACTTCGAAAATCAGATCGGGGGCGCGGGTCAGCCGTTCGCTTTCGGGTGGGTAGCAGATCACCAGCACGTCGGGACGGACGACGGTGTCTTGCGCAAATTCCACGTCTATTTCAAACACCGCCTGGCAATGCGGGCAATCGTCGAGCGATTCGTCGAGTTGCCGAAAGATGGCGGCGCTGACCTGCTGATGACCGAGGCTGGGCGACGGGCCCATTGCCACCGGTTGGCCGTGAATCAGTTCCCAATCGCCTTCCCATTGCAGGTAATCCTGCACCGTGTAGGCCTCGACTGCTGGGTGCATGGACATCGCCTGCATACTCCCTTCGTTTGAAAGCGGACTGGAAATCCGACGGAGCTTCAGCAGTGTAGGAAGCCCGCTGCCAGGCCGTCAACCCTGGCAATCGTGGTCGGTACCGGTGCAGCCTGCGGATCCGCGTGACCGACCGCCTCGTCGCCCAACTTCCTCCTCCCTCGGAACGCTGGTCCGCGTGCGGGGATCAGGCGCAGCGGCGCCGTCGGCACTCCCGGGCGGGCCAGAATGTGACGCCGGAATTGCGTCAATCGACGCTTGAAGGTAGTATCCATGCCGCGCGCCGCATGATTGGGCTGATCTTGTCAACCTGCCGGTTCGGCGGCCCCATCCGAACCGCTCCGCAATTCCCCACTGCGGAAGAAAAGTGGCCCTGCCATTGGCTCGGGTCCTTATATTAACTTCGCAACTACCTCTACTGTTCCCAGAATGATTTCCGGCCTACTCAAGAAGATTTTCGGCAGCCGCAATGATCGGCTGATCAAGCAGTACTCGCAGGTCGTCCGCAAGATCAACGCGCTGGAAGCTGGTATCAGTGCGCTGTCCGACGAGGGCCTGCGCGGCAAGACGGCCGAATTCAAGACCCGTGCGGCCAATGGTGAGACGCTGGATGCGCTGCTGCCGGAAGCCTTCGCCGTGGTTCGCGAGGCCGGCAAACGTACTCTGGGCATGCGTCACTTTGACGTCCAGTTGATCGGCGGCATGGTACTGCACGACGGGAAGATCGCCGAAATGCGCACCGGCGAAGGCAAGACGCTGGTCGCGACGCTGGCCTCCTACCTCAATGCGCTGTCCGGCAATGGCGTGCATGTGGTGACGGTCAACGACTACCTGGCCAACCGCGATGCGGAGTGGATGGGACGCCTGCACCGCTTTCTTGGCCTCACGGTCGGCGTGAACCTCTCGCAGATGGCGCACGAGGACAAGCAGGCGGCCTACGCCGCCGACATCACCTACGGGACCAACAACGAGTTCGGCTTTGATTACCTGCGCGACAACATGGTCTACTCCGGCGGCGAGCGCGTGCAGCGCAAGCTCAGCTTCGCCATCGTCGACGAGGTCGACTCGATCCTGATCGACGAAGCCCGCACGCCGCTGATCATCTCGGGGCAGGCGGAGGACCACACCGACCTGTACGTGCGCATGGACAAGGTGGCGCCGTTGCTCAAGCGCTGCGCCGAGGAAAACGGTCCGGGGGATTACTGGGTCGACGAAAAAGGTCACCAGATCCTGATGACCGAGGAAGGGCACGAGCACGCCGAGGAGATCCTTGCCGCCAACGGCCTGCTCCCCGACGGCGGCAGTCTGTACGATGCGTCCAACATCCTGATGATCCACCACCTCTACGCCGCCCTGCGGGCCCACAATCTGTTCCTCAGGGATCAGCAGTACGTGGTGCAGAACGGTGAGGTGATCATCGTCGACGAGTTCACCGGCCGCCTGATGTCGGGGCGCCGCTGGTCCGACGGTTTGCACCAGGCGGTCGAGGCCAAGGAGGGGGTCAGGATTCAGAACGAGAACCAGACCCTGGCCTCGATCACCTTCCAGAACTACTTCCGCATGTACAGCAAGCTTTCGGGGATGACCGGCACGGCGGATACCGAAGCCTACGAATTCCAGCAGATCTACGGGCTCGAAACGGTGGTCATCCCGACCAACCAGCCGATGAAGCGCACCGACAACAACGATCAGGTCTTCCGCACGGCAAAGGAAAAACACACCGCGATCGTCGCCGACATCCGTGGCTGCCGTGATCGCGGGCAGCCGGTGCTGGTCGGCACGACCTCGATCGAAAACTCCGAATTGCTCTCGGCACTGCTCGACCACGAAAAGCTTCCGCATCAGGTGCTCAACGCCAAGCAACATGCGCGCGAGGCCGAGATCGTGCGCGAGGCCGGCCGGCCGGGGGTGATCACGATTGCCACCAACATGGCCGGTCGCGGTACCGACATCGTTCTCGGCGGCAGCATCGAGAAGCAGATCTCCCAGATCCGCGACGACGAAGCACTGCCCCAGGCCGATCGCGATGCGCGCATCGCCGAGATCCGCGCGCAATGGCAGAAGCTGCACGAACAGGTGGTTGCCGCCGGCGGCCTGCACATCATCGGCTCCGAGCGGCATGAGTCGCGGCGGATCGACAACCAGTTGCGCGGGCGTTCGGGTCGCCAGGGGGACCCGGGTTCGTCGCGCTTCTATCTCGCACTTGACGACTCGCTGCTGCGCATCTTTGCCGGTGATCGCCTGAAATCGATCATGGAACGACTGAAGATGCCCGAAGGCGAGCCTATCGAGCATCCGCTGGTTTCGCGTTCGCTGGAATCGGCGCAGCGCAAGGTCGAGGCCCGCAACTTCGACATGCGCAAGCAGCTTCTCGAATACGATGACGTGGCCAACGATCAGCGCAAGGTCATTTATGCGCAACGCAACGAGTTGCTGGAAACCGAGGACATCTCCGAAACCGTGACCGCGATGCGCGAGGGCGTGCTGCACGACGCCTTCCGGTTGCATGTCCCGGCCGAGAGCGTCGAGGAACAATGGGACCTGCCGGGCCTGGAAAAGACGCTCGCTTCCGATCTGCAGCTACAACTGCCGATCGTCGAGTGGTCGAAAGACGAACCGAGCCTGCGCGACGAAGCCATCCTCAGGCGGATCGTCGACGCGGCTTCCACCTCGTACACGGCCAAGGTCGAGCTCGTCGGTGCCGAGGTCTTTCACCAGTTCGAGCGCAACGTCATGCTGCAGAGCCTGGACACGCACTGGCGCGAGCATCTGGCGGCCCTCGACCATTTGCGGCAGGGGATACACCTGCGCGGCTACGCGCAGAAGAACCCGAAGCAGGAATACAAGCGCGAAGCGTTCGAACTGTTTCAACGGCTGCTTGACAGTGTCCGTGCCGACGTGACGCGTCTGCTGATGACCGTTCAGATACGCGCGCAGGATGTCGAGGAAACCGCCCCGCACGCCGCCGTGCAGAACGTCCGCTACCAGCATGCGGACTACGACGACGCCTTGGGACAGGGTAATGAGGCGGCGGCTGTCGCTCAGAAGCCCCTGCCGACAGGCCCGAAAGTCGGCCGCAACGACCCCTGCCCCTGCGGCTCGGGCAAGAAGTACAAATTCTGTCACGGCAAGTTGTCGTAGCTGCCGGCTACTGATCACCAGGCGAGCGGCCCGGCGCCTGCATACCGCTCGCCTGTCTCCGAACGTGAGGTCGCCATGCCCGTCAACTACAGTACCCCCTCCCCTGCAGCCTTGTTCCCGGTCGCCGGTGTTCGTCTCGGGGTGACCGAAGCGGCAATCCGCAAGCCCGATCGCCCGGACCTGACGGTTCTCGATCTGAGCGCCGGTACGCGCGTCGCCGGGGTGTTCACCGCCAACCGCTTCTGCGCCGCGCCCGTACAGATCTGCCGCCGCCACCTGGAACTCGGCAGCGACATCCGCGCCCTGGTCATCAATACCGGTGTGGCGAATGCCGGCACGGGTGATGCCGGCTGGCATGCCGCGGTGGACAGTTGTACCGCGCTCGGGCAGTTGCTGGGTATCGCCGACCGGCAGGTGTTGCCCTTCTCGACCGGCGTCATCCTCGAACCCTTGCCGACGGAGCGCCTGATCGCCGGTCTCCCGGCCTGTGTCACCGACCTCCGGGCCGACAACTGGCATGCCGCCGCACACGCGATCATGACCACCGACACGGTTGCCAAGGCGGCCTCGCGGCGTGTGCTCATCGCCGGCCGGACCGTCACCGTCACCGGCATCAGCAAGGGCGCCGGGATGATTCGGCCGAACATGGCGACGATGCTCGGTTTCATCGCCACCGACGCCGACATCGGCACGCCCCTGCTGCAGGAGTTGCTGCGCGAAGCGGCCGATGCGTCGTTCAACTGCATCACGGTGGACGGCGATACGTCAACCAACGACTCCCTGATCCTGATCGCTACCGCGCAGGCCGGCGCCGCATTCGCCGACTCGGCCGCGCCCGGCTACTCGGTGCTGCGGGACACGGTGATCGCCGTCGCCCGGGAACTCGCGCAGGCGATCGTTCGCGACGGCGAAGGGGCCAGCAAGTTCATCAGCATCGCCGTCGAAGGTGGCCGCGACCGTGCGGAGTGCAAGCGCGTGGCTTACGCGGTGGCCCATTCGCCGCTGGTAAAGACCGCCTTCTTCGCTTCCGACCCGAACCTCGGCCGCATCCTGGCCGCGATCGGCTACGCCGACGTTGCAGACCTCGACGTGGATCGCATCAGCGTCTGGCTGAGCAGCGCGGGAACCGAGGTCCTGGTCGCCGAGCAGGGTGGTCGGGCGGCGTCATACCGCGAAGAGGACGGGGCCGCGATCATGCTGCAGGCCGAGATCGGCGTCCGCATCGAGTTGCGGCGCGGCCCGGCCAGCGCCGTCGTGTATACCTGTGATCTCTCCTACGACTACGTGCGGATCAACGCCGACTATCGCAGCTAGACGCGTCGCAGAAGTACGAGAACAGCGCGTCGCTGTGCTTGAGACTCAAGGGCTGGAATCAGTGCAGGACGTGCGGAATCGCCAGGGTGAACTCGGGGATGTCGGCTTCGAACTGCTTCCCGTCGACAGCCGTGAACTGGTAGCTGCCGCGCATCGTGCCCACCGGTGTGTCGAATTGGCAGCCGCTGGTATAGACGAACTGCTCGCCCGGCTGCAGCAACGGCTGTCGGCCGACGACACCCAGGCCGCGGACTTCCTGCACCTCGCCCCCGGCGTCGGTAATGATCCAGTGACGTGAAATCAGCTGCGCAGCGACTGTCCCGACGTTGTCTATGGTGATGGTATACGCAAAGACGTAGTTGTCGTTCGCCGGATCCGACTGCTCGGCGATGTATTGCGGGACCGCGACGACTGCGATCTCGTATTTCTTGCTTTCGGCCATGTCTGCTCGATGTCGGAACACTCAGAACCCGCATTGCACACCAAACCGTGTGGGCTGACAAGCTTGTTGTCGCCGTCGGGCGCAGATTCGCTTGCCACCCGCATCGCACGGTGACTTTGGCGGTACTCTCGGCGCTCTTGTGCTCCGGGGCGCACGCATTTTGGCATTAGAATATAACCCTGTCCGATCAGGGGTTCCTGCCATGTACGTCATTGCTCCAAGCATCCTTTCCGCCAATTTCGCCAAGCTCGGGGAGGAGATCGTGAATGTCGTCGCCGCCGGTGCGGACTGGATTCATTTCGACGTGATGGACAACCACTACGTGCCGAACCTGACCATCGGCCCGCTGGTCTGTGAAGCCATCCGCCCCCTGACGCAGGCCCCGATCGACGTGCATCTGATGGTCAAGCCGGTGGACCGCATCGTTCCCGATTTCGCAAGGGCCGGCGCCAACATCATCACCTTCCACCCGGAGAGCTCCGAACACGTAGATCGCACCCTGGCGCTGATCCATGAGCAGGGTTGTCAGGCGGGCCTGGTGTTCAATCCGGCGACGCCGCTGGATTACATGGACTACGTCATGGACAAGCTCGACGTGGTGCTGCTGATGAGCGTCAACCCCGGCTTTGGCGGCCAGAAGTTCATACCGGCGACGCTCGGGAAGCTCAAGGCGGCACGTACCAGAATCGACGCGTACGCGCGCGCCAGCGGGCGGCAAATCCGTCTGGAGGTCGACGGCGGGGTGAAGGTCGACAACATCGCTGAAATCGCCCGCGCCGGTGCCGACGCATTCGTTGCCGGATCGGCAGTTTTCGGCGCCGCCAGGGACAGCGACCGTAATCGCTACGACAGCGTGCTTGCCGCGCTGCGTGCGCAACTGGAGATCCCGTGATGTCTCAATCCCTGCCCGTGCGCGCGGTGCTCCTTGACCTGGACGGAACACTGCTGGACACCGTGCTCGACCTGCATGCCGCAGCCAATGCCATGCTGCGCGACCTCGCTTGCCCCGAAGTATCGGTCGAGTCGATCCGCAGCTACGTCGGGCGCGGGATCCCCAACCTGGTCAAGCGCGTGCTGGCGGGCAGCCTGGCCGCCGCCGACGACACCACGCCACCGCCAGCCGACGCCCTGAGCGGCTTCAGGCGGCACTACGCGACGGTGAATGGTCGCCATACCCTGCTGTTCCCCGGCGTGCTGGAGGGGCTGCAGGCATTCAAGGCGCTGGACCTGCCGCTCGGGGTGATCACCAACAAGGCTGAAGCATTTACCCTGCCCCTCTTGCAACGCACCGGGCTGTTCCCCTTTTTTGACGTGATCGTCAGCGGCGACGTGCTGCCGCGGGCAAAGCCCGACCCGATGCCCCTGCTCTGGGCCAGCGGTCGGCTCGGCGTGTCGCCGGTCGAGGTTCTGATGATCGGCGATTCGGTGCATGACTTTCATGCCGGACGGGCCGCAGGTTGTCATGTGTTTCTGGTGCCTTACGGCTACAACGAAGGACGCGACATTCGCGAACTGGCTTGTGATGGTATAGTTTCGACCCTTTCCGAAGCCGCGCGACGCGTGGTACACGCATGAGCGCCCCATACCGGCGTCCGACAGCCGCCCGGGCCTGGCCGTAACACGCGCGGCCTGACTGTGGGGGCCGCCCAGCCCATGTGGCCGATGCGCATCGGTTCGCGCGCCGCATCCTGTAGCACATCCTTGTGGAATTCCGATGACTGAAGCCTATTTCAATCGCCTGGCAGCCGAAGGCTACAACCGCATCCCGGTCACGCTCGAAACCTTTGCCGACCTCGATACGCCGCTGTCGATCTATCTGAAACTGGCCAACGCGCCTTACAGCTATCTCCTTGAATCGGTGCAGGGGGGCGAGCGCTTTGGCCGCTACTCGATCATCGGCCTGGCCAGTCCGACGCGCATTGTCGTCAATGCGCATCAGGTACTGGTACTGAACGGCAACCGCATCGCCGAGCGTGAAGACGACACCAACCCACTCGACTTCATCGGCAAGTACATGAAGCGCTTTCGTGCCGCTCCGACAACCGGGCTGCCGCGCTTCTGCGGCGGCCTGGTCGGGTGCTTCGGCTACGATACCGTCCGTTACATCGAAACCCGCCTGACGCGCTCCCAGAAAACCGACGACCTGGGAATTCCCGACATCGTGCTGCTGCTTTCCGAAGAAATCGCGGTCGTCGACAACCTTTCGGGCAAGCTGACACTGGTGGTCTATGCCGAACCTGGCGTTCCCGGCGCATACCACAAGGCACACGCCCGGCTCAGGGAACTGCTCGCCAGCCTGCGTGAACCCGTCCGCATTCCGCCCGAAACGCCGCGATCTTCACAACCGGCGGCGTCGATGTTTGGCGAAGCGCAGTTTCGGCAAGCGGTGGTGAAGGCGAAACATTACATCACCGAGGGCGACCTGATGCAGGTCGTGCTGTCCCAACGCATGAGCAAACCGCTCGCCGCCAGCCCGATGGCCCTGTACCGCTCGCTGCGTTCACTCAATCCTTCGCCCTACATGTTCTATTTCGACTTCGAGGACTTCCACGTGGTCGGCGCTTCACCTGAGATTCTCGTCCGCCTGGAGGGCGATACGGTCACCGTCCGCCCGATCGCCGGCACACGCCGGCGCGGCGTTTCGTTCGAGGAGGATCAGGCACTCGCCGCCGAGTTGCTGGCCGACGAGAAGGAACGTGCGGAGCATGTGCAGCTCCTCGATCTCGGCCGCAATGACGCCGGCCGCGTCGCGCGCGTCGGCACGATCAGACTCACCGAAAACATGATCGTCGAGCGCTACTCACACGTGATGCATATCGTCTCGAACGTCGAAGCCAAGCTAAGACCAAAGCTCAGTGCGCTCGACGTGCTGAAGGCCACGTTTCCGGCGGGGACGGTTTCCGGGGCTCCGAAGGTCAGGGCCATGGAGATCATCGATGAGCTCGAACCCGTCAAGCGAGGAATCTACGCAGGTGCCGTCGGCTACCTCGGTTTCAACGGCGACATGGATCTGGCCATCGCGATCCGCACGGCCATCGTCAAGGACGGCCAGTTGCACGTGCAGGCCGGCGCCGGCATCGTCGCCGACTCCGACCCGGCTTCCGAATGGCAGGAAACCCAGAACAAGGCGCAGGCCATACTGCGGGCAGCCGAGCTTGCCGAACACGGCCTCGACACGCGCTGCTAGAGCAACCGGGTTTGCCGCAGTCTGCCGCCCGGGTTGAGCGTGCCGCCGCCTGCTGAACCGAGCCCGTGCAGAGGCTACGTTTACCCAGGGTACGCGTGTCATTTGATCTACAGCCGTTGCGTGCCTGGATTACAATTGACCGTCTTTTCCTGGCGCAAGCATGCAATTCGTCGCAAGGCTGACCTTCAATGATCCTCAGACTGTTTCCGAAGCGTCCTGATCATCCTCTGGCCGACGGCCAGGAGTTGAAGAGGATTCTCGCCGAACTGCATGTCGCCCGGGCACTGAACGCAGTTGACGAAGTGGCGGGCTGGTTCGAGTCGCTGAAGCATGCCGAAGATTTCCGACTGGACCACTTGTTCGACGTGCTCCGGCAGCTCGATGATGCGGCGCAACCGCACCTGCGTCGTCTGGCACGAGACTATCTGCACTCGCCGCACCTGTCGACAATCGAACGCCAACGGCTGTGGACGCGAAGTTGCACTTACCTCAGCGAAGTGGCCACGGTCTACTCCCTCTGCATCGAGCGCGCCCGTCTGGATCCCAAAAGTCGGGGCAGCGTTGCTTTCAAGGCGTCGCTGCCCCTGCTCAACGCCCGCTTGCAGGCAGCATGCTGCGCGCGCCTGAAGTGGCTGGCGTATCGCTACGAGCCCCCGGGCGAAGAACTCTGGGGTTGTCTCGGAGAAACCTACCTCGCTGCCGAAGCGGCCGGGCACGCGCAGAAATCGCTGCAGCTTTACCCTGCCCAGTTGGGGCTCAGCAGTGTTGCGCAGCAATACCTGCACGCGCTGGTGTTCTTTACGTCGTCGGTCGACGGACTGCTGCCGGTGCAAGTTGAAATGGCCGATCGCCTGATCGCGCATTTCCTGTCAGGCTTCGTCTTTTCCGCCGACTGCCGTCCGGACAGTGTGTATTGGGTCGACGCGGCCAGCGGCGGGGCACCGGCGCGGCTGGCCCGGAAGCCACGCGCGAGCAGCCCTGGCCTGCGTTTCTTTTCCGCCGGCCCGGCGCTGACTGCTCTCGAAGAACTGATCCATGTCGTCGAACGTGGCGAAGTCCCGAGCACGCTGAACCTCGGCGGCGAGTACCCGCAGAAGGTGCTGCTGCCGGTACTGCGTCATCTGCGTCTCTACTGGGCACTGCGGCCACCACAGCGGCGACATCAGCGGCATCCCCTGACCACCAGCATCGCCGTCCTGCAGGGGTTCGAGCACAGCTACGTGGTGTTCTCCGGCGCCGTGCCACGCCTGACAAGGGAAGCCGGCGTCCAGAACGCGATCCTTGAAGACGTCAGCCTCGGGGGATTCCGCGCCTGTTTCGATGACGCGGGTGGCGAGCGCATCAAGCTTGGCGCACTCCTCTGCATGCAGGCTGAGGGGGGCGACAACTGGTTGCTCGGTGCAGCAAGGCGGATCAACCGGCTTAAAGGCACACGCGCCAGGATCGGCGTCCAGGTGCTCGCCAGGCACGCGCAAAGCATCGAGTTGCGGCCACGCCGCAGCGGCTTCGCGGCAGCGGTCGCCATTCCGGGAATCTGGCTGCGTGACGGTGGCGAACCCGACGTATTGCGCATCGTGCTGCCGCTGGGGAGCTTTGATGTTCGGGAAACGCTGGATTTCTGCGATGCCGACCAGCTGCACGTGCTGACGGCGCTGGAACTGGAGGAAAGTGGCAACGATTACGAGATTGCCCGCTTCCACGAGCAATCTGCCACTTGAGGGCCAGCACCCGGCGCTGCTGAAAACGCTCCAGATCGAGCCATGACGAACCCACGCGCAGTCTTCGGCTGCGTCTAACGTTTCGTGCTTCGGCGACCGCGCTGCCGCTCAGCTTTGAGCGGCAGCGTCCGGCGGACGCGCGGATTTCGGCCGAAAGGTTCTGCTGACCGCGTCGAAGGTCTCGACATACGGTCCGCCGAGCAGGTCAATACAGTAGGGAACGGCGGAAAAGATGCCATTGACCCGCAGCGTACCATCGCTCGCCCTGACTCCTTCAAGGGTTTCGCGAATCGCCTTGGGCTGCCCAGGCAGATTCAGGATCAGCGCCTTGCCACGCACGACGCCGACCTGGCGCGAGAGTATGGCGGTGGCCACGAAGTTGAGGCTGATGCGCCGCATTTCTTCGCCAAAGCCCGGCAACACCTTGTCGGCAATGGCCAGCGTCGCTTCCGGAGTGACGTCGCGCGCCGCCGGGCCGGTGCCACCGGTGGTCAGCACCAGATGACAGCCGACCTGATCGACCAGTTCGATCAGGATGCTCTCGATCAGCGCCTGATCGTCGGCAATCAGGCGGGTTTCCATCCGCCAGGGGCTGCGCAGTGCCTTGGCGAACCACCCCTGCAGCGCCGGAATACCCTGGTCGACATAGACCCCCTGTGAAGCGCGGTCGCTGATCGATACGAGGCCGATCAGGAGTTCGTCAGTCGTGGTCATCTTCAACTCCGCTGTCTGCCGTGGCGCCGCCCTGTTCGATTTCCTTGAGAAGCTGAAAGATCGCCCGGTAACTGCGCGGCGGCTTGCCCTGTGCCTGCTCGAGCAGCGCCGCCCGGCGCAGTGCGCGCAAGTGTTGCAGGTCAATCGACGGCGCTGTGGCGGCAATCTCGTGCAGGACCTTCTCGTCCGCCAGGAATTCGGCTCGCCGCCTTTCGATACGGTGCAGTTTCGCCGTTTCGTCTGCCGATTCGCCGCGAACGACCGCCAGAACCGCCCGAATCGGTTGCGGGTCCACGTCCCGCATCAGGCGGCCAATGTATTGCATCTGCCGGCGCCGCGCATCGTCGTGTCGGAGCATGCGCTGGGCGTCACGTACCGCCGTGCGCAGGTCTTCCGGGAGGTCGATCTTGCGCAGACGATCGCTGCTCAATTCAACCAGTTCCTCGCCGAGCGCCTGCAACTCCGCCATGGCCCGCTTGCGCTGCGTCTTCGACGGCGGTGCTTGCTCTTCGTCAGGGATACTCATCGGCTTGCAGTTCGTCTTTCGCTGTGACAGGTGCAACGGTCAGCGCGCAATGCGGCAACAGGGGCCTTCCGGGGAACTGCTATGATAGCGGCTTTTGCCTTTGGCCACCGCCCTCATGTCCCGTTCAGCCACCATCGCCACTACCGAGTCACGCTTCAGTCACCGTCTCGAAACGCTGCAGGAGTTGGCGCGTGATGTCCTTGCTCATGCCGGCAAACAGGGGGCGAGCGCCTGCGAGGTCGACGTCTCGGACGGCTTCGGGCAGTCGGTGACGGTCCGTTGTGCCGAGATCGAAACCATCGAATACAACCGTGACAAGTCCCTTGCGGTGACGGTCTACCTGGGTCAGAGGAAGGGACACGCCAGTACCTCCGACTTTTCTCCAAACGCCTTGCGCGAGACCGTCGACGCGGCGCTCAATATCGCCCGCTTTACCGCCGCCGATCCGTGTGCGGGTTTGCCCGACGCCGAACTGCTGGCTGTCGACACCCGGCATCTCCCGGATCTCGACCTCTATCACCCCTGGCTGCTCTCGGTGGAAGCGGCCGTCGACCTGGCCCGGCGTTGCGAGCAGGCGGCGTTTGCGGTGAGCCCGAAGATCAGCAACTCGGAGGGAGCAACGCTATCGATTCAGGAAGGACAGTTTGTCTCGGCGAACAGCCTCGGGTTCATGGGAGGTTACCCGACTTCGCGCCACTACCTGGCGTGTTCGGTGATCGCCGGCAAGGACCAGAACATGCAGCGCGATGATTGGTACTCGACGGCACGCGACCCACTGGCCATCGGCTCACCCGAGTCGATTGGCGAGCACGCGGCGCGGCGCGCGCTGTCGCGTCTGGGTGCGCGCAAGATCAAGACCTGTCGGGTACCGGTGCTCTTCGAGGCGCCGCTCGCCTCTTCGCTGATCGGCAACTTCGTGCACGCGGCAAGCGGTGGCAGCCTGTACCGAAAGACTTCCTTCCTGGTCGACAGCCTCGGTAAACGAGTCTTCTCGAAAAGGGTGCAGATCAGCGAGCGGCCGCATCTGCAGCGCGGTCTCGCCAGCAGCTACTTCGACAGTGACGGAGTGCTGACGCATGACCGTGAGGTCCTGGTCGACGGAAGGCTCCAGGGCTACTTCCTGAGCGCTTACAGCGCTCGCAAGCTCGGCATGCAGACCACCGGGAATGCTGGCGGTTGCCACAACCTCATCGTTCATCCAGGCAAACGCGATCTGCAGGGGCTGCTCAAGAAGATGCGGCGCGGCCTGCTGGTCACGGAGTTGCTTGGGCACGGCGTCAACTACGTGACCGGTGACTATTCGCGCGGGGCTGCCGGCTTCTGGGTCGAAAAGGGAGAAATCGCGCACCCTGTGGAAGGCATCACCATTGCCGGCAATCTGCGCGACATGTTCAGGAACGTCGCAGCGGTCGGCAACGACGTCCTGGTCCGTGGCTCGAAACAGGTCGGTTCGATCCTGATTGAGCAGATGAGAGTGGCCGGCGACTAGGTCGGCATCGACATGACCCGACTGACCAAATCCTTTTTCCACCTGGAATTTGTTTCGCTATAATCCTTCGGCAACTTTTTGACAAGAAACCGGAGGAGACAAATAATGGAAAGACGTTCGTTCTTGAAGAATGCTGGTGCCGGCCTCGCCGTTGGCAGCATGGCCATGCCCGCGATTGCCCAGAATGCCCCGACCATCAAGTGGCGTCTGGCATCCAGCTTTCCGAAGAGCCTCGACACCATTTACGGTGGTGCCGAACACATGGCCAAGCGGGTTGCTGAAGCCACTGGCGGCAAGTTTCAGATCCAGGTCTTCGCCGGTGGGGAAATCGTCCCCGGACCGGCGGTATTCGATGCCGTCAAGGATGGTACGGTCGAGATGGGGCATACCGTCTCCTACTATTTCTTCGGCAAGGACCCCTCGTACGCACTCGAAACGGCAATTCCCTTCGGCATGACCAACCGCCAGATGGACGCCTGGATGCGCTACGGTAACGGCACCAAACTGATCGGCGAATTGTTTGCCAAGTCGAATATCGTGACCATCCCCTGCGGCAACACCACGACTCAAATGGGCGGCTGGTATCGCAAGGAAATCAAGACGGTTGCCGACCTCAAAGGTCTCAAGATCCGCATCGGCGGCTTTGCCGGAGCGGTGATCAGCAAACTGGGCGCGGTACCACAGCAGATTCCTGGCGGCGACATCTATCCGGCTCTGGAAAAGGGCACGATCGACGCCGCCGAGTGGATTGGTCCCTACGATGACCAGAAACTGGGGTTCAACAAGGTGGCCAAGTTCTACTACTACCCGGGATGGTGGGAAGGCGGGCCGCAGGTGACGGCCTACATCAACAGCAAGAAATGGGCCGAACTGCCCAAGGAATACCAGACCATCATGCAGATCGCCTGTGCCGACGCGCACGTCGATATGGTCGCCAAGTACGATTCGAAGAACCCCACCGCGCTCAAGCAACTGGTGGGTTCCGGCACGCAATTGAAGCAGTTCCCCAAGGAAGTCATGGACGCTTGCTACAAGGCGGCGATGGAGCTCTATGCGGAAACGTCGGCGGCGAATCCCGGCTTCAAGAAGATTTACGACGACTACAAGAAGTTCATGGACGATCAGAACCTCTGGATGCGCCTTGCCGAGGGCGCTTACACGAACTACATGTACAGCAAGCGTTAAGCGCTTCACGCGAGAAGGACCCCGACCCCGCAAATGTTTCGACTTGCGGCAGACCGGAAAAAACGGAGGCCTCGGCCTCCGTTTTCATTTATCCCTTACACGCCGGCTACTTGGCCTGATCCTGTTTCATCGCCTCGCGAATCGCCTTGGTGGCCGCGTCGTCGGCATCGGCTGGCGACCCTTGCGGGTTTTCCTGTCCCGCCGGAGTCGGTGGCGTGCCGTAGTCGGAGGTCGGCATGTCGATCTGCACTGAATCGAGATCGACCTTGACGTCCTTGTCGAGACCAAAGGTCACCAGTTGCGGGAAAAAGATCAACAGCCCGACCATGATGATCTGGATGCAGACGAAGGGAATCGCCCCCCAGTAGATGTCGGTGGTCTTGACCGAGGCCGGTGCCACCGAACGCAGGTAGAAGAGCGCAAAGCCGAAGGGCGGGTGCATGAACGAGGTCTGCATGTTCACCGCCAGCAGGACGCCAAACCAGATCAGGTCGATACCCAGGGCCTGTGCCACCGGTCCGAGCAGCGGCACGACGATGAACGACAGTTCAAAAAAGTCGAGGAAAAAGGCCAGCAGGAAGACAAGCACGTTGACCACGATCAGGAAACCGACCTCGCCACCCGGCAGGCCCGTCAGCAGGTGCTCGACCCATTTATGGCCATCGACGCCGTAGAAGGTCAGCGAGAATACCCGCGCGCCGACCAGGATGAAGACCACGAAGGTGGTCAGCTTGGCGGTCGTTTCCATGGCCTGCCTGAGCAGGCTCCAGGTCAGGCGCTTGCGCGCCAGGGCCATGATCAGCGCGCCGGTCGCCCCCATCGCGCCGCCTTCGGTCGGCGTGGCGATGCCGAGAAAGATCGTCCCCAGCACCAGGAAGATCAGCAGCAGGGGAGGCACCAGCGTCGTCAACACGCGCAGGAATAGCCGAGCACCACGCAGCGTACGCGCCTCTGGCGGCAGTGCTGGCGCCCAGCGGGGCTTGAAGATGGCGACCAGAACGACATAGCCGACGTAGAACAGGGTCAGCGTCAAACCGGGGATGAAAGCGCCGGAATACATGTCGCCAACCGACTTGCCGAGCTGGTCGGCCATGATGATCAACACCAGCGACGGTGGAATGATCTGCGCCAGCGTTCCCGATGCGGCAATGACGCCGGTGGCCAGCTTGGTGTCGTAGCCGTAGCGCAGCATGATCGGCAGCGAAATCAGACCCATCGAGATCACCGAAGCGGCAACCACACCAGTGGTGGCGGCGAGCAACGCTCCGACAAAAATCACCGCGAAGGCGAGACCGCCGCGCAGCGGCCCGAAAAGCTGGCCGATGGTGTCGAGCAGATCCTCGGCCATGCCCGAGCGTTCGAGAATCAGACCCATGAAGGTAAAGAAGGGGATGGCCAGCAAGGTGTCGTTGCTCATGATGCCGAAGATGCGGTCCGGCAGCGCCTGGAACAGTTGCGGCCCGAGCAGACCGAGTTCGATACCGACGAGAGCAAAGAAGATGCCGTTGGCCGCCAGCGCGAAGGACACCGGGAAACCGACGAGCAGGAAAAGGACCATCGAGACGAAGATGATCGGCGCCATGTTGGCGATCATGAATTCGGCCATCACAGTTCTCCCTTCTGGGCCTTGATGGCCAGCACGAGTTCTTCTTCGGGAGTCGGCTTGTGCCCTTTCGCGGTCGTGTCAGGACAAAGACCCTGGAGAAAACCGATGCGCTTGATCAGCTCCGAGATCCCCTGGATCACCAGCAGGAAGAAACCGATCGGCACCAGCAGGCGCACCGGCCACACCGTGAGGCCGCCGGCATTGCTCGACTGTTCGTTGTTGGCCAATGCCAACAGAAAGATCGGCCATGAAAGGTACATGATGACAGTGGCCATCGGCAGGAGGAAAAAGATGATTCCGAAGATATCGATCCAGGCCCGTCCACGCGGGGACAAACGGCCCGAAATGAGATCGATGCGCACATGCTCGTTGCGCATCAGCGTATAGCCGGCACCAAAAAGGAAGATCGCCGAAAAAAGGTACCACTGGATTTCGAGAAAGGCATTCGAACTGTAATTCCAGACGTAGCGCATGACGGCGTTGCCGGCACCGATCAGCGTGACGACCAGAACCAGCCAGATGATCGCCTTGCCGACGCGCTCGGTAAGCCCATCGATCAGGCTTGAGAGCTTGAGTAATCCATTCACGGGAATCCCTCCATAAACAACGGAAATTTTGCTCCTCCCAGGCCCGATCGCTTGCGCCTTGCCTCATGAGCCTCTTGCAGAACTCGCTCTGCAAGGCTGATTTTTCGCTGCAGGGGGCTAAGAACCGAGGGGGTGGGCGGCCACTTCTGGCATGATACGGTTTTCGAGTCCAACATCATAACGCCCGCCCAATGGATACTACCCAACGCCAACGGTTCATGCAACGGTGGTTCAAGGGAGGGTAAGTGGAACAGTCGAAGATGCCTCCAGCGCGAGAACGCAGGCAACCTGGTGCACGCATCGCCATCCTGCTGGCAATCGTGGCAGAGTGCGTTGCTGCCTATGTCGACCTGAACACGGGAACAGCCCCCTTATTCGAGGTCTTCTATATCTTGCCATTGTCCTTGGCGGCATGGTTCTCCGGCGAGCGCATGGCTCTGGTACTCGCCCTCGCCGCTGGCATCATTCGTTCGAGCGCGCATACCTATGGTCTCGGGGCGGGCTATTCGGTTGGGTTACACGTCTACAACGCCGGCGAGGCAACGATTCTGTTCATCTGCGTCGGTTATTTCGTTGCCCGAATCAGATCACATATCGACCGCTTGTCCACCGCCGACGAGCGCCTGAAACAGGCTCTTGCCGAACGTGACCTCGCCTTGTCGGCTGCCAGGCGTGAAGCCGAGGCACTGGCCGACAAGCAAACCTTTCTCCTCACTCTGTTTGATACCATCCCCGACCTTATCTGGCTGAAAGACTTGGACGGCGTCTATCTGGCCTGCAATTCCAAATTCGAGCGCTTCTTCGGCCATCCCGAGAACGAGATCGTCGGCAAGACCGATTATGACTTCATGGACAGGGAGCTTGCGGAATTCTTCCGCAACAATGACCACCTCGCGGTTGAGACTGACGGGTCGCGCATGAACGAGGAGTGGTTAACTTTCGCAGCGGATGGCTATCACGGCCTGTTCGAGACCATCAAGACGCCGATGAAGAGCACCGAAGGCAAGCTGATCGGGGTTCTCGGCATCGCCCGTGACATCAGCCGTCAGCACGAAGCATTCGAGGCATTGCGCGAACGTGAGGAGATCTATTCTTCGATCGTCGGCCAGGCGAGCGACGGCATCGTCCTGATTGACCCGGAGACATACGATTTCGTCGAGTTCAACGACGCCGCTTGTCAGATGCTGGGCCATGACCGCGACGCGTTCGCCAGACTCAAGCTGTTCGACCTGCCGGCCGACCATGACCCGGATCAGCTGCGGGCGCTGATGGCCGCAACCCTGGCGCGTGGCAAAGGCCATTTCGAGATCCGCCAGCGTCATCGGGACGGTTCGACCCGCGACTGCTGGATCAGCTACCGCGTCCTCAGGATCGGTGGTCGCACCCTGGTCAACGCCATCTGGCACGACCTGACCGAACGAAAGGCGTCAGAGGCTGCGCTGCGGGAAGAGCGCCAGTTGCGCGCCACCATCATGGAAGCGATTCCCGGCATCTGTTACACGCTCGACCATAACGGATGTCTGCACTATTGGAATCAGACCTTCGAACGCCTCATGGAGCGCTCGCCCGAGGACATCAAGGGGATTAATGCGCTCGACTTCTTTGAAGGCGATGACCGGCGAGTGATCCACGAACGTATCGTCGAGGCCTTCACTACCGGCGCGAAGGTCGAGGTTGAAGCCAGCCTGGTCATCGACAACGACCGACGCATCCCGTTCTTATTCAATAACCGACGGATCGAGATGGGTGGGCAACCCGTGCTGGTCGGCGTCGGTATCGATGTGTCGGCGCTCAGGGCTGCATGGGACGCGCTCAGACGGCTTAACAGCGAACTGGAGCAACGCGTGCGAGAGCGCACCCGTGAGTTGCAAGCGGCGAATGCCCAGTTGATCGATACCCAGTTCGCGCTGGACAGCGTCGGAATCGGCATCACCTGGGCCGACTTCGCGACCGGCCGCTTCATCCATGCCAACCGATTCTCGGCCGAGTTCCTGGGCTACAGTCTCGATGAACTGCTGCAACTGCGGGTGTGGGACATCGACCCGAACTTCCCTCCGGAGGCCTTCGCCCAGATCACTCGGCAGATCCGGGAGCGCGGGCATCTCCAGTTCGAGACCGAGCAACTGACCAAGGACAACCGTCGACTCCCGGTCGAGATGAACATCTACTATCACGCCGGTAACGGGGTGACGCCCCCCAAGCTCATCGCTTTCATGTCCGACATCGCGCGCCGCAAGGATGCGGAAGCGGCCTTGCGCCAAGCCAAGGAGGCATCCGAAGCGGCCAGCGCCGCCAAGAGCGAGTTCCTGGCCAACATGAGTCACGAGATCCGCACCCCGCTGAACGCCATCCTCGGACTCAATTTTCTGCTGAAGAAGGAAGATCCCTCGTCGGTACAACTCGAACGGTTGACCAAGATGGAGGTCGCCGGACGCCACCTGCTCTCGCTGATCAACGACATTCTCGACCTGTCCAAGATCGAGGCCGGTCGCATGGATCTGGAGCACACCAGCTTCCACCTCTCGGCGGTGCTCGACAACGTCGCCTCCATTGTCCGGGATGCAGCCGCCAACAAGGGGTTGACTCTCGAGGTCGACACCGACGGAGTGCCGCTCTGGCTGTGGGGTGACGTTACCCGACTGCGGCAGTCACTCCTCAACTTTGCCAGCAATGCGGTCAAGTTCACCGAACGGGGCAAGATTTGTTTGCGCTCGCTACTGCTGCGGGAACAGGATGCCGCGCTCCAGATCCGCTTCGAGGTCGAGGATACCGGCATCGGTCTCACCCCCGAACAGCAGACGCGTATGTTCCAGGCGTTCGAGCAGGCCGAAGGCTCCACCGCGCGCAGGTTCGGCGGCACCGGGCTCGGACTTGCGCTGACGCGGCGCCTGGTCGAACTGATGGGTGGAGATGTTGGTCTGCACAGTACCCCTGGGGTGGGCAGCACCTTCTGGTTCAGCGTGCCGCTGCAGTGCGGACATGGTCCGATGCCGATCCTGGTTCCGACCGGCATTCAGGGCGATGCCGAGTCGCGCCTGAGCACCCGGCATCTTGGCGCGCGCCTCCTGCTCGCCGAAGACAATCCCATCAATGTCGAGGTTGTCCTCGAGATGTTGCACGCCGTCGGCATCGACGTGGCGGTCGCCGCGAACGGTCGCGAGGCCGTCGAGCGGGCCCGCCAGCAGACCTTCGACCTGATCCTGATGGACATGCAGATGCCGGAAATCGGCGGGATCGAGGCCACGCGTCTGATTCGCGGCCTGCCCCAGTGGGCTGACCGCCCGATCATCGCCCTGACCGCCAACGCTTTCGCCGAGGACCGCCGTGCCTGCCTGGAGGCGGGCATGAACGATGTCCTGACCAAGCCGGTCGAGCCCGGCCTGCTCTATGCAACAATACTGCACTGGCTCGCACCAACCGTGCGTGGTGAACGCGCGCTGGCCCCTGTCCAGAATCAGCGAGTGTTCGACGCATCCGACGATGCGCTTGTAATTCTGGCGCTACGGACTCGAGACGGGATCGATGTCAACGCCGGCCTGGCCATGCTCAGGGGCAAGACCGATAAATACCTTGCCCTGGTGCGCCAGCTGGTCGACCGCCAGAGCCTGCAGATGCTGGAGATGACACAGGTGCTGGATGCCGGCGATCAGGCGGCGGCAGGACGGATGGCGCACAGCCTGAAGGGCTCGGCCGCCACGCTTGGTCTGGCGTTCATTGCCGAGCGTGCCTTGCGTCTGGAGCAGTTGCTGACGGCAGAAAATGACCCTGGCGTCCGGCGCGACGCGATCCAGATGACCATCGCGGAGGTGTTGGCAGCCTTGCACGACATCAAGTCTGTCGTGGGACCCGCGCCTCACCCCCAGTGATGGGCTGGACGTAGAATATCCGCAGGAACACTCATCAGAGATATCTTTGCACACCGCCAGGACACACATGAATACAATGAAATTCCAGGACTTGGTGGACATTGGCGAGTTACAGGCGCTGTGCGAGAGCTTCACGGCGCTGACCGGAGCGGTGACGGCGATCCTTGATCTGGAGGGAAACATCCTCGCTGCCACGGGGTGGCAACGGATTTGCACCCAGTTCCACAGGGTGAATCCCCAGACGGAATCGCGCTGTCGCCAGAGCGATACCGTCCTTGCCGGGTGCCTGCGCGAAGGGGAGTCCTACAACGTCTATCGCTGTCAGAATGGTCTGGTCGACGTCGCGGTGCCCATCCATGTCGGTGGCGAGCACGTCGCCAACTTTTTTACCGGCCAGTTCTTCTTCGAAGCGCCGGACACCACCTGGTTCCGGTGCCAGGCCAAGGAATTCGGCTTCGACGAGACGGCTTATCTTGCGGCGCTGGCCGAAGCGCCGATCTTCACCGAACGGCAAGTGCGCTCGATGATGAACTTCCTGACCCGGCTCGCCCAGATAATCGGCGAGATGGGGCTCGCCCAGGTTCGGCTGCAGAAGGCCAACCAGGAATTGCAACGGCACCGTGAGCATCTCGAGGATCTGGTGCGGACCCGCACAGCGGAGCTGTCATTGGCCAAGGACCAGGCCGAGGCGGCCAACCGGGCCAAGAGCGCCTTCCTGGCCAATATAAGTCACGAGATCCGTACCCCGCTCAACGCCATCTCGGGGATGGCTCATCTGGTGAGCAGCGGCGGAGTCAGCGCGCGACAGGCCGGCTGGCTCGACACCCTGGATGGCGCCAGCCGGCATCTGCTGGAGATCATCAATTCGATCCTCGACCTATCGAAGGTCGAAGCGGGCCGGATGGAACTGGAAATAACACCGATCCGCCTCGACGCCGTAGTGGCCAGTATCGTTGACATGATCGCCCAACAGGCGCAGGCGAAACACCTGCACATCGGTCTGGATTTGGAGCCCTTATCCGTCCCGCTGATCGGCGATCCGACCCGCTTACGACAGGCACTGCTCAATTACGCCACTAATGCGGTGAAATTCACTGCGACTGGTTCGGTGACACTGCGCACACGAGTCATCGAACACACCCCGGAGAGCGTCGTCGTTCGCTTCGAGGTCGAGGATACCGGGATCGGCATCCCGGCCGAGACCATCGACCGCCTGTTCAGGGATTTCGAGCAAGCCGACAATTCCAGCACGCGCCAGTTCGGTGGCATGGGCCTTGGTTTGGCCATGACGCGTCAACTGGCCCATCTGATGGGAGGGACAGCGGGCGTGTCCAGCACGCCGGGCAAGGGTAGTACCTTCTGGTTCACCGCGCGCCTCGCTGTGCAATCGGCTTCAATTCAGAGCGCTGCCGACGAACAACCCGACGAGGATCTCTCCGCCAGGCTGGCGCGGGATTTCAGTGGTTATCGCCTGTTGCTGGTCGAAGATGAACCGATCAACCTGGAAGTAGCGCGATTTCTGCTGGAGGAAGCCGGCTTGTGCGTCGATGTTGCGGCCGACGGTATCCAGGCGACAGACCTGGCCGCGAGCCATGACTACAGTCTCATCCTGATGGACATGCAAATGCCCATGATGGACGGGCTGAACGCAACCAGACGTATACGCCGCCTGCCGCGGCATGCGCGCACCCCGGTCGTCGCGCTGACCGCCAACGGCTTTGCCGAGGATCGTGAGCGTTGCCTGCAGGCAGGCATGTGCGATTTTCTGTCGAAACCGGTCAATCCCGACGCCTTGTATGCGGCCGTGCTGAAGTGGCTGGCTGTCGCTGCATGAAGATGCGGAAGAGTTCACAACATTTTCCGAAAAGACACTCGTCTCAGCCGGGGCGCGCCATAGCACCGGCAGCGACCGATCCGACCCGGTAGCACGCAGCATACAGCGCCGGCAGGAACAGCAAGGTGAGCAACGTGGCGACGATCAGGCCGCCCATGATCGCCACCGCCATCGGCCCCCAGAAGACGCTGCGGGTCAGCGGAATCATCGCCAGGATCGCCGCCGCGGCGGTCAGCATGATCGGCCTGAAGCGCCGCACGGTCGATCCGACGATCGCCTCCCAGGCAGGCTTGCCGGCCTTTTCGTCCTGTTCGATCTGATCGACGAGAATCACCGAGTTGCGCATGATCATCCCGGACAGCGCGATGACCCCGAGATTGGCGACGAAGCCGAAGGGCACGTCGAAGATCAGCAGCGCCAGCGCAACGCCGATCAGCCCCAATGGTGCGGTGACGAGAACGAGCAGCATCCGGCCGATGTTCTGCAACTGGATCATCAGCAAGGTAATCACGCCAACCAGCATCAGCGGCATCACCGCCTTGATCGAATTCTCGCCTTTTGCCGACTCTTCGGTCGCCCCACCGGCCTCGATACGGAAACCGGGTGGCAGTCCGGCCCGCAAGGTATCGAGCTGCGGATCGATCTGCGCGGTCACTGCGGGGGCCTGCATGTGGTCACGGATGTCGGCGCGCACGCTCACCGTCGGCAGCCGATTGCGCCGAGCAATCAGGCCATCTTCGAGTCCGTAGCTGATCGTCGCGAGTTGCGCGAGCGGCACATACCGTCCACTGCGGGTGTGGACATTGACGTCGGCCAGAGATCCAATGCCTGCGCGCTCGTCACCGACGGCGCGCGCCACCACGTCGATCAGCTGGTCGCCTTCGCGCATCTGCGTCACGGCGACACCGGTGAGCATCGCATCGAGGAAGGTCGCGAGTTCCTGCGAACTGATGCCCAGTGCACGGGCGCGGTCCTGGTCGATGTCGATGCGGATCGCCTTGCCCATCTCGTTCCAGTCGAAGTTGACCTCCTTGAGGTGCGGGTTGGCACGCATGACGATGGCGACTTCCGCGGCAACCCGGCGCAGTTCGGCGAGATTGTCTCCGGAGACGCGGAAGACCACCGGAAAACCGACCGGCGGGCCGTTCTCAAGACGCAGCACACGCGTACGCAGACCGCTCCATTGGCCTGCCGCATCGGCGAAGCGGTCTTCCAGCCGTCGCTTGAGCGCCTCGCGCGCCTCGATACCATGGGTCGTGACGACGAATTGCGCAAAACTGTCGTTGAACAATTGCTGGTCCAGGGGCAGGTAGAAACGTGGGCTACTGTTGCCGAGGTAACTCGCGAAATACTTGATCGACTGGCTCATTTCCGGCTCGGCAAGCGTTCGCTCGACTTCCCGGGCCACCGCTTCGGTGGCCTTCAGGGACGCGCCGTTCGGCAACCACAGATCGACCAGCAACTCGGGGCGGCTGGACGCCGGAAAGAATTGTTTCTGCACGCCCAGGGTCAGTACCAGCAGCGACGCCACGAACACGATGGCGGTGGCCGCGATCACCGTCCAGCGATGCCGCAGCGACCATTCGATGGTACCGCGCACGCGGCGATAGAATGGCGTGCCATAGGTGTCGTCGCCGTGCTGCAAAGCCTTCCTGCGCAGCTTTTCGGCATCCAGCAACAGATCGCCCAGATAGGGGGTGAACAGCACGGCCACCAGCCATGACACCAGCAGGGCGATGCTGACTACCGCGAATATCGAAAAAGTGTATTCGCCGGCACCCGACTTTGCGAGACCAACCGGCATGAAGCCGATGGCCGAAATCAGGGTACCGGTCAACATCGGAAAAGCCGTCGAGGTGTAGGCGAAGGTCGCCGCCCGGAAGCGATCCCACCCCTGTTCCATCTTGACGACCATCATCTCGACGGCAATGATCGCATCGTCGACCAGCAGGCCCAAAGCAATCACCAGCGCACCGAGTGAAATCCGCTGCAGATCGATCCCGAACACGGCCATCAGCAGAAAGGTGATCGCCAGCACCAGCGGAATCGACAACGCCACCACGGCACCGGTGCGCATGCCGAGGCTCAGAAAGGACACCGTCAGGACGATCAGGACCGCTTCGGCCAGCGAGGACATGAAGAGGTTCATCGACTGTCGCACGATCTGCGGTTGATCGGCGACCACGTGCAGATCGATTCCCAGCGGCAACTGCTTCTGCAGGCGTTCGGCTTCCGCATGCAGGCGGTCGCCCAGGCGGATCACGTCGCCGCCCCGGTTCATGGCGATGGCAATGCCGATCGCGTCCTGACCCTGCACGCGCATGCGCGGCGCCGGGGGTTCCGCAAAGCCCCGGTGGATGGTCGCGATGTCGCCCAGCCGGAACTGCCGGCCGTCCGCCTGGATGCCGATTTCGCGAATGCTGGCGACGGACCTGAAATCCCCGGATACGCGCAGGCGCACGCGGTCGGACGGCGTCTCGTAAAAGCCGGCCGGAGTCATCGCGTTCTGCTTTTGTAGCGCCTCGAAAATCGCCAGCGGGTTCAGCCCCAGCGTCGCCAGCTTGGCCTGCGATACCTCGATGTAGATCCTTTCCTCCTGCACACCGATCAGTTCGATTTTCTTGACGTCCGGTACCTGCCGCAGCTCGCGGGCGATGCCGTCGGCCGCGTGACGCAGCGCCGCGAGGTCAAAGCCGTCGCCGGTCAGGGCGTAGATGGTGATGAAGGTTTCGCCGAATTCGTCGTTGAGAAACGGACCCTGCACGCCTTGCGGCAGGGTGTGGCGCATGTCGCCGATCTTTTTGCGAACCTGGTACCAGGTTTCCGCAACCTCTTTTTTCGGCGTGTCGTCCCGGAGGAGAACGATGATCAGCGACTCACCGGAGCGTGTCTGCGAACGCAGCACGTCGACCCAGGGCACCTCCTGCAGTCGCTTCTCGATGCGTTCGCTGACCTGCAGTTCGACCTCGTGGGCGGTGGCACCCGGCCATAGCGTACGCACAACCATGGCCTTGAAGGTGAAGTCCGGGTCCTCGGCACGACCCAGCCGGAAGTACGACAGTACCCCGCCAAGCATCAACACGACAATCAGGTAGGCGACCAGCGAGCGGTGGTGCAACGCCCATTCGGAAAGATTCGGGAGGGTCATCGCGCGGCTGCGTCGGACTGATCACTCTGCGGCTGCGGCTCGGCAAGCGGCTTCGCCGGGTCGATGACGCGCACCTGCTCGCCACTGCTCAGCTTGTGGACCCCGGCAACAACGATTCTCTCGCCAGCCTGTACACCGCCATCGAGCACGGCCGTGTCTTCCCGGTATGCGGCGACAGAAACCGGTCGCAAGACGACCGTCTGATCGGATCCGACCACCCATAGCGCCGGGCCACCCTGGTGTTGAAAAATCGCCGTCAGCGGAACCGTCAGGCGGGTGTTGCCGCCGCGGCGAAGAAAGCGCACCGTCGCCGTCATCCCCAGCAGCACCCTGGCGTCGGGGTGACGTATCGACACCCTTGCCGCGTAGGTACGGGTTACCGGGTCGGCAACCGGCGACACTTCGCGGAGCAGTCCGGCGTAGCTGGCCTGACGATCGGCCCATAGCTCGACCGTGGCCGCCCCGAGCGCGCGTAACTCGGCCATCCGCGATTCGGGGATGGCGATCGCGACTTCGAGGGTGTCCGCGCGCGCCAACCGCATGACGGTCTGCCCCGCCGCCACGACCTGTCCGACTTCGACCGCCACCAGTCCCACGATACCCGCCTGCTCGGCCCGCAGGACCGTATAAGAAGCCTGATTGTGTGCCAGATCGGCCTGCGCCTGTGCTGCCTTGAAAGCCGTCTCCCGGGCATCGAGAGCGGCCTGGCTGACGAAGTGCTTCGCCTGCAGGTTCCGGAAGCGGCGCAGGTCGGCCTCGGCAAGTTCCAACTGTGCCGCCGCCGCCGTCGCCGACAGCCTCGCGTCCGCCGGGTCGAGCCGGGCGAGGGCCTGACCCGCGTTGACTACGGCACCCGAGTCAACCAACCGGGCAGTGATCTTGCCGGCGATGCGGAAGGCAAGCGGCGTTTCGTAGCGCGAGCGTACCTCACCCGAGTAACTGAGCAATTCGTCACCCGCGTTATCGCCAACGACTTGCGTCAGTACCGGCCGCGCCGGCTCTGGCGGTAGCGGCGCCTTGCCGCAACCGCCAAGAAGGAGCAACAGTGCCGGCAGCAGCCGAACGAACTTGCGCGCGGCAGGCACATTCATCGCGCTCCCTCGCCCCGACTCAGTCCATGCAACAGCAAGGCAAGATACGCATCGAGGTAGGCCTCGGGGGCCACCTCCTGACCGCACAGACGTAACGAAAAACGCGAGATCGCCAACATCAGCAACGGTGCGATGATCACGTCGACGGTCGCTTCGACGTCGACCGGGCGAAACTCGCCGGCGTCGATCCCGCGCTGCAGGGCGCTGCGCAGCAGTGCCCTGCCACGCCGGATCACTCGCTCGCGATAGTATTCGGCGAGTTCGGGAAAGTTCCTGGATTCGGCAATGATCAACTTGCTCACGCCGGCCATCGACGTACTCCCGATCTGCTCCCACCAGCCGCGCAGCAACTGCTGCAGCAGTTCTGTCGCCGAGCCGTGGTGATCCGACAAATGCTGCTCGGCTGCGACCAGCGCGGCCACCATGCCGTCTTCGACGACCGCCTTGAACAGCGCTTCCTTGCTGTTAAAATAAAGGTATAGGGTGCCCTTTGAAACGCCAGCGCGGGCAGCGACATGGTCGAGCCGGGTGGCGGCAAAACCCTGTTCGACAAAGAGTTCGAGTGCCGCCGCGGTGAGTTCGGAGGGGCGGGCGTCCTTGCGACGGCGACGCGTCGTGCGCTCGGCTGGCAAAAGGTTTGAAACAGATTGGGAGGCGGCAGAACTCATCAGGCAACGCTAATGACCGAACGGTCATTAATATAGTCCCCATCACCGGTAGAGTCAAACTGCGGCGGCGTCGGGCGGCCGATCGAGTCCGCGGATCATGCCAATGCAGTGAGTTGATGGTGGCACTGCCGGTACTTTTTTCGCTGTGCCTTGTCCCAACGGCGCGTTTCTGAACGTCGGGGTGGCAACAGTCATTGCTCGGCCGCGTGGCACGGGCCTTCGCGGATGTCTGTGGACGCTATCCGTGACCAGTCCAACCCTTCACATCAAGCGGTGGAGCCAACCCTGGAGACCTGATATGACCCGTTTCAGCCTGCGCACCCAAGTGCTGCTGGTGGCCATTGCCCTCGCCGGTGGTTTTCTGCTGTTTGGCGCCTGGACATCGCACACCATCAGCGAAACCAAGGTCGGCGGCCCCAATTATCAGCGCATCGTCCTCTACAAGGACCTGGTCGCCGACATCCTGCCCCCACCAAACTACATCATCGAGTCGTACCTGACGACCCTGCAACTGTCCGATCCGGACCGGCGCGCCGAGCGCGAAACCCTGCTTGCCCGGCTCAGACAACTGCGTACGGACTATGACACCCGCCACAAGTTCTGGCTTGAGCAGCAGTTGCCCGAGGGCATCAAGACTCGCTTCCTCAACGACGCGCATAAAGCGTCGATACGGTTTTTCGAGATTGTGGACCAGCAGTTTCTTCCGGCGGTGAACGCCGGAGACGAGCCTGCTGTGCGCGCCTCACTGAAACAGCTCGAAGTGCAGTATGCCGAGCACCGGAAGGCTATCGACGACGTGGTCTCCCTGAGTACCCGCGAACAGGAGCAGGTCGAAGCGTTGACGGCCGCGGGCCTGCGCGACGATCTATGGGTGCTGCTGGCCGTATTTCTGTTTAGTGGCGGCGTTGCCGCGGCAGGCAACTACCTCTTTAGTCGTTCGCTGCTGTCCGGCATTGGTGAAGCGAAGCGACGACTCGGCGACCTGGCCAGCGGCGATCTCGCCCCCCGGACAAACCTGATCCGCCGCGCCGATGAAATTGGCGAACTGCTCCGTTCCATCGATGCGACCGGCGAAAAGCTGGCACAGACGGTCCGGCAGATTCGTTCTGCGGCGGAAACGCTGAGTGCTTCGGCGGTGCGCCTCTCGCAGACCATTGCCGGTGTCGCTGACGGCACGCACCGCCAGAATTCCGCGGTCAGCGCCATGGTCACCACGGTGGAGCAGATGTCGAGCGGCATCTCGGTGATGGCGGCGCAGGCCGATGCGGCGAAGAGCAAGGTACAGCAGGCAGGAACCCGTTGCGATCAGGGAAGCACGGAAATCTCCGCCACCGCCACGGTTGTGGAGCGTCTCGCGACCGACGTGCAGGAAACCGCCGATTCAATGCGGCGACTGGGCGAGCATTCCCGTGAGATTTCGGGCATCGTCGGCGTGATTCGCGAGATTGCCGACCAGACCAACCTGCTGGCATTGAACGCGGCGATCGAAGCCGCCCGTGCCGGTGAGCAGGGACGCGGCTTTGCGGTCGTTGCCGACGAGGTGAGAAAGCTCGCTGAACGCACGGCGCAATCGACCGACCGCATCGCGGCGATGATCACGCAGATCCAGTCCGGCGTCGAAGGCGCCGCCAAAGGAATGAGCGAGGGATCGGAGAGAGCCCGCATCAGCATCGATACCGTCCGCAGTGCCAGGTCGACAATGGACGACATCGCCGCGGAAACCCGCAATCTCGTCAGCGACATGCAGGAGTTCGCGCAAGGGCTCGACGTGCAACGCCAGGGCAGCGGCGACATTGCACTGGCGGTCGAACGCATGGCCAGCAGCGCCGAGGAGAACAGTACCGCCGCGCTGCAGGTTTCCGCTACCGCCAACGATCTCGCCGACACCGCACGTCAGCTCCGCGAAGCGGTGCAGTTCCTGCGCACCTGACGAGCCTGGGAATGACGTAGTTGTGCCAGCGCGAGAGTCGCTTTGCACGATACCGGCTCTCTACGCCAATGAAGACCTGAAGCGCACACCAAGACGGCGCAGCGTTCGCTCGGCAGCCAGGACACCACGATACTGAGCTTCTTCAAACAGCGAGAAACCACTGACATCGGCGTGCGCAAAGCGCAGGTTTGTCCCGTCGACGGCAAAGCGCCGGCGTGCTTCGCCCGAGATCAGACCGGGAACCGGCCTTGCCATGGCGTGCCCGTGGCGAAAGACGTCCAGGCGCGTCGTCAACTGCCGGATATCGGGATGGGGTCGCTCCAGATCCGCCAGGATCTGTTCCGCCCACACTTCGCGCGCTGCGTCACGCAGTGCCTCCCTGCCCTGCTGCGGGCTCATCTCGTCGAGAGCACGGTAGTAGGTGAGCACGGTCGGCCCGCGCCAGACGCGCAGGTGTTGATGTGTAGCCACCACATAGCCGAGGCCGGCACTCTCGTAAAGCACATTGTCCCAGGCCGGCGGCGCGCCGGCGCGGTCGTCCGGAAAGCGCGACAGCGTCAGGTTGGCGACCAGCCACGGTGCGTAACTGTAACTGCCGGCGGCGACCTTCAGCTCCTGGTAACCGGCGAAGACTTTCGGCACCAGGAACAGCGGCGCGGCCCAGATCAGCTGCTCGGTGAGCACGCGCAATGTACGACGCTCGCCGGGCAACCACAGGTGGACCTCGATACGACGGCCGGGCGTTTGAGCGCTTCCGGCGGCAACGCGGAAGGCAAGCGCGTCGGTGAGTAGCCGCGCCCCGACACGCTCGCGAATCGATCGCAGTAGCCCGTTGCTCAGCCAGGCGTTGCCTTCCGGCGCGGTGAGCACGCTGTCGCTGGCCGCGTTATGCGCCTCGCCGTCGCGGCAGGCAAAGTAGTGAATGCCAGCCCATGCCGAAACCGCGGCGCTACCCGCGCCATAGTCGTCGCGGCAGGCGTAGTTGACGTACCAGTGCAGATGCGGCGAATCGAGTCGCTGCGCCAGCAGCCAGTCGCGCATGCTCAACTGGTCGAGCGCCAGCAGTTCGGCCGAACGGCTCGACAACGCCATGGGCAAGGCGAAGGCACGCCGCCCGAGAGTGTCGCGCTGGCGTCGGAAAGCCGCCATCAGGTCGGCAAAGCGCTGATACTGTCCGCGTTCCGAGGCACTGACACCGCTCTGAGGGAGCAGGCCTTCCTGCCAGCGGCCGTTTCGATAGAGCCGCTCCTGCGGCGTGGCGCACAGATAGCGCTCGTCATAGCTCGGTCTGACGGCACGCGGATCGCCCTGCAGCACACCCAGTTCGGCGAGTAACTCGCGTACTGCCGTCGACTCGCGCGTCGGCAGCGGCAGATAATGCGCGCCCCAGGGATAAGCACTGACCGTGTTGCGACCGGCCCGTGAATTGCCCCCGGCTTCGCTCTCCAGGTCAACGATCAAGAAATCGGCGAAGCCCGACTTGGCCAGTTTCCAGCCAGCGGAAAGGCCGCCGATGCCGGCACCGACAATGAGCACCGGAACGTGCTGCGTGGCGTCAGGTGGCGCCAGGTCATGCGCAGGCAAACGATGCCCAAGGGCGAGCGAAGCCCCGAGCAGTTCGCCTGGCGGCAGGGGCGTTGGCATGCCGCGGCAGCCAAGCAGCGAGGCCGCACCGGCGATCCCCGCAGAGACCATGAATTCGCGGCGGTCCATGCCCTAGCGAATCACCTGCCGCCACTCCTGTTCGAAGTAGCGCACCAGCACCTGACTGTTCAGACGGTTCACCTCGGTCTCGACACGCGCCATGTCCTTGGGAAACAGGAACAGGGCCGGAGTGGTATCGGCCGTCAGGAAGCGCGTGGCCACCGCGTACGCCTGCGGTGGCCGGTACGCGTGACGGCCCGCCAGCACGAAACCCCATTCCCCAAAGGACGGCACCAGCGCATGGTAGGGTGTGACGAGCAGCCCGACACTCTCCAGCGTGGTGACCACACACCAGAACGACTGCCGGGCGTAGAGCGGCGAGGTGGACTGGATGACCGCCAGTGCATTGGCCGTCAGGTGTTTCTCGAGCAGGCGATAGAAGGAGGCGCTGTAGAGCTTGCCGATCGCAAAATTCGATGGATCGGGAAAATCGACGACGACGAAATCGAAGAGCTCATCGTTGTCCTCGAGCCACTGTAGCGCATCGGCATTGACCACGCGGACCTTGCTCGAACGTAGCGCATCCTCGTTGAGCTTGCGTAACGGAGGTGCGCTGGCAAACAGCCGTGTCATCGCCGGATCGAGGTCGACCAGCGTCACCGACTCGATCTGCGGATACCTGAGAATCTCCCGCAAGGCCAAACCGTCGCCGCCACCGAGAACCAGCACGCGCCGCGCCGCCGGCAAAGTGGTCAGTCCCGGATGCACCAGTGCCTCGTGATAGCGGTACTCGTCGCGCGAACTGAACTGCAGGTTGTTGTTCAGATGCAGGCGCAGATCGTCCTTCCAGCGCGTGACGACGATCCGCTGGTACGGCGTACTCTCGGCATGTACGATGTCATCTGCGTAGAGGTGGGCCTCGGCCAGGGAAGTCAGCTCGCCGGCTGCGGCGAAAGCGGCCAACAGCAGGAGCATCGACGCGCCCCCCTGCACGCCTAGCCAGCCGACGTTGCGCAACTGTTCGCGAAACAGCCAGCAGGCCCAGAGCGCGACCGCAACGTTGAGCAGGCCGAACAGCAGGGCACTGCGCATCAGGCCCAGATGGGGCACCAGCACGACAGGAAAGAGAATCGAAACAGCGAGCGCTCCGAGGTAATCGAAGGTCAATACCTGCGAAACCAGATCCTTGAACGCCAGATCGCGTTCGAGTATGCGCATGATCAGCGGAATTTCCAGCCCGACGAGCACGCCGATGCCGACGACCGCCAGATACAGCGCCAGCTTGAAGGGCGCCGACGACCAGGCGAAGACAAAGAACAACCCTGCTGCCGAAAAGCCGCCGAAGACGCCGACCATCAATTCGACCTGGATAAAGCGTGCCACCAGTCGCCTTTCGACGTAGCGCGACAGCCACGATCCGACGCCCATGGCGAACAGGTAGCTACCGATGACCGTCGAGAACTGGGTAACCGAATCGCCAAGAAGATAACTCGCCAATGCCCCGGCGATCAACTCGTATGCCAGACCACACGAGGCCACAATGAACACTGAAAACAGCAGCGCGTGATTCATCGTTGCGAACCGGCTCGGCAAACCACGGTCGGCGACCGCCGACCGTGGCTACCACAGCGGTGGCACACCGCCTGCGCGGGCCTCATGCGGAGTATGCCGGTATCGGCCGGGTCGGTGCCTGATTCTGCATGCGCGCCATTCTATTCCCAAACGTGGCCGCGTCGCGGTCGGTGAATTGCGCTACCATGCCTCCCAGATGCCAGCCAGGGCAACGGCTGTACGGCGAAGGGGGGTGGTCGCGAGTGGTCCAACAGCCAACGCAGCTCACTGAAACAATAACCGGGAGATTGGTCCAAGCGCTGCCCATGGCCTCGGAAGACTCCAGAAAAGAAATGCCTGACGAGAAGATGAAGCCGACCAATCCACACCCCGAAATCGCCCGCCCCGCACTGGCAGTGCTCTTCCTCTGTGCGCTGATTGCCGCCTCGGTCTGGATCCTGCGCCCGTTCCTGCCGGCGCTGATCTGGGCCACGATGGTCGTCATCGCCACCTGGCCTTTAATGCTGCGGGTGCAACGGCGCCTCGGCAACCGGCGGACTCCGGCAGTCATCGTCATGATTCTGTTGGTGCTGCTGGTGCTGATCGTGCCGTTGTCGCTGGCGATCGCCACCCTCGTCGACAATGCCGATCAGATCGCGGAGTGGAGCAAATACCTCACCGAGTTCAGGGTGCCATCGCCTCCCGCGTGGGTCGGTGACTTACCACTGCTTGGCACCAAGATCGAGCACGCGTGGACCCAGCTCGCAGCCATCGGTACCGCAGAACTCGCAGCCAAGGCGGTTCCCTACGCTGGCAACGTGACCCGCTGGTTCGTCAGCGAGGTCGGCAGCTTTGGCCTGGTTTTTGTTCAGTTCCTGCTGACCGTCGCCCTCTCGGGGATCCTCTATTCTTCGGGGGAGAGCGCTGCCACGGGCATGCGGCGCTTCGGCTACCGGCTGGCTGGCGACCGCGGCGAAAAGGCCGTGCTGCTGGCCGCACAGGCGGCCCGGGCCGTGGCGCTCGGGGTCGGGATCACCGCGCTGGTGCAGTCGATCCTCGGTGGAATCGGCCTGGCCATTGCCGGGTTGCCGTTGGTTGCCGTCCTGACGGCGCTGATGTTCATGTTCTGCATCGCGCAACTCGGACCGGGACTGGTTCTGGTGCCGGCCGTGATCTGGCTGTTCTGGAGTGACAGCACGGGCTGGGGCACTTTCCTGTTGGTCTGGACCGTCATCGTCACTTCCCTCGACAACTTCCTGCGTCCGATCCTGATCAGAAAAGGCGCCGACCTGCCATTATTGCTGATACTGGCCGGGGTCATCGGTGGCCTGCTGGCCTTTGGACTCGTCGGCATTTTCGTCGGTCCGGTGGTGCTGGCCGTCGCCTACACCCTGCTGCAGGCGTGGGTCAACGACCTTCCGGCCGGTGGCGAGGACGTGCCGGCGCCCGGTGAAGCGCACCTGCCGCCAGGCGCGTGATGCCAGGCCGCGGCGGCAGCGAGAACGACTGCATGCTAGAATCCCGCCGACCCTTCCAACCCTCACCTGATCGGTTTTCGCCATGTTCTCAGGAATCATTGCTGCCCGCGGCAGCGTCACCCGAATCACTCCGCGTGACGACGGCGCCGGCACCGTGCGCCTGACGATCGATGCCGGGCAACTCGGCATCGATGACGTCGAACTTGGCGATTCCATCGCCTGCGGTGGTGTTTGCCTGACCGTTGTCGATAAACAGCACAATTGTTTCTTTGTCGACGTCTCGCCGGAATCGCTGGCCTGCACCGTCGGTCTGGCGGCACCGGGACCGATCAATCTGGAGAAGGCCCTTCGTCTCGCGGACCGGCTCGGCGGGCATCTCGTCTCCGGGCACGTTGATGGCGTCGGCAAGGTACTGCGTTTCGAGGCGATCGGCGACAATCGCCTGCTCGAGATCCAGGCACCGGAGTCGCTCGCCAGGTACATTGCACGCAAGGGCTCGATAACCGTCGATGGCGTCAGCCTGACCACCAACTCGGTGGACGGCGCCACGTTCACCATCAACCTGATTCCGCACACCCTGGAAGCCACGACTCTCGGCAGTCTTCAGGTCGGTAACCGGGTCAATCTCGAAATCGACCTGATTGCGCGCTATTGCGAGCGCATTCTGAACTATCAGGATAGCGTCTGACGCGGACCTGATACCCGTAACAGCAATGACTTACCGTCGATCGCCGGGCCTTTC
>Ga0208938_1000339_pt1 | contig 38043 bp, 59 predicted proteins | sample AD_UKC125_MetaG_FD_184434 | JGI IMG/M metagenome (GOLD analysis project Ga0208938, IMG submission 184434) | Active sludge microbial communities of municipal wastewater-treating anaerobic digesters from USA - AD_UKC125_MetaG (SPAdes) (version 2) | ecosystem: Engineered > Bioreactor > Anaerobic >...
TCTGCACGTTCTAGTGCATAATCCCTAGTAAACATTTCCTCACCAAATAGAGTAACTTCTGTGTAAGTCTCCCTTAAGGTTCCTTTAGCTTCTAGGATTAATTCTCTTAATACATCGTTAGTAATTGTTTTACCCTTAGCCTCTAACTCTCCTAGCGCCTTAACTACTTGGTTTTGTGCATCTGAATTGTCTCCTAGTTCTTGACCGATGATTACTGACCTTTCCAATGGTAACCTTCTAGTTGCTACTTGGGTAAATATCCAATCGTTTAGTTTAGATAATGCTATTCCATCCCTAGCTATTTTGCTTCTAGGAGAAATATATCTCTGCAATTCTTCTTCTGTGATAGTATGTTCTTTTAATACTTTGGCTACATCTATGGCTGTTGCTGAACCTTCTGCAATATTAATCATAGCCCCCATAGCTCTTGCTTCTTCTGCTGTTGCGTCCTTATGGGTTATTATCCTTGCATCCATTTCCTGGATATTATTAGCTTTTGCCAGGTCTACCCTGTGGTGCCCATTTACAACGTATAGGTCCCCGTTTTCATCTTGCCATAATAGCACTACCCCTGCTAACATTGGGTCGTATTCCGCACCTTCTAATTTTTTTGTAGTCCCTTCATATCTAAACTGGAATCTTTCAGGGTCAATCCTTATCTGGCTTACTGGTATTTTTACCACATCTGATGGATTATATGTTGTATCTTCCACTGTTTCGATAATTGTATCTTCCGCTGTTTCGATAGTAGTATCTTCCACCGTTTCGATAGTAGTATCTTCCACTGTTTCGATAGTAGTATCTTCCACTGTTTCGATAGTAGTTTCTATCATTTCTTCTAATGCTTTTTTCCCTACTTGAAATTCTGTACCCAGTTCATTTTTGACAGTTACTAAATTATTATTAATATCCACTATTTCTACTTGGCCGTATTTAGTAGTTTGTATTCTTTGACCTATCATATCGTTTTTAATCTCCATAGGAGCGTCTGTGGGCGTTTCTGGTGCAGTTTCTTCTGCTACTGGACCTTCGGGTTGGGTTGCTTCTTCTTTAGCTGTTGTAGAGCCTTCTGGTGCGTCAGTTTCTTCTGTCCTTTTTATTTCCGTTGGTATTTCTACTTCTGGAGCTAGCTCGTCTGTCATTTCTCTGATTAGTTGTAGATTATGGATAGTATTTATTACTACTTGGCCTTTGATTTCGCTTTGGATAGTTTCTACTGCATTTATTAGGGCCATTACTTCTATTTGATTTTTTCTTACCTTCCTAGGAAGTTGATTGCTTATCATTTCCATTATCTCTGCTTTATTAGTACCCTTATTCAATTCCTCTACTACTTTATCTACTACGCCATATTCTTTAGCTTGTTTGTAAAGTTCTATAGTATATTCGTTGGTATCATCGTTAAAGGTCTCGTTTTCATCTAAAAACCCTTCTTGCAATAGTTCGTTTTCTATATCTATTTCATTGGTTGGTTTGTATTCTATATCTAGGTTTTCCAATTGTGCATCGTATAATGCTTTAGATATTATAGGTTGGATTTTCTCCAGTTGTTTTTGCAGCTTGGCTTTGTCCTGATTTGATACATTTTCCATTTTCATCATATCTTTAATTACCTGTTCTTCTGCTAACAAGTATCCTAACACTTCTGGGTCTCTGGTTTCATTGTATTGGGTTATGAGTTGATCAGTAATACCGTCAGTGACATATTCTATTCTATCTTTAAGCACTTGCTGTCTTTGGCTTTCCTCCATATCAGCCAGTTGCTGCACCTTATTTTCAATCAGTTTATTTTGGGCTGTATTCCCTATCTGTCTAACGGCTACTTGCGTTCCTGATGAAACTATGGGTGTTAGCCACATAGTTTGTAATGCCTCATAACCTTCTGACAATACCAAGTTCCAATAGTCCTTTTCTCCCATAGTCTTTGCTAATTGCTTCAATCCACCTATAGTTGATGGGTCTGGTGCATTTTGCAGATATACCCCTAAACTGGTACCTAGTTCAGTTACTCCTGCTTGCAATGCTTCTTCTATAGCTTCACTTGTAACGTTTACTCCGTAGTTAGCAAAGGTCTTTATTAATCTGTTTACTAGTTCCTTCTTTGCCATGTTTTTAGCACCACTTACTAGGTCATCTACCCCTGGTATCATACTAAAAGCCTGGTCTATTTGCAGAGACTCTATAAGGCCATTGACAGCACCAACTGTTGCTGCTATATCCCCTGCTATTCTTTTGTCTACACCATTGTTTACAAGGTCAATATATGAACTTTCTTCTTCCAGTTTTGCCATGTATTTATATTGTCCAGCAGTCATGCCAAATTTGATAGCAAAAGAAGGCGATAAAGAAGCTACTGCTGTGGTTATTGTTTGTGCCATACCTGTTCCTAGGAATGGTGTTGCTGCCAGTGGTATAGCAGTAAGTGATGCACCGCCTGTTACTGGTGCTGCCATTAAAGAAGCTACAAGGATTGTACCTGCTGTAATGTATGTTGCAGGATCCGTTGCAGCCGCTTTAGCACTTTCAACTAATAACTTAGTTTGGCTCCCTACCCCTTTAAGTCCTTTTTCTATCAGTTTAAGAAGAGGGTTGTCTTCTACGGTTTCAATGAGCTCTGGGTGTTTTTCAATAAATTCTTCTATTTCCTTTGCTCTGTTTGGTTGCCCATTTATTTGCTTAACTGTTTCTTTAGATAACATATCCATTAACTCTCTGTTGTACCATCCTAGCCTTACTTTATCTATAGGTCCTATATCTCCCATACCTTCTATCATCTCTTTTAATTCGCTTAATCTTTTAGTTACATCATCTTTAGGAGTTAAAGCATTTTTTATTTCATCTTCTTTCATGCCTGCTGACTTCATAGCGTCTACACTTCTGTTTAATTCAAGAGTAAATTGACGGTTAAAGTCGCTTGGTGTAAAGGCCATTCTTCTATCTTGTCTTATAGGTGGTTGTGAAGGGTCTTTGCTTATTTGGTCTATGTCTATGCCTTCTATTTGTTGGGAAGCGGTTATTGCTTTCAATGCTTCCATCTTCGCCTTAGCTTCCTGTTTTTTTCTTTCCTCTTCCTTTTTTCTGCGTTCTTCTTCCTCCCTCTTTCTCCTGATTTCTTCCCCTCTGCGTCTACCCTCTTCTTCTAATTGTTTTATGCGTTCTTCTGGCGATAATATCCCAAATCTTTCAGTTTGTCCTGTGTTTAATCCTAGCCTTTGCTTGAAGTAATTCAGGGTATCCATCCTATCTGATAATATCCTAGATCTTTCAGTTTGTCCTGTGTTTAATCCTAGCCTTTGCTTGAAGTAATTCAGGGTATCCATCCTATCACTCCTTACTCCTTTAATCTGTTTCTAGCCATTACCTCGCCACGACGTTTTATCCGTTCTTCGTACTGATTGAAGTCTTTTTTATACGCTTCTGTTTGTGCAATTCTTTCTAATGCAGCGTTGGCTATATATGAGCTATTCTTACCGTATAGGCCATCATCTGCATCCTTTATTATGCCAGCAATAGTGTTATAAATGTATTTATATTTTTTCTCATTTGAAAGTCTTTTATATTCTTTAGAACTTGTAAATTTATTGAAATTATCAACTATGGATTTTACTTTGTTTCCCTCTGATATGGTTAAACTTGCTGTGCTACTACCTCCACTAGCTGGTCTACTTCCACCAACTGGTCTACTTCCTGTAGTTGCCCTCCATACTCTAATTTCTTCATTACTTCTTGCCTTAATTAGTGCCAATTCTGCCTTCTTTTGTTCCTCACTTCTTACCTTAATTAGTTCCAAGTCTATCTTCTTTTGTTCCTGCATAATTTTCAAGTTATTTTTTAAATCAATTTCTGCTTGCTTAATGTAATCTTCCATTCTTTCTACTCTTTCCCTTGCAGCTTGAGATAGAGTTCCTGCTGGTACTCCTAAAACGATAGCATCCTGATTGGTTACATAACCTAATAAATTAGTCCTGTCCATAGCCTCTTGAATTTTATCTTTCCTATTTTGTAAAGCATCTTTATAGGCCTCGTATTCATACTCAAATATTCTATACCTTAAATCTGTCATGTATCTAAATCTATCAAATTCCATTTGGTCTAAGCTTAGTACAAAGTTAGCTAAATCTTTTATATCTGTGATTTGGTCTCTATAGCGGTTATAAGCTGTTAGGTCTAAGGTGTGTAGTGTGTTTAAAAGATTATACATATCAGCTGTTTCGTCTCTATATCTTTGATAGGCTCTTTCTTCAAACTGGAGTACTGCTTCCTGGGCTTGTAACATATATTGGTTCCTGGCCTGGCTTGCTACTGTAGCTGCCCATGAACTAGGTCTGCCCCCTGTCATAGCTGCTAGTCCACCTAAATTATCAGCGTAGGCCTTATCTCCAGCTGCCATAGCTCTTTGTAGAAAAGCTTGGTATGCAGGGTCCGTATCTGGGTCGTACGTGAATTTTGGCCTATTCATGATAGCGGATAATTGTCGATTAATTAAATCTTCATAGGGAGAACGGTATTCGGGTAAGTTAGTTAACCTGTCTAGTAAGTTCTGTATTTGGTTTGCATAAGGTGATTGATATTCTGGTATTTCTGGTATTTGTGGAATTGGAACGGGAGATATTGGGATGTATTCATTTCCTGCTATCCCCCCTGAATATCCATATTTAGCCCTTATCATTTCTGCTGCTTGGTGTAAACTTTCTCTTTGCTTAGGGTCTTGAGTTTGGTGCCATAATTCCTGGTACTGCCTTATCTTTGCTAAATCCTCTGGAGACACAAATTGTTCATCCCAATTGATAGCCATTATTATTCACCTGCCTTTGTTTTCTCCTTTTTAACTGGTTCGATTGGTTTTGCATCTAATACGCTTTTTAACACCATATTATAAGCAAGAACTTCCTTGCCTGTTAGCTGAACTCTTTGTAAAAACGCTACCAAATTTTTATAATCAACTTCATTCATTTTAATAGTATACATGCAATCATCCTTTCAACTACTTAACACTTTCTAATAAACTTTCTAATTCTTCTTGTTCTGCAAGTATTTTTTCATAATCTAACTGCAAATTTTCTAAACGGTCTAATATACGTTCTTTTTCCCTCTCAAGCCTATCTATTTTTCTTAATAATTCTTCTACTGTATAAGTTTCTTCAACTGTTTTAATAACAGTAATTGTATTTTTGCCTTCTGTATTAATTTTAGTATTTAATATATTTTGCATATTAAACCTCCTTTAATCAAAGCTAATGTAACCAACCACATTACCAGATTTATTACGAACAGTTAGTCTACTACCACCACCATAATCAATATAACATTTATTCGCTGAATAATAACATTCTATTAAATAACGTGTATCAATATCCGTATCTAATCCATAAACATTAGCACCACTAAAATCTACTGTACCCCCAAAATCAACTTGATTAGGAAAGTACACAGGGCCTCTTAAACGTATCATGTCCCAGGCACTTATATCTATAGAAGAACCATATATTTCTAAGTTTGAATATCCGCCTGACATATATGCTGATATAAAGGAACTTCTAGTCCCACCACCAGAGAAAAATGTTATTTCCTTTGTATTAGAATCTCCAATGTTCCCAATCTCAAGATATCTATTCACTCTAACTATTCCATCTAAATCAATATTCTGTGCATGAATTTTTACGCCACTACGATTAATACTTAAATAGTTAACTACATCACCTATCGTTACTTTAGCTGTTATCTCATCTGCCAGCTGTATTATTTGAGAATATGCCCAATCCATATCATCTTCAAGCCCATCTACAGAACGAGAAATTCTTGAAACTGTACTTTCTATACTATTAGCACGTTGTGTCAACGTTGAATAATTTTGTGTAACAGTAGTGCCTAAGTCGCTAACCTCTGTTACTAAATTGCTTACTTGTGTTTGTATCTGGCTAGCCGTTTGACTAACTATTGATATTTGGTTTGATAAGGTTGTTTCTACTTCTACTATTTCGTCACCTAGTAATACTAACTGAGTAGTAACATATTCGTGATTATCCACTACAACTGTCTCTATTTCGTCTGCTCTTATTGATAGCTGTGATATATTGCCAGCATTATCCGCTACTTGTGCCTGTATTTGGTCTGCTCTTATGTTTAGTGCTGCTATATCTCCTGCATTATCCGCTACTTGTGCCTGTATTTGGTCTGCTCTTATGTTTAGTGCTGCTATATCTCCTGCATTATCCGCTACTTGTGCCTGTATTTGGTCTGCTCTTATGTTTAGTGCTGCTATATCTCCTGCATTATCCGCTACTTGTGCCTGTATTTGGTCTGCTCTTACGCTTAGTGCTGCTATATCTCCTGCATTATTAGCTACTAATAATAATATTTCATCTATACTCTGGTCGATTAGAGATATATTGCCTTCCATATCTTCCATTCTGCCAGCTATCGTTGGCATATTATCTTCGTTAAGATTCATTAAATAGAAATTTAATTCTTTTCTTTGTTTGTGAATTGCATCTAATATTTGTTGCAATATTTCCTTATTGTCTAAACCTTCGTCTATGTTTATATCTAAATTAGGAAATTGTATCATTGCTTATCACTTCCTACTGCATACTCTTTCTCACCATACACTATGGCTCTGCCCTTACCTTCTAACTTGATTTGATAGTTAGAGACCCTTTGCATAGGAATTTTAATAATGCTTTCTCTGTGTGTTTTGTGGTATAACTCCGTATTCTTTAAATAGTGTCGTAACCTATAGTCGCCTTCGTCTACTCTAACGTAGACCTTTAATTCTGCATCCAAATCCATCTTAAGTTTTAGTCTTATTGCTTTTAGATACTTCTTATTGAATAAACCTTCATCATAGATTTTAGTTTCGGCCATCCATTCTACTTGTTCGTCTCCACTTTCTAGTTTGTAGATATAACCATCACTGGCTAGTGCATAAATATCTTTGTCATCCTTGCTAAAATTGATTATTTCTTTATCCAAGTACGGGTACCAAAGTTGGTTCCAGGTATCGTATATATAAGTAGTGCCATCAAAGGAGATATAATACTTTCTGCCATCACCAATGCCCACTCCACTTGTTAGCTTTTGAATGTTTAGTTTTTGTGATATGGTCCTAGGCATACCGCCCGTATAAACTTGTACGCCTTTTTCGTTGACAAAGAATAGCATCCCTGCCACTTCTGCTATGCTTCTATAGTCTATACACCCTACTTTAGCCGTTTCTAATATCTTGAATTGAGAAGGGATATAGCCATATAGTTCATACATCTGGTCGCCCTTAAAAAATACTACATGGTCCTGATAAGTTGTGATGCCTGTAAAGTCTCCTGGAGAATATACATCAGCTGCCCAGCTATCTAAAGCTGTACCTGAAAAATCTTCCCAATGTGTCATCTCCTTGAATTGTCCGGGCTTACTGGCTCTTACATCGCTCCCTTTGATACCGAATATCCTATTGTAGTGTATGGTTGCATAGTCAATGTCTGGGGCTTCAAATTCTCCCCACTTATCTTCTACATAGTCATAGTATTTCTTGTCTGGAAAGATTACTATATTTCCGTTAAAGTCTATTACAGATTTCTTGCCTTTTTTTACTGTACCTTTCTTTGTGCCATCATAATAAAAATCTGTGCCATCTATATAGCACAGTTTGCCATTTATTATTTGGAAAAATTGAGGGTCATTAAGTTTCTTAATTTTTTCTATAGGTTTTCTAGGGCATATTGCTGGTATAAGTTCACTATCTAAATTTTTGCCATCTGCTAGTTCTTCATCTGATATAATCTCATTTTTATTTATGCCTCTAAACAATAATCGGCCATACTGCGTGTTTTCTATTTCAAACAATTGTGGTAGCTTCATAGTATCACCCTAACTGTTTAGTGATGTTTATAATGAAATATCCGTCATTGGGTACTGTAACAATTGACTCATCTTGTTGTGTAATTTCAAATTCAGCCCTTAATTCCCCTGGTTCTTGTGTATCTTCTTCGTCCCATTTATATTCTACATAGCCTTTATTTGCGTCTTTTATTTCTACTTGTTTGTTTATCTTTTTGTTATCGTTGCTATCTAGTGCTATTAGTTTAACTGTTGCTCCTGCTAATCTAATGGGTTTGCCATTAGCCATTTGCAAATATGCTCTTAATGGGGGGTAAGTGTCCCCTTGTCGTATTGTAACTATATCTATCATGCAATCACCGTCCTTGCCATGCTTTAATCAACTAATATTGCCTTAGTTTTTGTATCTCTTATTAATGCTCTAGTAGGGAGGGTAATGTAAGATAGCTTATATTGGATATATGGGTCCGCTATTATCAAGTCGGCTCCCCCGCCAAATTGGTCTGATAAATTTATTATTATAACCGTATCGGATTCTATTAGCCCTGAAGCTGTTAGTTCCGCTAATACCTGGGATACTTTAGTTAAATAACTATATATATCATTGTCAGCCTGGAATTGACCGTCCACATTTAATACTGCTGTTAGTTTTGATGTAATGCCGCCTTTGGTTTCTAATAAAGTTCTTATATTTTTTAGCAACTGAATGTCTGATACAATATTGCCTGAACCCTTTAATGAGGCTGTAAAATCTGCTATACGTATTGCTCCTGCTAATAAGTTAGCATATCCCGTAAAGCTCGTTGCAACTCTCCTATCAGCTTTTAGGTCAGATCGTATATCTCCACTACCAACTAAAGCAACTTGGATGATTATAACGTCATTTACTACTACATCTGCAATAATATGGCCCGTACCTGCTATAAATCCTTGAATATATACAGTTATGTCGCTCGATTTGTTAAAGCGTTGCCTGTTAAACTTTGTTTTATTAAAGCTCATTTAACCACTCCCTACCTAAACAACCCTTGTTGTACCGCATAAAAAAAGAAACTTATAAAAGCTCCTACGAGTGCAGTTATAAACCATTTCATTGTTTTATTGAGTTTTTCTAGCTGTTGAATTAGATTGTTTAATCTTTCTTCTAATCTACCACTTGCAAGTTCTATTCTATCTAGTCTTACACTATGGCAGTTAAGTCGTTTCTCATGCACATCTAATCGGTAATTTATTTGGTTATGTCTTTCATCACATACTGATTTATCCATTCAACCCATTACCTCTCTTTCTTCCCAAAATTGAGGAAAGCAGGGCATAAAAAATGCATCCTGCTAGGTGTTACATATAATAATCCTTATGTGTCATTAAATCTCTGCTAATATTTCAACTTTTTCTTCTTCTGTCAACTTTGGATAATCTTGAATAATATCCTCTGCTGTTCTGCCTTCCATCTCCATTCTTGCTTTAATAGCATTTACAAATATAATTTTTTTCCACACTGGCATATTCTACACCCCCATTATTTCTGCCAAGGCAATGTTTAAAGCATTTATTTGCTCTTGTAATTCTTTTAATTGTTCTTCTGGTGCTAAAGGGATATCTACGTATTCGTACCAGAAATCTCCCGTTTCGGGGTTGCAATAAGGCAACGCTGATTTACCTTTTACCTGTTCTGGTTCTGGTATATCCTCTATTGTAATATAATTCCCACCATCTAATAATTCCTTTGGTGGAGTTTCATAGTAAATCAACATTACCTTTGCTCTTGTATCTGTTTCCTTTTCATAAAATAACCATTTCATAGTATCACTCCTATGCAATTATTTTCATTCCATCAACTATCTTTCTTACTGTTTTGTCAAGACTTCCACTATAGACATTACCGTTATTGTCTACGGCAACAGCATACACCCAATTAGTATGTCCAGTGAATTGCCATACTTCATTACCACTAGAACTTATCTTTCTTACTGTATAGTCTCCACTTCCACTATAGACATTACCATTATTGTCTACAGCTACTGCATACACATTACTAGTATGCCCAGTGAATGACCATATTTCATTACCATCAGAACTTATCTTTCTTACTGTTTTGTCAAGACTTCCACTATAGACATTACCGTTATTGTCTACAGTAACAGCACGCACCCAATTAGTATGCCCAGTAAAAGACCATAGCTGACTACCACTAGAACTTATCTTTCTTACTGTATAGTCTCCACCTCCACTATAGACATTACCATTATTGTCTACAGCTACTGCATACACATAGCCAGTATGCCCAGTGAATGACCATATTTCATTACCATCAGAACTTATCTTTCTTACTGTTTTGTCTCCACTTCCACTATAGACATTACCATTATTGTCTACAGCTACTGCATACACATTACCAGTATGCCCAGTAAATTGCCATATTTCATTACCACTAGAACTTATTTTTCTTACTGTTTTATCATCACTTCCACTATAGACATAACCGTTATTGTCTACAGCAACAGCACGCACTACACCAGTATGCCCAGTGAATTGCCATATTTCATTACCACTAGAACTTATTTTTCTTACTGTTTTGTCATCACTTCCACTATAGACATTACCATTATTATCTACAGTAACAGCATACACCCAATTAGTATGCCCAGTGAATTTCCATATTTCTGGTGCAATTAGATATTTACTTGGGTCTAAAATATCTCCTACGCTGTAATCTCCAACTTCAATTTGTTCTATCTTGTTTGCAAGTTGACTAAATGTATCGCTACCACTTGCAGGTATTCCCTTGCCAGTAATGGCGGTAGCGATTACATTTTTTCCATCACTGGCTGATTGAAAAGCCTCGTTGGCTTTATTTAAAGCTTCGACAGCTTTATTATACGTAACACTAACCGCATTAGCTGTAGCTGCTAACGATGTACTTGTACTTGAAGTCGAATCACTTAATTGAACATGACCTTTTGCTGATGTTGTCGCATTTTCTGCCTTATGTGAATCAACATCTGTCGTTAAATTATCAATTTTATCATTTAAGACCTTGCCTTGATTAGCGGATAATGCTTGTGTGGTGCTTGTACTTGTTAAAGTATCATTAATAGGTGTTATAGTATCTGTAAATTTAGCGTTAGCAGGTACATCTGTTAAAACTCTTGAATTGTCAACTTTATCAGATAACTTAATATCAATCTCTGTTTCAGTATAATACCTTTCGTCAAAATTTATATCCTTGGTTAACTGTGATAGTTTGGTAGGAATATTTTCATTTTTAGCATAATCTTGTAATTTTCCATCTACGCTCTCTTCTGTTGCAATAATCTCTTCACCTGTATGCTTTAGTATCGTGCTATTCTCTTTTAATTTAGCCAATTATATCACCTCTCATTGCCAATAATGGTGAGCATTGTCCCGCTTGGTAGTTTTGGAGTATTTCTTCGTCTGTTAGGGCTCGGTTGTAAATTCTCAAAGATTGGATTGTGTTTTCTTCTACTAAATAACTATTATGGTCTATAGTACTAGTGTTGTAATCATAGACAACCAAAGGTTTTGCTACTAAATCTAGCCATGTAGCCATTTAATCACCTCTTTTCCTGCAGTTAGCTTGAGTATTTGTCCTCCACATAAGAAACCTTATGTTGAGTAATTTATTCTGTTATTTCCTCCTCTTTTAAATCATCTAATTTTTGTTGTACTGCTTCTTTATAGGGTATTGGTACTTGCTCTATTGTCATATCCCCAGCTTTTATCCTATTAACCATAGCCATTATAAACACTTCATTCATAATCTACACCTCCACCAATTTTATACTAGGAACACCGTTGTCAACTTCTATGCCCCATTGATAAAATTTGTCTAATGACTTGTCTTTTATTGCATATCTGCTGTCATAATATTCAACTGTAGCTTCACCTTGAGTGCTTTCATTACTATAAAAATAACTAAAGAATACCATATCCCCATTCGTCAAATCTGGATGTGTAAATGATTTTTTATCTTCACTTATAATTGCTTTATTTGCGTCTAATTCTGTTTCTACACCTGTTTCATATTCTACTTTGGACAGTTTGTCTATGTGGTCTATGTCTAATTCTTGTTCAAATATTGATATTCCATTATTGTATACACCTGCGTCAGCTACTGCATTTTCAAAATATACAGTTCCACTTGGATTAGATACTATATTCCCACTTACTTGTATTGGTATAATTTCTGGTTTGGCTAATTGATAAGTTAGTCCTTCTTCATCTACTCCTATACGTTTAATTAGTTCCCTTTTGTCTAAATCTATCTCATCATGTACACCTTCATGGCTCATTAAATTTACTATTTTATTGTCTTTATCTTTTGCGATAACGTATGCTGTAGACTCTTTGTAGGGTTCATATGGGGTTGCTGTGTCGCCTTGTTCAATTTGAATTTGTACTGTATTCAATATATTATTTAATGTTTCGTTTGTACCATATCTCCTAACAAGGTATATAACACCTTCTGAGTCTGTTGTGAAAGTCTTTGGGTCGACTTTACTATAATTACTTATTAACATTAAGTTTTGTTTTAATCCATCCTTCAAACTTAATATAAATGAAGCATCATACACCCACTCGTTTTGGTATCTTGAAATAGTATATGTTGTATTAGGTTTTAATTTGATAGGTATTGCTCTATCACTATTTCCAAAATCAATGATGTAATCGGAAATTTTAAAACCAATTCTTTTATCAAATAAATTCTTCCCAACACTCTTTATTCTAGTAGCACTAACTGTAGATTTAGTACCGTTGATGTAAGTGTATTTTTGTAACAATTCTTCTTCGGTCATATTGTTATACTCATCTTCATTTATCTCATAAACTGCGATATTATCTACGTATCCATATTGTTTATCATTAGATAGTATAAATACACCTACAGACATATTTTCGGTTATATTTGATGGTTGAATTTTTATACCTTTATTTATATTGATTGTTTTTTTATAAAATGTTTCGTCTCCAATATATCCATTTGAATTTTTTACTCGAAAAATAATCCCGCTACTTAAATTGCCATTAGCAATAGTTCCTCTTATAAAATAATGTTTTGAACTATCTAATGCTATAGGTATACCTCTATATGCAGAACCTGCCGATGGTATTGTTATCTTCATTCTTCCATTTTCTGTAATTGCATCTGTGTATGCAACTTTTACGGAAAAATCATTAGGATTTTCACAATCACCTTTTTCACCTAATAAGTTATTAATAGTAAGTCCTCTAACACTAGCACTAACTTGCCCATTAGCTGCGTTCTTAGGCAAACTTACTGTTCCATATCCACTAGCACTTTGCCTAGGCTCTTGATTAACATTGACTTGTTGCAAAGTTTTTTTATAGTCGTTTAATTCTTTTTCTACTGTAGCTACTTTCAATTGGTCTTGGCTACGTTGCTGTGCATAATCTTGCTTATGTTGAGTTAATTCTTCCTTATTTGTGTCAATTTCATCTTTCAGTTCATTTACAGCACCGACTACTTCTTTACTTACTGTAGTAAGATTTGCCGGATTGCCTACTTGTTCAGTATAATTTCGTAGATGGGCGTTTATTATATCCCAATTTCTGTTTCTTCTCTCCATATCATCTTCTATTCTATGCGTAAGGCTTTCCTTTTCTATCATAAGTTAATCACCTCTTCCCATGTCATGCCTTCAAATTGCTTCCATGTATATGCAATATCTTCCATATTTTCAGTAATTACCTTATCACCATTAAAGGCACGTATTTTATTATCTACTTGTATAGTAAAATTTTCTGGATTTAATGTTAAATCTGGTAACTGAACATAATCATCCACCCCATCAAATTTAAGACCACCATCAACCCAGCCACTATCATCTGTAAAATCAAAATTCATCAATTGCCCATCATTACCATTACCACTTAAATCCTTCCATGTACCAGTTTGTTCATAGTTGTTCCCTGTACTACCATCAAGCCATAAAACTAGACTATCGTCAATTACTGGTTTAGTGAAAGGATAGCCTTCTATAAATTCGCCTACTTCTATAAATTCATCATCTATAGAAAACTTATTACCTTCAAGAATATTTTTTGTATAAAGTTTTCCATGTTCATTTAAACTATATCTATTACCTTCAACTACCTCATTAGCCAATAATAGTTTCTTTTCTTGTGTAATTCTTGCTATCTTCCTACTCATGCTACCACCTCAATATCAAGGGAATTAGTGGTAGAGTTATAAACTAATTTATAGTTACCTAATTGAATTTCGTTTCCTATCACAGTTTCAGCAACATCAACTATTCCATCATCATTTTTATCGTACGTAGATTTCATCATATCTCCATATCCAGCACTACCTAATTCCTCTTGCGTCACATAATTTTTATCATTTTCAAGTTGACCAACTTTTGTAGGTATGTCTGATATTTCAGCTTTATTTTCCCACAAAATTTCTATATTTTCTTTTAAAGCATTATAGTCATATTCAGTAAAGTTTCTCGCTACAATTGTACCTGCATTCCAACTTCTTGGTACTCCTTGAAATCCTCTTTCTACTGTTAGAGTATTTCCATTCTTGCCCGTTACTTTTACCGTTTCTGGATTATCTGTATTACCTCCAATAACTAATATATTCGGAACTTCTGGAATAATATTTGCATCACTTACAGTTATAGTTGTTTGGGAAGAGTTTATATCGCTTGTTAGTGTTGCTTCTGGGCTGTTAGGTATTCCTTTATACATTTCTTTTAGTGTGCTCATATAATCACCTTCTTCTAAAAAGAATAAAATAGACGGCTAAAGTTAAACCGTCTATTCTAAGATAACGTCTAAGTCACCAGCTTTAAATCTTACACTATCGCCTACATCTATTTGTTTTGAAATCACTAATTGACCACCCCACCAAAAGTTGCCTCCTGTTTCTGCGTCCCATAGTCCCATATGAGTTATAGTACAAGCGGGCATATTGTCGAACTCTATATTTGATGGATTGCTTGTTTGCTTGTTTGATGGTGTTGAAAAAGTTACTAGCTGCCTTTTATATCCTCCACCTGTTACCTCATTGGCCCCGTTCTCTCCTGGGTCCCCTGTGTGTAATGATACATAGATTTGTGAAGGATGTTGAAAGTCTTGATTCCTTAACAATTTATTTAAAACCTTGTTAGCTGTTGCTACAGTAAAAGGCATATTATTACCTCCTATCTAAAATTCTTTAATCTTCTGGCCCTAACTTCATTTTCCATGCTAGAATAGTAGAACTTTACAAATTCGTTGACCTGTTCGTTGTATAATAAAATATAATTGTTGGCCTTTGCAAATTCTTCGTTTAATATGCAAATCTGGGCGTATAGATAATATTCATAAATTAGTCGCCATCTTAATCCAAAATCTTTTTCCAGGGCCAGTTCATCGGTTCCCATGTTTTCTACCTTCTTTGGTTCTGGTTTTTCTCTATCTTTGATATATGTTGAATAGATTGAATCCTCTAGTATATTAATCCAATTTACGAATGAACTTTCAGGAATAGCATTAGGCATGTTGCCGCATACTAATCCTATCAGTTCTGCTACAGTCATAGAATCACCTTCTTTTTAAAACAAGGGGAGGTTATTCCTCCCCTGTTGTATTACCTGGTACATCATCATCTTCCTCTTCCTGTTCAATTGTAACAAAGCCAAATCCTGGGTTAATCATAGCTGCTTTGTATCTTTCGTGTACGTTGTAGTACCAGTTAAATGTTTCTCTCTTGTCATAGTCATACTCATCAGTTAGCCCTTTTCTTCTTTGGAATATGGCACTATCTATGCTTTCATCAAGTACATGCACTAGCTTATTACTGATATAAGTTGAAAAGATTAGCTTTAATTGTGGTATTGTGTTCTTTGTGTTGCTTTGCTCGAATGGTCTTAATTGAGATTCAAGCATAGCAAGTGCATATGTCTGGTAATCCCTATGAAGTAACAACGCACTCGGAGTTGTGAAAAACTTATCTCCATAATGATTGTACCAATGGTTGAACCTCTTTACGGCTTCCTCATAGGTTTCTGTATCAAAACCCGATTCCCCTACTACTAAGTTATCATTGAATTTTGTTTGGTCATTTAGTAATGGATGGTTGTGAGAAGCATAAGGTACGCCGTCTGCTCCAATTGATGTAGTGACGCTATCCCATACTTCTGCTACTGAATGTTCTCTTTTGCTTATCATAGTCCTGATAAGCTCATTAACCTTAACCTCTGGTACTACACCCCATTGCTCGTCCTCTTGTGCTTCCATTGTTACACTGAATCCGTTTGCTACAGTTTCATTTTTAACAATGGTCTCGTATGCCTGTTTTATCTTACCATAGGTTAATTCGTCACCTTCTGGCTTAATTTCTGCTGGTTTAAGGTTTCCTACACTGTCGTACTTTTCCTCCATTTTGTCGGAATTCTTAATTGTTGCATAAGATTTCCATTGTTCCTCTGGCTGTCTTTTGAGGTTTCTCATAAAAACCTCTCTTGTGCCAATATACATGGCACGTGCTATATCAGCACGAAAAGTTGTAGTCATTTATCATCACTCTCCTAATTCATCCATATTCATTAGTTCAAGGTATTTTTTCCTAGTAAGTTTAGGCATTTTTTTCTTTAATAGTCGATATGCCCTTTCATCTTCAGGGCTTAATTTAATGCCTTTTCTAGGCTTGCTGCTGCTACTGTCTAATGCTTTAGATTTGCTTTGTTTTGTTCGGTATAGCATTTCTTGTTCTAGTTTAGTTATCCTATCAAATTCGCTTTCTTTATAGTATTTAGCTAGGTAGATTTGATCGTAACTAAACTCTGGCAGCTTTTCTTTATCTTCTACTAATTGACTAGCGTACGCTGTTATACCAGGATATTTGTCTTCTAGTTTTTCAAGTTCCATCATGGCTAGCTTAGTTTTCAATTTCTTTGTCTCTAACTTTGCGTTTACAATTTGCTCTGCTTCCGTTAGAGACTTGCCATCTTTGGTAAGTTCTTCAATCAATTTGGAACGTTCCTTTTCCATTTCCATCTGATGCAGCCTTTCCTGCATTTGTTGAAGTTGCTTCCTAAGTTCTTTGCTTTCTTTCTTGTGTTTAATAATCGCCTTAGTCTTTTTGTCCAGTTTTTTATTTGGTTCCTCTAACTCTTCTTCCTCATCATCTTCCTCATCATCTTCCTCGTCCTCATCTTCATCCTCTGGCATATCTTCATCCTCAATATCTTCTTCTACTTCCTCTTCTTCAATTTCTTCTTCAATTTCTTCATCTTTAAGGTCGTCAATGTCATTCAGGAAAATATCGTCATCCTCTAAATCATCATTTGCAAATAGCTGTAAATTAAGCTTTTCTAATAACATACATATCCTCCTTTTTAGTTTTAGTCCTTTTTCGGGACACTACTAATGGGTTAGGCCCATCACTCCTAGGATAGGTAACGCCTATCACTCGATTTGTTAAATCTATATAATCAAATAATTCTGGTGAATTAGCTTAATTAAATCTTCTTTTGTCGCTTTATTTGGAGGCTGTTTACCTTTCAATAATAGTAAAGCCTCTAGTTCCTTGTTAGTAAAGTCTTTTAGATTCTTCTCGTTTACTAATATATCAATAACATTGTTTTTGTAATCGCAACATAAGTACAAACCTGGCTGTTCTGTCTTGGCTAGCTGCTTAACTCTTCCACCGTAAAAACCTGTCTTAAACCCTACCTTTTCCAAAGGAATAAAACCTCTGCTATCATGAATAGTGTAGGTTTTCTCCCCCAGTTTGGTACTATTCAATAAAATCATCATTCTCCCCTCCTATCAACATTTCAAGTTGTTCTTCTGACATCCCTTTAGTATATTCTAGTAGATACTGCCTAACTGTCACTATCTTATTGGCAGGAATGGACTTTTTACAGCTGAAACAATAGCCTTTTCCTTCTTTGTCCCAAGCTGCTGGCCTTTCACAATGAGGGCATACTGGTTGTTCTAAAATATCTATACCTCCACCAAGGTGCATAGCAAACTGTTCTATCAATTCATTTCTCAAAAACATATGCCTAGCATACTTGGGGTCTGTTTGTTCAATCAATTTCATAGTATTAATATTTTTCTGGTTAGGCTGTATTAGTTCTTTATGCAGCTTTGCTTGTCGTGTCTTTTTATAATCATCTTCAAATCTATTATATTTAGCCATTACCCTCTACCTCCTGCTAGTGCTGTGCCTTCTAAGTTCATGCCAGCAATATTTGGGTTCATGTTAAGTGGTGCAGCTGCATTGTTTGGGTCTGTTGATGGCATCATTCCTGTTTGTTCTATCAAGGCCTGCTGTAACTGTTGGTATGCCTCATAATCATCTGTGTTGTCATCTATCTTAATGCTTAGGTAGTCTTCTACCATCTGCTTGAATTGCCTAAAGCCTATTAGCGGCCTTGGTTGGCCTGTTACTTCATCTACTAGTACCAGCTGTGACAGTTGAAGGATGATATTATACAACGCTATCTTATTGTTCGGAACACCTTCGCCTATGTTGACCGATATGTCTAGCTCAAGCTGTTTTGTTGCTGGTTTTCTTTTACCGTCCTCATCTTCTATTTCTAGTTGCATGTATTCAGGTACTGTTTCAGCATTTGGATTATTTTTCTTGAAATTTTCAATATACTCACGACTTGCTGGTATCAGTTCAGGGATTTCTATAAACTGCCTTGCATCTATCCATTCAAACTGGTCATCATTGTCAGCCACTCTAAACGCCTTGGCAGCGCTCCAAAATTCCATACATAAACCTATTGCATAGGATAAAGCATCCCCTAGTGCTTTGGATAGGTCTGCTCTCTTATCATCTATTCCTATAATACCTTGCTGCATCTGTATTCCTGCTTGTGTAGCTGTCATAGTTCTGCCTGGATCATTGCCTGTCATCAATGCACTAAATCTAGTTACTTCCTGAACCTTGTCAAGCAATTGAGTAAGCAAGCTAAAGACTACCTCACTTAACCCCGAGCCTCTTTCAGTCTTGATATATTGATGTGGGTTGTTTGCGTATATTACCTTGCTTGGATCTGCTTCTGCAAATTCAGCTGGATTCAATTTTGAATTGGGGTCTGCATAAGTACGCCCTTGACTTGAGAATTTAATCGCTAGGATTATTTCATCATATAATTTATTTATAACCTTCTGCATACTAAGAAGGATTCTTCCATCACCAAAATAGTATTGGTCGCTTTCATCCTTATACAATCCTGCTGTAAAGAATGGGTATCTATTGAAAATATGCTTGTAGTAAGGTTCTGATGGGTCACTTTCACTTAACAGGATGCCACACAATGAAATTTCAAGAAGTTGTAGGTTCTCATATTCATTGTTCCTAGTCCATACTCTTAAGTAGGTAAAACTTTCGTCATTGTCTGTGTCTTTATATTCAAACCCAGGGTCGTTGTTACCTAGTTGAATTGCATCTGCTATTTCATCCCCGTACTTTTTTCTAGCCCACATGATTGACCTTGAACCTACTTCGTGAATGATATAATCACATCTTTCCAGGTCGTCTACAATGTCGTCTATCTTGTCATCGAATACAACAGTTCCAGGCTTCAAACATTCTAACCTTGGAAGTCCAAAGTTGTCTAGTGCCTCATCGTCCCAGTAGGTTGTCAATACTGTATAACCAAATTGCAGATACCGTCTGCCTGCCTTCTTGACTATCTGCCTAGCGTTGTTACGCTTTAATATAAAATCACCTACAATACCAGCGGTCCTGGCAAACTTCTGGTCACTGAATCCTACACCCTGATAGCTTCCTGCTATATTGGTTGTCTGCATGCTTGATACTTGACCCTCTATTTGGGTAAGCATTATATTGACAGCTACTTGTTTCTCCATATCATCATCATCAATTATGTCGGTTCTTTCGCCTTTATAGGCTCTGTGTATTTCTTCCCATTCCTTCATCCTTTCTTCCAGGTCCGCTTTTCCTTCATGATACTTAGTAAGATAAAAGTCTACCCGCTTTTGCTGTTCCTCTGTCATCAGTTCATCTCTAGTTTTTTGGAAAGCATCGTCCTGCTGGTAATTATCCTCATATATCTTTGCATCATGTCTCAACTGTCCTCACCTTCTTCCTCCATAAGTTGTATGGTTCTGGTGGTGCTATAGTATTTGCCATCAAATGTAGTGGCAACTGTAACTTCTTCGTCCTCCTTTGATTCTTCTGGCAGTTCTATTTGTTCTCTTAACTCCTTAATAGCAGCCTTCTTGCCTTGGCTGTAAGCTGTCATATATACAATAACCATCAATGTTATAGTCAGTAATGCCCCTAATATAGCAAACAATATGCATATAATCACATCCATTTCATTACCTCCTGTATATTGGATAGCCTTTCTTGTATTGCTCTATCTCCCATCTACTGTAACCTAAGTCTTCTAGTTCTGTTTCTGTATAGTAACCTTCTAACTCCTCTGCTGGTGGTTTAATCTCGTCTACCTGTTGGTCTTGTGCATATAGGGCTATACCATATGCTAGGATACAGTCATCATGGTAACCTTCCATAGCTTCTGGCTTACCTCTTTCATTTACGATAAACGTTAGCATCTCCTCTAGTGTGGTAATATCGGTAATACATTCTGGTCTTTCTCTTACTAGGGTACGCAGCATACCTAGTAACATTGGCCTTGTAAGTTTTGTTGTATTGTGTCCTAGTTTTGGTTCTAGTCGTTTTGTAATGGCGTCTGGTGCGTTCTCTCTAGTATATATGTTCGGGTATTCTCTATTAGCCAAGGTTCTGACTACATAGGTAGAGAAATTGATTTCTGGGGCTATCAATGCGTTGTTGAAGAATTTGCCCAGACAGTAGAGTTGTTCTGCAAACAAATCCTCATCCTTTTGCAATCTGATGATAGCTACCTGGTTTTGATATGCATCTATCACTTGCCCTACATTCCAATCTGAACCTTCTCCTGCTGTATCTGCTCCTATAACATAGGGCATAGTTGACACAATGTCATCATCATATATAGTGATGTAGCCTAGCTCATCATCTTCTATAAACTCTATAGTATCATCCAGTATAATCTTTTCTCCACTCCAGGAACTAGTGCCATATTCATATATAAAGTAACCCTTGCGTGGCCTCTTGTTTTTCTGTAACTCTCTTAACTCGTCTAGCCTGCGGGTCACATTTTCCATATTGAAATAAGTTCCACCCGTTGCAAGGAAAGCCTCTTCTGCAGTACAAGGATATTCTTGTTTAATTGCCTCCCTTTTGTCTTTCCATTTGGTATAGAACCAATATAGCTGCTGCCAATCCAGTTTTTTTGCTTTTAATAGCCACTTGCAACGATACAAAGCCCACATTTCCTGTTCTGCATCGGTTTCTTCTACTGCTGTTTGTACCTTCTTCTTAAATTCCTGCTCTACTTTGTTACTCTCAAAGTTTAACCTATATTCAGGCGTTTTCCACCATTCAAAAAAGAGTTCCCTATAGTTGGAAAACTCATCATCCCACATTTCCTTAAATTCGTTGTATCCGTTGGCTGTAGTCTCCAGGAATACTATACAATTCCTTGTAAAAGCTTCTGCCAACCCTGTTAATGTCTGTTTTAACTTCGGCCAAAAAGCTACCTCTGAACCATGGAAAAAGTTCAGTGTCTTGGATCTTCCTGCATCTTCATTCCCTGCTGTGGCTACTCTCCACTTAGAATTAAGGCCTCCTCCACCTTCTTTGGAGAAGTCAAACTCCCTTCTGTTTGAATACCTTATAGTAGGTTTCAAACATTCAGGCAAATTGTCAAAGTAAAACTTGCCTCTATCTGCAAAAATATGTTCTGTATTCTCTGCGTTGTCAGCTAAAGTGTAGCCGCTAAAGTTCTTCTTCGATATAGCACAAGCTAGCTGATAGGCATTTATGAAGGATGTCATACCTTGCTGCCTGCCTTTGAGAAGTAAATACTTCATATGATTGATTTTGCCTTGTTTAAATAGCTGCTTGTCACGATTAATTATAGCAACTAATTCCTGCTGAACCTGGTTTAAGAAAAACGGGACCGTCTGCTGCTCCTTGTCTACTATCACGAAAAAGGCCTCTATAAGTAGCTCTGGATATTCTTGTATCTGTCGGCGTAACTTCTTTGCTCTGTCGCTATCCTCTAATAGTGCTTGAGCTGCTGCTTCTCTGTACTCTCTGTCTTTCTCTATATCTTTGTATTTCTCCCAAAGCTGTTTGCGTTTATCTATGATTCTTTGCATATCGTCTATGAGCATTACTGTTCATCCCCAAAGAAGTCTTCTAATGATTTATTAACTGATACATCTAGGTCTTTTTTGTCTCTCCATGTTTCAGGTTTCCTGTTCTTTAGCCAAAATATTTGTGCTGTTGTATCAGGGATAACTTGTTTGGTTGTCTTTTCTATTCTTTTTCTATCCTTGCCCTTATCATCTTTCTCTATAATCTGCTTAACTTCCTCATACTCATAGCCTAAAGCTCTTTTTAGTAGAGCATTTTCAACTTGCCTATCAATTACATCCTTGCCCCTTTTTAAGGCCTCGGCTATCTCGGGATATTTCTTTTGCCAATCATATAAAGTAGATGGGTGTATGCCTATTTCATTAGCTATTTGTTCATTTATAAGCCCATCTCTAGCCCAACCTTCTATCTTTATTAATCCTTCTTCTGTTATCCAATCTTTATATGTTACATTTCTTCGTTTTCTTTTCTTAGACATATCACCACCTACCTTTTATTTATCTCCATGAAAAAAGAGCCTTATCGGCTCTATTGCTTATCTATAATAATTTCTTCAACTTCTCATCTGCTAATACTATTTTATTTTTCATATAGTATGTATATATGTTTATTCCGTTGTATGCTGTACCCCGCTTTTTTCTTCCATGAGCGTTTTGCAATTATGAAAGTTTATTTTGTATTCGTCATAAAACACAAATATCGGCTTCCCTTTTTTCTTTGCATATTCCTTTTCTAACCTACATCCTTCACTATCTCCATATATAAAAACAACATCTGATATGTCTATTAATTTATAGCAGATGTTTAGGATTTTTTCTCTATTTGAATCATCTTCATAGAATGAAAACATATGTAAAGGGCTAATTGGGATTATATCTTTCTTTGCCCAGTATTTGCATATCTTATCGACCTTTATTTTGTTCTGTATGGGATTATTTGCATATGGATGTGATATAAAAGCATATTTCCCTTTTAGTTCTTTTAGTTTCATATCATCACCTCAAAAAAATACCTCACTTTTCTCTTCTATAACTATCATGTGTCATAGACTCTTTAATGCTGTCATATGTGCCACATACTCTTATATCTTTATGTCTACCATTGATGATGCTAGGGGCATAAGTCCTTGTTCAGTTATGAAAGAGGGAATATAAATTAGAAAGAAGTATTCATCTTATATTATACACCATTGCAAACTTTGCAGAGGTTCAAAAAAGGTTCAAAAAAGGCTCATCAAAATAAAAATTTAAATAAATTTTTTAAATCAATTTTATGCAAAACGCTACAACGCAGTAAAATCAATAGCTTGACAAGGTAAAAAATTTTAAAAAAAATTTCAAAAAAAGTATTGACAATATACGTGCATGCGTGTATAATGAAAGTGAAAACAAATTGAACCTTGATAATTGAATACCGCGACCAAGTACCTATAAAGATGCCAAGACGCAATGAAGTTGCCACGACTGGGAAACCACGAGCGACGGAGCCGAGCGTATGGGAAAGGTCGGGAAAACCTCCGAAACTAATGCAGCTGCTCCGCTGGAGCAACCGTCCCAAGCCGGTACAGATGCAGAGGGGTAAAAAATTTTTAGGAGGGGTTAGAATGAAAAAAGATTTGTTAAAAATGCTAACAGGAGAACATGGAGAAGGAAGGAGTTTCAGAGTTTCTACCAAATGGGTAGAAGAAAATGACTGGGAAGTAGAAGAAGGAAAGGAGGAGGGGAAAGTGGTTGAGGAAGCTAGAGTTAATGTAGTTACTGACAAATGGGTTAGCATGAAATGTTTTACCGAGATTGAAACAAGCAGGGGCACATTCGTTCTTCCGGAAATTGTAGAAGACGAAGATATGAAAATCAAAAGAGAAGTAGAATACAATGTATGGGAGAAATATGGCAAATGCAGAATCTATATGAATGGCGAAGGTCTAAGAGGATACATCGAAGTATTGAAAGATGGTACTATCAATGTAGTAGCGAAAGGGCAATACATGGTAGAAAGACGTATCCAGGAAGCAATTGGAATGTTTGCGAAAAACGAAAAGGTAGAAATAGTAGCATAGAAAAGGCTTAGGGAGGAGCCTATCCTCCCATAAAAATAATAAGGAGGAGTTAAAATGAAAATATATGATAAATGTGAAGTAGGAGGGTATATATTTGCAATTCTGATTGACGATAAAACCAAGGAAGCATATGAAGCAGTTTGGTATAATGATGATTGGGAGACAGACTTCTCATATCCTTCCTTAGGTATAGAGAGCCTAGATGTTGCGGGTGCCTTAGATTTTGAAGGTGCCAAAAAGTTAGGATATAAGTTTGTTGAATAAAAAAATTAGATGATAGAGAATAGGAGGGGTTAGAATGAAAAAAATTAAAATTGAAAGGACAAAGAAAGGTTTTCCCGCCTATTGGGAAGCGGGAGGTGGTTTCACCAATACAGGTGAAGCTACTATCATAGCAAATAAAGATGGCCAGCCAAAAGAGGCCATCTATATCAAAAGAAGAGGGCATCTGGCAAATGGTGAGCATGCCCTTGTCATTTTAGAGGTTGGTGACTACATTGTAGAAGCCAACCATCATAGGGAGGATTTTGGAATAGGAATATTCAGGGTGTTGGACTTTGAAGATAAGGAAGAAGAAGTATATGCAATTGTAGAACAAGTTAATTGCTTTAGCTGGGGCGAATGGGATGCAGAGCTGCCTGCGTCCCTAGAGGATGCGGTACAGGCAGCTATGGAAAAGGCTACCTGCTATCATTGCAGGGAACCACATTTCATATAAGGAGTGGTAGCATGGAAAAAAATAAAAAGGTTAAGTTTACTACAACCATCGATGAGGAATTGTTAAAAAAGATAAAAGTTAGAGCAATAGAAGAGGGGAAAAATGTAAATGAAATAATTGAAAAGTTGCTGCAAGAATATTTAAAGAGGTAGGTTATTCCTACCTCTTTTTCTTTGTTCATTCTTTCCTACACAAAGTATTCATTTCCCGTCCTCATCTCCATATAGTCCTACTACTATCTTCTCGATAGCATCCTTCTTGATTCTCTTTACTTGTGAAACGCTATAACCTACCTCTTGTGCTATTTTCCAGTGTGGTTTGTACTCTATATACCACATTGTTATTACCGTTCTTTCAGTCTCTGTTAGTTTGCTTAGTACCCCTTCTATATGCTCTATTTCATTTTTCTTTCTTGCTATCCTTAGTTCTAGTTCCTGTCTTCTCTGCATTAGCTTTACTGCTTTATCCCCTGTTATATCGCTGATACCGTTATCCCCTCCTATCTTTTCATAATTTATGCCGTTTATTTCATATTCAAACTCAAGCAACTTTAAATCTTTTTCAAGATATATTAAATACGTCTTCTCCATCTCTAAGTTTCTTAATCTTCTTTCAACGTTTTTGTATTTGTCCATCTTTCGCCTCCTAACTTAGGTCATCAACTGTTAGGCCTAATTCCTTTAAAGTTTCATGGTCTACTGTGATTCCATATATCTTGTATGTTTTGAATATTTCCTCTTCTCCTTCCTGGTGTACTTTTGTGTGCCATTCTCTAGAAAGGGCAATTATTTCTAGTTTGCTATGGTCTATTTTTTTTCTATTCCTTCCCATTCCAACCCTACTACCCTTGCAATGGTGTATGTCTGCGTTAGGCCTTCCTGTTATTGCACATCTACGATACTTGATGCAGCTATAAAGGTACTTGTCTATATCTTCTGTTCTGTTTATTGCCAGGTCCGTTAGTGGAATATTCTCTCTTAACACAAAATCTATAATGTGTGTAATAAAGTTCCTGGCCGTTTCTATGCTGCAATTACTAAGGGAGAAATACTCATGGCCTGTAGCTTGGCAGAAATCATATTTTAAGAATTCCTTCATGTATTCAGGGGCATCACCTGTATACAAGGTGATGTCCCTTATTGTTGCATATATTTTTTTCCTCTGTTCAGGCGTTATAGTTCTGCCATCGTTTAATTTTATTTCTGCCTCTTTGCTGTATTTCATCACTTTACTTTTTATCCATTCATCTGGTATATGTATTAGTAAATCAGTTCCCTCATCCGTTTCCCTAACCGCTCTTATTTTGGAATAATATTGCATCTATCTCACTCCCTGGGTCTTAATCACCCTTATCTAGCTCTATTACTGTCATAATTGAATAATTTGCTAAGTCTATTAGTGTGTCTCTTATTGATTCATCTACTTTCTGCTTCCTAGTACACAATGTTTGAAGCCTGTTTGTTTTATCTACAATTCTTGTTACTGCGGATATTATTCCTAGCTTTTCATAAGTCTCTCCAAAACTATCTCCATAGTCGTGATTCTTAGCTTCATATATTCTATTTAGTTCTTCACATATCTGTTTGTGTTTTAATACTTTATTCACGATTGATGCTCCTTTCTGCTTCAAACCCGTTATTGTCCACATAAAGGGAATTCCTTACATTTTCTTTAAAATCCATTTTAAATACCTCCTAATATTTTCTTCAATTATTTAACCTCTTTGATAATTGCTTTAATTTCACCTTTAAATGTTTCATTCATATAAGAAATGTCTCCCATTTTTCTTACCAGCTCTGGCAGTTTTCTAGTGTCTACAACAAACTCAATAACACTACCATCTTTTCTATGTTGCCTATTGGTTTCATCAGTATGTTTGTCATCTTTTATATCTGCAACTATCGCTTTAAAACTTTCCCCGTTTTCCATGTGAACAATTAATTTATCACCTATATTTTCACTATAATAGGTTCCAACAGCTATACAATAGTATTCGTTTAGTTTTCTAAGTCCACTATCAGTCGTATAACAGTCTTTATTTTGCTGTAATTTATATTGTTCACTAGAAGTATCAGTTATTTTTCTATAATCCATGTATGTCTTTCTAGAACTATTCTTAGGCACATTTCTACTAATCATATTCCTATTTGGAGGTTTCAAATTATCTTTTTCTAAGTCTTTAACTAGCCTCATAAGATTTTCCTTATCTGAAATAAGCTCCTCGTTCATTTTTAAAATATCATCATAATTTTTCTTTAATTCTTCATTGGTTTTAGATAAAATATAACTATGAATTAGTAAACAGATGATTATTAATAATAAATATATATTTTTCCAACTATTCATAATCAAGTACCTCCACTCTACAATCTTTAGTTTTCCAATTTCTGTTTTCCAATTCTTCTTTTAATTTGTCACCCATATTTTCAATATTCTCATCTAATTTAAAATTCTCACCTGTTTCAAGATTATAAATTCTTATAACCATTTAATCACCTCCAAGCTTTAAACATCTAGGGTTACTATTCATCAAATATATCATCACCTATGATATAATCTTCTATCGCTCTCATAAATTCGATTAATTCTCTTTTGTCTTGATTATTTAAATGTGAAGCAACGATACAACCTACAATCATATTAATTTGTCTTTCCCCCTCAATTGACAATCCTTTTTCTTTGTAATATTCAATTAAATTCATTATTAACTCTCCTTTCTATTTCACATTAAAAAACATTAGTCGTGCTTAATACTTGATTTATATAAAACTATTTTAAAATTAAATTATAGTCATTATCTAGTTTATATTTATTTAATACCTCTCCAACTGATAATATGATTTTGCATTTATCTTCGCTCAAATGTTCATAGTTACTATATTCTTTTAATGCTTCCTCCTTGGTTTTATATTCATGCACATACACATTTCCACTATCGTGTATAAATATTAAATACCACACTATTTACCCTCCTTTTTCTTTTTTTCTCTGGCAGGTAATCCACTTGGAATATGTCGTTCATCTCACTCATCTCCTTCCTCGTAAAAATTTGTGTATTTATATGCTTCATCAAAATATAATTTGTACGCTTCTTTTTCCTCCATTTTTGAATTGTATTCTTTGATTTTACCTTCCTTTAATAAACTCTCTGCTTCCGCATTAATCCTTTCCTCATCATCTTTTTTAATCAAATATGGTCTTGGAGGTGTAATATTTATCAACACATTGTTTTCCTTTAAAATGTTTATTATCTGGTTGTACACGCTTTGCAATCCTTTCATACTTTCTCACTCCTCGCTTTCCTGACACTCTGGACAATAATGCTTAAATTCCCCGTCAACCAGCCTTTTCTTCCAGCCTTCTTCGTTCATAAAGTCCATCACATCAGCCCAACTGTCGAACTCCTGACCATCTCCGCAATTGTCGCATGTAACCATATACTTGTTTTTATATATTTTTTCTATCATACTTTTTTATTAACCCCCTTTTATATTGCTCTTTCTATATATACATAACCTTTGAAAATTTCCATTTTTGCTTTGCCATAGAATTGTTTTGTTATAGCAATTTTTTCTTTGAAGTTTCTATATGGAATAGCTTCTATAACAACTTTCTTTTCCTCTCTTTTAAGTCTATCTATCCCATTTTATCCCTCTAGTAATTCAGGATTTTCGTATATGTTTCCAGTATATTCCATTTTATTTCCATCAATAAACCTTAAAGGTAAATATACATCTTCTCTGTATTTTTCTCCTCTATAGCTTTTTTCTATATTTGCTACTAGACTAAAACCATATTCTGTTTCATCCCATATAACAGTCCAATAAGTTACTGTCTTTTCCCCATGCCTATATTCTTCCATTGCATATATATCGCCTTCATAAACCTCTCTTTCATTTCTATCCTTGTATCCTGTGTATTGCATAAGTTCGTATTCGTACTCTGGCACTATACCATGCCAATGCCAATTTTTATACGTATCCATAACTCCTAAATTCCCGTTAAAGTCAATCACAGGCTTAATTGTTGCAAATTTTCTAGGCATGATCATTCTGTTATTTCTCTTATCCCATACTCTAAATTTAATTTTCATTACTCCTCATCCTCGCCTTCCTTTTTTCTTCCACCCACTCGATAATGATATGTCTTACCCTATACCATGTTGTACGACACTTTGGACATTCGTATTTATCGGTACTTGGATTCATGCTAAGTTGTTTTAATTTTTCACCACAGTTTAAGCAATGATAACCGTTCATCCTTCCTCGACCTCGCTTTCTTTAAATTCCCAAAGTAAATTGCAATAATCATATTTGTCACACTGATGACATGACAATAAAAAATATGACATTCCATGTGGACACGTTTCTGTTGCTTCTTTCTGTGCTTCTTCATGGCTAAGTATGCGTTTGATTCTTATTGTGTTACTCATTTAATCACCCCAACTTATTATCCATAATTTCACTCCTCCAATAGTTCAGGGTTTTCATATGCAGTATTGGCCGACCTTTTCTTCACACTTCATATTCCCACCTCCTTTACGGTTTCCATGATCTTGTCAAACGTCTTAGGTCCTACTCCTTTTGTATTTTCCAATACTTTGACTAACTGTATTTTAAAGCCCGCTTTATTTCCATCCTCAACTCCATCTTGGTAACCTTGATGGTATATTCTTGCTAAGAAAGTCTCCATCTCTTGCCTGTCCATCTTCTTAACCTTTTTATAAGTTTTTCTATTAATCAGCTTCTTTTCCACTGCTCTCCCCCTTTACTTCCTTAACCATTATCTCCGTTCTAGGATTTTCTCTGTCTACTCTCCCAACTAAAACAAGATCTATATTGCTAAAGCTATCGTCTTTAATTATTCCAACCTTAGTAAGCCCATCTAATAAGAATTTCCCTACACAATATCCTGCTGCATAATCTTCACATTTCATTTAATCACCTTCTTTTATACCAGAAAAACACATTATTCCAGCTACACTATAATGCAATTTTAAAATACAATCTAAACAAATAGGCAAATCTTCATCTTCACTTTTATATCTCATAATTGCATTTCTTGTTTTCTTTCCACAACTCCAACACTTTTTTTCTTTCCCTTTGTCATAAAATCTATCGTAAATCATTTCCTTGCCCCCTCTAACCATGCCCTATACAATTCAAACCAATCTTCCACCCTCATGGTTACTTTCCATTCTTCTCTATTTCTTCTATGTGCTACTATAGGTATTTCTCCTTCTTTACTATCTTCTATTGATTGTTTCATTGCTTTATCTATATTAAGTCTTTCAACTCGTTTCACTTCTATATGTATTCCTTCAAGTCCTACTACATCTCTCCCTTCAATCCCACTAAACTGCTGCCCACGTCTTGCATTTTCAAATCCATGTTTCCTACATAGTGCTGCAAATTCTCTTTCTCCTGCTTTCCCCTTCTCTCTGCTATTTATCTTCTTAGCCACTTTCTCACCTTCCTCTTTGGTCGTATAATTACTCTGTCATAGATGTAATATTTTAAGAATTTACCACTGCTAAGGTTTGTCTTAGCTCTCCACATTCTCCATGCTTTAATCATCTTAATCCTCCTCGATATACCATTTACCATTAAGTAATATGTCTGCTATGCTAGTATCTAGATAATCGATTGATAAATTATATAATACTTTGTCAAATGTTTTGTTTTTTATTTCAACTTCATATAAATCATTTATCAACATCAATCTAATGTCTCCATCACTGTCTTCTATTCTCTTTAAAACTTCCATAAAGTCTACTGGCTCTTTTACTTCTTCCCATTCCAAGTCATGTAATACAATTTCGTTTATAATTAAATCTTCATTAGAGTCAATATATGTCCCATCTATCCATTGAAGTCTCTTATCAGTAATTCCTACAGTACCTTCTGCATTTTTTACTTTAAACTTCTTCTCTGGATTTTCAGTTAATTCCTTAATCATTTCCCATGTTTTCACCTTTACCACCCCTTAAACAGTTGATTTTCTAATTGTTTTCTGTAATGTTCTTTCATCTGCTCTTTTAACATTTGCTTAGCCTCATATACGCATTGATTAAGTGTAAGCCCTGTGTTCTGTGCTACCTCTATAATGCCTTTAATAAGCTCCTCTCTAAACTTGTCCATGTTAATCCCCCTCCTATCTTATATTTCTCTATAAGCCCTATCCAATATTTGTAAATTATAATCCCGAATATCAGCAACAAATATTTCTTCCCCATTTCTTATCCTGGAGGATATGAAATTGGTACTACAAAGCTTTATAAAGTCTATAGTTTAGTTCCTGGCCTTCAAATTCCATAATATGACCCTTGCACATTTCAAAAATCCTACTTCCAATACCTTCATCAAATGAAAGTATGTCATTAACTGTATATTCACTTGAAATTATCATTGGTGCCCCTTTAAAGTATCTATGGTTCACTATTTCAAACATTGCTCTCTTGTCTGCATCATTTAGATATTCGTATCCAGCCCTATTTTTGTAGGTAGCATTTTTATATAGATCATCTATCAATAAAACTGTTGCATTTTTATATTTATTAATTTCCCTAGCATAGCTTTCATCATCCATGGCCACTTGTTTAATTCTTGTAATATCTTCTCTGTATTGCATATATCTAACTCCAATATTTCTTTTCATAAGTTCGTTAGCTATTGCTATGCTTAAATGGGTTTTACCTGCTCCTACTTGTCCTAAAAAAGCTATTGAGTTGTTTCTTAAGTTTTTAATACTCTCGAACTTCTTCACATAATCCATGGCCATAGCTTTAGCATCGGCAGTTATTTTGTTGTTAGGATTAAAATTCTCAAAGTTCCTTTGTAAAAAAGCCTCTGTTATCCCAGATGATTCAATGATTCTTTTATAATGCTTCACTTCCCTACATTTGCAAGGACTAGCTGTGTTTGTTTCAATGTCAAATATCCACTCTTCATCCTTGCATATTTCGCACTCATACTGGATTTCCTCCTCCGTTCCAGAGGAATTTGCTTTTATCGAATTTAAAATTCTTTCCGCTATCTGCTGGAATTGATCCATTGATTGCACCCTCCCTTTGATCGTTTGATAGTTTCATGCCACCCCACTTTTGCCAATTGCCTAGTATTCTTTCGACATAACTCTTAGCTCTAACACCTTGCTTTTCTGCTTCCAATATTGCGTTTTTCACCCACTCAAACCCATATCTATCTTTTAAGTCTATCAGCCAATCTGCTACCATCCCATTCACTGGAAACCCACACTTCTGATATAGCTGTACTAGCTCTCTAAATTCTTCATCAAAAATATTTTCTTCCGGCCCTGTAGCAGTACTAGTATTTATATCGTTTAGTTTAGTTTCGTTTAGTTTATTTAATGCGGAAGCATTGCCGGCAACATTGCCGGAAGCATTGCCGGAAACATTGTCGGCATTTATTTCCGGCAAACCTTTTTTACCACCTTCGTTCATATCCTTGCCGGAAGCTTTGTCGGAAACAGTTGCCGGCACTTCATCTGCAAAAGAGATAATTTTATACATCGCTGACTTATTTCCTTTTCTGGATCTCCAATTTATTCTCCCTTTTTGCTTTAATTCGTTTCTTGCATTTCTAACTGTTCTATCTGACAGTCCAGTCTTAATACATAATACAGATGTGGCTACCCCAAATTCTTCTGCCCATCCTGCCTTATTGTTTACGTTCATAAGAGCATGCCATAAAGCAATTGCAGATGTTGACAATGAATTTGTTTCGAGCCAATCATAAAATGCATTAAGTTCTTTTATATAATTCATCTAGTTATCACCTACTTTGGAGACCAGGGGCTTATAGCCCCTTAGCCTAAAATGGTATATTTTCATCTTCATTCCATGGTAATTCTGAATCCTCCACCACATCATTAACATTTGTAGAATCATTTGTATCTGTTTTACTTTGGAAAGTAACTCCATCATCCTGAATAATTATTGTAGCTGCCTTCTTTATTGCTTCATCCCTTGCATTTTCTTTTAGCCACTTTATATAGCCCTGATCTTGTACATATATTTCTCTTATAGTTTGTCCCTTATATTTGCCAAAATTAATCTTCATATTTGAAGCATCCTCGTTAGTCATAGTTTCTAGCCTTTCTGATTGCTCGAATACTGCCATATCCTCTAAATCTTGAGTAAATATATTGCTTAGGCTTCCTACGGTTAATGCTGCGTCGACCTGGGCCCTTTTCTTGGCCATTTTTAAGCATGTATTACCTAACATGTATTTGTCTTGCTTATCTGATTCGTACTTCTTTTCTTTGGAATTGCAGTGGCCTAGGCCCTCTGTAACAACTACTCCATTTTTGGTGAGAATACATCTGATAGTGTATGCAAAAAACCCCTCTTCATAATCTTGAATTTTTTCGATTATTTCATATTCACTAGATAACCCTAGGAGCATCAATATTTTTTCCGCCCCTGGCTTTAATAGGCTTGGTTTACTCCCATAAAAGGTTTGTCCATAATCATGATTTGGAACTAATGTCTTTTGAATCACTTCTTGGAATTCATTAATTTTCTTCATGGAATCCGAAACTCTATCCAGTTTCAAACCTTCGATTATCATCACAGGATTGCTTTCTTGTTGAACTACCATTTGATTATTATTCATTCTCCTTCCCCCTTTAAACTAATCGCAATAGCTTCTATTACAATGTGGACAGCCCGTCACCAATTCCTTGGACGCCTTCTCCACTGTTATCCCCGTAACATGCTCCAGGTCTGGTGAATCAAGCGATACTTTCTTCCTATAACCATGTTCATATTTCCACCCAATAGGACCATAAATGTTCCTGTGGCAATTCCAGCATATCCCAGTATTGGGTGCAAAATGTGGATATCCTTCCTTCTCACATAGCTCCTTTTGCTTTTTTATAGCTAATGCACTATCATACTTTCCGCTTTTCATTTACATATCCCCCTTCATGCTTGCATATTGAACCGCTAACTCCATAAATCTCTCTTTGTTTTTTATTAACTTCCTTTCTGCATTTTCTGCTTCTTTTAAAATCCTCTCTAGCTCTAAATTTTCTTCTATTAAGTAATACATTTCCTTCTCGATTTCCGATCTAGATCTATTTATATACTCAGCATAAATTTCAATTGCGTCCATTCTCATTCTCCTTCCAATATGGTATAATTGATTAAATAATATTTTTTATTTATTCAGACCTTTTTGGCCCGCCAGCCAAACTGGTCTTTTTTCTATACTTGTAAACCCTGTTCTTAATTCCGCTTCCTGTATAACCATAGATTCTTCCTATTTCTTCGTAAGACATCCCTTGTTCCTTGAACTTGATCATGTCCTCTGCGTCCTGGTCAGTATAAGTTCTTTTTATTCCTTTCCCTTCTAATACTGCAAAGGCTTGCTCTGGGGTTGCTATATCATCTCGGAGTATTGCTATATACATTGCTGCAATATTGTATTTAAGATCCAAGGCTGTTGCTGCTTTCATTCTCTCCCTCCTTTCATCAATGTAAATGCAAGCTAGTCCAAATATGAAGACTACAACTACAGGAAAGAAATATTTTATAACTTTTAGTGTTCCTTTTAGAAGTATCATTGTGTCACTCATTAGATCACCTCCTTTAATAATGGTTATTATCAAATGTTTGAGTATCTTGGACATTTAACTTAAAAAAATAATTTACTGGTTGCCCTAATATGCTTGAGATTTTATTCATAGTTTCTATTGTTGGTTGCACTTCTCCACGCTCTATATACATATATGAAGATGGTGAATTATACCCTAGCAACTCAGCCATTTTCCTAAGAGATATATTTTTTTCTTTCCTTACTCTTTTTAATCTTTCTGTGTAAATGCCATTATTGTCTATCATGATGTCACCTCCAAAAGTTCAATTTATTTGTATCTATGATTTTATTATAGTACAAGTTTTTTTGAACTGTCAAGGATTATTTTAAAAAATATATGTAAAAAGTAATTAAAACTTTTTTTAAAATTATTTCTCAAAAAATAAAAAAAGACCAGGCTTTTACACCTGGTCATCTAATCTACTCATTCAATTTTTCTTGTGCTAAATTCAGTTCTTTTACCGCTGCCTCTATAAGTACATCTAATTCCTGTATAGTTATATTTATTCCTTTAGATTGAAGGAAAGTTACCACATATTCTTTCTTGAGTTTTCCTTGCCCTTTTTCCTTATATATCATTTCAGCAGCTTGCACTGCTACAGTTACCCAGAAATAAATATTTTCCCTCTGCTGCCTAGTGGTTTTTTGCAAAATTAAAGGAACTATCAAATATGTCAAGATAGCTCCCAATAAAGGTATTAATACCTTTGCAATTACTTCAACATTCATTTATTTCCCCTCCCGCTTTATCTTACTCAAACTCCATAATTCCACCGTTGTAAACCCAAACCAAGACACAATTAATGTAGATGGCTCATTATTTTTATTAGTTCTTCCAGTTCCTTCTTAGCTCTATAAATCATAGTCACTATTTCTTCCCTAGTAGCTGATTCTTTAGGCCTAGTGCCATCTGTTATGCCTTCCTTCTTAGCCCACTCCCATGCTTCTTCGGCCCATTTGCTAGGTTTATTTTTATCTACTGTCACTTTATCAACTCCCTTCAATCTGTTTAGTTCTTTTTGGACATCTTGCTTAAACTTATTCCAGCCTGACCAATTGTTTGCCGACAATATTCTAGGGCAATTCTTTCCGGACCAATCATAGTGTCTTTTGAGTCTGTCAATTCCCCAATTCATTTCATGTAGTATTTTTGCTGATACTTTTACTGCATTTTCTAATGTTTTTGCTCTATCGCCACTCTCACATATTTCTAATCCAATAGATTTTGAATTACCTTGCCCGTATGCTCCATCTCCAGCGTGATAAGCTACTTTGTTAAATGGAATGCACTCTATAGCCTCTTTTTCATCTACTACTATATGAAATCCTGTTGTTGTCGTATTGCTAGGTCTATCTAAATTATCCCTTTCGTTTTGTGCTGTTGATTTAGGATTGCCAGTTGAATGAATGGTTAAATATTCAGGCACCATATCTCTGATGATTTTTCTTTTATTGGTGATATGTTGTACTTTGTAATTCATTTTTTTGCCTCCTTCCCCTATCAATATTTAAGGAGGGGAATCCCCCTCCTTTTAATAATCATCTTCCTCGTCCTCTGGGTATTCTGGAACATTTTTCATTTCTCTAACTTTCTCTCTTACTTCTTTAGATACTTCCTTGATAATATATGCTATTTCTTCAACTTTATCCTCGTCTGACCAATCGGCCATATATAGGTCCATAGCATAATTTATTCTACCTTTTATTTCTTTACCTGCCCATTCAGATAGTTCTGCATATTCTTCTGGTGTTAGCTCGTATTCTACTCCATCAAATGTATAGCTTCTCTGTATCTTTCTAGGAATATGGTCTGTTAGGCCTGTTCGTTCGTATAAATCAATGATTAATCTTACTTCTGGCGTTGGCTTGTATTCATTTATATTAGCTGGACTTATCATACTCCTAAATGCTCTTTCGATTAAACTATCCCTTTCATCTGCATATCTTTGTATATCTCCTAGTACGGTATATCTGGCAGGTAGTTTTTCTTTAAGGCCTGGTATTTTATTCATTACTGCGTTAAGTATCCTTTCTTCTCTGGTGTATAAAGTATATGGGTCCCTTCTTACTGGGTCTAATGTATATGCTATCTGAGATAACAATGCTGGAGTAAAACTTGCTGGTAGTTCTGCTAATACATTTGTCAAACCTTCCATTAAGTCGCCATATTGGAATAGTTTAGTTAAACCTAAAAGTAATGGCTGGCCTGTTAGTGCCTGGCCTCCTGCTTCTAGTGCGGATATAATAGTTCCTAAAGTACTTAAGGCCTCTCCACTTCCTAGCTGTGTATCTGCTCCTACTGCAAAGTGTATAGCCAGTGGTTCAGCCCAATCGTAACTAGTTATTTCGTCTCCAAATCTTAGCTCTCCTGCTGTTGGGTCTTTGAATCCACTTCTAATATATCTCTTCAATGCTGACATGTTTACTGAATAATCGCTTAATCCGTATTGTTTCCTTAGTTTATAAATATCCTTATCGTCATCGTCTTTATTTCCTGTAATAATACCTAATTTTGCTAATACCATTCCTGTTGCTATTAATGATGTTCCTACTAATCCTCTTGCTAAAGATTCTGCTGCTATTTTTTGTTTCAAATATCCGCTTGCATCTTTATCTGTCATTATTTGCAGCATCGATATTGCTATTCCTATAGGGCTGTAATCTATGGCTCTTGCTATTATATTTGCAGGTGTTCTAGGATATTTCAATACAAGGTCGCCTAATCCAAAGTCTTCTGTCTGTGTTACATAGCCTGATATTTTGTTCAATGCCTTCTTAATTGAAGCGGCACCTTCTGAAAGTTTTGTTGCATCGTTGAAGGTTCTGTATAATCCAAGTGCTGTTGCGTTGTCAATCATTTCTTCTGTTGGTACATCCACTCCTGCTATTTTCATTTGTTCGTCCAGGCTATCAAAGAAGGCTGCTGTAAAAGCTGCCCTGTCTGTTGCCCTTAAACTTATGTCTAATACTGTTTCTAAACTTCCTAATATGCCACCTTTAAAGGTTCTTTGCCTTCTTAGTTCAAATTTAGTTGTTTCGCCGAAGGTGTCTATACCTAATAAGGCATCCTGTATTCCTAATTTCATGCCTTGCTTATATCCTTGCCATTGTTTCTCCATGATTTTGAATATACTTCTATGGATTGCTGTTCTTCTTCCTGTTTTTATAGATAGTATCTTGTCAATTGGTGCTGCTAAATAATTGTGGGTTATTGTATCTAATGTTCCGAATAAAGCATTACCTATTAAGTTCCTTAAGAAGGTCCTCATGTTCAATAGATGGCTCATTGTTTGGATAGTTGCTACCTTGTGCCAAAAGCTAGTAGGTATATGGTCTGCTATAGTTTGTAGCATTTTAGCCGTTGCTACGTCCCTTTCCCTGCTTCCTAATTCTAATGTTTGTATATATTGTGCCTGGTTATACACATACTCTGCTAGTTCTTTAGAAAATACTGGTAGTCCTAGCTTTTCTGCTACAAGTGGTCTTATATTATCATTTGTTAAGGCTCCTAGATTAGACAATTCTAATATCTGCTGGTCTAGTGATTTTCTTTCATAGGATTTTTTCTCTTTGAATATATTATTAA
>Ga0208938_1000340_pt1 | contig 37994 bp, 37 predicted proteins | sample AD_UKC125_MetaG_FD_184434 | JGI IMG/M metagenome (GOLD analysis project Ga0208938, IMG submission 184434) | Active sludge microbial communities of municipal wastewater-treating anaerobic digesters from USA - AD_UKC125_MetaG (SPAdes) (version 2) | ecosystem: Engineered > Bioreactor > Anaerobic >...
CGCACCCGCGTGTTGAAGTCAGTCATGGGATGGGCTGGATCTGAGGGCACGATGCCCGATGTCGCGCCGGTACTGCACGCCATCGAAGTGGATGCCGCGCGCCACGTCGTAGGCGCGCGTCTGCGCCTGCCTGACCGAATCGGCCAGCGCGGTGACGCACAGCACGCGTCCGCCCGAGGTGCGCACCTGCTCGCCCTCAAACACCGTGCCGGCGTGGAACACCATGGCGTCTTCCTGCGGTGGCGGCAGGCCGGTGATCAGATCGCCCTTGCGCGGTGCCTGCGGATAACCGGCCGCCGCCAGCACCACGCCCAGCGCCACCCGGCGGTCCCATTGCAGCTCGACCTCATCCAGCTTGCCGGCGGTGGCTGCCAGCAGCACCTCAACCAGATCGGACTTCAGGCGCATCAGGATGGGCTGCGTCTCCGGGTCGCCCATGCGGGTGTTGAACTCCAGCGTCTTGAGCCGGCCGGCGGCGTCGATCATCAGGCCGGCGTACAGAAAGCCGGTGAAGGGCACGCCGTCGCGGTCCATGCCACGGATGGTGGGCCAGATGACTTCGCGCATGGCGCGCGCGTGCACGTCGGCCGTGACCACGGGCGCGGGCGAATACGCCCCCATGCCGCCGGTGTTGGGGCCCTCGTCGCCGTCCTTCAGCCGCTTGTGGTCCTGGCTGCTGGCCAGCGCGACGACGTGCTTGCCGTCGGACAGGACGATGAAGCTGGCTTCCTCGCCCTGCAAGAACTCTTCGATCACCACGCGCGCGCCACCCTCGTTGTGCGCCACGCCCAGGGCATTGCCGCCCAGCATGTCGTCGATGGCGGCATGGGCCTCGGCCACGCTGGCGGCCACCACCACGCCCTTGCCGGCCGCCAGGCCGTCGGCCTTGACGACGATGGGCGCGCCCCGCTGGTCGACGTAGGCGCGCGCGGCGGCGGCGTCGGTGAAGCTCTGGTAGGCCGCGGTCGGGATGCCGTGGCGCTGCATGAAGTCCTTGCTGAAGGCCTTGGAGCTTTCCAGTTGCGCCGCCGCCTTCGTCGGGCCGAAGATGCGCAGGCCATGGGCGCGAAAGTCGTCCACCACGCCGGCGGCCAGCGGCTGCTCGGGACCAACCACGGTAAGCGCGATCTTCTCGGCCAGCGCCCAGTCGCGCAGCGCCGCGACGTCGGTCAGGGGCAGGTTGCGCAGGTTGGCATCGCGCGCCGTGCCGCCGTTGCCCGGCGCCACGTAGACCTGCTGCACGCGGGGCGACTGCGCCAGCTTCCAGGCCAGGGCGTGCTCGCGCCCGCCAGAGCCGATGACGAGGATTTTCATGGAATTACTTCAAAAACAATAGCTGTTGACGCTGTCAGGACACCGGCAATGGCTGATTCTTCTGGGAATCCGGCGGGGAGTCCGCGCTGTGGCAGCCGGCCGATAACGAGCCCGAGCCGCCTTGGATGCACCAGGACAGGTCACCACCGCCGCACGCCGCCAGCGTGGCGGCCGGCAGCAACGCGGCGGTCAGCGTGTCGGGCATTCTGCTCAGGCCAGCTCCAGGCTGGCGTTGTGGTAGACCGCCTGCACGTCGTCCAGGTCTTCCAGCACGTCCAGCAGCTTCTGCATCCTGGCGGCGTCGTCGCCGGCCAGATCGATGCTGTTGTCGGCGCGCAGGGTGACCTCGGCCATCTCGGGCGTCAAGCCGGCGGCTTCCAGGGCCTGCTTGACGGCCTCGAAAGCGCCCGGGTCGCACAGCACCTCGATGGCGCCCTCGTCATCGGTCAGCACGTCGTCGGCACCGGCCTCCAGGGCGACTTCCATCACCTGGTCCTCGCTGGTGCCGGGGGCGAGGAAGAACTGCCCGACGTGGCGAAACTGGAACGCCACCGAACCCTCGGTGCCCAGGTTGCCACCGTATTTGCTGAAGGCATGGCGCACCTCGGCCACGGTGCGCACGCGGTTGTCGGTCATGGTGTCGACGATGATGGCGGCGCCGCCGATGCCGTAGCCTTCGTAGCGGATTTCCTCGTAGCTCACGCCCTCCAGGTTGCCGGTGGCCTTGTCGATGTTGCGCTTGACGGTGTCGGCCGGCATGTTGGCGGCCTTGGCTTTTTCGATGGCCAGGCGCAGGCGCGGGTTGGCCGCCGGGTCACCGCCGCCGGTGCGCGCGGCGACCATGATCTCGCGCACCACGCGCGTCCAGATGCGCTGGCGTTTTTCGTCCTGGCGCCCCTTGCGGTGTTGAATGTTTGCCCATTTGCTGTGGCCGGCCATGACGAGAAAACCCTCTTGAAAGTCGCTTGATAATGTGGCGATTTTACTTTTCACGGACCTCGACCCATGGCCGATCCCATTCTGCTTGCCCAGCACGGTGACATTCAGTGCGCCATCCTGCCCGGCCTGGCCAACCGCCACGGCCTGATCACCGGCGCCACCGGCACCGGCAAGACGGTGACGCTGCAAAAGCTGGCCGAGTCGTTTTCGGCCATCGGCGTGCCGGTGTTCATGGCCGACGTCAAGGGCGACCTGACCGGCATCAGCCAAAGCGGCAGCATCGGCGGCAAGATGGCCGACATCCTGAAGGAGCGCGGCCTGCCGCTGCCCGAGCCGACCGCCTGCCCGGTCACGCTGTGGGACGTGTTCGGCCAGCAGGGCCATCCGGTGCGCGCCACCATCAGCGACATGGGGCCGCTGCTGCTGGGCCGCATGCTGGACCTGAACGACACCCAGGCCGGCGTGCTGAACCTGGTGTTCAAGATCGCCGACGACAACGGCCTGCTGCTGCTGGACCTGAAGGACCTGCGCGCCATGCTCACCCACGTGGGCGAGAACGCCAAGGACTTCACCACCCAGTACGGCAACGTCAGCACCGCCAGCGTCGGCGCCATCCAGCGCGGCCTGCTGCAGCTGGAAAGCCAGGGCGGCACGCAGTTCTTTGGCGAGCCGATGCTGAACCTGGAGGACATGATGCAGACCGCCGGCGGCAAGGGGGTCATCAACATCCTGTCGGCCGACAAGCTAATGCAGGCGCCGCGCCTGTACGCCTCCTTCCTGCTGTGGATGCTGAGCGACCTGTACGAGCGTCTGCCCGAGATCGGCGACCCCGACAAGCCCAAGTTCGTGTTCTTCTTCGACGAGGCGCACCTGCTGTTCAACGACGCGCCCAAGGTGCTGCTGGAGCGCATCGAGCTGGTGGTGCGGCTGGTGCGCTCCAAGGGCGTGGGGGTGTATTTCGTCACGCAGAACCCGATCGACGTGCCCGACACCGTGCTGGCCCAGCTGGGCAACCGCGTGCAGCACGCGCTGCGCGCCTTCACCCCGCGCGACCAGAAGGCCGTCAAGGCCACCGCCACCACCATGCGCGCCAACCCCGGGCTGGACATTGAAAAAGCCATCACCGAACTGGCCACCGGCGAGGCGCTGGTCAGCCTGCTGGACGCCAAGGGCCGCCCGGGCGTGACCGAGCGCGTGTACGTCATCCCGCCGGGCAGCCAGATCGGCCCCATCACCGACGCCCAGCGCGCCGAGCTGATCAAGAGCTCGCTGGTGGCGGGCACCTACGAGCAGGCGGTGGACCGCGAATCGGCCTACGAGTTGCTGACCCAGCGCAACGCCCAGGCCGCGCCGGACAAGCCAGGGGCCCCCGGCGCCGCCGCGCCGGCCGACGGTGGCGGCCTGCTGGGCGACGTCGGCTCGGTGGTCAAGGAGGCCCTGTTCGGCCGCACCGGCCCGCGCGGCGGCCAGTACGACGGCCTGGTGCAGAACGTGGTCAAGGGCGAAATGCGCCGCATGGGCCGCGAACTGATCCGCGGCGCCCTGGGCAGCCTGCTGGGCGGCAAGCGGCGCTGAGCGTAAAACAGGCTTGCATCGATTTGCAGTCCTGCGTCAATAGCTCTTTTTTTAATAGCAATTCACCATGTCCGCCCAAGTCCACCACGTCACCCACCCGCTGGTGCAGCACAAGCTGACCCTGATGCGCAACAAGGACGCCAGCAGCACCACCTTCCGCACCCTGCTGGGCGAGCTGGCCATGCTGATGGCCTACGAGGTCACGCGCGACACGCCGACGCAGCTGGTCGAGATCGAGACCCCGCTGGAAAAGATGATGAGCCCCATCATCGACGGCAAGAAGCTGGTGTTCGCCTCCATCCTGCGCGCCGGCAACGGGATGCTGGACGGCCTGCTGCGCGTGGTGCCCAATGCCCGCGTCGGCCACGTCGGCCTGTACCGCGACCCGGCCACGCTGCGGGCGGTGGAGTACTACTTCAAGATGCCCACCGGCATGAACGAGCGCGACGTGATCGTGGTCGATCCGATGCTGGCCACCGGCCATTCGGCGGTGGCGGCGATCGACCGGCTGAAGACGCTGGCGCCGCGTTCGATGAAGTTCCTGTGCCTGCTGGCCGCGCCCGAGGGCATACGCACGCTGCACGCCGCCCACCCGGACGTGCCGATCTACACCGCCGCCATCGACCGCCAGCTGAACGAGCACGGCTACATCCTGCCGGGGCTGGGGGATGCGGGCGATCGCATCTTTGGCACGAAGTAACTCCCCCTGAGGCGCCTGCGGCACCACGTGCTCGCCGCCGGAGGCGGCGGCCCTTCGGTCCGCCCAGACCTGCGCAGGCAGGTCTGGAGCCGCGGACCTCAGCCCCCAGGGGGGCCGCCGCTGGTGGCCGGCCCCCCGGCCACGGCGGCCTGGCTTGGCCCGCTCCGCGGCCTTTCTTGGGACGTGCTGCGCCGCCCCTGTGGACATGATCGAAACTCTGTTTTTGATAGCTGTCGGCGCCCGTCTGTCAAGCGCTGTCGGCCGATTTGTTTAGCGAACCGCGCCTGGGGGTTGCATCACCTGCCGCAGCGCGCGGTACAGGGTGTCGGAGCCGTGGCGCGGGTTCTGTGGATCGAACGCAAAGGGGTTGGCCAGCGGTTGCGAGCGCGTGCCGCCGGGCGGCGGCGGGTGCAGGAAGAAGGAGAAGGTTTCGGCGCCGTGCGCGCGGTGCTGCTCCAGCACGCGGCGCAGCTCGGGGCCGTCCATGCCGCGCAGCGGATGGAATTCGGTCACGCTGTAGCCGCCCTGGCGCGAGCGCGCCAGCCAGTCGAAGAAGGAAGGGTCGTAACCCGCCTCGCCGTACAGGTTGATGCCCAGGCGCACCTGGCCGAAGGGCTTGAGCGAGGCCTCGGACGCAAAGCGCGTGCCGTCCCAGCCGGCTTTTTCGGCCGGGTAGATCTGCTGCGTGCGGCGCGGCACGTCGGCCAGGCAGGTGCCGGCCAGCAGGCGGTCGAAGTGCGCCAGGTACTCCACCACCTGCTGGCCGCGAAAGGCGTGCCACAGCGGCACCAGCGGGTTGTAGAACACGGCCCGCCCGTCGGCCGGCGCGTCGATGTGGTAGCGCAGCGCGGCGCCCGGGGCCGTCATGGGCGGCAGCGCCTGGCGCAGGGGCACGGGTGGCGGCGTGCTCTGGGCGCGATCCATCACGGCGATATGGCGCGTGCCCAGCTGGCGCAGCGTGGCGCCCTGGCCTTCCAGCGCGATGTCCAGGCGGTGCACGCCGGGGGCGAGGTCGGCAAAGCGCAGGTCGTGGCGCCAGCCGACGCGGTCGGTGCCCAGCTGTGGCAGCGCCTGGCCCACGTCCTGCCGCACGAAATGCGCCGGCACGCGGGCCACCGGCAGGCCGTCCAGGTACACGCGCACCCAGGGCGTGGCGCCGGCCGGCAGCGCGGCGTCGTGCGCCCAGCCGCTGATGGCCAGGGTGCCGGCGGCGGCATCGTCGATGTGCTGCCAGAAGTGGTCCAGCCGTTGGCGCCGGATGTCGCGCGAGGGCGGTTCGACGGCGTCGAAGCTGGCGAAGCCCGAACCCAGATAGGCGTTGAGCGCCGCCACGCTGCCCAAGCGCTGGCGCAGGAAGGCCTGAAAGCCGCGGCGCGAGACGTCGGAATAATCGGTCAGCACATAGGGCCGGTCGTGGCCCATGCCGGCTTCGAAGTCGGGGTACAGGTGGTGCACCTCGCCCAGCAGGTTGATGCCGACGATGCGCTGGCGCGCCGTCGCCGGCAGCGCGCACAGGCCCTGCGCCAGGGCGCCGATAGCCTGCTCACGCCGCTGGGTGATGGCGTTGTCGGTGCGGGCGATGCTCCACGGGTACAGCGGCCAGCCCATGAACTGGTCCACCGGCAGCGGGCCCTGCGGCGTGTGCGCCAGGTTGGCGGCGTCGCGCACCAGCACCGGCTCGATCGGCGCCTGCTCGGAAAAATGGGTGGAAAACAGGTACAGCACCACCGGCCGGTCCACGCCCTGCACCGTGTTGGCGATGCGCCGCACGGCCTGCGCGTCAACCGCCCAGTCCTCGCCCCGCGGCTGGAACAGGTTGAGCAGCGGCACCACCAGGGTGTAGCCGAGCTCGAAATGCCCGTCGGCGCTGCGGCGCGGGCCCAGTCCGGCCAGCGTGGTCTCGATGCGCTGCGCGGCCGAACCCTGTGGCCCGGTGCAGGCGGGCTCCAGCGGCGCCTGTGCCGGCGCCATGTCCAGGCAGTCGGCCAGCTCGCCGATGGCCGGCGCCAACAGCAACGGCCGCTGGCCGCCCTGCCACAGCCAGGCCGAAAGGCCGACCAGCGCGGCCAGCAAACCGGCGGCCAGGGCGGCGCCCACTGCGTCCACGCCGCGCCCGGGGCGCGCGCTCATCGGGGCCACCGGGGCAGGCCCGCGGCGATGCGGGGGCAGGCACCCTGACGGGCAAGCATGGCAAGGCTGTTCATGACTATCAAATATATAGCTGCCGGCGCTCACCCTGTGGGCGCCAGGGCCTGATTTTGCCTTTCACCACGGGCCACCGGCGGCCCGGTCAGGCCTTCACCAGCTCACGGAAGGTCTGGCGGAACTTGGCCACCTTGGGGCCGGCCGTGGCCACGCAGTAGGCCTGGGTGGGGTTGCGCTCGAAGAAGTCCTGGTGGTAGTCCTCGGCGCGGAAGTAATGCGCCAACGGCGCCACCTCGGTGACGATGGCGCCGTCGTGCAGGCCGTCCTGGCACATCTCGCGGATCAGGTCGTGCGCCTGGCTGGCCTGCTCGGGCGTGCTGAAGTACACGCCGCTGCGGTACTGGGTGCCCACGTCGTGGCCCTGGCGGTTGAGCTGGGTCGGGTCGTGCACCAGGAAGAAGATCTCCAGGATCTGGCGCGTGCTGATCTGCGCCGGGTCATACACCAGCTTGACCACCTCGGCGCAGCCGGTGGCGCCGGTGCACACCTGCTCGTAGGTGGGCGCGGTGGCCTGGCCGTTGCTGTAGCCGCTTTCCACGTCCAGCACGCCGCGCACCTGCTTGAACACCGCCTCGGTGCACCAGAAGCAGCCGCCGGCCAGCACGATGGTTTCGCTTGAGTTCATGTCGGATGTTCCTTTGACGCGATGCTACTGCGGCGGCGCCAGCAGCGCCTCGATCGCGCGCCATTGCCCCGGCGTCACCGGCGTGATCGACAGCCGGTTGCCACGCCGCAGCACCGCCATGTCGGCCAGTTCGGGCACGGCGCGCAGCTCGGCCAGGCCCAGCAGGCGGGTCTTGCGCAGCGCCTGCACGTCCACCAGCAGCCAGCGCGGCGCCTCGGGCCGCGCGGCGGCGTCGAAATACGGCGACGCCGCCTCGAACTGCGTCGGATCGGCGCGGGCCGCGGACGCCACGCGCGCGATGCCGGCGATGCCCGGCTCGGCGCAGCTGGAGTGGTAGAACAGCACGCCGTCGCCCACCCGCATGGCGTCACGCATGAAGTTGCGCGCCTGGTAGTTGCGCACCCCGGTCCAGGGCACGGTCTGGCCGGGTGCGGCCAGCGCGTCGTCGATCGAGCATTCGTCGGGCTCGGATTTCATCAGCCAGTACCGGGGCGTCGTCATGGCGCCGATTGTGCCGTCGACAATGCGGGCCATGACCGAATCCACCCACCCCTTCGCCGCCCTCACCCCCGACTTCGTCATGGACGCGCTGGCCGCCCTGGGGCTGATGGGCGACGGACGGCTGATGGCGCTCAACTCCTACGAGAACCGGGTCTACCTGGCGCACCTGGAGCCGGGCACGCCGCTGGCCGACGCGCAGCCGGCGGTGGTGCTGAAGTTCTACCGGCCGCAGCGCTGGAGCCGCGCGCAGATCGAGGAAGAGCACGCCTTCGCGCTGGAGCTGGCCGCCGCCGAGGTGCCGGTGGTGGCGCCGCTGCTCATCGGCGGACGCACGCTGCACGAACACGGCGGCTTCCTGTTCAGCGTCACCCCGCGCCGCGGCGGGCGCGCGCCCGAGCTGGACGACGGCGACACGCTGGAATGGATCGGCCGCTTTCTGGCGCGCCTGCACACCGTGGGCGCGCGCCGGCCGTTCGCGAACCGTCCGGCGGTGGACGTGGCCAGCTACGCCATCGAGCCGCGTCAATGGCTGCTGGCGCACGGCGCGCTGCCGCTGGAGGCCGAGCGCGGCTGGGCCGAGGCCAGCCAGGACGCTATTGAATTAATAGCTGCTGGCGCACAATGGACGGGCGCCAGGACCGAAATCGACCCTGATCCCGCAGGCCTGGCCACGCTGCGTCTGCACGCCGACTGCCATGTGGGCAACATCCTGTGGACGCCGGCCGACCGGCCCGGCGGCGGCCCGCACTTCGTCGACCTGGACGACTGCCGCAGCGGCCCGGCCGTGCAGGACCTGTGGATGCTGCTGGCCGGCGAGCGCGCCGAGCGCCAGCGCCAGCTGGGCGCGCTGCTGGACGGCTACGAGCAGGTGCGCGACTTCGACCGCCGCGAGCTGGCGCTGATCGAGCCGCTGCGCACGCTGCGGCTGATCCACCACAGCGCCTGGATCGCCCGCCGCTGGGACGATCCGGCGTTTCCGGCCGCCTTCACCGGCTTCGGCACGCCCGACTACTGGCGCGGCCAGACGCAGCTGCTGCGCGAGCAGATCGACGCCATGGCCGCGCCACCGCTGGTGGCCTGAGTCGCATCGACGCCGCAAGCCACGGCGCGCTTGACGCGGCAAATCCGGCTGCGCCACAATACTGACCCTTCAGTCAGTAAATGAACTCCCCCGAAACCCCCACCTGCGCGCCGCCCCGGCGTGCGCGCCGCAAGCAGGCGCGCCCGGGCGAGCTGCTCGACGCCGCGCTGTCGCTGTTCGTCGAAAAGGGTTTCGCCGCCACGCGGGTGGAGGAAGTCGCCGCCCTCGCCGGTGTCTCCAAGGGCACGCTGTTCCTGTACTTTCCCAGCAAGCAGGCGCTGTTCAAGGCGGTGGTGCATGAAAACGCCGGCCGCCACCTGCGCGAGGCGCTGGGCGAAGTCGCCGGCTACACCGGCTCCAGCGCCGAGCTGCTGCGCGAGTTCCTGCGCCGCTGGTGGACCCAGTACGGCAGCACCCCGGCCGCCGGCCTGTGCAAGCTGATCATGGGCGAAGCGGCCAACTTTCCCGACCTGGCGCGCGACTACCAGGAGCAGGTGGTGCAGCCCAGCCACGAGCTGCTGCGCCGCGTCTTGCAGCGCGGCATCGACCGCGGCGAGTTCCGCCCGGTGGACGTGGCGCTCACCGTGCCGCTGATCATCGCCCCGCTGCTGCAGCTGGTGCTGTGGCAGCAATGGCCGGCCGACTGCATGCCGGCGCCCCCCATCGATCCCCAGGCCCTGCTGGCGCAGCACACCGACATGCTGCTGCACGGCCTGCGCCCCGAAGCCGCACGACCATGACCTCCTCCTTCTCCCGCGGGCTCGTCCGGGCCCTGATGTTGCTGGCCGTGCTGGCCGCCGTGCTGCTGGGCTGGCGCGGCTACCAGGCGCGGCAGGCCAAGGCCCCGACCGCGGCGGCCGCCGCCCGAGAGCCGGTGATCGAGCTGGCGCCGTCCGACCTGGCACAGGCGCGCCAGGTGGCGCTGGGCACCGGCGTGCCGATCACCGGCACGCTCAAGGCCGTGCATTCGGCGCTGGTCAAGGCGCGCGTGCCCGGCGAGCTGCAGGGCCTGACGGTGCGCGAGGGCGACGCGGTGAAAGCCGGCCAGGTCATTGCCCGCGTCGAGCCGACCGAATACAGCGAGCGCCTGCGCCAGGCCCAGCAGCAGGCCGACGCCGCGCGCGCCCAGGTCGACATCGCCCAGCGCCAGTACGACAACAACGCCGCCCTGGTGAACCAGGGCTTCATCTCGCGCACCGCGCTGGACAATTCGCTGGCCAGCCTGGAGTCGGCCCGCGCCAACCACCGCGCCGCGCAGGCGGGGGTCGAGGTGGTGCGCAAGTCGCTGGCCGACACCGTGCTGCGCGCGCCCATCGGCGGCCAGATCGCGCAGCGGCTGGCGCAGCCGGGCGAGCGCGTGGCGCCCGACGCACGCATCGTCGAGATCGTCGATCCGGCCCAGCTGGAGCTGGAAGCCGCCCTGAGCCCGGCCGATTCGGTGGCGGTGCGCGTGGGCCAGAGCGCCCGCCTGGACATCGAGGGCGTGGCTGAGCCGGTGAGCGCGCGCGTGGCGCGCATCAACCCCAGCGCCCAGCCGGGCAGCCGCAGCGTGCTGGTGTATCTGAGCGTGGCGCCGCAGCCCGGCCTGCGCCAGGGCCTGTTCGCCCAGGGGCAGCTGGCCACCGGCGAGCGGCAGGCGCTGGCCGTGCCGCTGAACGCCGTGCGCACCGACAAGCCGGCACCTTACGTGCAGGTGGTGGCGGGCGAGCGCATCGCCCACCGGCCGGTGGGCCTGGGTGTGCGCGGCAGCGTGGGCGGCGAGCCCTGGGTGGCGGTGCAGGGCCTCGACGACGGCGCCACCGTGCTGCGCGGCAGCGCCGGCGTGCTGCGCGAGGGCACGGCCACCCGGCCGGCCGCCGCGCCGGCCGCAGCCGCCAGCGCCACCGCGAACGCCGGGCGCCCATGATGCGCCCCGCCCGCCCGGCCTCGCCATCGATGCCCGCCACGGCCGCCGTGGCGCGCCAGGCCGGCCCCCTGGTTGCTTCTATATTGATAGCTGCTTGCGCACGTCCAGAAATCGCCGGCGGCCATTTTTCCACTCATTCTTCAGCCCGACGGGCCTGACGCCCGCGCCCCGCCATGTGGTTCACCAAGGTCAGCCTGAACAACCCGGTCTTCGCCGCCATGGTGATGCTGGCCTTCGTCGTGCTGGGTCTGTTTTCGCTGCAACGGCTGCAGGTCGACCAGTTCCCCAACGTGGACTTTCCGGTGGTGGTCATCTCCACCGAATACCCGGGCGCGGCGCCCACCATCGTCGAGAGCGAGGTCACCAAGAAGGTCGAGGAAGCCGTCAACTCGGTGGCTGGCATCAACGCCCTGTACTCGCGCAGCTACGAGAACCTGTCGGTGGTGATCGTCGAGTTCCAGCTGCACATCCAGGGCCGCAAGGCGGCCGAGGACGTGCGCGAGAAGATCGGCCAGGTGCGCCCGCTGCTGCGCGACGAGGTGAAGGAGCCGCGCGTGCTGCGCTTCGATCCGGCCAGCCGCGCCATCTGGTCGGTGGCGGTGCTGCCACAGGCGGCCGACGGCCGCGCGGCGCCCTCGCCCATCGAGCTGACCAACTGGGCCGACCAGGTGCTGAAAAAGCGCCTGGAGAACGTGCGCGGCGTAGGCGCCGTCCAGCTGGTGGGCGGGGCCAAGCGCGAGATCCACATCCAGCTGCGCCCGCCGGCCCTGGAAGCCCTGGGGGTGACGCCCGATCAGGTGCTGGCCGCCGTGCGCGGCGACAACCAGGACCAGCCGCTGGGCGCGCTGCGCACCGCGGCGCAGGAGCTGACCGTGCAGCTGGCAGGGCGGGTGGAGCGCCCAGAGGACTTCGCCCGCCTCGTCGTGGCCCGGCGTGGTGGCGCGCCAGTGCACCTGGGGCAGGTGGCTGACGTGCGCGACGGCGCGCAGGAGCAGGAATCGCTGGCCCTGCACAACGGCCAGCGCACCCTGCTGCTGAACGTGCAGAAGGCGCAGGACGAGAACACCATCGGCGTGGTCGACGGGCTGTACCGGGCGGTGGCCGAGATGCAGTCCGAGCTGCCCCCCGGCATTCGGCTGGAGCCGGTGGTCGACCAGTCGCGCCCGATCCGCGTGGCGGTGCAGAACGTGCGCCAGACGCTGCTCGAAGGCGCGGTGCTGACGGTGCTGATCGTGTTCCTGTTCCTCAACTCCTGGCGCAGCACGGTGATCACCGGGCTGACGCTGCCGATCTCCATCATCGGCACCTTCTTCTTCATGCAGGTGCTGGGCTTCACCGTCAACATGATCACGCTGATGGCGCTGTCGCTGTGCGTCGGCCTGCTGATCGACGACGCCATCGTGGTGCGCGAGAACATCGTGCGCCACGCCCAGATGGGCAAGCGCTCGTACGACGCCGCCATGGACGGCACGCAGGAAATCGGCCTGGCGGTGCTGGCCACCACGCTGTCCATCGTGGCGGTGTTCCTGCCGATCGGCTTCATGCAGGGCATCATCGGCAAGTTCTTCCACGAGTTCGGCCTCACCATCGTGGCGGCGGTGATGATCTCGATGTTCGTCAGCTTCACGCTCGACCCGATGCTGTCCTCGGTCTGGCACGACCCCAGCATCCACGCCCACGGCCAGCGCGCCGGCCCGCCGGTCACGCTGTACGAGCGCACCATCGGCCGCGTCACCGGCTGGTTCGACCACGCCAGCGACCGCCTGGCCGACGGCTACCAGCGCCTGCTGGGCTGGTCGCTGGCGCACAAGCCGCTCACCCTGCTGATCGCCGCCGCCATCTTCGGGCTGAGCGTCGCCATGGTGCGGCTGCTGGGCACCGAGTTCGTGCCCAAGGCCGACTTCTCCGAGACCAACGTCGCCTTCTACACGCCGCAGGGCTCGTCGCTGGAGGCCACCGAGGCCAAGGCGCGCCAGGTCGACGCCATCCTGCGCGGCTACCCCGAGGTGCGCTACACCGTCGCCACCCTCAACTCGGGCAACGCGCTGGGCAAGACCAACGCCAGCCTGTATATCCGCCTGGTCGACCGGCACGAGCGCACGCGCAACGCCGACGACCTGGCGGCCGACTTCCGCCAGCGCCTGCGCGCCGTGCCCGGCATCACGGTGACGCAGGCCGGCCTGCTGGAGCCGGTGGGCGGGCAAAAGCAGATCGAGTTCTCGCTGCAGGGGCCGGATCAGGCCGAGCTGGAGCGCCTGGCGCGCCCGCTGATGGAGCGGCTGCGCGACATCCCCGGCCTGGTCGACCTGGACTCCAGCAGCAAGCCCGACAAACCCACCGTCGAGGTCACGGTCAAGCGCGAGGCGGCGTCCGAGCTGGGCCTGTCCACGGCGCAGATCGCCGCGCCGCTGCGCACCCTGATCGCCGGCACCACGGTGGGCAACTGGCGCGCTCCCGACGACCAGACCTACGACGTCATCGTGCGCCTGGCCGCCGACGCCCGCACCGCGCCGCAGGACCTGGAGCGCCTGCCGCTGACGGCCGGCGTCAACGCCGACGGCACGCCGCGCATCGTGCGCCTGAACCAGGTGGCCAGCCTGAGCGAAGCCACCGGCACCAACCAGATCAACCGCCGCGCCATGCTGCGCGAGATCCAGATCACCGCCAACACGCATGGCCGCGCCACCGGCGAGGTGTCGGGCGACATCCGCGCGGCGCTGGCGCGGATGGCCTTCCCGCCCGGCTACAGCTACTCGTTCGGCGGCGCCACCAAGAACATGGAGGAGTCCTTCACCTACGCGCTGCAGGCGCTGGCCATGGCCATCATCTTCATCTACATGATCCTGGCCAGCCAGTTCAAGAGCTTCGTGCAGCCGCTGGCGCTGATGACCTCGCTGCCCCTCACCCTGATCGGCGTGGTGCTGGCGCTGCTGATGTTCGGCTCGGCCATGTCGATGTTCTCCATCATCGGCATCGTCATGCTGATGGGCCTGGTGACCAAGAACGCCATCCTGCTGGTGGACTTCGCCATCCGCGCGCGCGAGGGCCGCGTCAGCGAAGGCGGCGTGACCGAGGCCCTGCCGCGCGAGCAGGCCCTGCTGGCGGCCGCCCGGGTGCGGCTGCGCCCGATCCTGATGACCACGCTGGCCATGGTGTTCGGCATGGTGCCGCTGGCCTTCGCCGTGTCGGAGGGCTCGGAGCAGCGCGCGCCCATGGGCCAGGCGGTGATCGGTGGCGTCATCACCTCCTCGCTGCTGACGCTGGTGGTGGTGCCGGTGGTGTACTGCTACCTGGACGACCTGGCCTGCTGGCTCAAGCGCCGCTTTCACCGCGCGCCGCCCGACCTGCCACCAGGCTGACCGATAATTCATGGTTTACCCGACCTCTTGCCTGGAGCCTTTGAGATGAACGTCGAACAAGCCCGCTTCAACATGATCGAGCAGCAGATCCGTCCCTGGGACGTGCTGGATGCCCACGTGCTGGACCTGCTGGCGGCCGTGCGGCGCGAGGACTTCGTGCCGCCGGCGCACCGCGCGCTGGCGTTCGCCGACCTGGAAATTCCGCTCAAGCCCGGCGAACAGGCCGTGGCCGCCGGCCAGGTCATGCTGGCGCCGCGCGTGGAAGCGCGCATGCTGCAGGACCTGCAGGTGGCCAAGCACGAGAAGGTGCTGGAGATCGGCACCGGCTCGGGCTTCATGGCGGCGCTGCTGGGCCACCGGGCGCAGCGCGTGCTCAGCCTGGAGATCGACGACGAGCTGGCCCGCACGGCGCACGCCAACCTGCAGCGCGCCGGCGTGCTGAACGTCGAGGTGCGCACGGCCGACGGCGCCCGCACCGACCTGTCGGCGCACGGCCCGTTCGACGTCATCGTGCTGTCCGGCTCGGTGGCCGAGCTGCCCGACGCGCTGCTGGCGCTGCTCAAGCCCGGCGGCCGGCTGATGGCCATCGTCGGCGACGAGCCGGTGATGCGCGCCACCCTGGTGCAACGCACCGAGGCCGGCCTGGCCAGCAGCCAGCCCTGGGACACCATCGCACCGCGTCTGCTGAACTTTCCCGAGCCGTCGCGCTTCCATTTTTGAAGCGCCTGGCGCCGGTCAGACAAGCGCTGCACGATGATTGAACAGGTTTCCCCACGCGATCTGACCAGCTGGCTGCAAGCCGCTGGCGGCGCCGGCCGGCCGCTGCTGCTGGACGTGCGCGAACCGCGGGAATGGCAGCTGGTGAGCGTGCAGTCCGACGCCGCCGAGCTGCTGCAGATGGCCATGCACACCGTCCCGCCGCGCCTGCACGAGCTCGACCCCCAGCGCCCCGTCGCCGTGCTGTGCCACCACGGCGGGCGCAGCATGCAGGTGGCCATGTTCCTGGCCCGGCATGGCTTTGCCCGCGTGGCCAATGTCGCCGGCGGCATCGACGCCTGGGCGCTGCAACTCGACCCCACCCTGCCCCGCTACTGAAGGAATGCCGATGCCGCTGCCGTTTCGCCGCCCCCAGGCCTGCCTGGCCATGCTGCTGCTCTGGGGTGCCGCGACGGCGCAGGCGCAGTCGCTGCGGCAACTGTACGAAGCCGCGCACGGCTACGACGCCACCTACCAGTCCGCCCTGGCCAGCGCGCGGGCCAGCCAGGCGCGCGCCGACCAGGCCCGCGCCGGCCTGCTGCCGCAAGTGGGCATGCAGGCCGGTGCCCAGCACAACTGGAACGAAACCAGCGTGCTGGGCGGCAGCAGCAGCCGCGCCTTCAACACGCTGAACGCCGCCCTGGTCGGCTCGCAGCCCTTGTACCGGCCGGCCAACCGCATCGCCCTGAATCAGGGCCAGCGCGCCGCCGAGGCGGCCCAGATCAACCTGGCCGGCGCCGAGCAGGACTTGATCGTGCGGCTGGCCCAGGCCTATTTCGACGTGCTGGCGGCGCAGGACACGCTGGCCTCGGTGCGGGCCCTGAAGGCGGCCGTGAACGAGCAGCTGCAGGCGGCGCGGCGCAACTTCGAGGTCGGCACCACCACCATCACCGACACGCGAGAGGCGCAGGCGCGCTTCGATCTGGCGACGGCGCAGGAGATCGCCACCGAAAACGATCTGCGGGTGAAAAGGCTCGCGCTCGACCAGCTGGTGGGCCGCAGCGGTGTCGAGCCGCGCCCGCTGGCGCAGCCGATCACGCTGCCGCCGCTGCAACCGGGCGAGGTTGCCGCCTGGGTCGAGCAGGCGACCGAGCAGCACCCGGGCGTGCGGCAGGCCCGCGCGGCGCTGGACATCGCCCGGCTGGAGACCGACAAGGCCCGCGCCGGCCACCGGCCCACGCTGGACCTGCAGGCCAGCGTCGGTCAGACCCGCTACCCCGACGGCAACCCCAGCCTGTCGGCCGCGCCGCGCGCCAGCGCGCGCACCACCAACGCCAGCGTCGGCGTGGTGCTGAACTGGCCGCTGTTCGCCGGCTTCGCGGTGGAAAACCGCATCCGCGAAACCCTGTCGCTGGAAGACAAGGCCCAGGCCGACCTGGACAACGTGCAGCGCGCGGTGTCACAGGCCACGCGCGCGGCCTTCTTCGGTGTGCAGTCGGGCCTGGGCCAGGTCAAGGCACTGCAGGCGGCCGAGGCCTCCAGCCTGACGGCGCTTCAGGCCAACCAGCTGGGCTACCAGGTTGGCGTGCGCATCAACATCGACGTGCTGAACGCGCAAAGCCAGCTCTACCAGACCCAGCGCGATCTGGCGCGCGCGCGCTACGAGGTGCTGCTGGGCGGGCTGCGCCTGAAGCAGGCCGCCGGCGCCTTGTCCGACGCCGACCTGACCCCGATCAACCAGATGCTGGTGCCGTGAGCGCGCTGGCGCCGGCAAACTTGCTCAAAACAGACCTTGGCGCTTGCCTGGCAAGCGCCAGCAGCTCCTGATTCAATAGCAAATTTCAGTCAACCGACCGGGTCGGCGCCTGCGCGCGCGCCTCGGGCTTGGCCTCCAGCGCCGCCTCCAGCCACAGCGCCGCCACGAAGCGCTTGTTGAACGCCAGCCACAGCAGGATCGGCGCCACCGGCGTCAGCATCAGGAAGCCGAACTGGTAGCCATAGGCCACGGCGTTCTGCGCCAGCGGCGACCACTTCAGGTAGGCCGCGCCATAGGTGCCGGACATCAGCACCACGTCGCGCAGCCACTGAAAGCTGATGCCCCAGGCCTGGGCCGGGATCAGCAGCAAGCTGCCGATCAGGCCCTTGAGCCACCAGCGCTCGGTGCGCGAGGCCAGCAGCATGGCCCACAGCAGCACCAGGCCGTAGCCATAGGTGGGGTAACTGGCCTCGGGCGCCAGTTCGCCCAGCACGTCGCCCTGGGCGCCCGGCATGCGCACCTGCACCAGGGTGTGCAGCACGGCGTTGACGCCCTCCTGTGCCCAGCCGTCGACCCAGGCAAACATCATCTTCATCACCGTGCCGGCCAGCCAGATGGAAGGCATGGCCAGCCAGCGCGCCGCCCAGTACCAGAGCGGCAGCAGCAAGGCCAGCCACAGGATGGACAGCAGCAGAAACCGGCCGATCAGGGTATTGCGCATGTCCCGGCTCCCGTCACGGCGCCGCCGCGGCCCCGGGGCCGGCCGGCCGCGGATCGCGCTTGGCGACGTAGCGCATCCACAGCAGCCACACCACCAGCACGTCCAGCATGATGAGCGCCTGCCACATGTACAGGTGCGCGAACTCGAACACCTTGAAGTTCCACTGCCCGAGGAAGAACAGGCTGACGATGCGCAGCAGGTTGACCGCCTGCACCGCGATGAAGCCCAGGCCGATGCCCCAGGCCTTCATCTTCCAGCTCGACGGAAAGGCCAGCATGGCCGCCACCAGCACGATGGTGGCCTCCACGCCGTTGCAGCCGGCCTCGATCGACACGCCAAAGCCCGTCTTGGCGCTTTGCAGCACGCGGTCATACGAGATCACCGACGGATCGATGAGGTGGACGATGGCGGCGCTGGCCTTGGCCAGCCAGCCGGTCCAGGGATGCACCACCGCCGTCTGCACCGGATTGAGCATCTCGATGCCGAACAGCACCGCCTGCACGGTCAGGAAAATCAGAAAAAAACGTTTCACGGCCTGACTTGAACCTCTGGAAACCTCAGTCAACGCCCGACGTCGTCTTGCGCGAGCCCCACATCGCAGTGTAGCGGCATGTATCGGCCTTGCCACAACCGGCGGTACCCGCGCTGCCAGGGCAAGCCATGGCCACGCGATGGCATGATGGCGTCGTGCTGTCAACGACTTTTGGATATCACGCCAGCGAGGATCGCGTCTGGCTCGCGTGTCCCGCCTGGCCGCAGCGCCTGTGGCTGACGCGCCGCATCGTGCGGCAGATCCTGGGCGCGGTGGTGCAGCAGATCGAGGCCGGGCCGGCCGCCGAGGGCGACGCCACCCCTCTGGCGGCGTCCGAGCGCGCGGCGGCCGAGCACGAGGCCTCGCTCAACCAGCGCCAGCCCGGCGAACCTGCCCGGGCGCTGCAAACCGGGCGCGAGGCGGCCGATGCGCGCGCGCTGGCCGACGCCGTGTTGTGCACGCGCTTTACGCTGCTGCGCGGCGCCAGCCACATCGACCTGGTCTTTGTCACCACGGCGGGCGAGCGGCGGCTGCACCTGAGCCGCGTCGGCCTGCACCGCTGGGTGCATGGCCTGCACATGGTGCTCCGCCACGCCCAATGGCAGGACTGGCCGCCGTCGCCCGACTGGCTGACCCGCAGCTACCTGCCGCCCGCCCTGCAGCGACTGCTGCAGGGCCACGCGCCGCAAGCGGGGCCAGGTGCCGACGACCCGCACGCCCCCCGGCCCAGGCCCGACGCCTGACGGCCTGCCGCTCAACACCCCAGGTGCGGCGCGAACCTCGCGGCCAGCCGATAATCGCCCCTGCACCCTGAGCGCCCGCCGCCCCGCCAAGCGGGCGCCAATCCATCCATTTTTCCAAGTGTTCAAGGCCTTCGGGGCACGATTGGCGTGCGCCGGCAGCTATTAATTCGAGAGTTATTCAATGGCCCAGTACGTCTTTTCCATGAACCGCGTCGGCAAGATCGTGCCGCCCAAGCGGCATATCCTGAAGGACATCTCGCTGTCGTTCTTCCCCGGCGCCAAGATCGGCGTGCTGGGCCTGAACGGCTCCGGCAAGTCGACGCTGCTGAAAATCATGGCCGGCATCGACAAGGACATCGAGGGCGAGGCCATCCCCATGCCTGGCCTGGACATCGGCTACCTGCCGCAGGAGCCGCAGCTCAACCCCGAGCACACGGTGCGCCAGGAGGTCGAGCTGGCAATGGGCGAGGTCAACCGCGCGCGTGCCCGACTGGAGGAAATTTACGCGGCCTATGCCGAGCCCGACGCCGACTTCGACGCCCTGAGCGAGGAGCAGGGCAAGCTGGAGGCGGTGATCGCCGCCGCCGGCACCGACAGCGAGCACCAGCTGGAGATCGCCGCCGACGCGCTGCGCCTGCCGCCCTGGGACGCCGTGATCGGCCAGCTCTCGGGCGGCGAGAAGCGCCGCGTGGCCCTGTGCAAGCTGCTGCTGTCCAAGCCCGACATGCTGCTGCTGGACGAGCCGACCAACCACCTGGACGCCGAAAGCGTGGAGTGGCTGGAGATCTTCCTCAAGCGCTTTCCGGGCACGGTGGTGGCGATCACCCACGACCGCTACTTCCTGGACAACGCCGCCGAATGGATTTTGGAGCTGGACCGCGGCCACGGCATCCCCTACAAGGGCAACTACAGCAGCTGGCTCGAGCAAAAAGAGGCGCGCCTGGAGCAGGAAAAGAAAAGCGAGGACGCGCGCACCAAGGCCATGAAGAAGGAGCTGGAGTGGGCGCGCCAGAACCCCAAGGGCCGCCAGGCCAAGAGCAAGGCACGGCTGGCGCGCTTTGAAGAGCTGAGCGACTACGAATACCAGAGGCGCAACGAGACGCAGGAAATCTTCATCCCCGTGGCCGAGCGCCTTGGCACCGAAGTGATCGAGTTCAAGGGCGTCAGCAAAAGCTTCGGCGATCGCCTGCTGATCGACAACCTCAGCTTCAAGGTACCCGCGGGCGCCATCGTCGGCATCATCGGCCCCAACGGCGCCGGCAAGTCGACGCTGTTCAAGCTGGTGGCCGGCGTCGAGCAACCCGATGCCGGCGAGGTGAGCATCGGCAAGACCGTGCAGATGGCCTTCGTCGACCAGAGCCGCGAGGCGCTGGCCGACGACAAGACGGTGTGGGAAGACATCTCGGGCGGGCTGGACCTGATCACCGTCGGCAAGTTCCAGATGCCCAGCCGGGCCTACTGCGGGCGCTTCAACTTCAACGGCCAGGACCAGCAGAAAAAGGTGGGCATGCTGTCGGGCGGCGAGCGCGGCCGCCTGCACCTGGCCAAGACCCTGATGCAGGGCGGCAACGTGCTGCTGCTGGACGAGCCCAGCAACGACCTGGACGTCGAAACCCTGCGTGCGCTGGAAGACGCGCTGCTCGAATTTGCCGGCAGCGTGATGGTGATCAGCCATGACCGCTGGTTCCTCGACCGCATCTGCACCCACATCCTGGCCGCCGAGGGCGACAGCCAGTGGGTGTTCTTCGACGGCAACTACCAGGAATACGAGGCCGACAAGGTGCGGCGCCTGGGCGAGGACGGCGCGCGCCCGCATCGGGTGCGCTACAAGGCACTGAAGTAAGCCGTCATGCCCAGACCGCGGTGATCCGATGAGCCACGACTCCATCCTGGTGGTCACCGGCTTTGACGCCCGCCACTTCGATCTGGCGCAGGACATGGCGGATTCGTTCCGGCAGGCCTATCAGGACCGCTACCGGCTGGCCGCCATCGTTTTCGGAGTCGACCCGCCGCCTGCGCAGCTTGCCGCCCGCTTCGACCAGTTGGTCCGGATCGCTGACGACGCCACGCCTTTCGACGCCTCGGACAACGGGTATTTCCTGGCCTACTCGGGCCTGAAAGCCAGGCTGCGCGATGTCTTTCCAGGGTACGCCAGCTACTGCTGGATCGACGCCGATTGCTGGTTTCAGGGCAACGAATCGCTACCGCGCATCCTGACCGGCTTGCCGGGGTTCGACATCTGCATTCACCCTGAATTCGATGTCCACTACCTGAGCTACCCCACCCCGAGCGCTCGCACGCTGCGCATCTACCAGTCCAACGAAGGCCCGAACCTGGCCGCCATGCCGCTGGACATGCCCATGGTCAACTCCGGGGTCTTCGCCATGCGCGCCGACTCGCGCGTCTGGGCGCTGTGGGACGCCGAGCTGGCGCGGCTGCGCGAACGCCGCCAGCGCGGCGAAGCGGTGTACTTCTCCGACCAGATCCCGCTACACAAAGTCATCTATCTGAAGCGGGTGCGGATCTACCCCCTGCGGGCCGTGGACAACTGGCAGACCTATGCCTGCCTGCCGTTCATCGACCGCCAGACCCGGAGCCTGCGTGTGCCGACGCCACCGCACGAAAAGATCGGCCTGGTGCACCTGGCCGGCGCCAGCAAGCACCAGACCTTCCAGATCGACGGACAGTCGATGACGCTGCGCTACCGCGACATGGTTCGGCTCCTCGCCGCGTGAAGGCTCGCCAGCGCGGTCGCCGGCCGACCGATGCCAGGTCAGCCGCGGCCGCACCGAAACCGCGCCTGACCGGCAGCCACCGGCCACCGCCGCCAGACCCCCCGGATTTCCAGATGCAATCGGCGAAATCCGTTGAGCAGAGAGCGCTACAAGCTATATTACTTGTAGCAATCGATCAGACCATTCAGGACTTGTTCTTCATCGGGCAGGTGTTCATGCCCAGCAGTTTGTAGGCCGGGCAAGCACCCACCAGACCGGTGAGCAGCGGCACCACGCCGATCCAGCCCCACCAGCCCACGCTGCCCGTGGCCGCCAGGCCGACCAGCACCAGGCCGACGACGATGCGAAGAATGCGGTCGATACCACCAACGTTTTTCATGACAAGCTCCTTGTTGCTGTGTTGAATGATCCGGGCAATCAGCCCACTCTGCCAGAACGGCGCAGGCCCGTCAGCAGCGGCCAGCCAAAGGCCACGCCGGCAACACCCCAAGCGGCGGCGATGCCCAGCAGGTTGGCCCAGTCGACCCAGTATTTCATCTCGCCCAGGGCAGACTTGTTCCACACCGGGGTGACGGCGAAGATGACGATGGCCACCAGCAGGCCCAGCACGATGGCCCCCGGCAGGCTGGCGCGCCAGTCGGCACCCCGCCGCCCCCAGGCACGCCCCATCAGCAGCAGCCACAGCACGGCCAGCGCCAGCAGCCAAGGCCAGACCGACAGGGCCAGTTCGTAGACGATGTTCAGCATCAGCCAGATTTCGTACATGTCTTGTCTCCTTGTGGTTTACACGCGACCCTTGAGCACGGCGATGTAGGCCGGCTTGAGCAGGCGGTACTTCATGAACCAGGCCATGAAGCTTTCCTGCAGCGGTTCGATCATCGGCAACGAGGGCGTCAGCTTGCCGTCGTAGTCGAACTCGATCAGCATGGCCGAGCCCTCGCGCACGATCATCGGACACGAGGTGTAGCCGTCGAAGATCTGGTCGGCCGGCTGCCCGTCAATCACGCGCACCAGGTTGTGCGCCACCAGCGGCGCGCTCTTCTTGACCGTGGCCGCGGTCTTGCCGCGCGGCGTGCCGTTGATGTCGCCGACGCCGAAGACGTTGGGGTAGCGCTTGTGCTGCAGCGTGTCCTTGCTGACTTCCAGCCAGCCGCCAGCGGCCATCGGGCCTTCCTTGGCCGCCAGATCGCTCTTCTTGACCGCGTCGGGCGCGCGCATGGGGGGCACGAGGTGCAGGAAGTCATAGGCCACCTCGTTGCGCTCTCCCTCCGGCGTGGTGAAGACGGCCTTGCGCCCGCCCAGGTCCACGGCCACCAGCTTGCTCAGGTAGTGCATCTGGATGCCCGTCGCCTTCCAGCGCGCCAGCACGTTGTCGTTGACCGACTTGACGCCGAACACGGTGTCGTCCGGCAGGCCGCTGAAAAAGTCCACCCTGGACTTGTCCAGCGTGCCGGCCTGGCGCAGGCGATCGGCCAGCATGAAGGTCATCTTCAGCGGCGCGCCGGCGCACTTCAACGGGCCCGCCGGCAGCGTCATCACGGCCTGGCCACCCTTGGCGCGGAAGGCGTCCATGGCCTGCCAGGTGGCCAGCGCCGCCTCGGGGCTGGCATACACGCTGCCCAGGCCGTTCTGCCCGATGGCCGCGACGTCCATGCCTTGGATCTGGTCATAGCCCAGCTGCAGGCCGGTGGCCACCACCAGGAAGTCGTAGCCAATCTTGCGCCCGCCCGTGGTGGTCAGGCTGTTGCTGGCCGGATCGAACTCGGCCACCATCTCCTGCACCCACTCCACCCCGTCGGGCAGGAACTCGGCGTTGCGGTTCCTGACCTTCTCGATCGGCCAGATGCCCGTGGCCACCAGGGTGTAGCCGGGCTGGTAGTTGTGCTCCTGCTTGGCGTCCACGATGGTGATCCTGGCGCCCGGCACCAGCTTGCGCAGCCGGCTGGCCACGGCAATGCCGCCCAGTCCGCTGCCGGCAATCACGATGTGGGCCTTGCTGGCCGAGGTCTGCGCCTGCACGGCCGGCGCGGCCTGCAGCGCGCTGACGGCCAGCGGCGCGGCACCCAGCGTGCGCAGCAGCTCGCGCCGCGAAGGGCGCTGATCGGGTCGGTGAGTCATGGCTTGCCTCCTTTCGATGGAATGACAATCAACTGCCTGGCTTGCGCAACAGGCGCGCGTGCATGGGGCGTTTGAAGTGGGCGCCCCCCGGACCCACATGCGGCTCGAACAGCGCGCGCACACGCTGGCGCAGCGCGTCGTCGAGCTGGCGCTCGGCATAGGTGACGTCGAGCATGCGACGCTCGAAGTCGGCGAAGTCGGCGTACTGCACTGGCACTTCAAAGCGCAGCTCGGCCGCCGGCTCCCACTGCCCCGCGGCCAGCGCGCGGTCCAGCGCTGCCTGCGCCGCTGCGCGCACCTGGCCTTCGTCGTTGAACAGGCGCGTGATCTGGTTCAGCTCGCCCGCGTACACCGGCTCCGACACGTACAGGTGGCCGCCCGGGCGCAGCACGCGATGCACCTCGCGCAGCGCCTGGTCCATCAGCGGCAGCGGCACGTGGTGCAGCGACTTGAGCATCAGCGCCAGGTCGAACTGCGCCTGCGGCAGCGGAATGGCTTCGGCGCCGGCAGCGATGAACGTCAGGCGCTCGGCCGGGGCGGCCAAGTTCTTGGCGTGCTGGATGGCGTCCACCTCCAGCCCGGTCACCCGCGCGTCGGGGTAGCGCGCCAGCAGATCGCGCGCCAGCCGGGCGCCGCCGCAGCCCAGCTCGATGACGTGCTGGTCGGCCAGTGGCAGCAGTTCGGCCAGGATGGCCAGTTCGTCGCGTTCGATCCGAGGGCCCATGTTCATGGCGGCTCCCTTCACCGGTAAAGCGCCAGATAGCGCCGCTCGAAGCCGCGCTTGGCCCAGTGCATCAGCCGCGTCGGCGGCAGCACGATCTGGCGGCGTTCGTTGCGGAACACCAGCGTGCCCTCGTCGATGGCGTCGATGATGCACACCAGCTCAACCTTGAAACCGTGCGCACCCGGCCGGCCCGCCAGTTCGGCCAGCAGGTTGCGCACCGCTGCCCCGGCCTGCAGGTCGGCCATGTGGGCCTGCTTGGGCATCCAGTCGGGCCCGGGAAAGCTGCCGCTGTCGCCCACCACGTACACCCGCTCCAGGCCCGGCACGTGGCAGCCCGCATCGGCGGCGATCAAGCCGCCCGGCGAGCGCGGCAGGCTGGACTGCTCCAGCCATGCCGGGCCGGTCAGGCCGGGCATGAAGAGGATCAGGTCGGCCGCGAACTCGCCGCCCTCGGTCACCACCTTGTCGGCCTCGAAACGCACCATCTTGTGACCCAGGTGGGTCTCGATGCCGCGCTGGCCCATCATGGCCAGCAGGCGCGCCACGGTCTTGCTGCCCAGGCGGGCGCCCGGCTGGGTGGACGGGTTGAAGAACACCAGCTTGAAGCGGTCGCGCCGGCCTTCGCGCCGCAGTTGCCGGTCGATGCCGAACAGGAACTCGAACATCGGCCCGCCGCGCACCGCGCTGGGTTCGTTGGGGTTGGCACCAAAGCCCACCGCGATGGTGCCGCCGCTCATCTCGCGCAGCCGGTCGCGAATGCGCTCGGCGGCGGCCATGCCTTCACAGGGCGTGATGGCGTGCTCGATGCCCGGCAGCTTGCGGATGAAACGCCCGCCGCTGGCGATCACCAGCGCGTCATTGGCCACCTCGCCGGCGCTGGTGTGCACCACCCGGCCATCGGCCGACAGGCCGGTGACGCTGGCCGCAAGGTGGCGCACGTTCATGCGCGCGAAGAAGCTGTCCAGCGGCACCACCAGATCGGCGCGCGTGCGCAGGCCGCTGGGGATCCAGATGATCCCGGGCAGGTAGTGCAACTCGGCGCGCGGTGCCACCAGGGTGATCGGCGCCGTGCAGCCGTGCTGGCGCAGCAGGCGCACGGTGGACAGGGCGCCGAAGCCGGCGCCCAGCACGACGATCTGGCGCTCTGTCGTGGCGTTCATCGCGCGGCCTCCGGCCCCGCCTCGGATGCCAGCAGGGCGTTGACCTGCGCCAGCAGCGCCTCGTCCAGGCGATCGGCCAGGGCGGCCAGCCGCAGGCGTGTCAGCACCTGGTCACTGCGCGCCTGCGCCAGGGCCAGTTCGGCGTCGGCCTGGGCGCTTTCGGCATTCAGCACGTCGAGCAGGGTGCGGTCGCCGACTTCGCGCCCCAGGCGGGTGGCGTCGGCACGCGCGCGGCTGGCGGTCAGGCCTTCCTGGAGCGCCGCCAGGCGTGCCGCCCCGGTCAGCAGGCCCTGCCAGGTGGCGCGCACTTGCTGGGCCACTTCCTCGCGCGCCAGGTCGAGCTCGGCGCGCGCCTGGTTCAGGCGCTCGGCGGCTTCGCGCTCCTGCGCTTCGCGCATGCCGCCGCTGTAGAGCGGGATGTTGAGCTGCACGCCCACCATGCCGTTCACGCTGCGGTTGCGTGCCGAGCCGAAGTCGCCGCTGCCGGCGATGCGGTCGTGGCCGGCCTGCGCCACCAGCTCCAGCGTGGCGCTGCCGGCCACGCTGTGCTGGCGCAGCTTCTGCTCGGCCACGGCGACCGCCTGCATGAGCAGGCGCAGGCGTGGGTGGTCGGCCTCGGCCGCGGCCAGCCAGGCCGGCAGATCGTCCACCGGGGCCGGCGGCTGCGCCGGCAGGCGTGCCGTGGGCTGGGCCAGGCCAGTGCTGCCGGCCAGCCGGTCGCGCTGCACGCTCAGCTCCAGCCGGGCGGCCGATTGCTGGGCCCGCACGCCGGCCAGGGCGGCGTCGGCCTCGTGGGTGTCTGTGACGGGCGAGGCACCCAGCTGGTAGCGGTCATGCGCCTCGGTGCGCGAGCGCGTCACGGCCGCGAGCTGGCGCTCCACCACGCGCACGCGCTCCTGGGCCACGGCCAGGGCGAAGTAGCGCTCGGTGGTGCGCAGCGCCAGATCGGCTTGCGCGCCCCGCCAGGCGGTGTCCCCCATGTCGGCGCCCAGTCTCATCTGGGCCTGCTGGGCTTCGCGGGCGGCGTTGATCAGCGGCTGCTGCGCCATCACGGCCACGCGGGTGCTCAGGCCGCCGGTGACCGAGGTGGCAAAGCGCGCCTCGTCGATTTGGCCCATGCCGGGCGCCGAAAAGCGCGCGCCACGCATGGCGGTTTCCTGCGCACCCAGGCCCAGGCCGACGTTCAGGCCGACCTGGGGGCGCCACAGCGCGTCGGCCTGCTCGCGCAGCGTCTGGCTGGCGCCATGTTCGGCGCGCGCCACGGCCAGCCGCTGGTCATGCCCGGAGGCGGCGCGCCACACGGTCAGCAGGTCCTGCGACCATGCACCCGCCGATCCGGCCAGCAGGGCACTGGCCAGGGCCAGACGCGTCAGACGCTTCATGCCGGCGCCTTTTCTCCGCCGAATTCCTCGTAGGCGGCCAGCGCCGAGGCGGCGTACATCAGGCCCGGGCCGCCGCCCATGTAGACGCACATGCCCAGCATCTCCTCGACCTCGGCGCGCGTGGCGCCCAGCTTGACCAGCGCCTTGGCGTGGTAGCCGACGCAGGGGTCACAGCGCGCGCCCACGGACAGGGCCATGGCGATCAGCTCCTTGGTCTTGGCGTCCAGCGCGCCGGCCTTGCTGGCCGACTGCGCCATGGCGTTGAAGCCCTGCATGACCTCGGGAATGTCCTTGCGCAGCTTGGCCGAATTGGCGGAAACCGCGGCGATCAGATTGGCGTAACTTTCAACCATGGGTATCTCCTTTCATTGACGACTCAATTGCCCCCGTTGCAACTCTCACCCGGCACACCGAGCTTGATGAGGATGTTGTTGAGCATGCACCACTTGGTGAATCCGCTCTGCAACAGGTTGGCGCCCACGAAGGCGGTGAACCACAGCCAGTTGCTGCTGTGGAAGATCGGGCTGCCCTGCACGCCCAGGGCGAGCGAGAGCAGGATGAAGGTGCCCGCGAAGATGCGGACGACGCGCCAGGATGTCATGTCAATTGCTCCTATTTAAATAGCTGCTTGCGCAGGCTGGTTGGGCGCCAGTGCCGAATTACTTTCATGAATCCGGTGGTAGGCGACGAAATACAGGATGGGGATCACCACCAGTGTCAGCACGGTGGACACCAGGATGCCGAAGATCAGCGAGATCGCCAGCCCGTTGAAGATCGGGTCGTCCAGGATGAACAGCGCCCCGATCATGGCCGCCAGCGCCGTCAGGCCGATCGGCTGGGCGCGGATGATGGCGCTTTGCACGATGGCGCGGGCGAACGGCACGCCCTCGGCCACCTGCAGCTTGATGAAGTCCACCAGCAGGATCGAGTTGCGCACGATGATGCCGGCCAGCGCGATCATGCCGATCATGCTGGTGGCGGTGAACTGCGCGCCCAGCAGCGCGTGGCCCGGCATCACGCCGATGATGGTCAGCGGGATCGGCGCCATGATGATCAGCGGCGTCAGATACGAGCCGAAGTGCGCCACCACCAGCAGGTAGATCAGGATCAGGCCGACGGCGTAGGCCGCGCCCATGTCGCGGAAGGTCTCGTAGGTGATCTGCCACTCGCCGTCCCACTTCAGCGCGTAGCTGCGGTACGGGTCTTGCGGCTGGCGGATGAAGTATTCGTCGAGCTGGCCACCATCGGGCATCTTCAGCTGCGCCAGTGGGCTGCGCATCTGGAACATGCCGTACAGCGGGCTGTCCAGCTCGCCGGCCTTCTGGCCTGCCATGTCGCCCATCACGAAGCTGACCGGCAGCAGGTCCTTGTGGAAGATCGGCTGCTCGCGCAGGCTGTCGCTCACCGTCACCAGTTCGCGGATCGGCACCAGCGCGCCGCTGGCCGAGCGCACGCCCAGTTGCAGCAGGGCGTCCAGGCTGCCGTGCAGCTCGGCCGGCAGCTGGATGTAGGCCGCCACGGCAAAGCGGCTGGCGTCGTGCAGATAGGTGGCTGCGTCGCCGCTCAGGCCCATGCGCAGCGTGCTGGCAATGGCCTGCTGCGACACGCCCAGCTGCGCCGCCTTGCGACGGTCGACCACCAGCACCGTGCGGGGCGCATCGACGATGGTGGTGTCGTCCACGTCCACCACGCCCGGCGTGGCCTCGAACACCGCGCGCACCTGCCGCACCACGGCCCGGCGACCGTCGGCATCGGGGCCGTAGATCTCGGCCACGATGGGGGCCAGCACCGGCGGGCCGGGCGGCACCTCGACCACCTTGACGTTGGCGCCGTGGCGCTGGCCGATGGCGCGCAGCGCGGCGCGCTCGCGCACGGCGATGGCGTGGCTCTGGGCCTTGCGCTGCGACTTGTCGACCAGGTTGACCTGGATGTCGCCCACCTCGCCACCCGAGCGCAGGTAGTACTGGCGCACCAGGCCATTGAAGTTGATCGGCGCGGCGGTGCCGGCGTAGGCCTGGTAGTGCGTCACCTCGGGCACCGTGGCCAGGTGGGTACCCAGCTCGCGCAGCACGGCAGCGGTTTTTTCCACCGGCGTGCCGGCCGGCATGTCGACCACCACCTGGAACTCCGACTTGTTGTCGAACGGCAACATCTTCAGCACCACCAGGCCCAGCACCGGCAGGGACACCGACAGCGCGATCAGGCCCGCCACCACCAGACCCAGCAGGCTGCGATGGCGCCGGCCACGGCGCTCATCCAGCAGCGGGCCAAACACGCGCTCGAACAGCGGTGTGAGCAGTCGCGCCAAGCCGTGGCCGGCGGCCTTGCCATCGTCCGCCTGGTGCGTGGCCTTCATCCACAGGCGCGCCAGCCACGGCGTGACGCTGAAGGCGATCGCCAGCGACAGCAGCATGCCCATGCTGGCGTTGATGGGGATGGGACTCATGTAGGGCCCCATCAGGCCACTGACGAAGGCCATCGGCAGCAGCGCGGCGATCACGGTGAACGTTGCCAGGATGGTGGGGCCGCCCACCTCGTCGACGGCTGCGGGGATGATCTCGGCCAGGCTCCGACCTGGGTAAAGGCCCTGGTGGCGGTGGATGTTCTCGACCACCACGATGGCGTCGTCCACCAGGATGCCGATGGAGAAGATCAGCGCGAACAGCGACACCCGGTTGAGCGTGAAGCCCCAGGCCCAGGAGGCGAACAGCGTCACCGTCAGCGTCAGGATCACCGCCACGCCGACGATCGCCGCCTCGCGCCGTCCCAGGGCAAAGAACACCAGCGCCACCACCGACAGCGTGGCAAACAGCAGCTTCTTGATCAGCGTGGTGGCCTTGTCGTTGGCCGTCGCGCCGTAGTTGCGCGTCTCGGTCACCTGCACGTCGGCCGGCAGCACCGTGTTGCGCAACTGCTCGACGCGCTGCATCACCGCATTGGCCACGTCGATGGCGTTTTGGCCCGGCTTCTTGGTGATGGCCAGGGTGACGGCCGGCTGCTCGCTCACGGCGGCCGGCGCGCCGTCCTTGCCGTGACTGACTTGACCATGCCACACGTAGCGGGTCGGTGGCGGCGCGCCATCGCGCACCTGGGCCACTTCGCGCAGGTACACCGGCTTGCCGCCGCGCACCGTCACCACCAGGTCGGCCACATCCTGCGCGCTGTGCAGATAGGCGCCGGTCTCGATGGCCACCGCGCGGTTGCCCTGTAGCAGCTCGCCCACCGGCAAGCCGAGGTTGGCCGAGCGCAGCGCGCCCTGCAGCTCGTGCAGGCTCACGCCGGCGGCCGCCAGGCGCTGCGGATCGGCCTCGACCATCACGGCGCGGCCCGGGCCGCCGAGGGTGTAGACCTCGCGCGTGCCGGGCACGCGCTTGAGCTCGCTCTCCAGGCTGTGTGCCACACGCTCCAGGTCGAACGCGCCGCTGTCCTCGCGCGCGCTGGACAGGGTCAGTGCGACGATGGGCACGTCGTCCACGCCCTTGGGCTTGACGATGGGCGGCAGCACGCCCAGCCCGGGCGGCAACCAGTCGGCGTTGGCGCCCACCGCGTCGTACAGGCGCACCACCGCCGCCTGGCGCGGCACCCCCACCTTGAACTGCACGGTCAGCACCGCCACGCCGGGGCGCGACATGCTCATCACGTGCTCGACGTCGCTCATCTGCGACAGCACGTGCTCGGCCGGCGTGGCCACCATGGCCTCGACGTCGCGCGCGCTGGCGCCGGGAAACGGCACGATCACGTTGGCCATGGTGACGTCGATCTGCGGCTCTTCCTCGCGCGGCGTCACCAGCACCGCGAACAGGCCCAGAAGAAAGGCCACCAGCGCCAGCAAGGGCGTGATCTGCGCGCGCTGGAAGTAGGCGGCAATGCGCCCGGAGATGCCCAGGCGCGCCGCGCCCTCGGATTGCAGAGGCTGGCCCATCAGCGCCCCGCCGGTGCTCGTCGCACCGCCGCCTGGGGTTCGGTCACCACTTTCTCGCCCGCCGACAGGCCGGCGAGGACTTCGACCTGCTCGCCCTGCACCCGGCCCAGGCGCACCTGGCGCAGCAACGGCTGTCCTTGCTCGCCCAGCACGTACAGGCCGGTCATCTCGGCGCGCTGCACCAGCGCCGAGCGCGGTACGAACACACGCTGGGGCGCGCCCTCGGCGGCCGCCGGCCCGGGCAGCCACAGGCGCGCGAACAGGCCGGGCGCCACGCCAGTCAGGCCGGCGGGCAGCTCGGCGCGCAACAGCTGGGTCAGGCTGGCCGGATCCACCGTCGGCAGCAGCTGCACGCGGGTTGGCGTGATCGGACCCTTCACGCGCTCCAGCTCCACCTGCACGCCGGACACGCCGCCGGACACCACGGCGCTGGGCACGGCCGCCGTGACGCGCAGCGCCGCCGGGTCGTACAAGCTCAGCAACGGGCTGCCGGGCATGGCCATCGAGCCGCGCTCGACCGACACCGCCGAGACCACGCCATCGAACGGCGCCGTCACCACATGGAACGCGGTCTGCGTGCGCGCCGCACCCGCCTGGGCCTGCAGCGCATTGACCTGCGCCTGCGCGGCGCGCTGCGCCGCCTCCGCCTGCTCCAGCGCGGCCTTGGCGATGTAGTGCTTGTCGTAGAGCTGGCGCTTGCGGGCCAGCTCGGCCGCGGCCACGTCGAGCGCGGCGCGCGCAGCGGCCACCTGCGCCTGGCTGGCCGCCGCGCCCTGCTCGGCGGCGCGGGCGTCGATGCGCACCAGGGTCTGGCCGGCGCGCACGCGGTCGCCGGCCTTCACGGTCAGCTCCAGCACGGCGCCCGGTACCTGGGCCGCCAGCACGGCCTGGCGCACGGCCTCCACCGTGCCTTCGTAGGCGGCCATGGCGCGCGACGCCTCGGCCTTGGCCGTCAGGTGCGGCAGCTCCTGCGCCGACAGCGGCGCCGCCACCATCCACCAGCCAGCCACGGCCAGAGCCACGGCAGCGGCGCGATGGCCACGCGTTGCAAATGGGGGTTTTCTTGTCGCAGTCATTGCGATATTATTTGCGCAATCACGCAAATATGCAATGTTGCAATTACCCAACGATCCCGAAGCGCCGGTAGACTGTGGTCAGATCCCATCCGACCTGCAGGTGGTTTTCTTGGCCTCGATGCAACAACTTCCGCCCGATGCGCTTGAGCACGTGGCGCACTACTTCCGCACGCTGTCCGAGGCGACACGTCTGCGCATCCTCAACGTGCTGGGGCATGGCGAGATGAGCGTCGGCGACATCGCCGAACAGGTCGATTCCAGCGTGGCCAACGTGTCGCGCCACCTGGCGCAGATGGCACAGCATGGCCTGGTGGCCCGCGAAAGCCGGGGCAGCAGCGCGTACTACCGCATCGCCGATCCGGCCGTACACGAACTGTGCGACCTGGTCTGCGGCAGCATCGCCCGCCGCTTCGAGGACGTGGCGAACACGCGCGCCGCCTTTGCGCGCACCGCGCGCAGCAAGCCGACCACCCAGCGTTGAGTCTGGCGAGTCCGGCACGCGAGCGACCTGCCGCGTCAGCGCCGGATCAACTGGCGCGAACCACCAGCGTGTCGATCTTGGTGTGCGACAGCACGCTCTGGGCCACGCTGCCGAGCACCAGTTTTTCCAGCCCACGCCGGCCGTGCGAGCCCATCACGATCAGGTCGGCGCCGACGGTCTCGGCGGCTTCGAGGATGCCGCGCCACACGGCGTGCGACTCCACCACCCGACTGTCAACCTGAACACCCGCCTGCTGCAGGCGGCTGTTGGCGGCCTCGATGGCCGCGCCCGCCTCGGCCCGCGCCGCGTTCAGGTACTGGTCCTGCCCATACGCGAAGTCGGCGCCCACGCCCGTGAAGGGATAGGGGTCGATCACGAAGATCGCCGTCACCGGCACGGCATAGGCGCGGGCCACGCCGGCTGCCTTGTCGAGCGCCGCCATGGATGCGGTCGAACCATCGACCGGCACCAGAATGTGTTTGTACATGCTTTGCTCCTTCGTTTGAGTTGCAGGTCTGATTGGATTCTGCGGTCGCTTGACGTCGCACAGTTTGACACGTGTCAAGCGTACCGACTCAAACCGCGTGCGGCCGCCCCAGTGCAGGGTTTCGCGCCATGAGCATCTGACAGCGCGAAACACTGCACCGTCGCAGGCCCATCGGAGGGGATGCCGCCTGCACCACGAACCGATTGGCGACAATCAAGACGTGGTTCGGTTGCCCGGCCATTGCCGCACGACATGGACGCCATCAACCTCGCACTGATCACCCTCTCCCTGACGCTGGCCCTGGCGCTGCGGCCGTGGCGCTTGCTGGCGGGCGGCGCGCTGCTGTCGCCCTTGCTGGCATCGCTGGTGATCACGCCCTGGCTGTGGGCCCTGCCGTGGCTGCAGCGCATGCCGATCCAGCTGCAGCTGTCGGGAGCCTGCCTGATCGGGCTGGCCCTGGGCTGGCCCCTGGCGGTGCCGGTGTTCTGCCTGATCGCGCTGACCGTCGGCCTGCTCGCACCGGTCAGCTGGGCGCAGCAGCTCGACATGGCGCTGTGGCTGGGCATCGTGCCGGCCACCCTGTCGTTCGGCCTGGGCATGGCGCTGCGGCGCTGGGTATGGAAGAACCTGTTCGTCTACATCCTCGGGCGCGCCTTTCTGGGCACGGCGTTGTGCATGTTCGCCAGCGGGGCGCTGGCGCAATGGACAGGCCACCGCCTGGCAGCCACCGTTGAGCCGGATCTGGCCATGGTGGCGCGCTGGCTGATTGCCTGGGGCGACGCCTTCATGACCGGCATGATGGCGGCCATCTGCGTGGCCTTCAAACCCCACTGGCTGGCCACCTGGTCAGACCGACTCTACGTCGCGCCACCGCGGCAGCCTTCCTGAGTCGATCGCCACTTCATGTTGAGGCGGATCAAGATCAGCCACACCCCGAACGTGGATACTCGGCGATAAGCAAATGATCCAGAGAAGGATGGGACGATGAAACTGTGGCAAGACCTGTTTGGCACCGACTACGGCCTGATGAGCATTGCAGGCATCATCTTCATGATCGGGATGGCGATCTGGTTCGTGCGCTTCTTCCTGCGCAAGATTGAGCAGTCGTCCGACGAGCAATGACCTGAAGGGCCCGTTTCAGCGCTCGCGGGGCGCACCCGCCTCCAGCAGCAGCACGGCCTGACGCGCCAGCAGCTGCAGGGTGCGCAACTGCACGGGCGAGAGCTGGCCGGCACGGCGATCGGCCACCCAGAGCACGCCCAGCGCTCTGCCGGCAGAACCGACAAGCGGCGCGCCGGCCCAGGCGCCGGCCACCATCACTTGGTCCGGGTGCCGCATGGCCAGCTGGCACAAGGCATCGTTCGCCGCCACGGCGTCGGCGGCGATGCCGACGCGTGCCCTGACTTGAAACGCCTCGCCATCGCCCAACACGATCGCACCCTGCGACATCCGGCAGATGCGCAGGGCGGTTTCCACCAGATAGGCATAGGCGCCGTCGCCGCGCGTCTGCAGCACGGCCAGGCGGCGCAGTTCGGAAGCCCTTGGCAGACCGCGCGCCGACGACATGACGGCGTGCTCGGATGTGCGCTCTGGGGCGGACACCGCGGGCTTGGACGGGTCTGGCGTGCCGATGGCAGCGTTCGCCTCCGACACCACCGCCGGCGCGCCCAGAAACCTGCTGACGAACCACCCCCACATGCCCACACCCTGAATGTAACTTTTTGTTGATTGACGCGATTATTGCGCATCCGCTGCCCAAGGTCACCATTTTTTCTTCCAGGCTCTGGACTCCCCCGACTGCGACAATCGGCTTCATGGGTTTGCGCGTTCTGCGTCTGCTGGCCGTCGGCCTGACCGGACTGATTGCCGCCGGTGCCATGGCGGCGCCGGGGTTTGAGCAAGTTCGCGCGGACTTCCGCTCGTCCGACACCGTGCTGCTGGACCGCAGCGGTCAGCCGATTCACCGCCTGCGCACCGATGCGCGCGTGCGTCGCGGCGAATGGGTACGGCTGGATGACATTTCCCCCGCACTGCGTCAGGCGCTGGTACTGTCGGAGGATCGGCGCTTCTACGAGCACAGCGGGGTGGACTGGCGCGCCGTCTCGGCCGCGGCCTGGGGCAACCTGTGGCACACGCGCACGCGTGGCGCCTCCACCCTGACCATGCAGCTGGCCGGCCTGCTGGACGAGGATCTGCGCCTGGGCCAGGGTGGCCGCAGCCTGCGCCAGAAGATCGGCCAGGCCGTCATGGCCACGCAGATCGAGGCGCAGTGGCGCAAGGACCAGATCCTGGAGGCCTACCTCAACCTGGTTCCGTTTCGCGGCGAGCTGGTGGGCATCGACGCCCTGTCGCGCACCCTGTTTGCCAAGGCGTCGCATGGTCTGCAGGACGGCGAGGCCGCCATCACCGCTGCGCTGGTGCGCGCGCCCAACGCGCGCGCCGGGCAGCTCGCGCGGCGCGCCTGCGGCGTGCTCCGGGCCATGCGTGGCGACAGCGTGGCGACCGACTGCGTGGCGCTGGACATGCAGGCCGAGGTGGCGCTGGCGCGCCGTGCGTTCACCCCCAGCGACGGGGTGGCGCCACATGTCGCGCGCCGCCTGCGGGCTTCGGCGCCGGCCCAGGCCAGCGCCATGCCGGACACGCTGCGCAGCACGCTCGACGGCGCGCTGCAGCGCCTGGCCGTGGAGAGCCTGCAGCGCCAGATGCGCGAGCTGCGCGGCCGCAACGTCACCGACGGCGCGGTGCTGGTGCTGGACAATGCCAGCGGCGAGGTGCTGGCCTGGGTCGGCTCCACCGGCGCACTCAGTGCCGCCGCCGAAGTCGACGGCGTGACCGCGCCGCGCCAGCCGGGCAGCACGCTCAAGCCGTTCCTGTACGCCCAGGCCATCGCCGAGCGGCGCCTGACGGCGGCGTCGCTGCTGCACGATTCGCCGGCGCAGTTGCAGACCGCCAGCGGCCTGTACATCCCGCAGAACTATGACCGCCAGTTCAAGGGCTGGGTGTCGGCGCGCACCGCGCTGGCGGCCTCGCTCAACGTGCCGGCGGTGCGCACGCTGGTGATGGTCTCGCCGGCGTCGTTTCACCGGCAGCTCGATGCGCTGGGCCTGCGCTTGCGCGAAGGCGGCGACTATTACGGCTACAGCCTGGCCCTGGGCAGCGCCGAGGTCTCGCTGCTGCAGCTGACCAACGCCTACCGCGCGCTGGCCAATGGCGGGCGGTTGTGCGGCGTGCGGTTGCAGTCGTCCGGCACCGCCGCGGCCGACGACTGCCGGCCAGTGCTGGATTCGGCGGCGGCCTTCATCGTTGGCGACATCCTGAGCGACCGCCAGGCGCGCGCGCGCAGCTTCGGCACCGACTCGGTGCTGGCCACCCGCTTCTGGAGCGCCGTCAAGACCGGCACCAGCAAGGACATGCGCGACAACTGGGCGGTCGGCTTCTCGGCGCGCTACACGGTGGGCGTCTGGGTCGGCAACGCCAGCGGCGCGCCGATGTGGGACGTCAGCGGCACCAGCGGCGCGGCACCGGTCTGGGCCACGCTGATGCGCCAGCTGCACGCGCGCACGCCGTCGCGCCCGCCCGCGCCCCCCGGGGGTCTGGTCCGCGCCGCCGCGCGCTTCGGCGACGGGCTGGAGGCGCCGCGCGAGGAATGGTTCATTGCCGGTACGGAGCAGCCACTATTTGCTATCGAATCGGAAGCTTCTGGCGCTCACCCATCAAGCGCCAGCGGTCAAAAACGCCCTGTATCCGCATCCGCCACCACGGGTGTGCCACCGCGCATCAGCGCCCCCGCGGACGGCACCATCCTGGCGCTCGACCCGGATATTCCACCCGCACGCCAGCGCCTGATGCTGCTGGCCGAGCATGGCGGCGTGGCGCCCGACCGACTGCGCTGGTGGATCGACGGACGGGCCATCGGCCGCGGTGACCAGCTGCCCTGGCTGCCTTGGCCAGGCCGTCACGTGATCGAGTTGCGCGACGTGGACGGCAACGTCCACGACACACGGCGCGTCGAAGTGCGCGGCGCCGCCGTGGCAACGCGGGCCGATCGCGCCAGCCCCGCGCGCTGAACGTCGCGCGCGGTCCGCCTACCCGGCCTGGCCAAGCGCCGCGGCGGGCAGCACGGACGCCTGCCTGGCTGCCTGCACCACCTGCTCGCTCAGGCGCTTGAGGCCCCGCGCCCGGATGCGCGCCGCCGGGCCAGAGATGCCGATCGCCGCCACCACGCGAGACCGTCCATCGAATATCGGCGCCGCAATGCCCCAAACGCTGGCGCGCCATTCACCCCGGTTGATGGCATAGCCCTGCTGGCGCACGCGCTCCAGCTCGGTGGCCAGGACGGACGTATCGGCCAGCGTCGAGCGCGTGAAGGTCTGCAACGGCCGCACCGTCAGCAGGCTGGTGGGCGACTCTTCGCGCCAGGCCAGCAGCGCCTTGCCCGTGGCCACGCAATAGGCTGGCGCGCGACCACCAATCACGCTGTAGGCGCGCACCGGCTCGGGACTGTCCAGCTTGTCGACGTAGATCACCTCCTCCCCGCTCAGTACCGACAGGTGGACGGTCTCATTGGTTTCGGCCAGCAGCCAGCGCATCGCCGGCGCCGCGGTTTCTCGAAAGTCCAGCTTGTGCAGCGCCTGGGCGCCCAGCTCCCACACCTTGAGCGAGGCCCGGTAGCCGCCCCGACCCCCTTCGTTGACCGCGTAGCCGAGCTCCACCAGCGCCTGCAACAGGCGATGCACGTTGCTGGCGCCCATCTCCAGCTCCTGGGCCAGTTCGCTGATGCCCACGGGCTGCGCGCGTGCGGCAAGCACCTCGAGCAGGCGCAGTCCCTTGATCAAGGTATTGTTCATTCGTGGGCCGCCTTCATTTTCTGTATGTCGGAACAATTATCTCATTTACAGAACCCTCGCGGCGACATCCGAATCGGCACCTGGCACCGTCGATCCGGCTGCTGGCCGCAATCACACAGGAAGCGCCGCTCGCTCCGGTGACTTCGCCGCGACCTTGCGGGCGCTAGTGCAGTGTTTCGCGCTAACTTTCATGAGTGGAGTTCCCACACCCCTGATCATGAAAGACACTGTAGGCGTGCAGTCGCCCGAGGGCTGAGGTCGCGAAAACCTTTGATGGCTTCAGACCGCGAAAGCTAACTCGACCCGCCGCCATTGACTCGTACCCCGGATTGCTTGGCAGTGCCTGCGTGAGCAGGCGCTGGACAGCGCACGTTAAAAAGAGCCGTCGGGCATACCCGACAGGCCGTTC
>Ga0208938_1000342_pt1 | contig 37911 bp, 32 predicted proteins | sample AD_UKC125_MetaG_FD_184434 | JGI IMG/M metagenome (GOLD analysis project Ga0208938, IMG submission 184434) | Active sludge microbial communities of municipal wastewater-treating anaerobic digesters from USA - AD_UKC125_MetaG (SPAdes) (version 2) | ecosystem: Engineered > Bioreactor > Anaerobic >...
CCCGACCCCCCGCGCCCGCACCCGGCCCCCGCACCAACCGACGTCGGGTCTCCACCCGTCAACAATCGACCAATAGGTGGATTGTTGACGGGGTCCACGCCACTCGAAAGGCCCGCATGCGCCGCATCACCGCCCACCTTTTCCACTCCCTCGACGGCATCGTCTCCTCCCCCCACGTCTGGCAGTTCGACGCCTTCGACAGCGGCTGCGGCGAAGCGATGGGTGCGGCGCTGGCCACGACCGACGCGATGATCCTGGGGCGGACGGCATACGAAGAGTGGGCGGACTACTGGCCCACGCATGGCGACGCCGACCCGTTCGGGGCGTTTGTCAACCCGCTGCGCAAGTACGTCGCCTCCCGCACCCTCACCGAGCCCCTCGCGTGGCACAACTCGACTCTGCTGCAGGGCGAACTCACCGACGCGGTCCGCGCGCTGCGCGACACCGACGGGGGTGACATCACGGTCGTGGGCATTTCGGTGATCCGGCAGTTGTTCCTCGCCGGCCTCATCGACGCACTCACGTTGACGACCCACCCGGTGGTCGCCGGCTCGGGGACTCGCCTGTGGGAGGCCGCCGACGAGCCGCTGCGCCTGACCCTCCTCGACTCGCGCATCACCGAGAAGGGCAACGCGGTCCTCACCTACGGGCCGCGCCGATGACCGCCGCCGCTGCCGCGGACACGTCGGCCAAGGACACCCTGGTCCGCTATCTCGACCTGGCCCGCGACGCCGCCCTCTGGAAACTCGACGGTCTCGCCGAATACGACCTGCGCCGCCCCCTCACCCCGACCGGCACCAACCTCCTCGGCGTCCTCAAGCACCTGGCCATCGTCGAGGCCGGCTACTTCGGACTCGCCTTCGAGCGCCCCTTCCCCGAGGCCCTGCCCGGCTATGCCGACGACGATCCCGTCAATGCCGACATGTATGCCGCGGCCGACGAGTCCGCCGCCGACATCCGGGCCCTGTGGGAGCGGGTGCGGGCCCACTCCGACGCGACCATCGCCGCCCTCGACCTCGACGCGCAGGGGCACGTCCCCTGGTGGCCCGCCGAGCGCAACCCGGTCACTCTCCACACCATCCTCGTGCACGAGATCGCCGAGTGGCAACGCCACCTCGGTCAGTTCGACATCCTCCGCGAAACCCTCGACGGCTCAGTGGGTTACCGCCCGAACGCGGCCAACCTGCCCAGCAGCGACGACATCGACTGGGCGGCATACGTCGCCATGCTGCAGGAGATTGCCGAGACCCGCCGCTGAGGCGCTACAGGGAATCGCCTCGCTGGGCGGCGAGGCCAGCCGGGCGTTGGGCGCCGAGGCGGCCGAACCGCGCTGAGTTGAGGCGGCCCGGCCTCACTGGTGCCAGCGTGCCCAGGCCGCCTGCTTGGTCGTGCCCGAAACGGCCGCAACCTGCGACCACGACGACCCGGCCGCGAGCGTGCGCGCCGATGTGGCCAGCGCGAGCCCGACCTCCTCACTGAGCGCCAGCAGCGCATGAAAGGCCGCCGGATCGGGGCAAGCCGCGAGGGCGTCGATCGCTTCCCGGGCCCGGGCGCGCAGCGCGTCGACATCGCCCGCGCCCGCCCCCGAGGACAGCGACGGCGACGGCGTGTCAGAGGGTTCAGGCATCCGGCAACTCCACGGTGATCTGCTCGTCGGGATCGGTCAGGCCCCGCCGCCACGAGCGACCGGGCCAGTGATAGACGACGCTACCCTCCCCGGGCAGGTACTCCGCGGTGTACAGGGTCCCGAACCCGCGCGTGTAGGCCGTAGCCCGCACCGGCGGCTCGAGCATCGCCCCGACGATGGCGGAGCGCTTGCCGTCCCCCGTCGCCGCGCCCTTGTCGGCGAGCACCCCGAGCAGGCGCTGCTGGCGCGGCATACTCGCCACCGCCGCTGCCGGGCCCGCGAACTCGACCTCAGTCAGCCGGTGATTGGTGGCCACCGGCAGCGCCGAGACCACCGGGGCCTCCCCCGGCGCGACGAAGACGGTCGCGTGGGCACCCGAGGCGTCGACGAGGGTGAGGTTGTAGGCCTGGGCCACGGGGATGGTCGCCAGCGCCTCGACCGCCTCCGCGACGGTCGCGCACGTCTCCAGCAGCGCGCGCACGACGACCGGGATGGCGAACCCCGGCCCGTCGCCCGGCCGACCACCCCAAGTGAGCGAGACCGCGAGCCCGTCGCCGTTGACGCCGTCGAGCAACCCCCAGAGCAGGTCACTCGTGCCGAGGACGTCGCGCGCGGCATACCGGGTCGAGGCCACGACCCCCTCGAACAGGTGCGGGTCGTAGTCGTAGTTGCGCACCAGCGCCGGCGCACCCTCGGTGAGCGCGACCTGGGAGCAGCCGGTGGCGTAGGCCGGGACGCACCAGCCGCTGAGCAGCCGCGCCGCCAGATCCCGGTCGACGCCATCGACCTTCGCCGCCTCCGCGACGAGCCGTTCCCACGTGGGGACGAGAGCGGGCAGATGGGTCCGCAGCGCCGTCTCGCACTCGGCGAGACTCGGGCGGGCGCCCTCGCCTTCGCGCAGATACCAGGCTCGGTATGCCGCCCAGGTCGCCTCGAGCAGTTGCCGCCAGCGCCGCCCCGGTCGGGGCTCTCGGTAGGAGTGCATCGTGAGGGTGCGTGTGCGGGGGGCGCGGTGGCTGGGTACGGGCGAGGGCGCACGGTGGCCGCGGCGGCTGGGGTCCGGCGCGTGTGGCGCGCGGTGGGTCACGTCCAGCGCGTGTGGCGCGCGGTGGGTCACGTCCGGCGCGTGTGGCGCGCGGTGGGTGACGTCCGGCCAGCGCGGAGCCGGCCGGTGGGTGGTCAGGGTGGTCGACCGCGGCGACCCTGCGGTCAGGGCCTCCAGGTGGGGCGGGCAGGTCGCGAGCCCGGCGAAGGAGAGCCCGTAGGCGACCCAGTCCTGCCAGGGCACCGGGTTTTGGCGCAGCGTGTCACCGCCCTCGGGTTCGGTCGTGACCGGAGCCGGGGCGACCGCCGCGCTGATCGCGGGGCCGGTGGCTGCCGGAGCGGCGGCGTCGTCACGGTGGGCTCGCATGGTCGCGTCGAGGTCGAGCGTCAAGGTTTCCATGACGTCAATGCTAGTTTGACGCCACGTCGCCCGTCAAGCATACTTTGACGAACCCCCCAACTCGAGGGAGCGAGACTTGCCGTTCAGGCACGAACCCCACGGCGAGTCTCACTCCTTCGATGCGGCTCGGCGGTCACGGCCACCATCGACGCGACCCGCGACTCGAGGGAGCGGGGCTTGCCATTCGCGAACCGACCCAACGGCACGTCGCGCTCCTTCGATGTACCTTGTCAAGTTGCACTGAATCTTGTAGGAACGGTGGTCGATTCGTAAGTCAGTCGACGTGATGTATCCCGGGCGTGCCCATGTTGTCACGTTGTGTGTCCGGGGTGTCGGACCTGTGGTTAACGGACTAGGTTCGGGGCATGCCGGAGCCCGTGACGCTGGCGGCCTTGGGGGTCGCGATCGGCAAGTTGTTGCTGCGCTGGGGCGACCTGAACGACACCGCCGACGCCCTGGAAGATGTTCGTGCCGGGTTCGGCGCGTTGCGGGCGCTAGCCAGGAAGAAGGCGGAATACCCGGTCACCGCTGCGGTCAGCGGTTTGCTCGAGCAGCGCCTGGCCGGGGTCCGTGACCCCGGCCGACGCCAGGAGATGTCGATCGCGGTCTCCAACGTCGCTGATCTGTTCGCCCGCCTATCCGATGACGACATCCGCGCCGCGGCACAACACCCCGAGGGGTTCTCCAACTACCTTGCCCACGGCCCAGCACGCATCCTGCTGGGCCACACCGAAGAGGCTCTCACGCCTTTCACCGCCGAGCTGATCACCGCCAGTGCTGACGTCTTCGCGGAACTCGCTCCACGGTCCGGCCGCTTCGCCCCCACCGCTCTGGTACGGCTGCTCAACCAGGTCGACACAGCCCTGATAGGCGTGGACGACCTGCGCCAGCAGATCACCGCAGCACGTGACGAATTGTTGGCCGCGTGGCACCGAGTTGCTGAACAAGTGGAGGCGCTCCACCCCAAGGTCGACGAGATTCTGCGCCTGCTTCAGCAACCGGAGTACGCAGTCCAGGCCTCCCGCAGGGCAACGCTCACCGGGTATGCCGTCGGCGACCCGATCACCAAATGCGACCCGGTAACGCTCGGGGTGCATGCCTCGATCACCGTACACGAGGAGACCACCCTCACCCCGTACCTTGCCCGCGCCCACGACCAGCGCCTGCGCCAAGTACTCGGGAACGCCGCGGCCTCGGACCGGCCCACCCTGGCGCTGGTGGTTGGGACGTCATGTTCGGGCAAGACCCGCACCCTCTACGAAGCCGTCACCGCGGTCTTGCCCGCCTGGCCCGTGATCGCACCACGCAGCGACGCCAGACTCGCCAGAGCCCTCATCGACGGCATACCCGCCCGCACCGTCATCTGGCTCGACGAACTCCAGGATCGGCTACCGGCCACCCGTTCCGGGATGGACGCGGCCAAGGCCATCACCGAACTCCTCGACGCCGCGCTCGGGCCCATCGTCGTCGCTGGCACCCTCTGGCCCACCAACTACGCCACCATGCGAGCCAGACCCGACCCCGCCGCGGCCGCCGTTGGCGCCGGTGCCATTCCTACTCTGCTCGCCCGGGGCACCGTCATCACCGTCCCTGACACCTTCACCGACACCGACCTCGACCAGGCAGCGGTCGGCGACCCTCGCCTGCGCAAGGCGATAGACGCTGCCACCCGAACTGAGCACCCCGACGGCCGCAAGGTCACCCAAGTCCTTGCCGGCGGCACCCCACTCGTTCACCGGCTCTACCCAAGCACTGGTGCGCGCCCTGCGGACGAGTTCAGCCCAGCAGCCAAAGCCGTCTTGCACGCCGCGGGCGACTTGCGCAGAGTCGGTATGCCCAACCCGCTTCCTCGCTGGGCCATTGAAGGTGCCGCAACTGCCTACCTGGAGAAGCCAGACCATCGCCCCGCACAGCACTGGCTGCCCGGCGCCTTCGACGAGATTCTCCAGGCAGCCCGGCTCGACGACTCTCTCACCGGCGCCCACACCCTCGACATCCACGAACGTGGCGTTCCCGCACTCACGCCGCACTGGACCGTTCCCACCGCGGGTGAGCCTCCCCAGGAGTCATACCACTTTCACGACTACCTCTACCAGGATCACCTTGCGCGGCACCGCCGCACCCCCACCCGGAAACTACTCTGGGACACTCTGACGTCCAGAGACCACCCTGTTGCCGTTGCAGTCAAGTTGGCAACTGCGGCGAGTGGGCGAGGCATGCTGTCGGCCGCGATTGCTCTCCTTCGAGAGCATGCGTTCGGCATTGATTGGATGGCGTCTTGCATGTATGCGGATTGCCTACTCGAGCGCCGAACCGCAGGAGACGTGGCAGAGCTTTGGTGGGTTGTCCAGGCATCCCCTGACGCCTTCAACTGGCTTCCCATGATGCTGCATGATCGAGGAGAGCATGACCTCCTTCGCGAGTTGTTTGGGGTCGAGGAGGGGGGCCCTGATCAGGCGTCCGCCTCGCCTTGTTCTCCGGCGCTTCCGTTGCGTGATGCACGTGGCGGTCTCGCCAAGTTGCGCGAGCGCACGCTTGCAGGTTCTGGTGGGTTGCTCCTCCTTGCGCAATACCGTGCACGGGCAGCGGGACGGATCGTCCTGGAGCTTGACTGTGAAGCCAACCCGGTCTTTGCGACCTGAACGAGAATCAACTCCACATTCTGCGGACACCCGCGCGCTCGCGGGGCATAGCCTGCCGAACCAGTCAGGTCGGCCGACTCTGCAAGTTGAATCTCACGGTTGCGCAACCCTGACTGCCCCTCGACAGACCCCGTCTTCCCGATCACGAGATCGTCACTGCTTGGCTCGACCATTGACCTACCACTGTCTTGGTACTCTCATGGTATGCAAACCACCATTGACAGGGCCGGCCGGTTGGTCGTCCCCGCGGCGGCCCGGGAGCAGGTGGGGTTGACCGCCGGCCCCGTCGACATCGCGGTCGTCGGCGCCACCCTGGTCATTTCGCCGATCGCCTCCGACGGCCTCGTCGACAGCGACGGGCTGTTGCTTCTTCCTCCGGGCGAGAAACCCCTCACCGTCGACGAGGTGCGGGCGCTGCGCGATGCCGACCAACGCTGACCTGCTCCTGCTGGACACCAGTGCGGCGATCGCTTTGGTGTCGCCGACGCACGAGCGCCACCTGGAGGTCCGGCGCCGCGCCCTGGGCCATCAGTTGGGCTTGGCCGGGCACGCGGCATACGAGACCTTTTCGGTGCTCACCCGTCTGCCGCCGCCGCAACGCCTGAGCCCACGGGCGGCCGTGCGCCTCATTCGGCACAACTTCCCCGCCACGGTCGCCGGCCCGAGCAGCCCGCCCGTCGACTTGCTCGACACGCTGGCAGCCCACGGGCTCGCCGGCGGCACCGTCTACGACGCCCTGGTCGCTGCCGCGGCACGCGCCCACAATGCCCCGCTGCTCACCCTCGACACCCGGGCGCTCGGCACCTATGCCGCCCTCGGCATCCGCTACGACACCCTCGCCCCGTAGTTCGATCGACCCCCACCACCCTGGGAGCTGCCCCAGGGTCATCCTCGAATGCGCCCCCACGTGGCCGCCTGCCCCACACCCCGGAGAGGCCCCTCGGACACGTATGCCGGGTGCTCCCCTTGTGAGGGGAGCACCCGGCATACGTGGTCGCGCGGTGTGCTCACTGCGGCACTGGCCGAGGCATGTCCGTCAACAATCCCCCTATTGGTCGATTGTTGACACCGGCGCCGCCGCGGGTGATCCGATCAGGTTGATCGCCCGTTCACAATCCCCCTATTGGTCGATTGCGAACGGGTCTGGTTGATCGTTACGCACCTATTGGTCGATTGTGAACGGGTCTTGAGGAACCTGCGGGGGTCAGTGGCCGTGGCCGTGGCCGTGCCCACCGGCGGCGGGCGGCTCCTCTTCCTTCTTCTCGACCACCAGGGTGTCGGTCGTCAGGACCATCGAGGCGATGGACTCGGCGTTGCGCAGCGCGGACCGGGTCACCTTGACCGGGTCGATGACGCCGGCCTTGACGAGGTCTTCGTACTCGCCGGTCGCGGCGTTGAGGCCCATGCCCGGCTCGAGTTCGGACACCTTGGCGACGGCGACGTAGCCCTGGAGGCCGGCGTTCTCGGCGATCCAGCGCAGCGGCTCGGCCGCGGCCTTCTGCACGATGCGGGCGCCGACGAGTTCGTCACCGGTGAGGTCGAGACCGTCGATGACCTTGACGGCCTGGATCAGGGCCGACCCGCCACCAGCGACGATGCCTTCCTCGATGGCCGCGCGGGTCGCGGAGATGGCGTCCTCGATGCGGTGCTTCTTCTCCTTGAGTTCGACCTCGGTGTGGGCGCCGACCTTGATGACGCACACGCCACCGGCGAGCTTGGCGAGGCGCTCCTGGAGCTTCTCGCGGTCCCAGTCGGAGTCGGTCTTCTCGATCTCGGCCTTGATCTGGTGGACGCGGGCGTCGACGTCGGCGGGCGAACCGGCGCCGTCGATGATCGTCGTGTTGTCCTTGGTGACGACGACGCGGCGGGCCTGGCCGAGCAGCGACAGGTCGGCCTGGTCGAGCTTGAGCCCGACCTCTTCGGCGATGACCTGGCCACCGGTGAGGATCGCCATGTCCTGGAGCATCGCCTTGCGGCGGTCACCGAAACCGGGTGCCTTGACGGCGACGACGTTGAACGTGCCGCGGATCTTGTTGACGACCAGGGTCGAGAGGGCCTCGCCGTCGACGTCCTCGGCGATGATGAGCAGCGGCTTGCCGGACTGGACGACCTTCTCCAGGACCGGAAGGACATCGGCGATCGCGGAGATCTTGCCCTGGTTGATGAGGATGTAGGGGTCCTCGAGGACGGCTTCCATGCGCTCGGCGTCGGAGATGAAGTAGGCAGAGATGTAGCCCTTGTCGAACTGCATGCCCTCGGTGAACTCGAGTTCGGTGGCGGTCGTCGAGGACTCCTCGACGGTGATGACGCCGTCCTTGCCGACCTTGTCGAAGGCCTCGGCGATGATCTCACCGATGCCGACATGCTGCGCGGACAAGGCGGCGACCGAGGCGATCTCGTCCTTGCCTTCGACCTCGCGGGCGTTGGCCAGCAGTTCGTCGTTGACGGCCTGCACGGCCTTGTCCATGCCGCGCTTGAGCCCGCTCGGGGCAGCCCCGGCGGCGACGTTGCGCAGACCCTCCTTGACCATCGCCTGGGCGAGGACGGTCGCGGTCGTCGTGCCGTCACCGGCGATGTCGTTGGTCTTGGTCGCGACCTCTTTGGCGAGCTGGGCGCCGAGGTTTTCGTACGCGTCCTCGAGCTCGATCTCCTTGGCGATGGTCACGCCATCGTTGGTGATCGTCGGGGCGCCCCACTTCTTGTCGATGACGACGTTGCGCCCCTTGGGGCCGAGCGTCACCTTGACGGCGTTGGCGAGGGCGTCAACGCCCCGCTCGAGCGCCTTGCGGGCGGCGTCGTTGAACTCCAGTTCCTTGGCCATGAAAGTCCTTTGGTGTATGCCGCGGGCTCGCGGCGGGGTGTTGAGCGTTGCGTTGGGGTGGGGTCGCGCCGGCGAGCCCACCCCAACGCATGCGTGAGCGCGCCTGGCCGGACGCCTCGGGCGAGGGTCACCGCCGAGGCGCGCTCACGGCATACGGGGAAACGACGTCAGCCGACGATGGCGAGCACGTCGCGGGCGGAGAGGATGAGGTACTCCTCGCCACCGTGCTTGATCTCGGTGCCGCCGTACTTGCTGTAGATCACGCGGTCGCCGACCTTGACGTCCAGCGGGATGCGCTCGTCGCCGTCTTCGTTCCAGCGACCCGGGCCGACCGCGAGGACCTCGCCCTCCTGGGGCTTCTCCTTCGCGGTGTCCGGGATGACCAGGCCAGACGCGGTGGTCTGCTCGGCCTCGAGGGACTTGACGATGATGCGGTCCTCGAGCGGCTTGATGGAAACCGACATGGGTTTCTGCTCCTCCCCTGTGGGAAGTCGTTGGGACTGAGTAGGTGGTCGCGCACGGGCTCCGCCGTCGCCGTCGCGGGGGTCGAGCAGCCTTGCCGTGGTGCGCTTTCGGGCTGGCACTCACGGGTGGCGAGTGCCAATGCCCCTAATCTAGGCGCGGGGTTAGCACTCGGTCAACTTGAGTGCCAGCCTCGCCGGCGGCCTTCCGTATGCCGCACGGCGGGCTTCGGTATGCCGGCCGGCCCAGGGTGTCGAGCCCGCGCCGCTCATCGAGCCCGCGCCGCCCATCGAGCCCGCGCCGCCCATCGAGCCCGCGCCGCACATCGAGCCCGCGCCGCACATCGAGCCCGCGCCGCCTATCGAGTGAGGAGTTCTTGTCGCCTCGAGCGCATTGAGGCGACAAGAACTCCTCACTCGATGGCCAGCAAGGCCACGTTCGCCGGCCGGGGACGGCATACGGGATGGAAGACTTGCCTGTCATGGATGTCGGCGCGATCCGGTTCCTGGCATCGCCCGATGGCCAGGCGCTGTTGCGCGACCTGCCGCCCTACGACGAGGCCGCCGCCCTCCCCCTGAGCGATCGGCTGCGGACCCGCGGGATCGCGCCCGAGCACGTCGCCGCGCTCCTCACCCAGCAACGGTTGCGCGCGCGGGCGCGAGCGAAATTCGGGCAGTTCGCCGACGGGTTGCTCTTCACCGCCGACGGCCTCGAACAGGCCAGCCGCCTCGAAGTCGCCACCACGCATGCCCACCGGTTCGCTGCGCTGTCGCTGGCGACGGTCCACGACCTCGGCTGCGGCATCGGCGCCGATGCCATCACCATGTCGGTCCTCGGGATCACGGTCGCGGCCGTCGATATCGACCCGCTGACGGCAGCGGTCGCCGACGCGAACCTGCGGCCGTGGCCGGATTCGCGGGCCCGGGTGGGACGCGCCGAGGAGTTCGTCGCGCCGGTCGATGCGATGCGGTCCCGGATCGGGGCTTGGCTCGACCCGGCCCGCCGGGTGCCGGGCGTCGCGGATGCGCGGGGCCGGTCGCGCCGTATCTATCGGCTCGAGGACATGTCGCCTTCGTGGACGACGGTGCGTGCCATCGCTGCCGCGGTGCCGGCGACGGGGGTCAAGTTGAGCCCGTCGTTCCCGCACGACCACGTGCCCGCCGGGGCCGAGGCGCAGTGGACCTCGTGGGACGGCACGGTTCTCGAGTGCGCCGTGTGGTTCGGGCCGTTGGCGCGCCGCTCCGGCCGCAGCGCCCGGGTCTTGGGGCCCGGCCGGGACCCGATCGAAGTGGACGAGTCGATGGCCCAGCCCGACCCGCCGGCGGCGTCGTCGCTGGCCGACGTGGGTTTGTGGCTCCACGAGGCTGACCGGGCGGTGCTGCGGGCCGGCCTCATCGGCGCGGTCACGGGCGCGGTCGACGGAGTCGAGGTCGACCCCGGCCTGGGTTACGTCTTGACGTCGTCATCCGCGTCGGTCCCCTTCGCCCGCCGGTATGCCGTCCACGAGGCGATGCCGTTCTCCGTCAAGTCCCTGCGCGGCTGGCTGCGGGCCCGCGGTATCACCGGGTTGACGATCAAGAAGCGCGGAGTGCGCCTGGACGAGGACCAGTTGCGCCGGTCGTTGAAGGTGGGCCGCGGCGCCGGGGACGGCGAGCAGGCGACGGTTGTGCTGACCCGGGTCGCGGGTCAGCAGGTGGCCCTGGTCGTCTCCGCTGACAACGCGCCGTAGTTCCTCCGGCGGCTTGCCTCAACACGCAGCGCTGCTCAGCGGCGTTGCAGTCCCATCAGCCCCATCAGCCCTACCCGCCCCATCATCTCCGTCCCCGCCGAACAACCGCGTTCATGGCGAATGACACAGGCGACTAGCGTTGACCGCTGCAAAGGCGCTTGGGTCCGCGAATAGGTCCCCGGCCACGGCAGATCGACTCGGTCAAAGTCACTGGCGGAGCGAGGCGAGAAGTTCATGCACCCGCCGACGAGACTCATCCGCGTTTACCAAGGTGACTCTGCCGTCCAAGATCTCCTTGACGCGCGAACCAATCTCGTCCAGCCAGGCGGCCTCGACCTCTGGCTGGGCGCTGACGACGTCATGGCGAACACTGGCAAGGAGCCCATGGGCAACGACCGCACGAGCCTCAAGATCAAGCTCAAGGCCCGCCTGGTAGACCTCATGGACTTGCGCCGCCATGCATGCCAGTGTATGCGGACATACAGTCCTGGGCCACGGTCATAACCCGACGTGCTTCCCCGTCATGCAGATGACGAATGGGCCAAGCCCGAACTGCGGGCCAGGTCGAGGGCGCGGCGGGCGGCGGCGAGGGCAGGCTCGCGGTCGGCGTCGACGATGGCGAGGCGGGTGCGGCGCTCGACGAGGTCCTCGGGAGTGAGGGCGCCCTCGGCCAGGGCTCCCCAGAGCAGTTCGACCCCAAGGGTATGCCGTCCCGGCACGACCGGTTCGGCGAGCCAGTCGGCCTCGTGGCGGAGGTCCCAGACCGCTTGGGCCTCAAGGCCATAGCGTCGGACCAGGGGTCGAGGTGCATCGAGGCCAGCAAGGTCACGCGCTGGCGCGGCCCCGACGAGGGGCAGAGTAGTGGTGACGCAGGGTGCGCCGTGGCCCAGTCGCCGTGTCACGGCGTCGATGGCGTCCTGGGCCATGCGCCGGTAGGTCGTCAACTTGCCGCCGGCGATGGTGATCGGCTCCCCGGGTTCGTCGATGAGCAGGTGCTTGCGCGACACATCAGCCGAGTCGATGGCCGCAGCGGGGGCACCCGCTTCCTCGGGCGCGACCCGGCTGACCAGGGGCCGCAGCCCGGCGAACTGCCCGATGACATCGGCGCGCGTCAAGGGCCGGGCCAGGGCCGCGTTGATCGTCCCGAGCAGGAAGTCGATGTCGGCCTCGGGCACCTCCGGGGCCACCCCATCGGCACCGGGCGCAGGCTCGTCGGTCAGCCCGATGTAGGTCAACCCGCCCGGTTGCGGCAGCGCAAAGACATAGCGCCCGAAATGTCCCGGCACCGGCACCGTCAGCACCGCGCGCGGATCGCCGAGGAGGTCACTCCGGACGACCACATGGGAACCGCGGCTCGGAGTGACGGCCAGCTGCGCGGCATACTCACCGACCCAGACCCCGGTCGCATTGACGACCACCCCCTCGGCCACGACCGACTCACCGGTGAACTCGTCGGTGAGGCGCACCGAGCGTTCGGTGAGTTCGGTGGCGGCGCAATGGGTGAGGACCTCGGCGCCGAGGCCGGCCGCGGTCCGGGCCACCGCGACGACCAGGCGCGCGTCGTCTTCGAGTTGGCCGTCGAAGTAGAGCAGGCCGCCGCGCAACCCGTCGGGTTGGATGCCGGGCAGGTGGACCTGGACCTCGCGGCGCGAGATGCGGCGGGGGCGCGGCAGCAAGGCGCCAGGCGTGCGCACGCCGAGACGCAGGGCGTCGCCGAGGCGGATCCCCACTTCGGCGAGCGCGCCCATGGCCCGGCCGGTGCGCGTGTCGAGCGGCACGATCGTCGCCAGGGGCGTGACGAGGTGGGGGGCGATCGCGGTCATGAGGTAGTGGCGCTCGAGGGCCGACTCGTGGGCGATGGCGAGGTCGCCCTTGGCGAGGTAGCGCAGGCCGCCGTGGACGAGTTTGCTGCTCCACCGGCTCGTGCCGGCGGCGAGGTCGACGCGTTCGACGAGGAGGGTGCGCAGGCCGCGGGCGGCGGCGTCGAGGGCACAGCCGGCGCCGGTGATGCCGCCACCGACGACGATGACGTCCCAGGGGCGGTCGGCTGTGCGCGCCCAGGTGGCGGCGCGGGTCGCGGCGTCGAGGCGGGTGGTCGGGTTGGGCGTGTACACAACCCCCCTATTGGTCGATTGTGGACGAGTCGAGGGGTCGGGGCAGGTGGTCGGGTTGGGCGTGTACACAACCCCCCTATTGGTCGATTGTGAACGAGTCGAGGGGTCAGGGCGGGCGGGCATGGCGGGCTCCTCAGGGGGCGAGGTAGCGGTCGACGAGCAGGCGGACCTCTGCGTCGACCGTCGCCGGGGCGGCTTCGTGGCGCACGATGGCGGCCGAAAGCACGAACGGGGCGAGGGCAAGGATGAGGGTGAGAGTGGCGACGTCGGGGTCCATCGCGCGGATCGACCCGTCGGCGTGCCCGGCGAGGATGAGGTCGCGCATGAACTCACGCAGCCGCTGCTGGCTGTGCCCGAGCCGGTCGGTGACGTAGGGCACGAGCAACTCGGGGTCGTGATGGAGCAGGGCCTCGACCAGGGCGGAGTCACGCAGGGCGACGATGCCGGCGACGATCGTGTCGGCCAACGTGTCGCGCGCGGTCCGCGCTCGCGGGGGTAGCGCGGCGACCGCGGCGAGGACAACCTGTTCGTGTTCGTAGGACAGGGCGTCGAGGATCAGTTGGCGTATGCCGCCCCCGCGCCGATAGACCGTCACTCTCGACACGCCGGCGCGGGCCGCGATCGAGGTCGCCGTGGCGCGTCGCACGCCGTAGTCGATGACCTCGGCCCGCACGGCTGCCATCAGGGCTTCGTCGGGGGCATCCATGGGCACCTGCCTTCTTGCAACGCTGTAACACTTCGTGCAACAGTGTTACACATGGCTGACGCGCTGACGCACTCGATCCCCCGTTCCGTGTGGCATGGCTGGGGCGACCCCAGCGAGGCGAAACCGCTGAGCGACCGGGCCTGGCGGCAGTTGGCGCGTGAGGTCGGGGCGAAGCGGCAGGCAGCCCCGTCCCGCCCGGTGGCGATCGAGGATGTCGTGCTGCCCGAGAGCCGGTTGTCGACGGACGATGCTGCGGCATTAGCGGCCGTTGTCGGGCGGGAGCACGTCGCCACCGATCGGGTGGCCCGGATCGAGCACGCGGGGGGCAAGTCCTACCCGGACATTCGGCGGTTGCGTTTCGGGGACGGCGGGCAGGCTCCCGATGCGGTCGTGTTTCCCGGCACGGCCGACGAAGTCGTCGACCTCTTGGCCGTCTGCAGCGCCCGTCGCCTCGCCGTCGTGCCCTTCGGCGGGGGGACGAGTGTCGTCGGCGGGGTCTCGGGGGACATCGAGGGCGGTTCGCCGGTGGACGCGGCGCTCGCCGGGGCCGACCCTCTCGACCCGACCACGTCGGGAAGTGACGCCCGGGCAGGCGAGGCGAGCGGGCGGCATACGCCTGACCGACTGACAGCGGTGGTGACGGTCGACCTGCGGCGCCTCAACCGGCTGCTGGCCCTGGACACGGTGAGCCGGATCGCGACGTTCGAGCCGGGGATCCGGGGGCCGGAGATCGAGGCGGCGCTGCACCCGCACGGGCTGACGCTGGGGCATTACCCGCAGAGTCATCAGGAGGCGACGCTCGGCGGGTACGTCGCGACCCGCTCGGCGGGGCAGGCGTCGACGGGGTACGGGCGGATCGACGAGGTCGTCGTCGGTGCCCGATTGGCCACTCCCCGAGGCGAATTGGTCGTCGGCGGGCGGGCGCCGGCGTCGGCGGCGGGGCCGCGGCTGCTCGACCTGGTGGTCGGCAGCGAGGGGGCGTTGGGGATCATCACGGAGGCGAGCGTGCGGGTCGCGCCGCTGCCGAGCGTCAAGCGGTATGCCGCGTGCGCGTTTCCGTCGTTCGAGGCGGCGGCCGAGGCGCTGCGGGAGATGGCGCAGGAGCTGGGCCATGGGGTGTTGCCGGATGTGTGTCGGCTCTCCGATGCCGAGGAGACGCGGGTGGGTTTGACGTTGGCGGGGCGCGGCGGGGCGGCGTTGTCGCGGTGGTTGCGGGTGCGGGGGTTGAAGCGGCCGTGTCTGGCGCTGTTCGTGTGGGAGGGGCGTGAGGAGTCGGTGCTGCGGTCGCGGGCGCGGCGGTGCGAGGCGGTGTTTGCGCGGTTCGGGGCGCGATCGGTGCCCTCGAAGGTGACGCGGGCGTGGGAGCATGGGCGCTTTGCCGGGCCGTACCTGCGCGATGAACTGATGGGGCATGGGGTCTTGGCCGACACCCTGGAGACGGCGACGACGTGGGAGAACCTGGGGTCGTTGCATGAGGCGGTCGGCGCGGCGATCGGGTCGGCTTTGGTGGCCGCTGGGACGCCGGGTCTGGTCCAGTGTCACGTGTCGCATGTGTATGCCGCGGGCGCGTCATTGTACTACACGTTCGTCGCGCGGGAGGCGGCCGACCCGGTGGCGCAGTGGGCCGCGGTGAAGGCGGCGGCGAGTTCGGCGATTGTCGCTGGTGGGGGGACGATCACGCACCATCACGCGGTGGGGAGGGATCACCGGGAGTTCTTGGGTGCCGAGATCGGCGGGCTCGGGGTCGAGGTGCTGCGCGCGGTCAAGTCCGTAGTGGACCCGGCTGGAGTGCTGAACCCGGGAACGCTCCTGCCCTGAGGGTGCTGGCCTCCGCGTTGGTGTGTCTCTGCGGTCGGAGGGAGGGCGACTGACGCGCCGAGCCGGCTGGCCGGCATACGGTCATCGTTTCTAGAGGTGTGGGCGCCGTACCAATTTGGTACGGCGCCCACAGTTTCGTGTAGGCACACCCCGCGAGGACCTAACTCGCTATTGGACCGGCCGTCATAGATCGGGCAGGCATGCCGATGGCTTCTTGCTAATTGCTGCTCGTCCGCGAGTACAGCGGAACTCGCCGGGATGAACGACTTCAACCCGGAGATCTCGATTCTATTCGCTGCTCGTCAGCGAGTACAGCGGAACCCGCACGTCACTAAAGAATGAGAAAACCGCGGGGGTCCCGTTTCTATTCGCTGCTCGTCAGTGAGTACAGCGGAACCAGGGACCCAGCGCAGGACTGGACCGATATCGGTTTCTATTCGCTGCTCGTCAGCGAGTACAGCGGAACAGGCTGAATTCCCTTACCGGACCGACTGCTACTGCCGGTTTCTATTCGCTGCTCGTCAGCGAGTACAGCGGAACACTGGGCAATATCGCCCGCAAGCCGGGCTCGGCATGTGTTTCTATTCGCTGCTCGTCAGCGAGTACAGCGGAACCGGCATTGATTGCCGCCGCGACACCTGGCGTCGCGTTTCTATTCGCTGCTCGTCAGCGAGTACAGCGGAACGCCTCGACTTCGGCGACGGAACGGCCATGGCCCGCAAGTTTCTATTCGCTGCTCGTCAGCGAGTACAGCGGAACCCACCTGTGCTGAACGGCAACATCTACCACGTAGAGTTTCTATTCGCTGCTCGTCAGCGAGTACAGCGGAACGTGGAGCGTATCTACGTCGAGATGATCACTGGGGACGTTGTGTTTCTATTCGCTCCTCGTCAGCGAGTACAGCGGAACGGGGGGCGGCTCTGCCACCTGGCGGAGACCGTCCGGTTTCTATTCGCTGCTCGTCAGCGAGTACAGCGGAACGGGGGGCGGCTCTGCCACCTGGCGGAGACCGTCCGGTTTCTATTCGCTGCTCGTCAGCGAGTACAGCGAACCCGGCTTCCAGTGGAGTACTCCGGGCTGGGCCGTCTTGTTTCTATTCGCTGCTCGTCAGCGAGTACAGCGGAACGACACCTCGGGGGGATGTGGCTGTACCGACAGGGTTTCTATTCGCTGCTCGTCAGCGAGTACAGCGGAACCGGCTCATACGTCGACATTTCCTACTGCGATGCCGTTTCTATTCGCTGCTCGTCAGCGAGTACAGCGGAACCAGCGGCAAGCGCGGCAAGGTCACCATCAACCCCAAGGGTTTCTATTCGCTGCTCGTCAGCGAGTACAGCGGAACCGTCATCTTTGAGGGCCACAAGGTATCAGCGCGTTTCTATTCGCTGCTCGTCAGCGAGTACAGCGGAACTCCCAGGGCTGGACGGGTACCTACCCGAACTGCCTGCAGTTTCTATTCGCTGCTCGTCAGCGAGTACAGCGGAACGGTTACCCCTGTTCGGCGCGATAGTAGTATTTTTCTCGTTTCTATTCGCTGCTCGTCAGCGAGTACAGCGGAACGTGAACGTCGAGGCGGTAATCTGTCGGGACGGGTTTCTATTCGCTGCTCGTCAGCGAGTACAGCGGAACGCGCCGATGACGGTGCGGATGATGCCGAGGCAGTGGCCAGTTTCTATTCGCTGCTCGTCAGCGAGTACAGCGGAACTGGGGCAGGCGGACCCTGAGGACCTGGGCGAGAGTTTCTATTCGCTGCTCGTCAGCGAGTACAGCGGAACTCCCGCCGGTCGCCGGCATCTACGACTCGATGGTCGTTTCTATTCGCTGCTCGTCAGCGAGTACAGCGGAACCACATGCCGAGCATTCGGCCTGGGCCGGCGAAGGACGTTTCTATTCGCTGCTCGTCAGCGAGTACAGCGGAACCCTACCCCCTCGGACAGGGCTCTGACCAGCACCGATGCGACCCGTTTGCACACCCCCCGCTTCGGAGGCACGGACCTGCGGCCCAAGAGGCGCCTCCAGCGCCCGTTTTCGCAGGTCACAGGCGGTGCACACCCTAAGCCACTCGGAGCCAATCCCGGACCCACCCCCGCGAGGTTGCTCACTCTCACGGCATACGGCGCCCCTCTGCCCCCAGGCGGCTGGCCATCAACACCGGAAACACCCTCGTGCACAAGCACAATCATCGCCTCACCCATCGATAGTGCCCTACAGTGCCGACCAGTAGAGGACCCGCTCGGGGCGCCTGGATTGCCCCACGCACACCATCGACCCGGCGCAGGTGCCGCATTGAATGAAGAAATGCAACGAGTCGACATCGAGATCCATGATAGCGGCCAATCGGTCACGCACTTCAATGAGTTCCTCTTTCGAGACGTCGATGAGAAAGACCGATTTCTGCACCCGATCGCCCCACGACTGAAGAATAGCCGCGACCCGGCTGCGACGCCCGTCCTCGCGAATGTCGTAGGCAGCGACAACCATCATCGCCGAATCACCTCCTCGCCATCACGAGCATCCACCGCACCTACCGCCATGACAGCCCCGTCCACATACCCGGCTCTGGACCGAGGATGGCCGCGCACAACCGTTGGGCCTGGCGGTAGACATGCCGTCGAAGGGTGCCGGCGAAGTCCGGCAAAGCCCCCGCCGTCCTGGTCAGCATGCGACGCTCATAGCCGGCCAGGACCGCCTCCCGGCCCGCCTTGGTCAGCATGACCCCGGTCCGCCCCTCCTCGACCCGGCCGTGCTCGGCTCGCAACTCCCAGCCCGCGCCGCAGATATCACCACCTGGTCAACGATCAGGGGTCTCAATTCCTCAAGGAGGTCCAAGGCCAGGCTCGGCCGGTTCTCGTGATCGCTATGAAGGACACCGAACGCCGGATCGAGCCCCGCGGCATACAGAGCCGTCACGCACTCCCCCAACAACACCGTGTAGAGGAACGACAAGGCGCTGTTGGCCACGTCGAGCGGCGGCTGCCGCGACCGCACCGTGAACGCCAGGTCCGCGGGCATTAGGGCACCGAGCGCCGGGAAGTAGGCGGCCGCAGCCGCACCCTCCAGCCCCATGGCCTCGTCAGGGGACGTCGCGTCCGCAAGCATGAGCAGGGCATGCTCCATCCCGGCGACGGCATCGCGCACGGCGTCGGCGTGCTCGCGCCGACCGAAACGCTGCAGGACAACGATCTGTTTGCGGACCTTGGCCTCCACGATCGCTCGAGCGATCGGCATCTGCCGCGGCGAGCCCGCCACGTCCAACTGCGCCCGCACCCGTTCGGGGCGAGAGCTGCCGGCTCCACCGACGAACGATCCCAGATAGGTCCCCCGGCGCGACCCGAACACGACCGAAATGTCATTCGACATCGCCCACGACCGCACCCCGGCACTGACCCCGACCGAGCCGAAACAGACCAGGCGTGCCACATGCCCGGTGGGCACGTTAAGGACCTCGAGCTCATCGGCCCGTTCGACAATGAGCCGTCCCGAATCCGTGCGCACCCGCCCGCCCTGGGTGGCGACGTACACGACCTTGCGCTCCGGCTCCTCGACCCGAGACTCTTGCAAGACCACCGGATAGCGCGACCCGAAGTCCTCCCCGAGGAAGGCGAACCCGTCCTCGAACGACATGACCCCGGTGTCTTCCGGACCCAGCGACATCTCGACCCTCCTGATCGCATCGGACACGCACAGCAGCGCCCGCCGCCCTTCCTCGGGCGACGCGACGGCGATGGCCAGGTCGTCGGCATACCGAATCACGGGAAAGCCCGCGGCCAAGACCTCGGCGTCGGCCAGCACCAACACCAAATTCGCCAGCAGCGGCGACAACGGGCACCCCTGCGGCAGACCCCGCACCGGCGCGCTGCCGCCCGCCCGGCGGTTCACCCGGCGCGCCAGGAGCAGGTCGACCACGCCGAGAAGGTCCCCGTCGTCGATGGCCTCCCCCAGCCGCCGGCGTGCCAACCCGACGGGCATGCTCGGGAAGCAATCGTCGACATCCGTGCGCAGCACCCACCCAAACCCCTCCTCCCGCAACCGTGCCAAGGCCTGCACCGCGTCCACGACACCCAAACCCGGCCGGTAGGCGTAGGACGCCGGCCCGAGGAGAGGATCTACGATCGGTGTCACCGCGGACAGCACGGCGCGGGCGACGATTCGGTCACGCACCGCCGGCACCTGGAGAGCCCGATGATCCTCGTCGTCGAGGACCACCTCGGTCAGGTCGGAGGGTACGTATGTTCCCCACGCGAGGTCGGTGGCCAACCGAGTCAGGTGATCGTCGAGGTCCTCCTCGAACCGTCGCACGCCCGCGCTGAGTTGCCCGTCGTCGGCATCGCGCGCGAGCACGTCCGCCCACGCTCTGCGGAGCGCGGGTTCGGCGAACGCGGCGCTAGCGAGCCGTCCCATCGGCTGCCTCCGCCAGGTCGGGAGCGGAGCGGGCGTCGGGACTGGGCCGGTGGCGTTGGACGGCGGGCACCAGCGTGCTCACCCGAGTCACGCCCAAACCCTTGCGTGTCATGCTGCCGACCCCGGTGTATGCCGCGAGCCGCAGGAGCGCGCCGACCGCGGGTGCTCCGTCCGGTTGGGTCGGCCGGATGACGATGGAGCCGGTGGCGGCCGAGACGGTCACCGTCGTTCGGGTCTGGCGGGCGCGCGAGTTCACCGGAAACGTGAGGACCTCACTGGTCAGGTCGAGGTCGCTGATCCATCCCTGCGCCTGATGGGCCGGTGGCTCCGGCAACGCGACATCGCTCCACAACCGCCACAGCCGGCGCAGCCCGTCGAGGATCGTGGCCGCCTGCGGCGCCGGGCTCGACCGGTCGCCGCTGCGGAAGGTCACCGGCGTGACGAAGTCCAGCCGCCACTGGGTCGCGCCGTCGTGGGCCGCGAGGTCGTGCCAGGAGTGCCGCTGAATGAGGCTGGGTCGTTCGATGTACGCCGTGGCGCGCCCGAGCGCGACCCGCTCGCCCCGTCGGGCGTGGACGTGAAACCGTTCCTCCGCCTCGTCGGTGAGAGTGGAGATTTCCAGGCCGGGGCGCCCCGAGTGTTCGGACATCGGCGAGATGGCATATGGCTTGTCCCCGAAGTGATGCTCGGGGTCGCTCCGGTCGAACCACCGCGAAAAGGCGGCATGCACGTGGGTGAGTGACACGGCCGGCGAATCGAGCCCGCGCAACGGCACCCACCACCGACTAGGCATGATGAATACCGGTGCCCATCAGCGTCACTATTTGAGGCACCTCTGGCTGCCGTTCAGATGCGCGCCACGGCGAGTAGGTCCGCTGGTCCCGGTTGTAGTGGAGGGGGACTAACACCTGCCAAGGACTCATGCAGCGCTCCTGGCTACAGCCAGACACCGAACAGCGGCTGTTTCTCAAGTAGTAGCCCACCGCAACAGAAACCGTCTTGGGAACTCGGATGGCAAGATAGACGACCCCCTCCTCGGTTTCGTGGATAGCGCGGCGGATCATGCTCCCCAGTTGGTGGACCATGGGACCCGGCTGGCACAGCACATGTCCCTCGGAATCATCGCCAACATCGCCCACCTTGACCGTTTGACGCAGCGCATCAATGTTGCCGCCAGGCTCACGGAATGCAGCTAAACGGTATCGCCGAGCATAGAGGATGTCCGTGGGAACCGTTGCCGCATCATTAATAGTCAAATCAGCGATGACCAAAGCCCCGGGGCCATTCCTCAGATCAACTCGCAACTCTAGCGCAGGACATTTTTGAGGCTGATCAGCTATAACATTAATGCACCACTTGTAGTACTGCTTCTTGGGGCGCACAATCTCCAGCTTCGAATTATTCTCGCCCTCACATGAGTGATCTCGCGCCAGCGCCGCGCCGAGAGGGGTGCCCATCCGCTCGCAGAGGGTCAATGAGCGGACATAACGAGCATCTGTCAACTCGTAGCCGAGAGCGACCCCGAACGGCATCAAGAGATTGGGTGTCAACTGCCATTGAGTTTTATCCCGCCCCACCTGAGTCTTGATATGGGCAGACAACTCACGAACGACCGGGGATTGATCTTCTACAGTCAACCCGTCCAATACAGGAGGCCGGGTGATGGTTTTCGCCCATTTCTCGTCTGGTTTGGTGCCCTTGGGGGGAGCCCCAGCCTCAGGGTCATGCCAATCTTCTCGCCCGTCTTCACCGATACGGACGTAGTACTGGACTATTGAGAAATTTCCAATCAAAGCGATGATCAGCGCGAGCAGGATGACAGCCGCGACGATTACATAGAAGGACCCCGGGTATTTTGAGGCAAATGCCAGGGGAATGCCGAGAATTAGCGCAAGTGCTGAATTCCGATAGAACTTGAGAGGCCCGCCCGGGAGTCGATATCTTCTCACGCACATCCTTTCTCGCTTGACACTGTCATCCGTGATTGGCTTTCTCCAATACTGCTGACCAAACCATCAATGAAATCCATGTCACCCATATGAATGAATGTAAGCGGCGCCGAGACGACCGACGCACCACTGGGGACGCGACGAACTTCCCAAAGCCGCATCTCTTGATGGTTAACGAGACTCGGGGGGTAGGTCGCGCTAATCCGGCCATCGGTTTGAGTCCACGCGCGCACGCGCGAATCGGTGACGTCGGCCTCCTCCCATCCTGTGCCCGGACAGTCCCGTCCGAATCTGAGCCTGGCACCGACGATGCCGTCCCCAGGCAGATCGCGATCTAGCCGTAGGCGGACGTGCTCTGTCCGTGACCAGCCCCACATATGCGTCGCTTCCATCGGCCGGTTTTTCAACACGGAAGCGACATGGATCGCACCAGGCGTGGAATCGATCCACAACCAGCCGCTCATCTGACGATCGCAAATACTCGGCCAGGTCGGCGCACCTAGCCCTTTCACGTAGGCTTTCATTGGATCTCCTCTGTGGCCGGGTCTTCCTCCTTTGCGGGTACAGCGGCCAGAACATCACGCAGGAGGATGGGGGTCGCTGAAGCACCCCCCACAGCCTCAATCCAGCCGTAGCCCCGCGACGACCCCCGGCCAATCCCGACGAGGCCGTCCGAGCAGTCGCGCACCACGTGGCATAGCAGATTAGCCAACTCCTTAGGCACCGCCTTCGCGACAACATCCTTCATCGCAGCCTCGTCCGGCAGTCTAGTGGGTATGACTCTGACCCGGATCCGCTGAGTGAACTCGACACCACGCTCCACGGCATACAACGTATGTAGCCCGCCCTCGAGAGCGCCCCCGGTGAAGCGATCGATCGGTGCATGCGTGCGGCGCACATTTGCCCCGACCCCGGTGCGAGCGTCGTCGAATATTAGAACTCCGCGATGGCCGGTTGCGCCGAAGAGGTAGTCCTGCACCGTGTTCACCTCGGTTTCCGACGCACCACACGAGCGCAAGATGTACGCCGTCCGGTGGCGGAAGATCCCTTTCCACGAAGAACCCGGCACCACGCATAGGTCATCCACGGTGAAGACATGGGCCACCGTGTGTCGACGCTCATGGTTGTCGCCCTTGACGTCGGTGACAGTGTCAGCGTCGCCCGTCCCCAGATGGATGGGCTCGCGCACCCGCCACTGAATGGATAAAACCACGTCTCGATCCGCATGAGGCACCCGGCCCGAGTAAGCACTTTCGGTCGCGCCGTCGGGCGCCGCACCGCCGCTAAACCACCCGACCCGGCAGTCGGTCAACCACCAGTTGAGATGCTCGGCCTTGTCTAGGTCGAGACGCAGCGAGCGCACCGAAGAAACCCACGCACGCCCCATGCCGGTGCTGGCGGAGCGACCGATGACTGGCTCCCAACTTCGCAACTCGCCGATGAGATCGGGCGATGGCTCGCCACTGTGCTCAGCACAGACCACAATCGTGCCAGGGTGTGCCCATTGCTCAATCCGCAGGGTGCGCCCGGCCGCCGCCCTTCGCCGCGCGTTCACAGCGGTCACTCCCCTCGACGCAATTTGGTGCCCGTCAACCATGAGGCAACCCAAAAGGCGCAGTCGACTCGGTACGTACTTCACGTCCCCAGTGGACTCTTCCCAAGCAGGCGGCTCCGAGCCCAGCCAGGCAACCCTCAGCCCTTCCCGAAGATGGCTCCGGAGGGAGCCCGCCAGGCTCGTTCCTGGCACATGAGGTGGCCGGCCGCGATCAGAACATGGGGCAGTTAGATCCGCAATCAGCGGGAGGCTAATCTCCTGATCGGCGTTTGGCATGGTTCCCACCCCCCAGCGGTCGTCAATCTCGAGGACGATGGCCAGTAGCGTGACGATATTCACTGCTGCTCCGCAATAAGTCGCTCAATCATTCGCAAATGCTCGGCGAGCATCTCCGCGGGTGCCGAAACAACTGCTTGCACGCGAGTTTGGTGCGCCTGGGAGAGGTTACGCATCCACGGCAGATTGTTCATTGGCTCCACAACCTGCGCTCGCACCAGGGCTTCAGCAAATCCGTTCTCGCGCCAACGCCGTACGAGTCGGGCTTGGGCCAGCAGTCCTTTGAGGGTGGCGGGGGTGCGGGCCGGCCCAATCTCGTTGAGCAGAGCCTCTACCTCCGACATCTTCGGCTCATCTCCGGACTCGTCGACCGGTACCGGTATAGGGTCGGGAGCGATCGGTGCCACGGAGTCCGTTTGCTCATCAACTTCCGCGGCCCTCTGGGTTGCTGCGGTGATGGATTCGACATGCCGCCCGCTGGACGTGCGCGTGCCCTCGCCCTTCGACATGGGCGCGGTTGCGGCCGGCAGTTGTTCACGCGTAGTGACCCCGTCTCGGCTCAGTAGTTCGACACTGCCGTAGCCCTCTACTTGCCGTAGCCCTAAACCGCGGCTCAGGGCCATTGCGCCGACCTCGTCCAGGTCCGTGATGATCACAGTGGAACCAGCGTCCACGGCGTACTCTTCGGATTTGGGGAGCCCTGCCATGCCATTCCAGCCAGCAACCGTGACCGGACGCACCCAATGTCTTTCGGCTCTCCCCCTGCCCTTGGAACGGGCTACCTCGTCGCTCACGGCACCTGCGAGATCGGTTGTTGCCGCGCCGAACTCGTCAACGAGAATTGCTGGCGACCTGAGCCGCAGCACTACCTCGCCGGTCGGCAACTTGGGCGGCGACGTCTCCGAACATGTCCATCTACAGCGTCCAAGTGTCGATCGTTGCCCGCCGATGCTGAGTTCCCGATCCGTCATGAGCCAATCGATCGCCCGGCTTAGATCGGCGCGGTCTCCCGAGAGAACCAGGGTCCCGCGAAGGGTGATGTCGGTGACGAGGGCAGAGCGAGTGAAGAGTTTGTCCTTTTCAGGGGCACCCCGCTGCAGAGCGGTACGGGTAGTCGACCGTTTCAGGGTGCCATTGGCGAGGACTCCTCGCAACTTCTCGGTGCTCCAGCCTTTGCCAGATTGTCGGGCGCCACCGCATGTGCATTTGTCACCCACGAATTCTGTACCGGCGCGATCGTGCCACCTCGGATCGCAGCACTCGGGAGTTCCCGCATACTTGCATCGGACGGCAGAGACCGGATTAAGTTCGGCCGTCACCTCCTCGGTATCGCCATGCACGGCAGGGAGTGCGGCGTTAACTCGCATCGCGCGGCGGAACAGTGATTCGAAAAACAGTTGCCTATCGTCAAGCGGTCTGAATCCACCGGCCGAGGCCGACCACCACGCAGCTCCGAGCGCTCCACGCACAACAGTGCCGGGGATGATCTCGTGGATTTCACGTCCATTGCCGACCTGCGCAAACCGCCCGGCCGACACTCGCGCTCTTGGATGCAACTCGTAATTGAGATGGATGACATTAGTCATTGCGCACCTTCTCAAATGGGTCACCGAGCGCCAGATCCTGACGTTGCACCGCAGACTCCCTCATGGCCAAGAACGCAGTACTTTCGGTGATCGTCCATGGCTCACCGTCCGTCAACGTGACCCATCCGGAGCCGCGGTTACGCCCTCCGCCGAGGGTACTGACCGAGCGCGCGCATGCTCTGATGAGGAGTCGCTGCTCGGCCGTCGGCAGCCGCTCCTCGGGTAGGTTGATCATCGGCGCGACGGTGAAGTGCCCAGTGCGAGCCCAGACCTCTTCACCCAGAGCAAGGAACCCCCGTTCAGAGGCGCTTGTGTCTGGGTTGATCTTGATCCGCACGGCTCGGCCAAACGTCGGGCTGTCCACGACACCGTCACTCCACCACCAGGGGCTCGGATGATCACCCTCGCGCCCAAAGGTCGCCTCGAGCCATGGCTTCGGTATGCCAAGCCGCTCCCTAGCTTCAGCGCGTAGGAGGCCCTTTAGGCTGCTCCCCGGAAGCAGGAAGTCTCGATCAAGCACGCGGTCCATTCCCCCAACCGCGCCCAAGCCACCAACATGAAACGGGCCGTGAAAGGCAATCTGAAAAGCGAGGGGTTCGGCAACCCCAACCCCGCTTTGACGACACATCATGACGGTCACTCATCCTCCTTGACTCCGGGGAACCATCGGGCGCGAGAGAGTGCTGCGGGCATCTCAACTAGTGGCGTCCGTTGCCCCGGACGTTCCCAGCCCACCCGCGAAGCCCAGCTTTGAATCACGGCCTCACCAGGATCACTATCCCGAAGAATGGATCCCAATTGCGCTCGCGCTGAGGCTGACAGTGCGAAAACATCCGGAAGGCAATTCGCGGGTTCGGTACCATCCAATTCGGCGATGACCTGCTTGGCGGACACGGTGAAAGGGGGGGCTGACGTGTCAGCAGTCAAGTCAACCCAGCCGATCCACGAGGCCGACCCCTTGCCCTTCCTCTTTGCCGCAACCATAGCCCTCTCGGCCTCGGCGTGAGTCTCGTAGACAGGATGGGAAACATGGGCAAAACAGATTCCAATACCCAAACTTATGCCATCAATGGCTGCCTCGAGGTCGCTCTTGTAGTTGGCAAGTTCCCTGAGCCCATCTTGGGTGGATGCCCCCGATGGGATCCAAGCCTTCAAGCCGGAAACCATATGCGCGAAACTCGCAGATAGAGTGGCTGCGAAGCGCCACGCGGCACCAGCCGGCACACTAGCAAAGATGTCGTCCCCACCGAGAAAGTGCGGTTCGACGGCCGCAATCTCGGGTTCGGGGTCCGTCACCATATTCGCCGCCGCAACAACTGCGCCCGCGCAAGCGGCGTCGATGGCGATCGACGTGCTTTGGGCTAGGGCGCTCGTGTCAATGCCCCCAGGAGGATTTGAAATGAGTCCAAAAAGGGCCCCCAGCGAGTTCCCATCCGCGACGATGGTGGCCAGGTGGTTACGGCTTTCCTTGCGCCCTAGGGCCAGTGGCTTCTTGCCTCCTTTGCGGAGTCCACCCCTGCGAGCAAGGGTGTCGAAGTCCTGGGCCCATTGGCCCCTAATGTCCTCCAGTTGTGGTCGGGCACCGCGGTCCCAATCTTTGCCCTGTCCTGAGCGCGCCATTCGCGCGGCACAATCGCGACCAGGATCGCTCCTTCCCTCAGCGGTCAAGGTGACTGCACGGGCTGGCTCGCGTCGGCACTGCTCGCAGGCTTCAACAAGTCCGCAGTCTTGAATGGTTGGGACCCACATCAACCGGCCTTCGACCTGCCCTTGGGTGTTACGGTGCAGGGCCGCCACGTAGGAATTCGCTTCGCACCACCATGCCTCCCACTCGACGCCGGGCAACTGTTTACCAAGCCGGGTGAGCACCCCATACGCAATAGTGCGCGCAACCTCCGTTGAGGGCAACTTCAGGGGTACAACCCCGTCGACATCGCCGGTTTCCCCATCCCCACCGGGAGTCGCTGCGATACTGGTGACCCCATCAAACAGCCCTTGATCCGACGTTAGGATCGCCTCGATCTCTGTCCGGGAAGTGACCTCGGCAAGTGCGCGTGAGGCTCCTCGGATTAGTGCGAGTTCTGGGGTACGTAGAAGCCAAGTCTGGATGCGATTAGCTCCGATCGAGAGATAGGCCGTCATCGTGGCTTCCTCCAGATCAAGGGCAATAATTGATCATTGCGTTCGTGGACGTGCGGAAGCGGATGCCACGGGTTGGTGCGCTGCCTGAGCCTCTCACCGTTGGCTACAGTGAAGAACTTGTAACTCGTCCGGAACTCTTGCGTCCCGAACTCGGACCACTCGGCCCCAGGAGGATAGGCCACGAGGTGGTCCCAGCCTTCAAGCCCAGTGACATCGAGCAATCGCATCACGCTGGGCAGCCCAGCGCGCATGCCCCCACCGGCAAGAGTCTCGAGGTCGTCAAGGTCCTCGGGGGTGACCTCGCTCGGCCACTGCAGGTCAGGTTGAGACTCTGTATACCGGAGCCGCGCCGGATGCAGGTGGGCGGTAGCGGTCACCAAGGCCGTTCCGAGGCCGAAGGGCTTGCCGCCCCCGAGGTGGACGGCAATGTCGTTCGGTTGACGTCCGTATACCGCAGCCAGGCGACCGGGCTCGAGGGCGAGAAGGAGAGCAAGCGCATATCGGCGTGGAAGTCCGTCAACGGTCACGGTCGCCCGCAAAACGGTGCCAGCGGGAACCAGTTCGGCTGCCCGCGACATATCGCCAACGCGCTGTTTTGCCGTCGCTTCATAACGCGGTAGGGCCCGGCGACCATTCACGTTTTCCCAGTACCTCACCTGCTCGGAGGGGTCGCTATGCCAATAGAACTTGCGACCTCTCAAGGGCACACTGCCACGCGCGTCAGTCGAGGACCCCCAGCGCGTCGGAATGTCATTGACATTCCGGTTATGGGGAATCCGCTGGGGGAGCTCGAGATAGAACATCCCATTGCCAGGGTGAGGTGCGCTCAAGGGTGCGAGTTCTATCGACTGGAGTCTCACCGGTTCGATGGACGTGGCGGTTCCGAATCGCACATGGCCGGCGTAGGCGATTTGTTCTCCTTTGCCTCTCCTGCTTCCTCCGGTATCCGCGGCGCCAAAAGTCGCGCACGAGAGACAGAGTTTCTCATGGTGCTCAGTGCGCGTGAGGCAGGGCTCGGCTCCGTTGAGTCGGGCCCCGACGGCTCCGGTCCCAGTTGTACGCCAGATTTGCGACAACTTGAGTTTCGTGACCTGGCCTCCGTCGGCCTTGACCCATACCACATCCCCACGGAAGAGGAACCCCGTATGTCTCGCCCTCACTCCGATCTTGCGACCTTGCCATTCCACGTCGGCAAAACTTCGCTCTTCTCGCCATTTGGCGTGAATGTGCGGTTTGTTGGACCCGTGTCGGCGACGGTCCTCCCGCTCGAGGATGCGACGGTCCTCCGACCCCGCCACGGCGTGTTCGAACTCCGCCATGGCTTCCGCTCCCGGCCTCACCTGTGGATCCAACGAGACCGTGTCGCTGGAGAGCCGAGACCCAGCCCAAAAACAACGACCAGGCGATCCATTACGCTTAATGGGATGGCGGGCGCCAAGGTCGGTTACCAGGAATATCCAGTCCCCCAAACTAAAAAGGTCGGTCATCGTCTTGCTGCCATTTGTCGGAGTCACAACGTTGAGTTCCTCAACCTTGGATATTTCCCATCTGTTGAGGTTCGTCCATTCGATCTCCGCGCCAATCTGCACGATCTCTCCAGTTCTTGGACTCCGACCGTGGGGCCATTTTCTAGCCAGAGAAGTAGCCTCGATAAACGTCAGATCCTCTTCGGTGCATAGCTGGAACCGATAGATGCCCTTCGAATCTGTGCCGAGCAGTATGGCCAGGCGCCATCCGGAATCGGCCGTGGCCGGTGCCCGATAGCCGGGGACGAACCCCTCGTCAATGGCGCGTAGGCACCCGTTAAACATGGCCTCATGGAGGCTCCTCACGGACCCCTTGAGGCTTGATCCCGGTACGCGGAGCCTTGCGTCCACGCCGACCCAGCCTTCTTCGCGCGCCGTTGCGGGCAGCAGCATGGGAGTGCGTAGCGTCCACTGCACATCGATTGCGCCGCTCACACGTACATCGCCGTGATCGATTGCGCAGGATGAGCCGTCATGCCCCGGCGCGGGCTGGCGATTGGGCGACTCCCCAATGCCGACGAAGGTATACGGGTTGACGAACGACGACATCGACATCCTAAACTTCCGCACTCTCGGCCCGCGGCACTCTTCGACTCTGGGGCGCATCGATCCACGGTAGGTCGGAGTCCCATTGCACAGTTCCTTGGCTCTTCACTTCAACATACTCCCCTGCCCTGCGATCGGTGGCGTCGCCCTTGCCGATATTCAGAATCCCTTTTCCTCGTGCAGTGATTGTAACACCCCTTGTCGAGCCGGGAGTGAACTTGAGACCGCCGGCCGCAGCAGTTGTTTCAGGAAATGCGAGGTCGACGTTCGCTTGGCAAAACTCTCCCTCGACTGCCAAGAATGGTGGGCTACCTGTGGCCAGGACCCCCCTGGGCTCGCCGAACAAGACCCTTAGCTCAGGAAATGCGGTACTATCCTCGTCAGCCCGGAATGATATTGATTCAATAACCGTCTCTTGAGCGCTGGTCGCCAGAGTTACATGCGACCTTCCCCCGAACTCCCCGCCGACGACTTTCAGCGGTGCAGGACTGTCCCAGCCAATGTGCAAAGAGGACCCGCCATCAATGCGCAATTGTGTCAGTTCCGTACTCGTTTCAGCCGTTTCAGTCTGGTGTGAGGCGAGTTGCAGTTCCATAGTCGCCGCGGACGCGGCGAAGCCCCTGGGGGACGCCTCCCAATCTCCATCAAGCTCGCGACCCAACAAACCCCTGATTTGTTTCCGTGCTGAGTCAGCCAGACTATTTCTATCGAAACTCAGAGAACCGCTCCCCAGCAACGTAATATCCCCATCGATCGAGACGCTGTCGGTTAGCGCTTTGGAAGCGCTTGAGGTTGATGCAGAAAGTAGAATCAGTTGGCCAACAACTTGGACGTCCTTGAACAGAACCTCCGACTGACCGCGGATCTCGATGATCAACGTTCCGACAATCTCGACGTTATCCATTACCAACTTGTGGTCGCCTTTCCCTAGGGATAGCGCCCCACATCCAGACTTGGCAATTTGGCAGTCGCTCCAGATGACGTTCGTGCTGCCTTGCGCGGTTACTGCCCAGTGAGAATCAGCCTGTTTGGGAAGGAGGACACTCGCTCGGGGCGTCTCCCTTTCTTGATTGCGCCGCCCGCGCCAGGGCCTGGCTTTGCGTACGGTTCTAGACCCTTCGATGACAGTGATGATGAAATGATGTCCTGAACCTTCCTCAAAGCGAAGCTCAGTAAGATCGAGTGTGGAACCCTCGCATAGAGAAAGTTTTGAAAGCGGCACTCCCAGTGCAGCGTAGGTGCGACCATCAATACCGACCTTGTGGGTGATTGGATCGTTTTCATTCGCCGCCTGCGACAGCAGGTCAAATTGTGCCCTCCAAGCGTCTGTTCTCATCCACATTGAACGCCAGTCGTCCTGGTTCGCTTCTTTTGGTTCATCATTTGTCTCGCCATCATGCTTTCTTGCGTCAAAGGCAAGCGGCCCCTGAATGCCAGCGTCCGAACGACCTGGCTCAGATCTTGGTTCGCTGTCGGCTTCTTGGGGAGAGCGCGTGCTGGCCACGCCTGCCGAGTCGACCGGTGCCGCCGTGGTAAATCTTGATGGGCGGGCTACGTCACTGCTTTCTCGATTGCGCTCGACCTTCGCCTTTTCGACTGACACTGAAGTCGAGGTTCCCATTAACACGCTTTGCGCCACCGCGACCGCCTGATCGAGGAGTTCTGATTCTTCCCTCACGCACTTTACAATTCCGCGCCACGCGGAAGAACTCGCATCGGGATCGCTGATGCCCTCGACCAGTTTGTCGAAACGCTGCTCAGCCGCCAACCGGTCCTCTAGGCTGCGATGGGCGTCTTCCGCTCTCGCCTTTGCAATTTCGAAGACAAGAAGTGACATGGCGCCAACAATAGAACCCACAATAAGCAGCGGGTTGTCTCCAGCAAATGCGTGCAGTCCAACTACCCAGTCCTTCTGATTGGCTAATAGGATCAGTCCTCCAAGGACGCAGACCACTACCGCAAGCGTCAGAAATCCAACCAGCAAGACGGTACTCCCCGGGCGCTTCAGGAGTGCGTCTTTCACGCCCTCCGGTCCCCGATATGTCCCACTGACTGACCTGCTGAGGCGATTTCCCGTCACCCGCATATCATGCCGGAGCGAAGGTACCTTCCACAAGGGCATCTGTACTGCGGCGAGTCGCTGTCATGCCACTTCACAGATGCCGAGGCGAGGCGACCCCAGCATCTTGCAAAGCTCAGGCGTCTGGTTCAGTAGACCCTGCCGTGGTGGAAGGCAGGCCGAAGGGAGTTCTTGAAACCAGAACTATGCGAACGGCATGAGGCTCCGTCTGATTGTGGCGCTGGACTATACCAGCGGGGCCGCCAGCGCCCATGACGCGATCACGGCAAAGACCAACGAGATTCCCGCGGACACCCCGACTGTCCGACCCGTCGATCACACGCGATCGACCTGCAGGAAGGCGCTGTGCTCCCACCGGGTGGCGATCAACCTGATGTTTCTATTCGCTGCTCGTCAGCGAGTACAGCGGAACCCAAGGCTAAGGCCAACACACCAATGGGCTGGTTTCTATTCGCTGCTCGTCAGCGAGTACAGCGGAACGCCCTCATCAAGTCCCGGTCTTTCGCGCAAGTGCGGCGGTTTCTATTCGCTGCTCGTCAGCGAGTACAGCGGAACTCTCCTACGGGCACCTGCTCATCGAGGCCACCTCGTTTCTATTCGCTGCTCGTCAGCGAGTACAGCGGAACCGACGGCCATCGGGACGCGACCAGCGCCCCCAGCGGTTTCTATTCGCTGCTCGTCAGCGAGTACAGCGGAACTTCGCTCATAGCGACATTGTTCTATATCTCGGCGATTGTTTCTATTCGCTGCTCGTCAGCGAGTACAGCGGAACCCTACCCCTCTGGACAGGGCTCTGACCAGCACCGATGCAGGCCGCTTGCACACCCCCCACCTCCGGGCATGCCTCGACGGGTCCCCGAGGGCCCCTCGAAGAGGTGTTTTCGCTGGTCAGGGGCGGTACACACCCTAAGCCACTTGGCGCAGATCTCGGACCCACCCCCTTTGTGGTCACCACCAGCGCATTTCCGCAGGCCAGAACGACCCGATTGACAGCGGGCAAAGCCGCGCGCGTCCTGAGCAATCGTGACACCTCACACCGCCAATTCAGGAACCGGTTGGGCCCCAGAACGGCGCACCGCATCCGCCCCCGCCTGGGCCGCCGCGGCCACGGCCGCCTCCCGCGCCACATCAGAAGCCAGCGCCGCCGCCAGGGCGCCACAGAACGCATCCCCCGCCCCGGTTGTATCCACCACCTCGGCCGGCGCCACCGGCACCGCCGGATACGAAACCCCGTCCCACACCGCGCCGTGCGCCCCCAACGTCACCAGCAGCGAGCCCGGCACCACTCCCGCGTCGGCCACCAGCAAGGCCTCCGGCTCGTTGGCCACCAGCGGATCACCCAGCGCGACAACGTCACCGGGCAACGCGGCATACGGCGCCGCGTTGAGCACCACCCGCGCACCCGCGCCCGCGGCCAACCGGACCGCGCGGCATACCGACGCCAACGGCACCTCCAACTGGACCAGCAGCACGTCCCCCGGCCCCAACCCCAACCGCCCCAACGCCGCCACCTCCGCCGCGCCCACGCACGCATTCGCCCCCGGCACGACGACGATCGTGTTCTCGCCGCTGTCGCTCACCGCGACCAACGCCGTCCCTGTCGGCGCGCCGGCCGCCACCCGCACCGACGACACATCCACGCCCAACCCGGCCAGCCGCCGCACATACGCCGACCCCTCCGCGTCGTCGCCGACGCACCCGATCATGACCACCCGGGCCCCGGCGCCCGCGGCAGCCACCGCCTGGTTCGCGCCCTTGCCGCCCGCCAACCGCGCCAACCCCGACCCCAAGACCGTCTCCCCCGGACGCGGATGCCGCTCAACCGACGTCACCAGATCGACATTGAGCGACCCGAACACGACGACCCGGCCCATCACGACCACTCTCCCGCGATCGTCGACAGCCACAACGCCGCGACCGCTGCCCCGTCGATCCCCAAGCACACGTCGATGAGCGCCGGCGCCAACCCGTGCGGGTCATGCGTGAGGTCGACCCCGTCGCCGCGCGTGTCGACGATCGTCCGCCCGCGAGTCCAGGTGCCCGACAACTCGATTCGCACCGGCAGCCGCTCCGTGCGGACCGCATCGGGCACCACCAGCGAGGCGACCGCGCCCGCGTCCCCGATCGTCGCCTCCTCCGCCCCGAACCGCCGGCACGCGAACTCGATCAACCCACCGGCGAGCCGCCCCACCGCGGTCCCCGACGCGACAAGCGCCCGCCCCGCCGTCCGCGTCACCGTCGGCGCATAGAACACGTCGAGCCCGTACATCGTCACCGGCACCCCGAGGGTCGCGCACGCGTCGAGGACGATCGCCGCCGCCTCCGGGTCATGGAAGACGTTGAACTCCGCCGCCGCCGTCGCATTGCTCACCTGCGCCCCGCCGCCCATGAACACCACCCGCCCCAGCCGCGCAAACGCCTCCGGATGGGTGCGCGCGAACAACGCGACATTGGTCATCGGCGCCAACGGCACGAGCGTCAACGGCCGCCCCTCCGCCGCGCACGTCACGGTCGTCTTCCGCAACAGTTCGACGGCGTGGTATGCCGCGGGCTCGCCCACCGGTCCCGGCAAGCCGAGGTCGCCCATCCCGTCGTCGCCGTGGACGTGCCGGGCATCGACCGGGGTCTCCAGTAGCGGCCGGTCCGCGCCGGCGGCGACCGCGGCATACACGTCGGTGACGGAGGCCGCGGTCTCCACAACGGTCAACGTGTTGCGGACGACATCGGCGAGCGGCGCATTCCCCCCGACACAGGTGACCGCCCGCAGGTCGAGGGCGGGATGGAGCGCCGCGAGGAGCAAGGCGCAGGCGTCGTCGATCCCGGTATCGACATCCAACGCGACCGGAAGCGGGTCCACACTCACCCGGTCATTGTCGCGGACCCCGACAGCGGCCCGGTTGCGCAACCGCCGCCGGTTGGTGGCCGAGCGCGCCGCCCGTCACGGTCGGGCATCGTCGCGACGATGGTCACGGGGGTGGTGTCGCCCTTGGCACTGATCCCGGCACCCCGTAGCGTCGTCTCGTGACCCCCGCGCCCCGCGCCCGTTGGCTGACCACCCTGGCGGGCGCCCTCGCCCTGGCGGCCTGCTCCGCCACCCCGACCGCCAAACCGAACCCCACGCCGGCCCCGCCGCTGGGGAGCGCCACCCCGTCCAGGGTCGCCGTTGCGACACCGGTCGCGTCCGCGAGCGCCTCACCCTCACCGTCACCCTCGCCGACGTGCGTTGAGCAGACGTATGCTGCGCTCACCCCCGACCAGCGCCTCGGGCAACTCGTCATGGTGGCGCTCGGCAAGGGCGCACCCGCCGCCTCGTTGCGCCCCACGACCGAGGGCAGCCATGTCGGCAACGTCGTCTACTTGGGTGGCTGGAGTTCCGGCATACAGGACGTGACGGCGACCTCTGCCCTGCTCCAGAAACAGGCCACGCCCGCGGCCACCGGCGGCGTGGGGATGCTCATCGCCGCTGATCAGGAAGGGGGCAAGGTCCAACAACTCAAGGGCGACTTCACCACCATGCCCAGCGCCGTGACCCAGGGGACCTGGTCGGCGGAAACGTTGCAGAAGCGGGCCGGTGAATGGTCGACGCAACTCAAGGGAGCCGGCGTCAACGTCAACTTCGCCCCGGTCGCCGACACCGTGCCCGAGGAACTCGGCACCGGCAACGGCCCGATCGGTCGGTGGCAGCGGCAATTCGGCGCCACCCCCGCAGCCGTGTCGACATCCGTGACCGCCTTCGTGCGCGGCACCACCGGGGCCAAGGTGGTGGCCACGGTCAAGCACTTCCCGGGCATCGGACGCATCCGGGGCAACACCGACTATGTCACTTCGGGACTTGACGACACCGTGATGACGGTCGATGACCCCTACCTCCAACCATTCGTCGACGGTTGGCACGCCGGGGGGCCGATGGTGATGGTCATGGTGAGTTCGGCGACGTACCCCAAGGTGGACCCGGACAACCCGGCGATGTTCTCGCCGGCCATCGTCGATGGGCTCCTGCGCTCCAAGTTGGGCTTCACCGGGGTGGCCATCACCGACGACATCGACGCGGCGTCGGTCAAGGCAGTGCCGGTGGCGGACCGCGCCACCCGGTTCGTGGGCGCCGGTGGTGACATCCTGCTCACCGGCGACACCCCCTCCGCGCCCGCGTTGGTGGACGCGTTACGCACCGCCAGCGCTGGGGACGCGGGGTTCGCCAAGCGCGTCGAAACGTCGGTCAAGCGGGTCCTGACGCTCAAGCAGGCGATGGGCCTCCTGCCCAGCTGCCCGGCCCCCTGACCCACCCCGCCCGACTCGCCCCCGGGACAAAGTGACCCAAATGGGCGTTTTGTACCGCCCCCGCCCCCACCCCGCCGCCGCTCAGCCGCGCTCACCCCGCAGCCACCAGGTGATATGCGCTGCGCCCGCCACACTCGCGGCAGCCATCACGGCGAAGATCGTGCGGAAACTCAACAACGACACCAACAGCGCCCCCGCGGCCATCGACAACGCCTGCGGCCCGCTGAACAGCACCCCGATGACCGTGGACACCCGGCCCATGATGACCTGCGGGGTGCGCCGCTGGACCAGGGTGTTGACCGCGACCATCATCACCGGGATCGTCGCCCCGATCGCCCCGGCCGCCACGAGCATCACCGCGAGCGACGACGTCGACGCCACGACCGCCAACCCCACCCCCATGAGCACCATCGCCACAACCAGGCCCCGCACCTCCCCGAGCCGGCGCAACACCCGCGCCGAGGTCACCGCCCCGACGAGCGCCCCCACCCCCTGGATCGTGACGACCACCGAAACGAACGACGGCGGGCGCGCGAACGCCTCGACCACGGCATACACCGTCGACTCCGCCATCCCGAGCAGGAGCAGCATGACCCCGAACCCGACGAACACGTGCCGCAACACCGGGTCGGTCGCTACATGCCGTACGCCCGCCGAAATCTCCTGCCACACACTGCCCGACCCCCGTTCGGGCGCCGCCTGGACGACCCCGACCCCGGCGATGGCCAGCGCCGCGACGACGAACGTCACCGCGTCGACCACCGCCACCGCCCCACCCCCGAGCGCGCCATAGAGCGCCGCCCCGGCGAGCGGCCCGACGAGCCGCAGCGCTTCGCGGGAACTCTGGATCATCCCATTCGCGTCGACGAGTTGCTCGGCCGGCACCAACTCCTTGACGAGCCCATTGACCCCCGCCTCGAGGACCGCCGCGGACACCCCGTAGAGCACGGAAACGACATAGATGAGCCACACCTGCCCCCGCCCGTGGACCGCGAGCAGCGGCAGCACCGCGAGCGTCGACAGCGCGTTGCCCCAGACAAGCAACGGCTTGCGGCGCACCCGGTCGATCCACATCCCGAACACCGGCGCCAGCAGCGAGGGCGCAACGACGCAGAACATGGTCAACCCGGCGAGCCCGTTGGACCCGGTGAGGTCCTTGACCCAGATGCCGAGGACGAGCAGGAGCATCCAGTCGCCGAGGGCACTGACCGTCAGCCCGGCATACAACCGCCCGAACCCCGGCAGCCCAAACAACGCGCGCATCGTCGCCTCCGGTATGCCGCCCGCTCAGGCGTCGCTCAGGCGCAGCGATCCCGCGCCGGTGTGGACGCGCAGCCGGACATGGTCCTGCCCGGGCTCTGGGCGCCCGCGGGGGGTGAGCCGGTTGGTGACGCCGCCGCCCGCGTCGACCTCGGCATACACCGGAATCCCCAGCGGCACACCGATGCTCACATCTCCCGAACCGGCTCGCACCCGAACCGTGCCGCCGCTCACGCTGGCCAGCCGGACGTCGCCCGAGCCCGTGGTCACGTGGAGGTCCCCGGACGCCGTGTGTACCGTCGCATCCCCGGAACCCACCTTGAGGTGGAGCGGCGCGGCGGCGGCGTCGACGACGAGATCGCCCGACCCGGCACCCAACGCGAGCGGGGCGACGGCCCGGCCCACGCGAATGTCGCCCGAGCCGCTGCGCCCCTCCGAGGGACCATCGACGCGCTGGACCTGGATGTCGCCGGAGCCGGTCGCCATGGCGAGCGCACCGAAGGTGCCCCGGATGTCGATGTCGGCGCTCCCGGTGCGCAGCCGGGCCCGCGAGCCGTCAGGGACGGTGACGGTCACGGCACGGTCGGCCCGGCACCGACGCAGCCCGCGGTGTTGCCGGGTGTCTCGGATGGCGAGGGCGTGGCCATCGAACGTCACGGCCAGGGCCGCGTCGTCGCCGGCGGAGGTGGGCTCGATGTCGACGACAGCCTCGGTCAGGGCCGCGCTCGCGGTGACGGTGAGGTGGCCGGCCCGGAGGGTGACGTCGAGGTGGACGGGTTCGCTGGTGGGAAAGGTATGCCGCATGGTCGGGTCTTTCGTGGTTGGCACCGTTGAGGTGCGTATGCCGTTGGTGGAATGTGTGCCCGTGGGGGTGGTGCGCCCCCGTGGGGGGTGGTGTGCCCGTGGGGGGTGGTGCGCGCCCGTGTCCCCCCCCCCCCCCCCCCCCCCC
>Ga0208938_1000347_pt1 | contig 37626 bp, 34 predicted proteins | sample AD_UKC125_MetaG_FD_184434 | JGI IMG/M metagenome (GOLD analysis project Ga0208938, IMG submission 184434) | Active sludge microbial communities of municipal wastewater-treating anaerobic digesters from USA - AD_UKC125_MetaG (SPAdes) (version 2) | ecosystem: Engineered > Bioreactor > Anaerobic >...
GTCCGACATGACCAGCCCTGCCAGGCAACAAGTCTTTGATCAGTTCCCACTGGGCGTCCGTAAGGGCATGTCGACGTGTCATGCTCCATATAACGTAGCACCTTCGTCATTTGATGACACGCCCTAGGCAGGCGCTCCCAGGCGATGGCGGGTGGGTCGGCGCGCGGCCCCGTTTCTGGATCGCCACGGCCCACAGCCTCCCAATGACGGGCACAGGCGCGGCCGGACCGTTGTGAGATGAATGAAAAAACAGCCTCTGGCGCCCGCCCAGCATGCGCCAACAGCTATAAAAATAAGAGCAATCAGCGCAGCGGTTCCAGTCGCAACACCCACTGCGGCTCGTCCATGTCCGCGCCGGCGTTGCAATGGCGGCTGACGACGCGGTAGTGGCGATTGCGGTGGTTGGGGAAGCTGACGGTGTCGCCCACGTTCAGCGCGCAGGGCGCGATGTCTTCGTCTGGGCTGGGCAGCAGACCGGTGGTGGTGCGAAAACCGGGGCTGTCCTGGTCGATGTAGAAGCTGATCACGCTGCCCATGCTGGCCTCCTCGCAACAGGTGCGGCCATTGTGCAGCGCGCGGCCGGGGTTGGATAGGGGTCAGTCGACCTGCTCGAAGTCGATGAAGCCGTGCTCGACGTGGGTGAACACCAGACGCGCGCGCACCTTGTCGCCCACGCTCAGCTCGCGGCTGGGCAGCAGCTTGCCGTCGGCCGGCGGATCGAACACGCGCACCCAGGTGTTGCCCTTGGACTGGCCGGTCACCACGCCGTCGAACACCTCGCCGATGTGGCCTTCCAGCAGCATGGCGGCTTCGGACTTGCGCAGGCGTCGCTCGACCTTGTTGGCCGCGTCCTCCTGGCTGGTGCAGCGGTTGGCCAGAAACTCCAGCTCGGTGTCGGAATAGGGTGCCTTCCCGCCGGCCAGCGCGGCCTTCAGCAGCCGGCCGGTGATCAGGTCGGGGTAGCGGCGGTTGGGCGCGGTGGAGTGCGAATAGTCGCGCACCGCCAGGCCGAAGTGGCCGAGCACCGGCCCGCCGGGGCGCTCGACCACGTATTCGCCGCGCCCCATCAGCTTGACGATCACCAGCGACAGGTCGGGAAAGCGCAGCGGGTCGCGCCGGCGCTCGGCCGCCAGGAATTGCTCGAGCGCGCGCGAATCGGGGTCGGGCGGCAAGCGCCAGCCGCGCTCGGCGGCGACTTCGGCGATGCGCGCCCAGCGCTCGGGCGAGCGCACCACGCGGCGGATGGCGGCGCGCCGCTTGCCAGCCAGAAAGCGCGCCGTCACGCCGTTGGTGGCGACCATGAACTCCTCGATCAGCTGGCGCGCGCGGTTTTGCTCCTGCTGGCGGATGGCGACCACGCGCTGGCCCTCGAACTCGGCGCGCGGCTGCAGGGTCTGGAACTCCAGCGACCCCTGCTCGCGCCGGTTGGCGCGCAGCTGCTGGGCCACGGCGTCCTGGGTGCGCAGCTGCTGGTCCATGCCGGGCACGATGTCGGCCGCCTCGGGCAGCGGGCCCTGGCCCTCCAGCCAGGCCGACACGGCGTCGTACGCCAGCTGGGCGCGGTTGCGCACGCGCGCGCGCTGGATGTGGCTGCGCCGCAGCGCGCCGTCGGGCGCGAACACCATCTCGGTCACGGTGGCGACGCGCACCTGATGCGGGTTGAGCGAGGTCAGGTCGGTGCAGAGTTTTTCCGGCAGCATCGGGAAGATGCGCGCCGAGGTGTAGACGCTGGTGGTGTTGATCTGCGCGTGGCGGTCGATCGGCGTGTCCTTGGCCACCAGCGCGTCGACATCGGCAATGGCCACCAGGATCTTCACGCTGCCGTCGGGCAGCGTCTGGCTGACGGTGAGCTGGTCCAGGTCGCGCGAATCGTCGTTGTCGATCGAACACCACGGCAGGCCGGTCAGGTCGATGATGTCGGGGCCGTCGTCCTCGGCCGGGCCGTCGATCTGGCCGAGCTGCTGGCGCACGGCGGGACCGAACTCGGGCGCCAGTCCACGCTCGCGCATGGCGATCACGGCCAGCTCGGCCAGCTCTTCCTTCTGGTGGGGATGGAGGTTGTTGTTCACGTCGGCTCCCTGGTGGATGGTGGGCGGTTCGTCATCACAAGACCCTTGGCAGCGGCAGCCAGGCCGGTCGTGCCACCAGCAGCGCCAGCGCGGTGCAGTGCAGCAGCACGGTGACCCAGTACCGCTGGCGAAACGCCAGCTTGCGCGACTTGTGGCGCAGCCGCTGCTGCGCCCACCATGCCGCCGGCCAGCCGCCCAGCAGGGCCAGCAGGTGCAGGGTCTGCTCGGGCGTGCGCCAGGCGCCGCTTTGCGCTGCGCGCTTGTCGCCGGCATAGGCCAGGTAGGTGGCGCCGTTCAGCAGCACGGCGCCCGGCGGCAACCAGGCCGGCAGCCGCTGCGACCAGGCGCCCCAGGCCAGCAGGGCCAGCCAGCCCAGCATCAGCAGCCTGGCCAGCGCGGCGCCGTTGACGGCTGGCGGATCGCCGACGTGCGCGCGGCTGGCGTGGCGCCGGTGGGCGGGGGTGGCGCAAGGCCTGGGCGCGCCTGGCGAGCCGGCCGCCGCGCGCGGGCTGGCGGCCGTCACCGCCGGGTTCAGGGGCCGCACGTCCATGGCGCGCGGTCCCTTGCCGCCGACCTGGATTTCCTCGAAGCCGACGCGCAGCCCGACACCGGGCGCGGCGCCGCCGCGAAAGTCGCGCACATGGAAGAAGACGTGGCGCCGACCGTCGACCGTGGCGATGAAGCCGAAGCCGCGCTCGGCGTCCCAGCGGATGACTTCGCCGGTCTGCGTCATGCGCGGGGCGGGCGTGCAAGCCGCATGGCGAATATCAGGCCATCGCCCAGTGGAAGGCGGCGTGTGCTTCCACCAGGTCCGGGTCGCCCAGGCATTCGGGCGGCTCCAGCAGCACCAGCATCAGCAGCTTGCCGAATTCGTCGGCCACGCGGTTGACGATGCGCTCCGGGTCGGGCACCAGCCGGCGGTCGGTGATCAGGCCGAACTGCACCTGGTCGTTGTACGACAGGATGGACACGCCCATGCCGATGTTGCCCGACTGCGGCACCCAGAAGAAGGGCTGGCGCATCCGCGCGCCGGCAAAGTACAGCGGCTGCTGCGGGCCCGGCACATTGGTCATCACCGCCGTCGCCTTGTTGGCCAGGAAGTCCAGCAACTGCTCCTGTACGATCTTCGGGCCCATGCCGGCGGCGCCCAGCAGCGTCAGCGTCAGCGCCGGCTGGTAGGACTGCTTGAGCGCCTGCATGCGCTGGCCGGTTTCGTACAGGCGCGCCAGCGGGTTGGCGATGCCCACCGGCAGCTCCAGCGTCACCATGCCAAAGCGGTTGCCCAGCTTGCCGGCATCCGAGGCCTGGCGCAGGTTGACCGGCACCATGGCGCGGATTTCCACGCCGTCCGTCGCGTCGCCGCAGTCGGCCAGGTAGGCGCCCAGCGCGCCGGCCACCGCCGACAGCAGCACGTCGTTGACCGAGCAGCCCAGCACCTTGCCGACGGCCTTGATCTCCTTGAGGTCGATCGGCTCGGACCAGGCCACGCGCTTGACCAGCCCCGGCGTGCCCTTGAAGCGCGTGGGCGAATCGTTGGCCATCACCAGCAGCTTGGCGGCCTCGGCCGTCATGCCGCCGCCCAGGCGGGCGTAGTCCAGCGCCTGCCAGGGGTTGCGCAGCCAGTCCTGCGACATCGTCCACAGCGAGCTGGACGCGCGCACCGACGCCTGCACGGCGCGCGAGATGGGGTGCCAGACCAGGCCCCACAGCGCGTCGTCGTGGCTGTGGTGGTCGGGCGCCACGCGGCGCCGCGGCGAGGGCGCGGGGGCGTCGTCGGCCAGGCCCATGATCACCGCCACCAGGGCGATGCCGTCGGCGATGCAGTGGTGAAAGCGCGTCACCAGCGCCTGGCCGCCCATGTGGGTGTCGACCACGTGGATCTGCCACAGCGGGCGCGAGGGCGGCAGCGGCGTGCTGGCCAGGTCGGCCACGAATTGCTCCAGCTCCGCCTTGTCGCCCTTGCCGGGCAGGGCGGCGCGGCGCAGGTGGTTGTCGAGCTCGAAATCGGGGTCGTCCACCCAGGACCAGCCGGCGGTGTCCTCGCGCGCGACCTGGCGAAAGCGCGCGTGCACCAGCATGCGCTCCTCGATGCGCTGGCGCAGCCGGGCGAAGTCGAGTTTGCCGTCGAGCAGCATCACCCCCAGGATCTGCATCAGGTTGTTGGGCCGGTCCATCCGCAGCCAGGCGGTATCGACGGGCGACATCTTTTCTTGGGCGGGCATGGCGGTGGGGTGCGGGTGTACTGACGGGTCGGGGCGGGCTCAGGCCTTGCGCGCGGCAAAGCGCTGGTCGAAATAGTCGTGAATCTCGCGCTCGAAGCTGGCCCTCAGCGGCAGCAGCAGTAGCCCCAGGCGCACGTTGACGGTGACCTGCTTGCGCTCCAGCGTCAGCTGACCGCTGATGCCGGTGCGCTGGAAGGTCAGCGTGTCGTCGTCTTCCCAGAGGTACTGCAGGCCGTATTCGGACTGCAGGTCGGAGGCGACGGCCTCGGCCGCCTGCCGGGCCTTCTTGGGGCTCAGGCCGTGCGCGCGGGTGATGCAGATCTGGCTCATGCGCAAAGTGTAAAGTGCGCGCAGCAGTGGCGACAATGCGTGCCAACCCGCTGCGCTGAAAAAGGGCAATCGAGCGAGACACCATGGTCAACAAGATCGCTGCCTCCGTGGCCGAGGCGCTGGCCGATGTGCGCGACGGCGCCACGGTGCTGGTCGGCGGCTTCGGCACCGCCGGCATTCCGGGCGAGCTGATCGACGGCCTGATCGCGCAGGGCGCGCGCGATATCACCCTGGTCAACAACAACGCCGGCAACGGTGACACCGGCCTGGCGGCACTGCTGGCGACCGGGCGCGTGCGCAAGATCATTTGCAGCTTTCCGCGCCAGGCCGACAGCCACGTGTTCGACGGCCTGTACCGCGCCGGCCGGATCGAGCTGGAGCTGGTGCCCCAGGGCAACCTGGCCGAGCGCCTGCGCGCCGCTGGTGCCGGCATTGGCGCCTTCTTCACGCCCACCGGCTTTGGCACCGAACTGGCGCGCCGCCCCGACGGCAGCCCCAAGGAGACGCGCCGCATCGACGGCCGCGACCACGTGCTGGAATACCCCATCCACGGCGACGTGGCGCTGATCCGCGCCGAGCGCGGCGACCGCTGGGGCAACCTGACTTATCGGCAGGCGGCGCGCAACTTCGGGCCTGTCATGGCGATGGCGGCGCGCTGCACGGTGGCCAGCGTGCACGAGGTGGTGGCGCTGGGCCAGCTCGACCCCGAGGCCATCGTCACGCCCGGCATCTTCGTGCACCGGGTGGTGCGCGTGCCGCGCGTGGCGACCGCGGCCGGCGGCTTTCGGTCTGTGGGCTGATCAGGTGTTGGCGCAATGGGAGCGAGCGTGAGCAGCTATCAAAGACGAAGCAAGGACGAGCTGGCGCGACGTGTCGCGCGGGACATTCCCGACGGCGCCTACGTCAACCTGGGCATTGGCCAGCCGACCGCGGTGGCCAACCACATCCCGCCCGGGCGCGAAATCATCCTGCACAGCGAGAACGGCATCCTGGGCATGGGCCCGGCGCCGGCGGCGGGGCAGGAAGACTACGACCTCATCAACGCCGGCAAGCAGCCGGTCACCCTGCGGCCAGGCGGCGCCTTTTTTCACCACGCCGACAGCTTTGCCATGATGCGCGGCGGCCACCTGGACGTGTGCGTGCTGGGCGCCTTCCAGGTGTCGGTGACGGGCGATCTGGCCAACTGGAGCACCGGCGAGCCGGGCGCCATCCCCGCCGTGGGCGGCGCCATGGACCTGGCCGTGGGCGCGCGCCAGACCTGGGTGATGATGGACCTGCTGACGAAGGCCGGCGAGAGCAAGATTGTCGCCCGCTGCACCTATCCGCTGACCGCCCTCGGCTGCGTGCGGCGCATCTACACCGACCTGGCCAGCTTCGAATGCACGCCGCAGGGCCTGCGCCTGATCGACTGCGTCGACGGCCTGGCGCTGGAGGAGCTGCGGCGCCTGGTGGGCCAGCCCATTTCCGCATGAACCCACGCCGCCGCGCGCGGCATTTTTCTTTTCAGGAGACCAGCCATGACCCAGGCCTTCATCGTCGACGCCATTCGCACCCCCTTTGGCCGCTACGGCGGCGCGCTGTCCAGCGTGCGCACCGACGACCTCGGCGCCATCCCCATCCGGGCGCTGATGGCGCGCAACACCCGCGTGGACTGGCAGGCCGTCACCGACGTGCTGTACGGCTGCGCCAACCAGGCCGGCGAGGACAACCGCAACGTCGCCCACATGAGCAGCCTGCTGGCCGGCCTGCCGGTGGAGGTGCCGGGCGCCACCATCAACCGCCTGTGCGGCTCGGGCCTGGACGCGCTGGGCACGGCGGCGCGCGCCATCCGCGCCGGCGAGGCGCGGCTGATGATCGCCGGCGGCGTGGAGAGCATGAGCCGCGCGCCCTTCGTCATGCCCAAGGCCGAAAGCGCCTTCTCGCGCGCCAACGCGGTGTACGACACCACCATCGGCTGGCGCTTCGTCAACCGGCTGATGAAGGCGCAGTACGGCGTTGACTCGATGCCCGAGACGGCCGAGAACGTAGCGGTGGACTACAAGATCGAGCGCGAGGCGCAGGACCGCATGGCCCTGGCCAGCCAGATGAAGGCCGTGGCGGCGCAGAAGGCCGGCCACCTGGCGCGCGAGATCACGCCGGTGAGCATCGCGCGGAAGAAGGGCGATCCGGTCGTCGTCGACACCGACGAGCACCCGCGCGAAACCAGCCTGGACAAGCTGGCCGCGCTCAAGGGCGTGGTGCGACCCGACGGCAGCGTGACGGCGGGCAACGCCAGCGGCGTCAACGACGGTGCCTGCGCCCTGCTGCTGGCCGACGAGGCCACGGCCGGCCAGTACGGCCTGACGCCGCGCGCCCGCGTGGTCGGCATGGCGGTGGCCGGCGTGGCGCCGCGCGTCATGGGCATCGGCCCGGCGCCGGCCACCCAGAAGGTGTTGCAGCTCACCGGCCTGAAGCTGGAGCAGATCGACGTCATCGAGCTGAACGAGGCCTTTGCCGCCCAGGGCCTGGCGGTGCTGCGCCTGCTGGGGCTGCCCGACGACGACCCGCGCGTCAACGCCTGGGGCGGCGCCATCGCCCTGGGCCACCCGCTGGGCGCCAGCGGCGCGCGCCTGGCCACCACCGCCGTCAACCGCCTGCACGCCACCGGCGGGCGCTACGCGCTGTGCACCATGTGCATCGGCGTCGGTCAGGGCATTGCGCTGGTACTGGAGAAGGTCTGACGGACGCTATTGAATATGTAGCTTCTGGCGCAGGTCAGGTAAGCGCTGCGGGGCGATTTGAGGCTCTTCTCGCGAATGATGGTGAAGGCCTGCGAGACAAGGCTTGGAATGGTCGCTTATTGGAAACCGCCAACCTCCGAACGCAGAGGACGCAGAGATTTCGCAGAGGACGCAGAAAGCCAGAAGATCCATCGGTTTTCTTTGCGTCCTCTGCGTATGGCTGTTCATTTTTCTCATGCGTCGTGTCGCGGTGCGGCACTGATCAAGTACCTCACCATCATTCGCGAGTAGAGCCCGATTTGATTTGGGAAGCGTGTGGCTTCACCCGCGCCAGCCGGGCAGCGCCCAGCCACGCCACACCGACAGCAGCCGCATGCCGGCGGTGAACACCACGGTGGTGGTCAGCACCAGCCAGGGCGGCAGGCCCGTCGCCAGCAGGCCCACATGCAGCCAACCGCCGGCGAACGACCACAGGGCGTAGGGCCGGTGGTCGCTGAAGGCGCTGGGCAGCAGGTTGCACAGCACGTCGCGCAGCACGCCGCCGAAGCAACTGGTGATCACGCCCATCATCACCGCCGCCAGCGCCGGCATGCCCACCGCCAGGCCCAGGTCGACGCCGATGGCGGTGAACAGGCCCAGGCCGATGGCGTCGGGCCACAGGATGGCGCGCTCGGTCGGCGCCAGGTGGCGCTGGCGCATCAGTGCCATGGCGGCCAGGCACAGCGCCAGCAACGCCCACACGAACTCGATGTGGCGCTCCCAGAAGAAGGGCCGCTGGTCCAGCAGCAGGTCGCGCAGCGTGCCGCCGCCAAAGGCGGCGGCAAAGGCCACCACGCACACGCCCACCACGTCCAGCCGCTGGCGCGCGGCGGCGATCACGCCCGACAGCGCAAAGGCCAGCGTGGCCGCCACCTCCAGCGCGGTGCGCAGCAGTTCCGACCAGCCGGGGGGCAGGGGGGCGAGCAGGTTCATGGCGCGCGATTGTGCCCTGCGCGCGCCACGGCCGCCGCCGGGCCGCCGCGCGGCCTCGGACAAATGCTATATAGTTTGTAGCTGCCGGCGCTGACCCGGAAGGCGCCGCAGCCCGAACTTCCCATGACCCCGATCACCGACTGGTCGTTCTACGCCGTCGCCATCCCGGCGGTGCTGCTGCTGGGCGTCAGCAAGAGCGGCTTCGGCGCCGGCTTCGGCTCGCTGGCGGTGCCGCTGATGGCGCTCAGCGTCACGGTGCCGCGGGCGGCGGCGATCCTGATGCCGGTGCTGCTGGTGATGGACCTGCTGGGCATCGCCGCCTTCCGCAAGGACTTCGACCGCGCGCTGCTGCGCTTCCTGCTGCCCTGGGGGTTGCTGGGCATCGGCATCGGCACGTTGACCTTCCAGCTGCTGCAGCCGCGCTGGGTGGCCGGCATCGTGGGCGTGTTCACCCTGCTGTTCCTGGCCCAACGCCTGCTGTTTGCGCCACGCGCCGACGGCGCGCCGCCGCCGCGCTGGGCGGGGGCGCTGCTGACGGCCACCTCGGGCTTCACCAGCTTCGTGGCGCACGCCGGCGGGCCGCCGATCAACGCCTACGTGATCCCGCTGCGGCTGACGCCGCTGCGCTTCACCGGCACCATGGCGTTCTTCTTCTTCGTCATCAACCTGGCGAAGTGGCTGCCCTATGCCTGGCTGGGGCTGCTGGACGGGCGCAACCTGGGCACCTCGCTGGTGCTGCTGCCGCTGGCGCCGATCGGCGTGTGGGCCGGCGTGCGCATTGCGCGGCGCATCGACCAGCGGCTGTTCTACCGCTTCGTCTACCTGGGCATGCTGCTGACCGGGCTGAAGCTGGTGTGGGACGCCTGGGGCTGATTGAATGCTTCGTTATCGATAGCTGATGGCGCGCTCTGGAAGCCGGCTTGCGGTCGATTAGATGCCGGGTGCGTGGCGGTCGCCGTGCCGGGACGCCATGGCGCCGCCGGGCCTCAGGTGCTGGCCCACATGCGCAGCAGGTTGTGGTAGGTGCCGGTCAGGCGGATGGCCTCGTCGCTTTCGCCGTGCGCCGCGCGCAGCTTGAGCAGGGCCATGTCCATCTCGAACAGCAGGCGGCGCTGCTCCTGGCCGCGCACCATGCTCTCGATCCACAGGAAGCTGGCGACGCGCGCGCCGCGCGTGACGGGGCGCACCTCGTGCACGCTGGTGCCGGGGTAGAGCACGGCGTCGCCAGCGGGCAGCTTGACGGCCTGCTGGCCGTAGGTGTCGTGCACCACCAGTTCGCCGCCGTCGTAGTCGTCGGGTTCGGCCAGGAACACCGTGCACGAGACATCGCTGCGCACCCACTCACCGGTGGTCTGCGAGTGCATCACCGCGCCGTCGACATGCTGGCCGTAGTGGTTGGCCCCGCCTTCGTAGCGGTTGAACAGCGGGTTGAAGATCTTGCGCGGCAGCGCGGCCGAGAAGAACACCGGGTCGCGCCGCAGCGCGGCCAGGATCAGCTCGCGCAGCGTGGCCGCGCTGGCGCTGCCCTGCGCCAGCTGGCGGTTGCTCTTGCGCGTGGCGGCCTGGCCGCCGGCGCTGCGCGAGCCGTCGACCCAGGGCGCGTCGGCGGCCAGCAGCAGGCCGCGCGCCTGTGCGACTTCATCGGCGGTGAGCAGGTTCTTGAGGTGGATCAGCATGGCATCTGGGAGCGTTGAGCGTGTAGCGTGTCAGGGGTATCGCCGCAATCGCGCTCAACGCTCAACCTGTTGTCAGAACAGGGCCTTGAGCGTCAGCTCCACCCGGCGTGGCGCGCCCGGTTGGTAGAAGCCCCGGTACAGCCCGTCGGCGTACAGCTTGTTGCTCAGGTTGGTGACGCTGAGCTTGAGCGTGGTGGCTTCGGTGAAGCTATATTCGGCCATGGCGTCGAAGGTGACGAAGCCCTTGGCCTTCAAAGTGCGCTGGCCTTCCGGGTTCTGGCTGCTGCGGTAGTTGGCGCCCAGCCCCAGGCGCAGTTGCGGCATCACGCGGTAGGTGGTCCAGACGCTGCCGCTGTGGCGCGGCGTCAGGCCCGGGCGGTCGCCCTGCACCTGCGCGCCGGTGCCGGCGGGGTTCAGCACCACGTTGCTTTTGTCGATCTTGGCTTTCGGGATCCAGGTGTGGTTCCAGAACAGCTCCCAGGCCGGCGTGATGCGGCCCGCCAGGTTGAATTCCATGCCGGCGGCGTGGCGCTTGCCCGACAGCAGCTCCTGCTGGGCGGCGCTGTCGGGGTCGGTGTTGCGCTCGTTGAACTTCTGGCTGTAGAACAGCGCCACGCCGGCCATCACGCGCTTGTCCAGCAGGTCCCACTTGCCGCCGATCTCGATGTTGCGGCTTTTCTCGGGCGGGGTCTTGGCGCTGCGGCCGGTGGCCGGGTTGATCAGCACGCCGTACTGGTAGGCATCACCAGAGGTGTTGAACGAAGTGCCGTAGGAGATGTAGTAGGACGAGACATCGTCGGGCTGGTAGAGCAGACCCAGGCGCGGGCTCCACAGGTTGTCGGTGCGCGCGTTGCTGAGCGAGCCGTCGGCGTTGCGGTACGAGCCCTTGAAGTGGTCGAAGCGCAGGCCGCCGACCAGCTTGACGGTGTCGGTGAGCGAGACGGTGTCCTGCAGGTAGGCGCCGATGCTGCGCGAGTCGAAGCTGTTGTAGGGCACCGGCGTGACGCGGGTGTCGGTCACCCAGGCGCCGTCGTTGGGCGTGCCCACGGTGGTGCCGGGCAGGGTGCCGGTCAGTGGGTAGTTGTTGTTGCGCTTGGCGCTTTCGTCGTAGACGTCGACGCCACTGATGAGCGCGTGCCTGCGTCCACCCAGCTGGAAGCTGTTGCTGTAGTCGCTTTGCAGCATCACCACGTCGCTCTGGCCGATACGGCCCTTGGAGCGACGCGTCAGGGCCGTGGCGTCGGTGATGTCGGACAGCACGGTGGGGCGTGGCTGGGCAAAGCCGATCGGGCTGCCCAGCAGGTCACGCTCGTAGCGGCCGGCGCGCAGGCGCGACTTGAGCTCGCCGCCGCCGTCGAAGCGGTGCACGTGACCCAGCGTGGCGTAGGTGGCGCTGGTGTCCAGGTGGTCGTTCTTCAGGCCGTGGAAGCTCTTGGCCGGCAGCGTTGGGTGGATGGTGCCGTCGGCACCGATGAGCCAGGGATGGGCGTAGTTGGGCCGGCCGTCGATGTCCAGGTGGTAGAAGCCGACCGTGAATTCGTCGCGCGTGCCGATGCCCCAGCGGAAGGTGGGCGCCACGCCGATCTTGCGCTGCCTGGCGCCCCAGTTGCTGGCGTCGTGGGCCATGGCGTTGAGCCGGAAGGCCGAGTCCTGGCCGGTCTGCCAGTTGAAGTCGCCCTGCACCCGCCCCATGCGCCCGGTGCCGGCGGTCACGCTGGCTTCGTGCTGGTTCATCAGGAAGGGCTGTTTGCTGACCTGGTTGACCACGCCGCCGGTCGAGCCCTTGCCGAACAGCATCGAGGCCGAGCCCTTGATGACTTCGACCCGATCGTCGTTGAAGGTGTCGCGTTCGTACAGCGGCGCGTCGCGCATGCCGTCGCGGTAGATGTCGCCGGCCTGTCCCAGCGAGAAGCCGCGCAGGCGCACGTCTTCCTCGCCCGTCTCGCCGGCCTGGAAGGTGACGCCGGCGGTGGAGCGCAGCACCTCGCGGAAGTCGTCCAGGTTGCGGTCCTGGATGAGCTTTTCGGTCATCACGGTGACGCTTTGCGGGATATCGCGCAGCTGCTGGTTGCCCTTGCCGATCTCGGTGCGGGTGGCGCGCAGTTGTGACTTGCTGGTGGTGGGGCCGTCGGTGGCGGCGCTGTCGCGCACGGTGACGGTGCCCAGCGTGCCGGCCACGTCGGCGCTGGCCGGGGCGGTCTGGGCCAGCGTGGCGGTGCTCAGCGAGCTGGCCAGCAGCATGGCGCCCAGCGGTAGCAGCGGCGAGCTGTCTGCTTCAAAAACAGGAGCTTTTGAGACTTGCTGGATAAGGGTTTTGGTCTTTTTTGACTTGGATTTTTGGGAGGTCACGGGCATGGGGTAGTCAGCGTTGGACGAGGAAGGGAGAGTGCTGGCTACCTGGGCCCGTGCGGGAGGGCGGGTTGCCTCCCATGGCCGCTCGCTGGCGTGCAATGACGCTGTTGATCTTAAGCAAAATGAGAATCATTGTCATTCAAGTTGTTGCAGATGAACGACGGGCAGGCACGAAAAAGGGGCCGCGAGGGCCCCTGGTGCGCACGACGGGTGTTGCGCGTCAGCTGGGCGACGCCATCTGGCTTTGCAGGTAGTTCTGCAGACCGACCTTGTCCAGCAGCTCGATCTGCGTTTCCAGGAAGTCGATGTGCTCCTCGGTGTCGTCCAGGATGTCCCGCAGCAGCTCGCGCGAGACGTAGTCGCGCACGCTTTCGCAGTGGGCGATGCCGTCCTTGATGGTGGCCTGCGCGGCCTGCTCCAGCTTCAGGTCGTAGCGCAGGATTTCGGGCACGTCCTCGCCGACCATCAGCTTGCCCAGGTCCTGCAGATTGGGCAGGCCGTCGAGCATCAGGATGCGGTCCATCAGGCGGTCGGCGTGCTTCATCTCGCCGATGGATTCCTCGTACTCCTTGGCCGCCAGCTTGCCCAGGCCCCAGTGCTTGAGCATGCGGTAGTGCAGGAAATACTGGTTGATGGCGGTCAGCTCGTTCTTCAGCTGCGCTTGCAGGTGGGCGATGACGTTGGTGTCGCCTTTCATGGGTCTTCTCCTGGGCAGTGGCGGGTGTCGGTCATTCTAGGAGCGGCGGCGCCAGCACGCCAAGAAGGGCATTGTCGGTGCATGTCCGGCTCGGGCTCACCAGACGGCGCCCGTGGCTGCACAATGGCACGGTCATGACCGACAACACCACCGACAGGGGCGCCACGCGGCGGCGGGCGCGTGCGCAGCTCAAGGGCCGCCAGCCCGATGCCACCGCGCTGGCCGAGGTGCGCGCCATCATCGGCATGCCCGGCCCCGACGGCCACCGGCGCGACCTGCTGATCGAATACCTGCACCGGCTGAACGACCACCATCACGGCCTGTTCGAGCGCCACCTGGTGGCGCTGGCCGCCGAGATGCGCCTGTCGATGGCCGAGGTGTACGAGGTGGCAAGCTTCTACCACCACTTCGAGGTGCGCAAGGACGATGCGCGCGCACCGCTGCTGACGGTGCGGGTGTGCACCTCGCTCAGTTGCCAACTGGCCGGCGCCGATGCGCTGCTGGCACGTGCACGCGAGCTGCTGGGCGCCGAGGTACAGGTGCTGGCCGCCCCCTGCATCGGCCGCTGCGAGCAGGCGCCGGCGGCGCTGGTGGGCCAGCGCGGGCTGGGGCAGGCCACGGCCGAGGCACTGGTTGAGGCATCCAATCAGGCGCTGACGCAGGAGGGAAATGCGCCAGCAGCTATCGCAAAAATAGCATTCGACGATTACGTGCAAGCCGGCGGCTACGCCCTGGCGCAGGCCGTCGCGCGCGGCGAGCGCGATGCCGAGTCCATCCTCGCCACGCTGGAGCACGCCGGCCTGCGCGGACTGGGCGGTGCCGGCTTTCCCACCGGACGCAAGTGGCGCATCGTGCGCGAGCAGCCGCTGCCTCGGTATCTGGCCGTCAACATCGACGAGGGCGAGCCCGGCACCTTCAAGGATCGCTGGTATCTGGAACGCGATCCGCACCGCTTTCTGGAAGGCCTGCTGATCGCCGCGCAGGTGGTGGGTGTCAGCCGCGTCTACATCTACCTGCGCGACGAATACCCCGAGTGCCGCGCCATCCTGACTCAGGCGCTGGTTGACCTGCAGGCCACGCCCGGCCTGCGTGAACTGCTACCTGAAACGCAGCTGCGCCGCGGCGCCGGCGCCTACATCTGCGGCGAGGAATCAGCCATGCTGGAGAGCATCGAGGGCAAGCGCGGCGAGCCGCGCCTGCGCCCGCCCTACATCGCGCAGGTGGGGCTGTTCGGCCGCCCGACGCTGGAGCACAACCTGGAGACGCTGTACTGGGTGCGCGACATCCTGGAGAAGGGCGCGGACTGGTTTGCTGCGCAGGGTCGTCATGGCCGGCAGGGGCTGCGGTCTTTCAGCGTCAGCGGCCGCGTCAAGCATCCGGGCGTCAAGCTGGCGCCGGCCGGCATCACGCTGCGCGAGCTGGTGGATGAATATTGCGGCGGCATGATGGAGGGGCACCGGCTTTACGCCTACCTGCCCGGCGGCGCCAGCGGCGGCATCCTGCCCGCGCGCCTGGCCGACGTGCCGCTGGACTTCGACACGCTGCAGCCGCATGGCGGCTTCATCGGCAGCGCCGCCGTCATCGTGCTGGGCCAGCACGACAAGGCGCGCGATGCCGCGCTGTCGATGATGCGTTTTTTCGCGCACGAGAGCTGCGGCCAGTGCACGCCCTGCCGCGTGGGCACCGTCAAGTCCGCGCGCCTGATGGAGGCACCGGTATGGGATGTGCCCACCCTGAACGACCTCAGCCAGGTGATGGTGGACGCCAGCATCTGCGGCCTGGGCCAGGCCGCGCCCAACCCCATGCTGTGCGTGCAGCGCTACTTTGCGCACGAGGTGGATGCATGAACGCGCCCGTCAACACCGTTGCTTTCGAGCTCGACGGCCGCGCCGTCACCGCGATCGAGGGCGAGTCCATCCTGAAAGCCGCCGAACGCCACGGTGTGCAGATTCCGCGCCTGTGCTACACCGACGGCCTGCGCATCGACGGCAACTGCCGCGCCTGCGTGGTCGAGATCGACGGCGAACGCACGCTGGCCCCCAGCTGCTGCCGCGCCGTGCAGCCGGGCATGAAGGTGCGCGCCAGCAGCGAGCGCGCGCGCCGGTCGCAGGATTTGGTGCTGGAGCTGCTGTTGGCCGAGCTGCCCATGCAGGGCCACAAATGGCTGGACGACGATGCGACGCAGCCGCATGGCGAACTGAGCCAATGGGCCGTCCAGCGCAGCATCCACGTGCGTGAGGCGCTACAAACCTTGAAGCGCAGCCAGCCCGCGCCGGATCTGAGCCACCCCGCCATGGCGGTCAACCTGGACGCCTGCATCCAGTGCACGCGCTGCGTGCGCGCCTGCCGCGAGGCGCAGGTCAACGACGTCATCGGCTTTGCCGGCCGCGGCGCCGACGCGCGCATCGTGTTCGACCTGGATGACCCCATGGGCGCCAGCAGCTGCGTGGCCTGCGGCGAATGCGTGCAGGCCTGCCCCACCGGCGCGCTGATGCCCAAGACCCACATCGGGCCGCAGCGGGTCGACCGCAGCGTCGATTCGGTCTGCCCTTTCTGCGGCGTCGGCTGCCAGATCACCTACCACGTGCGCGATGAAAAGATCATCAGCGTCAGCGGGCGCGGCGGGCCGGCCAACGAAGGGCGGCTGTGCGTCAAGGGGCGCTTTGGCTTCGACTACGCGGCCAGCCCTGATCGGCTGACGCGCCCGCTGATCCGCAAACCGGGTGTGCCCAAGGCCGTGGCGCATTGCGAGCAGCCACCCGACTGGCGCGCGGTGTTTCGCGAAGCCACCTGGGACGAGGCGCTGGACGCCGCCGCCGGCGGCTTGGGGGCGCTGAAGGCGCAGCACGGCGCCAAGGCGCTGGCAGGCTTCGGCAGCGCCAAGGGCAGCAACGAGGAGGCCTACCTGTTCCAGAAGCTGGTGCGCACCGGCTTTGGCAGCAACAACGTGGACCACTGCACCCGCCTGTGCCACGCCAGCAGCGTGGCCGCGCTGCTCGAGGGCGTGGGCTCGGGCGCCGTGAGCAACCCGGTGCGCGATGTGGAGCACGCCGAGCTGATTCTCATCATCGGCTCCAACCCCACGTCCAACCACCCGGTGGCCGCCACCTGGATGAAGAACGCCGCCCAGCGCGGCGCCAGGATCGTGCTGGCGGACCCGCGCGCCACCGACATCGCGCGCCATGCCTGGCGCGTGCTGCAGTTCCGCCCCGGGGCGGATGTGGCGCTGCTCAACGCCCTGCTGCACGTGATCGTCACCGAGGGCCTGTGCAACGAATCCTTCTTGCGCGAGCGCGCCAACAACTTCGCGGCGCTGGCCGCCAACGTGCAGGGCTACAGCCCCGAAGCCATGGCGCCGATCTGCGGTATCCCGGCCGACACCATCCGCGAAGTGGCGCGTGCCTACGCCACGGCGCGCAGCGCCATGATCCTGTGGGGCATGGGCGTCAGCCAGCACGTGCACGGCACCGACAACGCGCGCTGCCTGATCGCGCTGGCCACCTGCACCGGCCAGTTGGGCCGCCCCGGCACCGGCCTGCATCCGCTGCGCGGCCAGAACAACGTGCAGGGCGCCAGCGATGCCGGCCTGATCCCCATGATGTACCCCAACTACCAGCGCGTCGACGACCCGCGTGCGCGCCAGTGGTTCGAGCAGTTCTGGGGCCAGCCGCTGGACGCGGCGCCCGGCTACACCGTGGTCGAGATCATGCACAAGGCGCTGGCGCCCGACACCGACCTGCACAAGGTGCGCGGCATGTACATCATGGGCGAGAACCCGGCCATGAGCGACCCCGACCTCAACCACACGCGCCACGCGCTGGCCAGCCTGAGCCACCTGGTGGTGCAGGACATCTTCCTGACCGAGACCGCCTGGCTGGCTGATGTGGTGCTGCCCGCCAGCGCCTGGCCCGAAAAGACCGGCAGCGTCAGCAACACCGACCGCATGGTGCAGTTGGGCCGTCAGGCCCTGCAACCACCGGGCGAGGCGCGCGCCGACCTGTGGATCATTCAGCAACTGGCGCAGCGGCTGGGTCTCGCGTGGGACTATGAAAATGAGGGCTGCTCGCGTTTACCAGGCGGTCGTGACGGCCCGGTTTCATCTGAAAACCATCACGGCGTCGAAGTGGTTTACGAGGAAATGCGCCGCGCCATGGCCGGCGCCATTGCCGGCATCACCTGGGAGCGGCTGCTGCGCGAATCCAGCGTCACCTATCCGTGCCTGAGCGATCATGATCCCGGTCAGCCCATCGTCTTCACCGACCGCGTGCCCACACCCAATGGCCGCGTGCAGCTGGTGCCGGCCGACATCATCCCGCCCGACGAGCGTCCCGACGCCGACTACCCGCTGGTGCTGATCACCGGCCGCCAGCTCGAACACTGGCACACCGGCGCCATGACGCGGCGCGCCCAGGTGCTCGACGCGCTGGAGCCGGCACCCACGGTGTCGATGCACGGCGACGATCTGGCGCGCCTGGGGCTGGCGCCGGGCGCGCTGGTGCGCGTGGCCTCGCGCCGCGGCCGGGTCACGCTGGCGGTGCGGCGCGACGACGGCACGCCCGTGGGCGGCGTGTTCATCCCTTTTGCCTACCGCGAGGCCGCGGCCAACCTGCTGACCAACGCCGCGCTGGACCCGTTCGGCAAGATTCCGGAGTTCAAGTATTGCGCGGTGCGGGTGGAAGGCGCACCATAGCTGGCGGCGCTCGACCGGCAGGCGCGCACGCATTCGGGCGATACTGCCATTGCCTGCTGCGGCGGCAGGCCGGTACGACGTGCTGGTGGCTCCCAAGAAAGAGGTGACGATGTGAATGCTGGAATTTCCCGACTGATCAATGGACTGCTGGGCGGCGCGACGGCGCTTTCGCTGCTGGCGGGCGCGGCGGCGCAGGCACAGACGGCCGACAAGTTTCCGGCCAAGCCGGTGCGCATCATGTACCCCTTTGCCGCCGGCGGCGGCATGGAGGTGGTGCTGCGCGTGATGGCCGAGGACATGCAGAAATCGTTGGGTCAGCCCGTCATCGTCGAAAACCGCACTGGCGCGGGTGGCTCGATTGCCGCCAATGCCGCGGCCACTGCGACGCCCGACGGCTACACGCTGTTCGTGGGCCCGATCGGCATTTCGGCCATCACCCCGCACCTGCGCAAGCTGCCCTACGACGCGCGCGGTGACCTGGTCGCGGTGGCCAAGCTGTCGGAGTTCTCGTCGGCCTACGTGGTCAGCAACGAGCTGCCGGTCAAGACACTGGCCGAGCTCATCGCCTACGCCAAGGCCAACCCTGGCAAGGTGACCTACGCCACCTCGGGCGTTGGCTCGCAGGGGCATCTGGGCGGGGAAATGCTGCAGAAGGCCTGGGGTATCAAGATGACGCACGTGCCCTACAAGGGCGCGGCCGAGATCGCGGTCGATCTGATCGGCGGCCGGGTCGACTTGAGCAGTGATGTGACCATGCTGCAGTACGTCAAGCAGGGCAAGGCCAAGCTGCTGGCCACGGCCTCGCGCAAGCGGCTGGCTGATTTTCCGGACGTCCCCACACTGGCGGAATCCGGGGTGCCCGATCCGCGCTCCACCGGTACCTGGTTCGGCGCCTTTGCACCCAAGGGCACGCCAGCGCCCGTCATCGACAAGATCGCCGTTGCGTTTGAAAAGGCACTCAAGAATCCGGACGTGATCACGCGCATGCAGCCATACGCCATGTCACCGGCGTTCGCCGGTCCAGCGGCATTCGAGAAGCAGTGGGCGAGTGACTACGAGCTGTATGGCAAGACGATTCGCGAGCTCGACCTGAAACTGGAGAACTGAGACCATGCCCAGACCGGCCGGTGGTGCGTCGGCACCCGATTCCCGTGCCGCCGTGCAGTGCGCGCTCAACCCGCGCTCGGTGGCCATCCTCGGCGCGTCCGATGACTTGATGAAGTGGGGTGGCAGCATTCTGGCGCTGCTGCGCAAGTTCGGTTTTGGCGGCGCCGTGCACCCTGTCAATCCCCGCGCCGACGCCGTGCAGGGCATCAAGGCCTGGCCCAGCGTGCAGGCCATCGGCCAGCCGATCGACGTGGCCGTGATCGCGCTGCCGCAGGAGCGCACCGAGGCCGCCTTCGAGGACTGCGCCGCCGCCGGTGTCAAGGTGATCCTGATGGTCACCTCGCAGTTCGCCGAAAGCGGCGCCGAGGGCGCGGCCTTGCAGGACAAGCTGCTGGCCATCGCGCGCCGCGCCGGCATGCGCATCATTGGCCCCAACTGCATGGGCTACTTCAACAGCCATGCGGACATGAACCTGCTCAATTCGCAGGCCTTGATGCGCAACGCCAGCCTGATCAAGGGCGAGGTCGCGCTGATCAGCCAGAGCGGCGCGCTGGCCGGCGCCATGCTGGCGCGCGCCTACGACCTGGGCGTGGGGTTCTCGATCTGCGTGTCGCTGGGCAACCAGGCCGATCTGGAGGTGTGCGATTTTCTGGACTACGCCATCGACGATGCCCGCTCGAAGGTTATCGCGCTGTACGTCGAAGGCGTGAAGGACGGCGCGCGCTTTGTCGATCTGCTGAGGCGCGCGCGCGCCGCCGGCAAGGCGGTGCTGATCGTCAAGGCCGGTCGCACCGCGCTGGGCCAGCAGGCCGTGCAGTCCCACACCGCCAGCCTGGCGGGAGAATTCCGCGCGTTTGAATCGCAAGTGCGCCACGCGGGCGCCGTGCTGGTCGACGATTTTCTTGAACTGGTCGCCCAGGCGGCGGCCTGGACGCGCCTGCCCGCGCCCGGCGGCCCGCAGGTGGCGGTGCTGTCGGGCTCAGGCGGCGGCGGTGCGGTGTCTAGCGACCTGGTTGGCGAGGCTGGCCTCCAGGCCGCCACCCTGGGGCCGGCCACGGTGCGGAAGCTGCTGCCGCTGATGCCCGAGGCGGCCGCGCATCTGCCCTTCGATCTGGGCGCCGTGCCCGGGCCCATGCGATCCACACCGCAGTGGCTGCGCCAGGTGCTCGACACCATGCTGGCCGACCCTGGCGTGGGCGCAGGCTTGTTCCTCATGACCACCATGCCAGAGATGGCGGCCACGGCGGCCACCGTGGTCGACGTCAACCGTGAGAACCCCAAGCCCGTCGCCTTCGTCAACGCCGCCAGCAGCGCGGGCGCCGAGGCCGGCGCCAAGCTGAAGGCCGAGGGCCTGGTGAACTTCGCCAGCGTCAAGGAGGCGCTGGGCTATCTGCGCAACCGACTGGCCTGGGAACACCACGAAAACGAAGCGTCAGCGCCCGATGTCAAAGCACAGGCAGCTATCGAGAAGATAGCTGGTGAGTTCGCTCCGGGCCTGGTGAGCGAGTTCGACACCAAGCGCTTGCTGGCCGCCGCCGGCATTCCCGTCACGCCCGGCGAGCTGGTGCGCAGCGAGGACCAGGCCGTGCATGCCGCCGCATCCATCGGCTGGCCGGTGGTGATGAAGCTGGTGTCCGCGCAAATCTCGCACAAGAGCGACGTTGGCGGCGTGGTGTTGAACGTGGGCGATGCCGACGCCGTGCGCCAGCACTTCCGCGCGTTGCAGCAGGCGGTGCAGCGCGTGCCCGGTGCCAGCTTCGACGGCTGCCTGGTGCAGCAGCAGGCGCGCGCCGACGTCGAGGTGCTGATCGGAACGAACTGGGACGCGCAGTTCGGCGCCATGCTGATGATCGGCATCGGCGGCACCCTGGTCGAGCTGGTCAAGGACACGGCGCTGCTGCCCGCCAACGCCGGCCCGCGCGCCATTCGCCGCGCGATTCAGGCCCTACGCCTGTTCCCGCTGCTCGATGGTTATCGCGGCAAGCCGCGCGCCAACCTGGATGCACTGGTCGACGCGGCCCGGCGCTTCGGCCAGCTCGCCGTGCAACTGGGCGCGCGCCTGCCCGAGTGCGAGGCCAACCCCGTCATGATCGCTGGCGACAGCCTGGTGGTGGCCGACGCGCGCGCCGTGTGGTTGCCGGGCGCTCCATCGATGTCTTGATGAAAATAGGCTGTAGCGCCTGTCTGATGAGCGCGAACAGCTATTAAATAAATAGCAACTCTGGACTGAAATCGCCATGAAACCGCTCATCACCTACGAAGTCCACGGCCACATCGCCCACATCACGCTGCGCCGCCCGGAGCGCCGCAACGCCCTCAACGCCGAGATGAGCGTGCTGCTACATCAGCACTGGCAGCGCTTTGCCGCCAGCAATGAGCGCGTGGCCCTGCTCAGCGCCGAGGGCGATCACTTCTGTGCCGGCGTCGACGTGGCCGACCCGTCCCGCGAAGCCTGGAAGGGCGTGCCCAACGTTGGCGTGCAGCTCGACAAACCGCTGGTCTGCGCCGTGCAGGGCTGGGCCGTGGGCGCCGGCTTCACCCTGACCATGATGAGCGACCTGTGCGTGGTCGACGAGACCGCGCATTTCATGTTCCCCGAGGCGAAGATCGGCCTGTTTGGCGGTATCACCGCTGGCTTGGTGTCGCGCATCCCGCACAAGGTGGCCGTCGAGTTTCTGATGCTGGGTGATCCGCTGCCGGCCCAGCGCGCCTATGAGGTCGGTCTGGTCAACCGCGTGGCGCCCAAGGGCGGCGCGCAGGCCGCCGCGCTGGACATGGCCCAGCGCCTGGCCGACGCCGCGCCGCTGGTGCTGCGGACCATCAAGCGCGCCACCCTGGAGACCCTGCCCAAGTCGCCCGCAGAGCTGGCCTATCCGCAGATGGGCTACCTGACGGAAATCGCCCAGAGCGAGGACTACAAGGAGGGTGTCGCGGCGTTCCAGGAAAAGCGCAAGGCGCATTTCAAGGGCCGCTGACGCGTGCTGCCCCAGCTCACGCGCGCCTGCGCCCCTCTCACCGAGCGCGTCACCGCGCTCGACGAGCACGGCCAGGCGGTCGAGGTGTCGATTCCGGTCGAACGCGCGCTGACGGTGTACGTGGACAAGCGCGAGCTGGTCACGCTGATGACGCTGGGCGCGCACCCCGAATGGCTGGTGCTGGGTTATCTGCGCAACCAGCGGCTGGTGGCGTCGCCGGACGAGCTGGCGTCGATCACCGTCGACTGGGACAGCGGCGCGGCGGCCGTGCGCACGCGCCGGGGCATTGCCGACCTGCTGGCGCGCACGCGCCAGCGCACCGTCACCACCGGCTGCGGACAGGGCAGCGTGTTCGGCGACCTGATGGCCGAGCTGGACGACATCCGCCTGGGCGCGGGCCGGCTGGCGCAGGACCAGTTGTACGGCCTGCTGAACGCCATCCGGCTGCAGGAAAGCACCTACAAGTCGGCCGGCTCGGTGCATGGCTGCGCGCTGTTCGAGCGCGAGCGCATGCTGATCTTCGTCGAGGACGTGGGCCGCCACAACGCCATCGACACCATCGCCGGCTGGATGTGGCTCGAACACCCCGGCGCGCCGGGCGGCCTGCGTGGCGACGACAAGGTGTTCTACACCACCGGCCGGCTGACCAGCGAGATGGTGATCAAGGCCGCGCAGATGGGCGTGCCCATCGTGGTCTCGCGCAGCGGCATCACGCAGATGGGCCTGCAGGTGGCGCGCCGACTGGGGCTGTGCGCCATCGGGCGGGCGGTGAACCGGCGCTTCTTGTGCTTCAGCGCGCCCGAGCGCCTGGGCTTGCCGCTGCCGGCGACCGGGCCGTGAGCGTCAGCCCTTGCGCTCCAGCTCGCGCAGCAGCGCCTGTGCCTCGGCGCCCTCGGGGATGGGGCGGCCGCTGTCGCGCCACTCGATGGCCGACTTGAAGCCGTGCGTCTGCGCATGGCGGCGAAACCACACGCCTTCGGGGTTGTGGCGCGTGATGCCGTCGAACACCGTGGCCAGCATCTGCGTCTGCTCCAGCCCCATGGTCAGCATGACCTGATTGACCACCAGCTTGTGCATCTGCAGGTGGCCGCGCGGCACGCCGGCGATGCGCTCGGCCAGGGCGCGCGTGGCGCTGGCCAGCTCGGCCGCGGGCACGGCCTGGTTGGCCAGGCCCCAGGCGGCGGCGGTGCGGCCGTCGATCACGTCACCGGTGAACATCATCTGCTTGGCCCGCGTGGGGCCCAGGCGGTAGGTCCACATGGCGGTGGTGGGGCAGCCCCACACGCGCGTCGGCATGTAGCCGATGCGCGCGTCCTCGGCCATCACCAGCAGGTCGCAGCACAGGGCGATGTCGCTGCCGCCGGCCACCGCCGCGCCGTGCACCTGGGCGATGGTGGGCTTGGGGCTGCGCCACAGGCTCATGAAGTCCTCGGTGTAGCGCTTCATGGTGCGGTAGTCGAGCGCCGGGTCCCAGGGCGTGGCTTCCTGCTGGCAGGGGTGTTCGATGTGCTGCTCGGCCGTGGCCGCCAGGTCGTAGCCGCCGCAAAAGCCCTTGCCCGCGCCTTCGACCACGATGACGTGCACCTCGTCGTCGGCCACGGCCCAGTCGATGGCGGCGCGGATCTCGCCCGGCATGTCGTCGTTGATGGCGTTGAGCCGCTCGGGGCGGTTCAGCAGCAGGCGCGCGATGCGTGGCTGCTCGGGGTCCTTGTCGATGCGCAGGGTGCTGTAGGTGGGCATGGGTGTCTCCGGGGTGGATGCGCCATGGTAGGGCAGGGCGCGGCAGCCGGCTGTCGCTTTGCGTACAGTGCGGGCCATGAACGCATCTTCGTGGACTTTGGGCTGGCGCACGCTGTGGCGCGATCTGCGCAGCGGCGAACTGCGCCTGCTGATGGTGGCCGTGACGCTGGCGGTGGCGGCGCTCACCAGCGTGGGGTTTTTTGCCGATCGCCTGCAGGGCGGATTGCAACGCGACGCGCGCCAGCTGCTGGGCGGCGACGTGGTGCTCGTGAGCGACCACGCGCCGGCGCCGCGCTGGGCACGGCAGGCGCGGGCCGAGGGTCTGGACAGCGCGCTGACGCTTGGCTTTCCCACCATGGGCCGGGCGCCGGACGCGCAGGGCGGCGCCACGCGGCTGGTGGCGCTGAAGGCGGTCGAGGCCGGCTACCCGCTGCGCGGCCAGCTGCGGCTGGCGCGCGACACGCGGGACCGCATCGGTGAGCCGACGCGCGGCGTGCCGGCGCAGGGCCAGGCGTGGGTCGATCCGTCGCTGCTGGAGGCGCTGGCGCTGCGGCGCGGCGACACCCTGCTGCTGGGCGACAGCGCGTTGCGCATCACCGAGCTGATCGCGCTGGAGCCCGACCGCGGCACCGGCTTCATGAGCTTTGCCCCGCGCGTGCTGATCAACGCCGCCGACCTGCCGGCCACCGGCCTGGTGCAGCCGGCCAGCCGCATCAGCTGGCGGCTGGCGCTGGCGGGGCCAGAGCCGGCCGTGCAGCGCTACCGCGCGTGGGCCGAGGCCGAGCTGGCGCAGCCCGGCGTGGCCGGCGTGCGGCTGGAGACGCTGGACCGCGGCCGGCCCGAGATGCGCACCACGCTGGATCGCGCCGGCAAGTTCCTCAACCTGGTGGCGCTGCTGGCGGCGTTGCTGTCGGCCGTGGCGGTGGCGCTGGCGGCGCGCGGCTTTGCGGCGCGGCACCTGGACGCCTCGGCCATGCTGCGCGTGCTGGGCCTGCCGCAGCGGCGCATCGCCGGCGCCTACGTGACCGAGTTCGTGCTGGTGGGCCTGTGCGCCAGCGTGGCCGGCGTGCTGATCGGCTGGGCCGTGCACCACGTGTTCGTGGCCCTGCTGGCCGGCTTGGTGGACAGCGCCCTGCCGGCGCCCAGCCCGTGGCCGGTGCTGCTGGGTCTGGGCATCGGCCTGACGCTGCTGGTGGCTTTTGGCTTGCCGCCGGTGCTGCAACTGGCGCAGGTGCCGCCGCTGCGCGTGCTGCGGCGCGATGTGGGGGCGCTCAAACCCGCGTCGCTGGCGGTGCTGGCGCTGGGCGTGGCGGGCTTTGCCGCGCTGCTGCTGGCGGTCAGCGCCGACCTGGCGCTGGGGCTGATCGCCGTCGGTGGCTTTGCGGTGGCGGTGCTGCTGTTCGCCCTGTTGTCCTGGGTCGCGGTGCGGCTGTTGCGTCGCCTGGTGCACGAGCAGCGCGCGCCGCGCTGGCTGGTGCTGGCCACGCGGCAGCTGTCGGCCCGGCCGGCGTACGCCGTGGTGCAGGTCAGCAGCCTGGCGGTGGGCCTGCTGGCGCTGGTGTTGCTGGTGCTGCTGCGCACCGACCTGATCGCCAGCTGGCGCGCCGCCACCCCGGCCGACGCGCCCAACCGCTTCGTCATCAACGTCATGCCGGATCAGGGCGAGGCGTTTCGTGCCACGCTGCGCGCCGCCGGGGTGAGCCGGATGGACTGGTATCCGATGTTCCGCGGCCGGCTGGTGGCCATCAACGGCCGCGACGTGAACCCGGGCGACTATGCCGAGGAGCGCGCGCGCCACCTGGTGGACCGCGAGTTCAATCTGTCTCACGCCGCCGAGCAGCCCGCGCACAACCGCATTGCCGCCGGGCGCTGGGTGGCCAATGAGGCAGGCGCCATCAGCGTCGAACAGGGACTGGCCGACACCCTGCGCCTGAAGCTGGGCGACACGCTGCGTTTCGACGTCGCCGGCACGCCGGTCGAGGCGCGCATCAGCTCGCTGCGGCAGGTCGACTGGGCCTCGATGCACGTCAACTTCTTCGCCATGTTCCCGCTGGCCGAGATGCCCGAAGTGCCCGCCACCTGGATCGCGGCCTACCGGGCGCCGGGCGCCCCGGGCTTCGACAACGCGCTGGTGCGCCAGTTTCCCAACATCACCAACGTCGACATGGAGCAGTCCATCGCCCAGGTGCAGCGCGTGCTGGATCAGGTGATCCGCGCGATCGAGTTTTTGTTCGGCTTCACCCTGGTGGCTGGGCTGATCGTGTTGTTCGCCGCCGTCAGCGCCACGCGCGAGGAGCGCGCGCGCGAATTCGCCATCATGCGCGCCGTGGGCGCCAGCAGCGCCTTGCTGGCGCGCGTGCAGCGCGCCGAGCTGCTGGGCGTGGGCCTGCTGGCCGGCGCGCTGGCCAGCGGGGTGGCGCTGGCGGTGGGCTGGGCGCTGGCGCGCCATGCCTTCGACTTCAACTGGAGCGCGCCACCCTGGGTACCGCTGGCCGGCAGCCTGGCCGGTGCGCTGCTGGCCCTGATGGCGGGCTGGTGGAGCCTGCGCGAGGTGCTGCGCCGGCCGGTGGTGCAGACGCTGCGGCAGGCGGCAGAATGAATCCGGATGCTATTTTCGTGATAGCTGTTTGCGCCTATCCAGCGGGCGCCAGGGCTTGATTTGATTCAAAACCTCAAGCTCTGGCGCAGCCCGCGTGCCCGCTGGCTGGTCCTGGGTGTGCTGGTGTGGGCGCTGGGCGCCACGGCCATCGTGCGCCTGGATCTGGCGCAGCGGCGCGACGCCTTTGTGGCCGAAGCGCGCAGCGCGCACCGCCTGCTGGGCCAGGGCACGGCGCGGCTGGACGCGGTGCTGGCCACGCTGGCGCTGCTGGCTGCGCCCGGGCCGGCGGCGGCCGACGCCACGGCGCGTCTGCCGGCGCTGTACCCGCAGGTGCTGGCCGCCTGGCGGCGCGAGGCCGCCGGTGGCGATTGGCCCGCCGCCGCCGCCAGCGCCGGCGTGCCGCTGGCCGCGCTGGCGCAGGCCGAGGCCGCGTCGCGCGCACTGGCAGGCGCCGCGCGCCATGCGGTGCTGGCCGGCTTTGACGCCGCGCAGGCGCGCTATGTGCTGGTGCTGGCGGGCACGCCGGCCAGCTATGCGCTGCTGGTCGACGCGCGCCAGCTGGCCGCGCCCGGCGCCTGGCCCTGGCGCAGCGGCCAGGCGGTGCTGGCGCGCCTGGTGTGGCGCGGCCAGGCCCTGGTGCTGCAGGACGACCGCGCCGACCCGGCGCGCCCGCGCGGGCTGACGCGCGGCTTCACCTTCGAGCAGGCGCTGGCCAGCGCCAGCCAGGACTTCGTGCTGCAGGCCCAGCGCTTTGTCGGCCCGGCGCAGTGGCCCTGGGCCGCGCTGGCGGCCTGGGCGCTGCTGTGCGCTGGCGCGCCGCCGAGCTGGAGCGTCTGGCGCGCACCGCGCGCCTGGGCACGCTGGGCGAACTGGCGGCCGGCGTGGCGCACGAGCTCAACCAGCCGCTGACTGCGGCGCTCAGCGGCACGCAGACCGCGCTGCGCCTGCTGCGCGACGAGCCCCTGGCCGCGCCCGCGCAGGCTACCGTGCTGCAGGCGCTGGAACTGGCCGCCGCCCAGGTGCGCCGCGCCGCCCAGGTGCTGGCGCGGCTGCGGCGCCAGTTGCAGCCGGGTGCGGCGCCGCCGCAGCTGGCGCCCGTCGATCTGGGCGCGCTGGCGCGGCGCCTGGGCGCGCTGCTGGCGCCCGAGCTGGCGCGCCACGCCATCGCGTTGCGCATCGCGGGCCGGGCGCCGCCGGCGCTGGCCGACGCCACCGCGGCCGAGCAGATCCTGCACAACCTGCTTTGCAACGCCATGCAGGCGCTGCAGCGCAGCGATGCGCTGCGGCACATCTGGCTGCGGCTGTCGGCCACGCCCACGCAGGCCTGCTGCGCGGTGCGCGACAACGGCCCCGGCGTGCCGGCGGCCGCGCAGACGCAGCTGTTTGCGCCGTTTTTCAGCACCCGCGAAGGCGGCCTGGGCCTGGGCCTGCCGCTGTGCCAGAGCCTGGCGCTGGCCATGAACGGCGCGGTGCGCTTTCAATCACCGGCCGCAGGCGGTGCCGAGTTCGTGCTCGCGCTGCCGCTGGCGCCCACCCCACCGCACACCGCATGAACCCGATCTCGCCCCTGATCCACCTGGTTGACGATGACGCCTCGGTGCGCGAGGCGCTGGCGCTGCTGATCGGCACCGTGGGCCTGCGCGTGGCGCCCTGGGCCGACCCGCAGGATTTTCTGGCGCGCTTTGACCGCGACGCCGTCGGCGCCATCGTGCTGGACATGCGCATGCCCGGCCTGTCAGGGCTGGCGCTGATCGACGAGCTGCGTGCGCAGGGCGTGGACCAGCCGGTGGTCATGCTGACGGGCCACGGCAGTGTCGACATGTGCCGGCGCGCCTTCAAGGCCGGCGCGGCCGAGTTTCTGGAAAAGCCCGTCGACGACGAAGCCCTGCTGGGCGCGGTGCAGGCCGCCGTGCGCACCCACCTGGCGCTGCGCCGCCAGGACGCGGCCGGGCGCGAGGCTCGCCAGCGTCATGCCCTGCTGTCGGCGCGCGAGCGCGAGGTGCTGGCGCTGGTGATCAAGGGCCAGACCAGTAAGGAGATTGCGCGTGCGCTGCAGCTGTCGCCGCGCACGGTGGAGACGCACCGCGCCCACCTGCAGGACAAGCTGCAGGTGCAGACCCTGGCGCAACTGGTGCGCCAGTACGCGGCGCTGGTCGATGAAGGCGCTGCGTAAACCTACGGATGCCGCGCGTGGCGCGCACGGATGGCGCGGGCGCGCCGGCCTTTTGACAATGGCGCCACGGCCGGTCGTCGGCCGCTTGTTTAAGGAAACCCGCGCCATGCAAACCTCCCTTCGCCTCACCCTGACCGCCGCCTGCACCGTGCTGGCCGCAGCCCCCGCCCTGGCCCAGACCAGCGGCCTGCGCAGCGAGCGCACGCTGACGCTGGAGCTGGCCAGCCAGATCGCCACCCGTACCGTGGCCGCCTGCCAGGCCAACGGCCACAACGTGGCGGCGGCGGTGGTCGACCGCTCGGGCCAGCTGCGCGCCCTGCTGCGCGGCGACAACGCCGGCGCGCATACCATTGAGTCGGCGCGCCAGAAGGCCTTCACCTCGGCGTCGGCGCGTGTCAACACGCTGCAGATGATGGAGAACGCGCAGAAGAACCCGGCTGCCGCCAACCTGGTGCACATCCCCGGCTTTCTGCTGCTGGGCGGCGGCGTGCCGGTGCGCGTGGGCAACGAGGTGGTCGGTGCCGTGGGCGTGGCCGGCGCGCCCGGCGGCCATCTGGACGAGCAGTGCGCCGTGGCCGCGCTGGATGCCGTGAAAGATCAATTGAAGTGAAACACCCCCTATGGCGCTGCGCGCCTTCCCACAAGGGGGACGCACCTGGTGGCCAGGGAGACCCTGGCCACGGGTGCCCCGTTCGGCCTGCTCCGCGGCCACTGGGACAGGGTCGTTTCATGGGCTTGCGGTTGCTGTGCGCAGCGCCACGGGTGACTCAAAGGACCGCATGGCGCGTGGCAGCGCTGCTGCGCTCTGGCGCCGTGGCCGCCGTCGTGCTGGCAGGTGTGGCGCCGCCAGCCGTACAGGCACAACTGGCGCCCACGGTCGCCGAAGTGCAGGCCTACCGCGGCCTGCACGCCGCCGCCCAGCGCGGAGACGTGGCCGAGATCGAGCGCCTGGCGGCCGACCAGGCGCTGCTGGCGGTGCGCGACGGCAACGGCCGCACGCCGCTGCACGTGGCCACCTTTGCGCGCCAGGGCGCGGCCATCAGCGCGCTGCTGCGCGCAGGGGCCGATAGCGCGGCGCTGGACGATGACCGCTACGACGCCGTCACCGTGGCCGCCGTGGCCGACGACGAGGACAGCCTGCGCCGCCTGCTGCAGGGCGGTGCCAGCGCCCGGCTGGTGACCAGCCGCTGGGACGGCACGGCGCTGATTGCCGCCGCGCACCTGGGCCATGCCGGCGTGGTGCGCCAGCTGATCGCCGCCGGTGCGCCGCTGGACCACGTCAACAACCTGCACTGGACGGCGCTGATCGAAGCCATCGTGCTGGGCGACGGCGGCCCGCGCCACCAGGCCTGCGTGCGGACGCTGCTGGAGGCTGGTGCCAGCACGCAACTGACCGACCGCGAGGGCCGTGCGCCGCTGGCGCTGGCGCGCACCCGCGGCTACACCCGTATGGTGGAATTGCTGGAAGCGGCCCGATGACGTGACAGCGAACCGGGACGTATCGTTACGCTATCAAAACGATGGCTGTTGGCGCTTGTTGGAGAAATGGCGATGCCATGAAATTGATAGCTGTCAGCGCAATATTGGCATTCCTTACGGGGCTGATCATGTGTCTAGTCCACTGAAACACTGAAATCGGATCGGTGCTGTCCAGCCGATACGGGCGCGCTGCGTCGTTGCAAATGCTCGCGATACCGCCCGGTATCGCTGCGCTTTGCGCCTTGCATCGCATCCCGTCTCGACTGTCCTTCACCACCCATTTCAATGTTTCAGCGGACTAGGCGCGCCGCGCCGGCGGGTTCTTCCGCGTCGCCGGAGGGGGGCTGGTGCCGCTGCTCTTCCAGAAAATCCAGCAGCGCGCGCAATGCGGCGCTGGGGTTGCGGCGCTGCGCGTAGGCGGCGTAGAGCCACAGGTTGCGGGGCGAATACTGGGCAAACAGCGGCTCCAGCTTTCCGGCCTCGATCCAGTCACCCATCAGCATGCGCGAGCCGCGCACCACGCCGACACCCTTGAGCGCCAGCGGCACCAGGGGCGAGAAGTCGGTGGCGGTGAAGACCGCCCGCAAGGGCAGGTCGAGCAGCTTGCCCCCGACGTTGAATTGCCAGTGGGGCGTCTCGCCCGGCGGCGCCATGGCCAGCGTGCGGTGGGTGGCCAGTTCGCGCGGGTGATCGGGGCGGCCATGCGCGTGCCAGTACCCGGGGGTGGCGGCCACCACCATTTCGATCTGCTGCAGGCGGCGCACGATCAGTCTGCTGTCGGCCACCGCGCCGATGCGGAAGGCGACGTCGATGCCGTCCTCGGCCAGATCGACCAGCCGGTTGGTCAGGTGCAGATGGACCGAGACGTCGGGGTGGCGCAGCATGAAGTCGGCCAGTCGGCGCACCAGCACCGTGCGCGTCAGCCCGTGCGGCGCGGCCAGGTTCAGCCACCCGCCAGGTCGATGGGCACGGTCGTTCATGGCGTCCTCGGTCTGGTCGATCAGGTCGACCACCCGCCCGCTGTGCTCCAGCAGCAGTTGGCCGGCGTCGGTCAGCGACACCCGGCGCGTGCTGCGGTTGAACAGACGAAGGTGAAAGCGTGTCTCCAGCTCGGCCACGTACTTGCTCACCGTGGCGGGTGCCAGATCTAGGGTGCGAGCCGCCGCCGAGAAGCTGTGGCGTCGAGCCACCTCGCGAAACGTGCGCAGGAGCTCCAGGGTATCCATTGTTCACGGCCTGGAATGATGGAAATTCCATTCAACTGCTTTTTCCGCGGCTTCACAAGGTCCACAGTGAGCGGCCTGGGACCGGCGATGGAAGCGCGGCCGGTCTCTCGGCAGGGAGCCGTGTCTGCGCGTCTTCCCTGTTGTTTCAATCGCTTCGTGGACTTTGCAAGGAGTTTCATCATGTCGATTCGATTGACCTCCATGGCGTCTGCCTTGGCGCTGACGCTGGCGGCGAGCGCCGCGTCGGCCATGCCGGCCAGCGGCGAGCAGCCTCTGTTCAATGACCAGGCCGACGTCCCGTCGGTCGTCACGCGCGCCGAGGTGACGGCGCAGGCCATCCAGTCATCCCCCACCACGGGCGAGTCCAGCGGTGTGGTGTCGGTGGCGACCACGGATCCACCGATGGATCGCGCCGTGGTGGTGACCGAGCTGCGCCAGGCGCTGGCGCACGGCTATCACCTGGCAACCGGTGAAGGTCGTTGAGCGTGTCCGGGCATTCACCGGCCCGCGCCAGTCGCGGGCCAGGTGATCGGCTGGCGCGACGTCCCGCCGCCGCCGCGGGTGTCGACGGGTGTGTGCCGTCGCCAGCTGCCCCGGGGTCACGGCCCGGTGAGCCGGACGCCGCGCACGGACATCATCCGCGCCAGGAGCGCATCGGACGTTCCGTCAGTGGGTCGTGGCGGCCAGCAGCACCAGCAGTGCCCCCGCGCCGCCTTCGAGCGGCTTGGCCTGCACGAAGGCCAGCACTTGGTTCTTCTGGATCAGCCAGCCGTGCACCTTGGCCTTGAGCACCGGCGCGCGGCCGGGCGAGCCCAAGCCCTTGCCATGCACCACGCGCACGCAGCGCAGGCCGGCGCGCTGGGCGTCGCGCAGGAACTGGCCGAGCGCTTCGCGTGCCTCGTCCGTGCGCAGGCCGTGCAGGTCGATCTGGCCCTGCACCGCCCAGTGGCCGCGGCGCAGCCTGGCGGTCACGTCGGGGCCGATGCCGGGGCGGTGAAAGCTCAGGTGCTCGTCCGTATGCAGCAGCGTGCTGGCGTCGAACTCGTCGGAGATCGCCTCGCGCAGCACCGCCTGCTCGTCGCGCTGGCGCTGCAGCGGCTCGGGCGCCACGGGCGGTGGAGCATGCACCACCCGACCATGCGGGCGCAGCGGCTGGGTGGGGCCGATGGCGCGCGCGAACAGCGCCTGCTCGGCCTGCGCCTTGTGCTGGGCGCGGGCGCGCTCGGCCGCGGCCTGCGCCGCGCGCGCCTCGGCTTCGGCCAGCTGCGCGCGCAGCTGCTTGAGCTCCTGCAGCGACTTGGCCTTCACACCAGGCCCTTCTCGGCCATCGACAGCGCCTGCCCCGGTGCCACGATGACGTGGTCGAGCACGCGCACGTCGACCAGTGCCAGCGCGGCTTTCAGCGTCTGCGTGAGCGCCTCGTCGGCGCGGCTGGGCAGCACGCTGCCGCTGGGGTGGTTGTGCGCCAGCACCACGGCGGCGGCGTGGTGGTGCAGCGCGCGCAGCACCACCTCGCGCGGGTAGACGCTGGTCTGTGCCAGCGTGCCGCGAAACAGCTCCTCCAGAGCAACCAACCGGTGCTGCGCGTCCAGGAACAGCGCGGCGAACACCTCATGGGGGCGTTGTCCCAGGTGCAGCTGCAGGTACTGTTTGACGGCGCTGGCGCTGTCCAGAGCCGGTTTTTCCTTGAGCTGCTCGGCCAGCGCGCGGCGCGCCAGCTCGAGCACGGCGATCAGCTCGGCGCGCTTGGCGCTGCCGCCCAGGCCCTTGATGCGCTTGAGATCGTCGGCGCCAGCGTGCAGCAGACCGGCCATGCCGCCGAAATCGTCCAGCAGCTCCTGCGCCATTTGCAGCACGCCCCGGCCGGCGGTGCCGGTGCGCAGCAGCAGCGCCAGCAGCTCGGCGTCGCTCAGGGCACCAGCGCCGCGCGCCAGCAGCTTCTCGCGCGGGCGCGCGTCGGCGGGAAGGTCTTTGAGCGACATGCGGGTGGCCTAGTCGGTGGTTTCCTAGAATCGGGGGCAGTTTATCGGGACACCATTCATGAGCACCGTCGAGCCAGGATCCTTTCTAACCTTGCATTACCGCCTGTCCGGCCCGCAGGGCGACGTCGTCAGCACCTTTGACGGCCCGCCGGCCACGCTGTCGCTGGGCAGCGGCCAGTTGTCGCCGGCGGTCGAGCGGCGCCTGCTGGGGCTGCAGGAGGGCGCGCGTGCCAGCTTCGACATGCCCGCCGGTGAAGCCTTCGGCGAGCGCAACCCGGACATGATCCAGTGGCTGGCGCGCCAGGAGCTGGACGAGCTGGGCGATCCGCAGGAGCACTACGCCGTGGGCGATGTGATCCAGCTGCCCACGCCCGATGGCCAGGGCCAGTTCGGCGCCGTGGTGCAGGCGGTGCGCGACGATGGCGCGTTGCGGCTGGACTTCAATCACCCGCTGGCCGGCCTGCCGGTGACGTTTGAAGTGCAGGTGATCGGGATCCTATGAGTTCGCGTGATCCCGCCGACACCTCTGCCGTGCCGCCGGCCCTGTCCATCACCCGCACGGCGGCTGCCCAGGGCGCCGCCGGCATGCCGCGCGCCGGCGCCAGCATCCTGCTGGCCGAGCCGCGCGGCTTCTGTGCCGGGGTGGACCGCGCCATCGAGATCGTCGAGCGCGCGCTGGTCAAGTTCGGCGCGCCGATCCACGTGCGCCACGAGATCGTGCACAACACCTACGTGGTGAACGACCTGAAGGCCAAGGGCGCGATCTTCATCGAGGACCTGGCGGACGTGCCACCCGGCGCCACGCTGGTGTTCAGCGCGCACGGCGTGCCCAAGTCGGTCGAGCGCGAGGCCCAGGCGCGGGGTTTCCGCGTGTTCGACGCCACCTGCCCGCTGGTCAGCAAGGTGCACGTCGAAGTCGCCAAGCTGCACCGCGAGGGCTTCGAATTCATCATGATCGGCCACAAGGGCCATCCCGAGGTCGAAGGCACCATGGGCCAGTTGCCTGGCGGCATCCACCTGGTCGAGGACGTGCAGGACGTGGCGCGCATCCAGCCGGCGCAGACCGACAAGCTGGCCCTGGTGACGCAGACCACGCTGAGCGTGGACGACGCGGCCGAGATCTCCGCCGCCGTGAAGGCGCGCTTTCCCATGGTGCGCGAGCCCAAGCAGCAGGACATCTGCTACGCCACGCAGAACCGGCAGGACGCGGTCAAGCTGCTGTCGCGCGAGGTCGACGTGGTGATCGTCGTCGGCAGCCCCACCAGCAGCAACAGCAACCGGCTGCGCGAGGTGGCCCTGAAGCTGGGCACCGCCGCCTACATGGTCGACAGCGCCGACGACCTGAAGCCCGAATGGGTGCAGGATCGGGCGCGCATCGGCCTGACGGCCGGGGCGTCGGCCCCCGACGTGCTGGTGCGCCAGGTGATCGAGCGGCTGCGCGCCCTGGGGGCGTTGTCGGTGCGCCAGCTGGCCGGCATCGAGGAAACCATGAAATTTCCCCTGCCCAAGGGCCTGAAGCTGGACGGCGCCAGCGAAGACAGCCTCGCCCATCTGCGTTGAATGCAATTGATTTGATAGCTGCTGACGCTTGCCAGGCGGGCGCAAGCTGTGGTTTTGACTCTGAATCTGGTGTGGCCGGCGTGCCACGTCGGGCCTCTACAATCGGCCCATGCTTGATCCACTTCTGCTCCGCAAGGACCTCGACGGCGTCGTCGCACGCCTGCTGACCCGCAAGAATCCCCAGCCGTTTCTGGACGTCCCCGCGTTCCAGGCGCTGGAGTCCGAACGCAAGACCATCCAGACCCGCACCGAGGAGCTGCAGGCGCAGCGCAACAGCGCCAGCAAGCAGATCGGCCAGCGCAAGGCCAAGGGCGAAAGCGCCGATGACCTGATGGCGCAGGTGGCGTCGATCAAGGACGAGCTCGACGCCTCCGCCGCCCGGCTGGAACGGATCCAGGACGAGTTGCAGACGCTGCTGCTGGCGGTGCCCAACCTGCCACACGACAGCGTGCCCGCGGGAGCCGACGAAGCCGCCAACCAGGAAGTGCGCCGCTGGGCGCCGCACGGCCTGGCGCCGCGCGCGTTCGACTTTGCGGTGCGCGACCACGTCGAGCTGGGCCAGCCGCTGGGACTGGACTTCGAGACCGGCGCCAAGCTGGCCGGCAGCCGCTTCGCCTTCATGCGCGGCCCGGTGGCGCGGCTGCACCGCGCGCTGGCGCAGTTCATGCTGGACGTGCAGACCGGCGAGCACGGCTACACCGAGTGCTACACGCCCTATATCGTCAACGCCGAGACGTTGCGCGGCACCGGCCAGCTGCCCAAGTTCGAGGCCGACCTGTTCGCCGCCAAGAAGGGCGGCCAGGAAGGCGAGGGCGAGCCGCTGTACCTGATCCCGACCTCCGAGGTGTCGCTGACCAACCTGGTGCGCGGCGAGATCGTGGCCGAAGCCGATCTGCCGATCCGGCTGACGGCGCACACGCCGTGCTTTCGCTCCGAGGCCGGCAGCGCCGGGCGCGACACGCGCGGCATGATCCGTCAGCACCAGTTCGACAAGGTCGAGATGGTGCAGATCGTGCACCCCGAGCAGAGCTATGCCGCGCTCGAGCAAATGGTCGGCCATGCCGAGGCCATCCTGCAAAAGCTGGAGCTGCCCTACCGGGTGGTGCTGCTGTGCACCGGCGACATGGGCTTTGGCGCCAGCAAGACCTATGACCTCGAAGTGTGGGTGCCGGCGCAGGACACTTACCGCGAAATTTCATCGGTGAGCAATTGCGAGGCGTTTCAGGCCCGCCGCATGCAGGCGCGCTTTCGCAATGCCCAGGGCAAGAACGAACTGGTGCACACGCTCAATGGTTCGGGCCTGGCGGTCGGTCGTGCGCTGGTGGCGGTGCTGGAAAACCATCAGAACGCCGACGGTTCGATCCACATCCCGCGGGCGCTGCGCCCCTATCTGGGCGGCATGGAATGCCTTGCGTCCTGAGCCGGCAGGCCGCGGCCTGCTAGAATCCGCCTTTCGACACGAATTCACGGAGAGGTGGCAGAGTGGTCGAATGCGCCGGACTCGAAATCCGGTATACGGTTTACCGTATCGAGGGTTCGAATCCCTCCTTCTCCGCCACAGATAAGGAAAGCCCGCTACACAGAACGTAGCGGGCTTTTTTCGTTCCGGGCATCTGTAGGCAATCTGTAGGCAAATTTCGACGGTGCATGGTTGCTGGGGCACCAGCCGGCCAGCTCACGCCGGCCGCACTTCACCCGCAGCGGCAGCGAACCAGAAAGCCCCCAGCCATTCGGCATCGGCATCGCTCACCTCGCCAGCGTCTCCGGGGCTCTCAGCCTGCACCAGCGCCAGCACGTCGCGCGTCAGCAACTCGAACACGCCCAGCGGCAACGCCAGGCCGGGGCGCTCGGCATCGGGCACGGCGCGCAGCGCAGCGCGTAGGGCGGGCACCAGGGCGGTGATGCTCTCGCCACGTTCCAGCAGGTCGCCAGCGTGCCCAGCCAGGGCCTGGGCGGCAGTGCATGCAAGGCTCGGCTGTGCAGGCCCAGGCGACTGTGCAGGTGGCGCCAGCGGCACGCGCGGCATACGCGGTCGGATGTGCTGGGCGCGCCAGGCGCGGGCGGCTTCCACGCTGTCAACGGGCATGCCCCGGCGGCGGTCGCGGGACACGGTGCCAGCGTCAACGCCCAGCGCTCGGGCAATGTCTTCTTGGGTCATGTCAGGCGGTCATGTTGGGTTGTTGGCTGGGGCTTTCACTGGCGCGGGCGTGCGCTCGTTTCGCCCCCGTACAGGGATGGGCTGGGAAGGACCCGCCGGGGGCGGGGTGCGTCTTCACTGCGGCGCGCGGTAGCGGTGCACCAGCGCCAGTGCTGGCAGCGGGGCGTCCTTGGGCATGCGTGCACGGTGCCAGGTGCTGGGCAGTGCGATGGGAACATGCCGCGCCACGCGATGCACGGTCTGCAGCCCCAGTCGGTAGCGCTGGCCGATGGCGCGCAGCGTCAGGCCGCGCGCTCGGTCGGCACGCATGGCAGCGTTGCGCAGCTCGCGCGCTTCACGGCTTGGGGCTCTCGGCATGATGGCGATGAATGACGGTCAACGCTGGCGCATGCGGGCCGGCCCGGTGCTGGTGTGGTGCCGGTGCACCAGCGCGGCACCGGCACGATTGACGCGATGGCGGCGGGCCATTCAGTAACTTTTGCAGGGCTTGAGTACACACGCAACGGGGCGCGAATTACCCTGCTGGGGACTGCCCCGGAAGTACCTTTTGCAGCCCGCGCACCATGCGCCACCAGGTCAACGGGTCTGCGGCCAGCGTGTCGGCAATGTCGCTCGGGTACAGCGGCACGTCCGGGCAGTGCAGGCCAGCCGGCCAGTGCACCCGAGTTCGACACTTCAAGCCCTTTTTGCGCCCAACATGGAATGTCGGGGTCATATGAATCAAGTGCTTGCATGCGCAGAGAGGGTTGTTTCCGGGGTTTCTTGTAGTGCAAATTTCGGAATGTTACGTAGTTTTATCCCGGATGATCTGGCGCTATACTCCAGCGCATGTTTATCAAGGTCACCACCAGCGGCGGTCAGCGCTACGCGCGGCTGGTGGAATCCTTTCGCAATGAACA
>Ga0208938_1000348_pt1 | contig 37607 bp, 34 predicted proteins | sample AD_UKC125_MetaG_FD_184434 | JGI IMG/M metagenome (GOLD analysis project Ga0208938, IMG submission 184434) | Active sludge microbial communities of municipal wastewater-treating anaerobic digesters from USA - AD_UKC125_MetaG (SPAdes) (version 2) | ecosystem: Engineered > Bioreactor > Anaerobic >...
TTCTGTATTTACAAATAATCCGGAAATATACAAAGCAGCTGGGCCACCAGGAAAGATAATCGAAGAAGCTGGGCTAAAAGGCCTTCGCATTGGTGGTTTAATGGTCAGTCCTATTCATGCCAACTTTATAGTTAACGTGGGAGGTGGAACATCAAAGGATGCTTTCGAATTGGTAGCGAAAATTCGAGATATAGTCTACAAACGGATAGGATATTGGCTTGAATGTGAGGTCAGATACGTGACCCCTGAAGGAGACATTGCTCCGCTGCATAAATTTATTTAATTAGACAAATTACAAGTGTAAAGGGGATGGTTGCTCATGGGGTTTTGAACCCTGCGACACGTCAGATTCGATAAAGGTACAAAGTGTGAATCCGATGGACTTTGAAGCTGAGATCACTCGGCTTTACGAACGCGCATATCGAGGCTTGGAGGAATATGCTGATACTGACCCCGAAGATATAAAAAGATACCTTAAATGGCTATACAGACGGGCTGAAGGAGGATTTTTGGCCGCCTTTGAGGGTTCTCGCATTGTCGGTTTTGTCTCGACAGACCATAAATGGGCATCTCCGGAGGGACATATAGTGGGGGAGATCCATGAGATAGTAGTTGACCCCGACTACCAGGGCCACGGGGTTGGAAAGTTACTTTTGATGGAAGCTATTAATTTACTCACCCAAAAAGGAGTAAAGATCATAGAGTTATGGGCGGGCGAAAAAAATTTCCACGCTCAAGATTTTTACAAAAGTCAAGGCTTCCTGGAAATGGAACGAAGGGGAAGATGGATCAGGTTTATAAAGGACCTAGAAGAGCAAGAGCGAGCATGAGCCTTCTTTGAGATATCGAAAAATACCTATTTTACTCATTCATGTTGCTACAAACAACAAGGGCAGTCTTTTGCTGAAACCTAATCCCAGACACAGCAAAAACTGCCCTTAAATAATTTGTAAAGCACTAACGAGCTTCCAGATAGTCTAACTCATGCTCCGAAAAGGTCAACAAGTTCGTCAAAAACGCCGTTAGGATTTGACTTGCCAAATCCATCTCCTTGAGGGAAACGTGCTCAAAAGGCGTATGCGCTACCGAAAGTTTACCTGGACCAAAAACTACGGCAGGAATCCCTGCAGTAACGTATGGCTCAGCATCGCTCCAGCTTTTAAACGCTCCGAACTGTAGGTTTAACCCCAGGTCATTTGAGGCAACTCCCATGAGCTTATCGGCAATCGGAACATCTTCTCCTAAATTAAAGGGAGGAGAGATGTCATCCATTTCGTATTCGATACCCTCCCTATCGAAAAGATGCCTTAACTGTCTTTCGGCTTCTTTGTGATCTACATCGGGCAATAGTCTGATGTCTATGTACATTTCGCACCTGCTCGGTATGATTAACTCATTGGGCGAACCACCGCTTAGAGATTGGACATTAAAACCGGCTTCGCCAATATAGGGATGTTCGCCTTCAAGGAAGGGCAATTTTTTTAACTTTGACAGAAAATCAACCGCCTTCGATATTGCGTTTTGACCGGCTTCAAAATCGCTCCCATGAGCCGTCTGACCAAAAAAATTGAGCCTCGCTCCAATCGCTCCTGCTTCCATGGTGCATATATCAAGCTCTGTTGGCTCAAAAACGACAACTTCCTCGGGGCACAATTTAACCGCTTCATAGGCACCGCTGCCACCCTGTTCCTCATCTACGGTAAAAACAATGCTTGCAGGAAAATCATGATTATTTCCTACTTCGTCTACATAATCCTCCAAGGCAATTATCAAAGACGCAATAGAACCCTTTACATCTGCTGCGCCCCTGCCATAGACCAAGTCTCCTTCAAGGCGCGCGGAGCACCTTATGCCCTCCATCACCCCTGGAACTGTATCCACGTGCAGGTCCAGCAAGGTTTTTGAACCAGGGTTAAGCACTAAATTCCCAGTTTTTCCTACGATAGGTTGTATCTTGGTGGGCACTTTAAGAAACCGAAGCCTATTTTCGAGGTATTCAAGGATAGGACCTTCGTTTCCACTCGGGCTCGGAATTTCTATTAACCTCAACAACTCATTTGCCAGCCGATCAAAGCGATCGTCTTTCAATTAAGACACCCCCCTTGAAGCTCCCGCTTCCGAATCACCTCCGCAACACTTTCTACTAAAAAGAGCAACTTAGAGGTCAATGCCATGATAACATTAATTACCAAAAAAGAATATCTGTTTTTGTAATATATTTATCATTCTTTAGATTTGAACTGCTCTTTAATGTGCCTGGATTCTAGAGCAACCTATTTCCCAGTCTGGTAAATGATCCCAGAAATGACAAAATCAAACAAACTAGAAGGAAATTAATCAGCGAAATTACACTATTGTCCAGCGCTTATATTTTAATAAGAAAACGGCAAAACTTATCATTCCTAAAACAGCCCTCTCCAGCTTTAAAGGCATTGGCCCGCGCTTGACTATATCAACTTTTTCAGGAACACCTGTTATCCTACATAATTTTTTTACGTTAAGCACGTGTATAACGGGTATTCCCTTTTTAAGTGCTAAAGCTATTATGCCATTGCCCGCATTTTCTTTATATTTCGGATCTAGAAATCCTGGAGGTAATGATAAAACTTTTTCATCAGTTCCCATGTTAGAGTGGGAACCTCCGATTTGAACTACCAAAGAAGGATTAAATTTTTGCAAGTAACTCATCTTGGTATTGATAACCTCTTGTAACGATTTAGCTTGTATAACAGGAACGCCTTCTAATTGTGCCGATCGCAATAATATTTTTATTCCCTCTTGCGGTATGCCTCCTCCTATTTCATAATCTCCGCCTAGGGTATAAAAGGCTGCTTTAGTAGAAATGAACCCGGCCTTTCTAAGTTCCATAAGAATGCCCGGAAGAGGGAAATTCGGATCGTTAGCGCCATAGGATGATGCCCCCAACGAGGCTTGAAGAAATATGTCTAAGCCCTTTTCTTCTGCCGCAATGATCGAAGAGACTAAAAAACCAGGAAAGGAACCAGAGCTGAAAATTGCAATTCGATCGTCCTTATTTAAACCTGCCTCATTAAACCAACGTGAAAATATTACTGCCCAAATTGGATTGCACGATATCTGCTTCGAATGAAGGGATCCAACCGTAGTGGTTATTGGACTCCACTCAATCCCAATTAAACCACACCGCGATGGATCTAACTCCTCGGAAGGGGCGCTCCCTTCCGTTTGTGTTTTGAGATTGTAGAGATAGGTTTGAGCCTCCCTGACTCTATCCCAAATTCTTTCCTCTTCAGCGGCAAGATTTCCTAGAGGCCATGCCCACATCAACAAAGAAATAATGCCGGCAAGAAGGAGGAGCTCTAAGTTGCACTTCTTTGACAAGGCCGTATTATTTCCCCAAAATAACGAAAATAAGCCGCGAAAGAAAGCACTAAAATATCTCATAAAACAAGGACCCTACTAGAACTGATAATCCCGAAACAATGAGCAATGCTAGCATTGTCGGCAAAACTCCTTGACGCTGCATGTCAGCAGCTATAAGTCCAGGAACTACCCATCCAATCCATGGTAAATATGAACTCGAAACAAGCCGCAATGAGACTGCGAGTAACAAAGCAATAGAAATTCTTTGTCTTCCATACAAACCAAAGATCCTCACGAAAGCTTCCAATATGAATAATATGATGAGCGCGTTTAATATCGTTGTAGCGAATAATTGAGGTGAAAATGACCTAATGGCCAATAAACCAGGCGATATGATGCCTCCCGTAGCAACCCCTGTCCTTTGATAAAAAATCATGCCTAAAATTATGCTCAGTGCGATAATGATTAAATCTTGTCGCAGTTATGATCCACCTCTTCATATGCAATTAATTCTTGAAAGGGCAACCCGGCTATATTGCCACAACCAAACACTAAACCACGTTTATTTACAAAAGAAACGATGTCATTTATATCTTTAAAGCAGACCCATCTGGTATTTTTAATCAATCGCAACGGATGGGCTCCGCAAATATAAACACCTCTCCACTGTTTATTCTTGAGCCATGGTTCAAAAGCTTTAAGCCTCCCGGGCCTATCTCGCCGATTGTTAAAAAGGACGGATGTGTTATTCTCATCCCATTTGAGCGATGAAAAAAGGCTGACAGTGCTTTCTAAATCATTAGCCGAAAAGCCGAATGCCAAAACACCGTTATTCATCTTAAGAATCCTAAATCTACCAGGATCATCTTCCAAATAATGATCAATCATGTCTTCGCTAACATTTAAGCCGAAGAGATTAAGAGATCGTACAGCAAGGGCGATGTTGGCATCTTCAAAATTCAAAACTTTTTCCTTTGTAAAATAAACATCGTTGTGGTTCTTCTTTAAAAGCTCAAGCAGTGCCCCATCCTCTTCCAACCCGGGTCCCAACACAACTGGAACTTCCTTTGGGACTCCAGCAAACAAGGCAATCCTTGCTTCTTCTTTTGTAGGACCCCAAGCCTCGAAATGGTCCTCCCTCAGGTTTGTCCAAACCACTAGGTTTGGTTTTAGCCATCTGGCCGCTAAAGGTTGAAGTTCTACTGCCACTGCGCTATTTTCAGCAACTATTGCTTCGGCTTCCTGAGGTACTTGTGAAAGCCACCATTGAAGCTCTTTTATGTGACCTCCTCTTGATCTGATAATCCTTCGAAGGCCTCGCGGAGATAATTCTGTGGGAATGACTCCGGTTATGCGTGAAAAACAGGATATATTTCGCGCCCTGAATCCAGCTGTTATTAACCTGACTAAACTGCTTTTACCTCTTGTACCTGTAACGAGCACTCTATATTTTGTAATATCTATTACACACTCCCGAAACTATTGTAAATTACACGATAGTGGCCAAACTAGCTCTCTATCAAAAAAGCAAATGTGAAAATTAAGTATACTCCACAACCGTAAAGCAGTCTATACTAACATTCTAAATTACTAGACCTTTGAAGTAGCCACACTCCCATTATAGCAATAGCTCCACCGGCAATAGACAAAAGAGAGGGTATTTCTTCAAGCCATATCCAAGCTATGAAAATAGCTAGAGCTGGTTTTAAAAACAGACTTCCTGCAACGAGTGAAGCGGGGTTCCTTGATGTCGCGTAGGCCCAGCTAGCATAAGCGATGCACGTTGGGAAGATCGCGAGATAGGCTACGGTAAACGTTGCAGATAGAGGCGCCATAGCAACTGCATTTAAAAGGCCCTTTCCAAAGAATAACATCAATACTGTGCTACTGATTATGACGTAAGTGGTTAACCTAAAAGCGCCGTATTTGGGCAAAAGCTTTTTCTGAAATACAAAATAAAAGGACTCCATGAAAGCCGCACACAATACCCATAAAGCCCCAAAAGATAGCCCAAATTCTCCTTCTCCCAGAGCAATCGCAGCGGCACCAAGAAAGCTTGTGGCAATGCTGATCCAGCCAAGAAAGGTCATTTTTTCCTTTAATACGGCAGACGCTATGATGGCAGTAAAGACAGGAGCCGTGGCCATTAGTAGGCTTGCAGCCCCGGCGGAAACGGTTTGTTCACCAATGCAAAGCGGTATATGACAAAGAAGCATGCCCGTTGCACCAAGAAATAATATGAAGGGAATATCCCTGAAATCCGGTAATCCAAATTTAAAGAGCACAAAGGGAAGTAACATGAGTGACGATATAATAAAACGAAGCACCACTAAATGAAGAGGCGAATAATGAAAAAGTGCCGCTTTTATGGCAGCAAAAGCAGTTGACCATGCTAGAAGCGTGACGATCAAGGCTATCATACTAAGCCAGTCAATCGAACTTTTTAAACCACCTTCTACAAATTGAGACTTTCTGAAGTTCATAACATTACTCTCCTTGCTGTTTGCAAGATAACTTAAGTAGGATCAATTAAAATATACCATAAATTTTCATGGTTTTACGTTATCAGCGACTGCCTGGATCATTTCAGGATAAGGAGGAATTTAGTGCATATTTCACTTTTGCATGGTAACGACTTTCTCTTTTTTCGATGTCCTTTGAAGGCTCATGACTTTGCTTCAATCGCGAATGATAAGGTATAATGAATTTTGAAAATCATATTAAATTAAGGAGGGATTGCCGGTGGCTGAGTATCACGAGCCCGTTGAAGAGCTCACCGCAAAGGATAGGGACTTTCATCGAGCTCTTGCAAGCCTTAAGGAAGAGATAGAAGCGGTCATGTGGTATCACGACAGGGCGGCAACAACACAAGACCCAACGATAAAATCCGTCATAGAACACAATCGAGATGAGGAAATTGAGCACGCCGCTATGCTGCTTGAATGGCTGAGGCGTAACATGCCTGGATGGGATGATGCCCTGGGCACTTACCTTTTCACCGAAGAGCCCATAACGGAAATAGAGGAAGCGGCGACTTCGGGGACATCGGGTGAATCATCTTCAAAAACCAGTGCACCTACCTCTAGCTTAAACATTGGCTCTCTTAAAAATAAAAAGTAAGGGAGGGGTGGAGATGGATTTTCTTAAAAAGGAATTAGCACCACTGGATAGTTTCGCTTGGGAAGAAATTGACGAAAGGGCAAAAGAGGTGTTAATTGCCAACCTTTCAGCGAGAAAGTTTGCCGATGTATTGGGTCCATTTGGTTGGGATTACGCAGCGTATCCTACGGGAAAGCTTAAGAAGGGTGATGCTTCAAAAGAGGCCTGCTATGCAACGCGGCTGAGTTTGCCCTTAGTTGAGCTATACGTACCATTCGAACTTTCCATATGCGAACTTGATGCCATATCTAGAGGCTTAAAATCTCCAGATTTGACAAACCTGGAAGAAGCAGCGAGAAAGTTGGCCTCTTTTGAAGATAAATCAGTCTTTTATGGATTGGAAGACGCTTCCGTAGAAGGTCTCTTTAACGCGTCTCAAGAATTTACCATAGAGCTGCCCCTCCAAGATCCTTCGGATTTACTAGCCAGCCTAACCCAAGTAAAACTTCACTTTACACAGCATGGCATTGAAGGCCCCTACGCCCTTATAGCAGGTCTTGCCCTTTGGAGCAGAATTTACTCTATCGGAGAGGGGTATCCACTGTACAAAAAAATTGGCGATGTGCTCGAAGATGGCAAAATAGTTTTTTCTCCCCACGTAAATGATGGCATAGTAGTTTCCTTGCGCGGCGGTGACTTCGAACTTATCCTGGGCCAGGATATATCCATTGGCTATAAAGAGCACAAAGAAAACGTCGTTTTGCTTTACTTTACCGAAAGTTTCACTTTTAACGTAGTTACCCCCGAGGCAGCTGTGCCACTGAAGCTCGTCGACCAATAAGTTAAAAGACGAACCGAGGAAACACCTCGGTTCGTCTTTTTTTATTTTCATAAAGTCGATCCACAAGTTATTTTAAAGGATCAATGAGTCGGAAAGTTCCGCCGAACATTCACCAAGACCGCGCTTTTTACAACATTGCTTGCTACTAGCATAGGTGCACTAACTATTTTTTAGTTTATGCTTCTTCACAGCCTCTTTCATGGTCTTTTCGGATCAAAACACATCATAACGTTCGACAAAAGCGTCAATCACGTCCAAAAATGCTTGAGGTAAAAGAGAACACGCCTTTTTCGTCATTTCCTCAGGAATGCCGCCATAATGAGCATGCGCTACGGCTCCTGCAATGGCCGCCTGGGTATCGGCATCACCTCCTAAAGAGATCGCTTTCTTCAGTGCGTCTTCGAAATTTTCGGACTCCAAAAAGGCTATGAGCGCTTCAGGGACCGAGCCGGGACAGGTAGGATCGAATTTATAAGAAGGACGAATAAGATCTAACTTTCTTGACAAATCGTATCCGAAGCGCCTTTCAATTTCGCACTTTATATGCTCCTTAGAAGAACCCTTTTTCGCGAAAAAAACAGCCAATGCAACGGCTTGAGCGCCTTTTACGCCTTCTATGTGAGCATGTGTTGACTGCGCGCTCTTTTCAGCCTCTTCTATTACATTTTTTACATCTTCACAGGCCCACCCTATTGAGCTCACCCGCATCGCCGAACCGTTGCCAAGGCTATTTATAATTCGTCGTCCCTCATATTTAACCCATAGCTTAAATATACGACCATATCCGGCATCAGGATATTGACGGGCATATTTGAGGTAGTAATCGCTATAAGATCCTTCATTTAAAATGCAATCTGCAACCGCCACCGTGAGCACCGTATCATCCGTATATGTACAACCTGGCGGGAAAAGGTCTATATCTTCTTTTTTAATTGGCCTGTGCTCGTACACAGATCCTGCTATATCTCCTACGATGGCCCCTAACATAAAATAAAATCCTCCCCTCTTTTCTTATAGATATGCTTTAACCCAAAACCTTGTCTAGAAACGAACTGCGCTAACAATATGGGCAACGAACTCATTTTTTCGTTTTTACGTAAATCATGCATTCTCAAACTTAATATAAAGCATTACAATTATTATGAAAAATTTGAAGAATATTCTTCTCGTTGTACGACAATTGGTTTGCCCCGCTCTTAGAATTAAGGGGGGATGAAAGTGAAAAAAGCTATATGGCGCTCTCTTATTGGAGCGGTGTTACTTATACTATTTGCATCATGTGTCTCCATGGCCTCACTTGAACCTGAGTCAGTAAGGAGGGTATGGCAAAGGTTGGCTGAGACAGCCGGCCTAGATTCCTCTGCACCTATCGCTGTAGTTGATCAAAGGGAACCAAATGCATGGGTTACCTTTTCTTTGAACAAATATTCAATAACCGTCACAAAAGGAATGCTCGAATTACTTGACAACGAAGATGAGCTTGCAGGTGTACTGGCTCATGAGATTGGACATATAAAGCTTAACCATTACGGCAGAACCGTCACTCGAAGCATCCTGTGGGGCCTCCTATTTCGTGCGGCAGGAAGCTCATCCGGAATTGACCCCCTGGATCTAGGTTACGCCTTGGCGGAATCTGGTTTTAGCAGAGAGCAAGAAGTAGAAGCCGATGACTACGGCATAGAGCTGGCCGCTAAGGCTGGATATGATCCATGGGGGTTAGTATATGCACTAGAAAAGATGGTTGAGGCGGGATATAAAACCAGCCCCAGCGGATTTAACTCGCACCCTCCAACAGAAAGAAGACTCCAACACGTAAGAGCAAAAGCAGCGGAAGTGTCGAAACGTTATTAAAAAAACATGGCCTTAAACCTGCTGCTTTAAATGTGAGCCTTTTCGAGTTTGGCTAAACCAAAGGATTTAAACTTTAAAATGACACGGATAAGACAATTACGGTCCTTGTAACTTGGAAAGCCATTCTAATATTGTTCTTGCGCCGAACCCAGAAGCAAAGCTCAAAATATCGGCCATTGTAACGCGCCCTTCGGCATCGGTGTTATCGATCTCTATGGTCTTTCCGTTGTATGCCCTAATTATGTCATCAGGTTTATAAGACGAGCCGCTCGGCATGTTTTCTACAGCTCCAATTAATGCATGTACTTCAATTTGAAGATTTAATTTGGGCAGTGTCCTCATGACTCCTAAAAGGGTGCAAGCTCCGGCCTTGTCGCCTTTCATCGTCCTCATATTTTCTGAAGCCTTGATATTTAAGCCCCCACTATCGAAGGTAAGCCCTTTGCCTACGAGAGCCACCTTGACCCTGGGATCGGCAGCTCGTTTGTAGGTCACGTAGTTAGCATATAGAAATCACTTTTGGACATTCCTTGGGATAAAGGCGCTGTCATGGGTTTTCAAATTGCAAAAAAATATGTATAATTAAGTTTACAACTTAAATTATATCACCAAATGTATACAATAGATCGCCATTTATGGCGATCTATTGCGCTCTTAGTATCTAGAACTAAGTAAAATAACCTAGTCAGGTAATGGTACAGGAGGTATAAACCCTTTGTAAAAAGGAGGTTCCGATGTTGGAGAAACCATTTTATACAAGATCGCGCAATATAGTAAAAATTTCAACGGCACTTTTATTTTTCACCTTACTATTGTCTATCACAACCCCTGGAGATGGTGAAATAAATGACAATACTTCTGCGAAAGACATTACCTTTCATGAAGAGATAATTAGAACCATGGCCGGAACTGGCAATTCTCCCGAAGATGTGCTTCGCTGGCAAAAAGAACACCCCAACTCATCGCTTCGATTTTTAAGCGAGATGCTTTCAGAAGAACAGGAAGCGGTAGCATTGCTGGTCAAATATATTAAAACGACAAACCCAGAGCTTTCCTCTAAAACAATATGGAGAGAAGCTTGCGCTTTCGTTCATTATGCAAAAAAATACGGCGTTCCGGGAGATCTTTTGGTTGCAGTTGCCAATACAGAAAGTCATTTTGATCCCAAAGCAATGAGCAAAAAGGGAGCAGTGGGCGTAATGCAGGTAGTATGGAATACACATGCTGGATTGCTATCGGCGAACGGGATAACATCCAAAAATCTATTACATGATCCCGAGCTTGGAATAGCCGCTGGCGCATTGTTATTATCCCGCTACATTAGGGCATACGGTTCGGAGCATAAGGCCTTAGATCGATACTATGGTACCACATCGTCTCGATACAGGAATTTAGTTAACAAGAACTTGAGGGCGCTTAAAAACTCATTTTAGATAAGCTTTCTGCAAAAAGCAAAAAAATAATTACCACGCCAACTAAATCAACTTGTAGCATACACGTGCTTTCATTCCGAACATTTCAAAAAATCATCCCTAAGTTAGATCTAACTTAGGGATGATTTAACTAAATATTTTAATCAAATAGGGTGAAGAAAAAATTATTTCACTTTCACTTCCTTGGAGCTTTCCCAAAGCCCATGAATATTACAATATGACATTGCTAAAAGCGTACCCGATTTGGTCAGCTTAACCTTTGTGATTACGTAAGGTTCGCTATATGCCGGACCTGTATTAGGACCATTTACGTGCTCTCCATGAGCGTTAAATTCATAGGATCCTATCTCAAAGGGAAATTTTTCGCCTTCTCCTTTAAAGAATAACTTTATCCATCTAATATGATGCTCTGTAGTGTTGGGGTGAGGAATCTCCTTACCCACACTTACTGTAACGGTAAAAACCTCCCCGGAAGTTACTTCCTCGGGAGCCTCAATGACGGGGACATGCTTTTCGCCTTTCCAATCACCTGATTGCATTAAGGATTCAAACTTCATATCCAAACCTCCTCCTTTCAAACGAACTTGAAACCATTTTTATTTTACCACATTTCAAAATTTAGGCCATATCTCGTCCCTCGATGGACCGCTTCTGACATGAAATATCCTTCCCCTTGCCCTATCCCATGCAAATACCCCAGCGCCGCCCCTAGGCCTTCCATAAGAATCGAGAAATGTCATATTATACATTAAAGCAGTATCAACGGAAATACACCCGTAAATTTTTCTCGCAAAGGGAAGTCTTCCAATGATCTGAGGATTGGGCCAACCTCCAATCGGAGGCAAAGGCGCCCTCGCTTTAAGTTTCTCTAATATATCAAGTACTTCTATTGGAACGGTCCTTATCCCATAAAACCTTGCTCCACGAGATTTGTACAGCCTTAAAAACAAATCCCTCGCAAGCCATGGCGCTCCTTCTTCATCCATAGATAGCAAAGATTGCATTGCCATATAGAGGCCGTCCAGCGCAGCTAAAGGTTTTGGCATAAGTTGTGGTATCCATAAACCCTCAACGGCATCCCACTGGGAAGGATCTCCCTCAGGGAAAATATCGTCAACAAGTTTTAGGGCAATTGATGCTTTTTCTTCATCGCTTAAATTTTCGCTAAAAAGCAACTTCCACATCTCGTACTGGGGGATGCCCTCAGGAGCTTGTTTTAATAGGCGCTCATGAAGCTTTAATCCCTCACTTTCTCCCGCTTCTTTAATCTCGTAAAGTATAAAGAGATCATCGAACTCGCTTGCTTGTGAGGATTGTATTAAAAGAAGAGATAAAAAAGAGATCATGACCACGAAAATCATTTTTCTCGTAATAAAAAAGAAATCTCTTTTCAAGATATCATCTCCTTAATATATCTTGAAAACTAACCTTTTAAATTAAATCTTTTATTGTATACCACATACAACCTGCGCAAACTATTCGCCACGTCATCTGGCAAGCCATAATCGTTAAACATATTTTTTACTTTCTCGACTTCTTCTAAGATATCGCCTTCTGTAAAAGGTTTTAACTGTAAATTATTATCCCTTTTGGGTGTTTTAGCTTTGTCTTTAAAATTACCGATACAAACATATAGAGAATCTATTCGAATCCCTAGGGAAAGCGCCTTGGAAATTATACGCCCCGACATCATATTTATCTCTTGAGCTACGGACGGTGAATCAGCTATTATGTGTAACTTACCTTTTTGCAGGCTAATCGGTTTAGATCTTTTTGACACCTTTCCAGTTATTTCAAACCATGCATTATGAATCTTGTAAAAATCGAGATAATTTTTCATGTGAGTTGACGATAACCTTTCAAAAACCTTAGAAAGGTGTTCTGGACTTCCCTTTATTTCCCTTCTACTACTCTTATTGCTTTTATTGCTCATGATGCTATATTTCTCTCCCTCGTCTCAAGGTACATCCATAAAACCTGCAAATCCGATGGTGTTACGCCCGATATACGGCTTGCTTGCCCTAAGGTATTGGGCATAATTTTTTTGAGCTTTTCGCGGCCCTCCGAAGAAAGACCAACCACCTCGTCATAATTTAGTTCGCGAGGTATGCGCAGTTGCTCTATCCTCTTCATCTTAGAGGCTAAAGCATTTTGCTTTTGAATATATCCCGAATATTTGACCTCCACCTCTATCCTCGACTTTATTTCCTTGTCTAGACCTTCAGACAAAGGTGCAAGTTTAGACAAAATCTCGTAGTCAACGCCTGGTCTTTTCAGTAAGTCATAGGCGCTTAGGGGTTCTACAATAGAAGCCTGACCTAAGGGAAGGAGTAAATCGTTCACATGTTGTGAAGGATAAATCTTTATCTTTCTTAAACGATCGATTTCCTCCTCCATTATCCTCCATTTTTTTATTAAGACATTCCAAGAATCGTCATCGATGAGTCCTAGTCTCCTGCCTATTGGGGCAAGTCTTTTGTCTGCGTTGTCGTGGCGCATTAACAACCTGTATTCACACCTACTAGTGAGCATCCTGTAAGGCTCCTCAGTACCTTTGGTCACTAAATCATCAATTAAGACACCTATATAAGCTTCATGCCTGGCAAGCACGAGAGGTTCCTCATCTCTTAACTTTAAAACAGCGTTGACGCCTGCCATTAACCCTTGAGCTGCTGCCTCCTCATAACCGGAAGTGCCATTTATTTGACCTGCGAAAAAAAGTCCTTCAACCAACTTGGTCTCAAGCCATGGATAAAGTTGGGTTGGCAGGAAATAATCGTATTCGATGGCATATCCGGGTTTAAGGATATGCGCCCTTTCACATCCCGGAACGCTTCTTACCATCTTCACCTGAACATCGTAGGGCAAGCTAGTTGAGAAGTTCTGCATATATATCTCTTTGGAGTGACGCGCAGTTGGTTCTAAAAATATAAGATGAGATTCTTTGTCGGGAAACCTAATGACCTTATCCTCTATAGATGGACAATACCGAGGTCCCGGACTTTCTATATCACCTTTAAAGAGAGGTGATCTATAAAGGGATGATCTTATTATTTCATGGGTCATTTGTGTTGATCTCGTCAAATAACAGGAATAGCCGCCATATATGCGAGGCTTCCCCCAATGACTAAAGCATAAGGGCTCATCGGATGATTGTTGACTTTTTAATGAACTAAAATCTATGGTATCTGCGTGAAGCCTGGGTGACGTATCAGTTCTTAATCTGCCCACTTTAAATCCAATTTGCCTCAATGAATGAGGCAGTTGAAGCGACGGCATTTGTCCCAGCGGTCCAGAAGGAAAACTAACCGGGCCTATAAACACCTTGCCATTGGTATAAGGTCCCGTCGTAATAATGACACAGGAAGCATTATAAGTTTCGCCCAACCAAGTTTTAACACCCTTTACTTTTCCATCTTTTACCAATAAATCCGTAACCATGGCCTGATGGACGTAAAGATTACCGGTAGACTCCAAAACTTGTATCATGTGCTTGTGATAATCCAATAGATCACATTGAGCCCTTAACGCCCTCACGGCAGACCCCTTTGAAGTGTTTAACCAACGCATATGAATGGCAGAGCTGTCGGCGGCCTTAGCCTGTTCTCCGCCCAAGGCGTCAATTTCCCGCGTAATATGGCCTTTTGCGGGACCCCCTATAGAGGGATTACAGGGCATCAACGCGGTATTATCAAGGTATAAGTTGAGGAGCAGTGTATGTGCACCCATCCTAGCTGAAGCAAGCGCAGCTTCACACCCGGCGTGCCCTGCACCTACAACTATCACATCATACGTATTTTCCTCCTTCAACGCCATTTCAGGTAGATATACCTCCTTGATAAATGCGCAATACCTTTCCCGGAAAATCACTCACCCTATCATCTGCTGTAGCTGCAATAACCTGCCAGCCACCCTTTAAGAGCGCTTTAATTAAATCCAACTTAGCCTCTTGATCAAGTTCAGAAGCAACCTCGTCTAGTAATATTATAGGTCTTCTTTTCATCTTACATTCCACAACCTTCGCCGCGGCAAGCATAAGCGCCACAGAGAGCTTTCTTCTTTGCCCTCTGCTTAATGCTTGAGTGGCTGACCTGCCTGCAACAGTTATAACTAAGTCATCTCTATGCGGCCCCACCAAAGAAACACGCTTATTTAGCTCTTCTTTTTTAAGTGCAAAAAGTGACTTGTAAAATCCTTCTAGGGGGTCATCAAAAAAACCTTCGCTACCTTCTTTTATGTCTATATCAAAATCAAACTCCAACAAGTCGTTCGATATTTCTTTTAGGCCTATTTTGAGAAGGTCAGTAATTGTCCTCCTATAAGACCACAGCCACGCCGCAAGTGGAGCCATGGCTTTTATTATAAGACCGTCAGGTTGACCCCTCCTTAAACAGAAATTTCTATGCCGCAAAAGTTTTTTATAATAGTATAATTTTCTAGCATACAAAGGCACCAACACAGCGCATAATTGATTTAAAAAGTTGCGTCGTACAGCGGGAGGACCCTCCACTAAACGTACATCATCACTCCAAAATGATAAGGAAGGAACGTATATGCGCAAGACCGATGCGTTTCCTTGTTTCCCTGATATTTTTATGGAACGCCTTTCATTAATTTTTATAAGTACAGAAATTTCTTCTTCTCCACTAAACCTTGAATATAACTTGGCTCCCCCATTAACATCCCAATTTATTAAGTCTTTGAGTTTTGTGCGTCGAGGTTGCCCCCATCCACAGAGCATGGACAAAGCCTCTAAAGTATTTGTCTTCCCAGAGGCATTTGGGCCGATTATTACATTTAAACCCTCATGCCATGAAACACGTTCTGGTTTGAGGTTTTTATAATTTAGCCAATATGTTTGGCTAAACCTCATCGATTTCTTCTTTCTCCTTCAACATATCATCTGGTAAAATAACAGGCATTAAGATATAGAGAAAATTGTCGCTTCCAAGTTTTTTTAGCCTCATTTGTCCATGAGGGCCGTTAAAACTAAGTCGGACTGTGGCATCTTCTATTGCCTTAACACCTTGTAGTAAATAAGATACGTTAAAACCAACCTCTAAAGGCTCTCCATCGATATCGGCGTCAAGTTCCATAAAGGCCTCCCCTATATTTTGAGCATAAGCCGAAATGAACAGATTGCCGGCAGGATTCAAATCCAAAATCACAACTTTATTATAATCACGGACTACAACTTCTACCTTTTCAAGGGCGTCTATTAATTTTTGTCGATCTACCACCATCCAAGTGGTCTTATCCGATGAAATAATCCTCTCGTAGGGAGGAAAGACAGATTCAACCCGCCTAATCACAAGCTCTATATCATTTGTCTTAAAATAACACTGCGAATCATCATATAAGATCTCAACAACAGCATCTCCGCTTAAAGTGGATAATATTCTTTCAAGCTCATTAATACCCCTTATCGGGATTAAAATAGTTTGCTCATCAACATTTGTTTCTATCAACTCTGCTTCAGATAGAGATAGTCTTTTGCCATCAGTTGCTATTAACCTAGCTGTATTTTCTTTAAATTCAAGTAAGGAGCTCGATAGATATTGTGGAAATTCTTCAGTGCTTGAACCTGTAAAGGATCCCTCGGAAATTATTCTAAGCAGCTCCTGTGCATCGATGCGACAGACAAGTGTTGCTGAAGTAGATGTAGGTAGTTTCGGGAAGTCTTCTGTCGGATAAGTAGTAAAAGAGAATTTATCCCTTTCATGCTTGATTGTTATCCTTTCATTTGTGGCTTCGATTAAAAAATCTAAGGATAGCTTCTTTATTATTTCTCCTACTCCCTTAGTAGGAAATATAGATTCTCCTTCTTCTTCGATAACAGCATCATGGACAGTACATTTTATGGACGTTTTAAGATCGGTTGCCATTAGCGTGATTTTATCATCATAGGCTTTAACGTAGATACCTGATAATATTGACATTGTCTTTGGTCCTCTCGAGGTCCTTTCTACGATCTGCCAGTTTTTCATGAGTGTTGGGTCGCATACCTTTATCCTCATTTTTTGGCCCCCTATTATTACTATTGTTATTAATAATATAAAAACTAGTAGGAATAGTAGTAGGCATAGTGTATATTGTGGATAAGTAGGAACTTAAACGGCGGATAGAAAGTTTTCCACTGTGGATAAGGGTGTGTATATGATTTAATATATCCCCATTTGTCCACAATTTATATAAGAAACTATAAAAATAAAAAAATAAAGTGGATATTATTATACTTATTCACGAGATATCTTCAAGTTGTCCACTAGGTTGTCCACAATTTTCCTCATCTTTAAATCATCCTTCATTATTTCCTCGATCTTTCTGCAGGCATGTAGCACCGTAGTATGATCTTTCTTGTTAAATGCTACGCCTATTTGCTGTAAGCTTAAATCTGTTAACTCCCTGGATAAATACATGGCCACTTGTCTTGCAAAGGCAAGATCGGCGGTCCTTTTGGGGCTTTTAAGGTCTTCCACTTCGAATCCGAAATATGATGACACCACGTCTTGAATCACGTCTATGGATATAGGGCCTTGTTCTTGCATTTTTATGATATCTTTGAGCCATTCCGCTGCATTCTCAATTGTTATTGGTTCCATATTTAATTGAGAGCAGGCTATAATGCGGTTTAACGCTCCTTCAAGCTCCCTAATGTTGCTTGGGATATTTTGAGCCAGAAAATAAACAACGTCTTCCGGTATGTTATATCCCCTAATCTCGGCTTTTTTTTGAAGTATAGCTATCCTGGTCTCTAGATCAGGGGGTTGTATATCGGTAACCAACCCCCACTCAAACCTCGATACCAACCTTTGCTCGATGCTTTGAATTTCTTTAGGGGGCCTATCGGAGCTCAACACAATTTGCCGTTTTGCATTGTGTAAGCTGTTAAATGTGTGGAAGAATTCTTCTTGAGTACTTTCTTTGTTGGCTAAAAACTGAATATCGTCAATTAAAAGGATATCCACATTCCTAAATTTAGCCTTAAAATCTTGAGTTCTATTGTTTTGTATGGCTGATATGAGTTCGTTCGTGAATTTTTCTGAACTTGCATAAACGACGCGAGCTCCTGGAAGATGTTCTAGCACGTGATGCCCTATAGCATGCATTAGGTGAGTTTTACCCAATCCCACCCCTCCCCAGATAAATAGGGGATTGTAGGCGGCCCCTGGAGATTCTGCGACGGCAAGACTTGCAGCATGGGCAAGTCTGTTTGATTTTCCCACTACAAAGGTATCGAAGTAATAATTGGGATTTAGCCCATCAACAGAAGGAGGGCTATGTTTTAAGGCACTTTCTGCTCTCTTTTGTTCCCCGTCCCTCACTTCTGTTCCAACGACCAGTTCAACTTCTTCGGCTATATTCATACTCATTATTAGCTCTTTCAGACCATCCAAGAAGCGCGATTGAATCTGTTCTTTAACAAATACGTTTGGGACGTCTAAGGTTAAATTGCCATTTTCTAAGGAAATGGGTAGACATGTTTTAAGCCATATTTCGGTTGCCCCTTGAGGGAGTTTTTCAGGAGCCTTTGATAGCACTTCTTTCCACACCTCGTTTAACCTGTCGTTCAAGGAAACCCCCCCTAAGTTGTCCACAAGCTATACCCAATATTACCACATAATTTCCACAAAAGTTATCCACTTGTCCACACGTATTTGGTTTTTAATGTGGATATCTTTTCATCTATGTTCTCGTCAACCATGGGCTTCTTGAAATTAAAATCAATTTAGCGAAAAATATAACATGCAGTGAACAGGCGGGATTGCAGAGTTATCCACAGGTTATTCACAAGGTGTGGATAAGGTACTCGATAGGTGTATTCAGTAAAGATTTTAACCGATTTTACAAGGGTTTTCATGAAAAACAACTTTTAATGTTCTTATTTTCATAATTTTCTAAGCATCTCTAGTATTGTTGATAATTTTCTTTACTTTTTAGATCGGGTTTTATATACATATGATGTGCTTTTCCACATCTTCAAGCTTGAGTTCGCATGAACGTGGAAAGTAAACGAAGCATCGAGGCCAACTGTAACCGTAACTCGCTGAAAAAATAGTTACGCACCTGTTATCAAAATTCAGCTTATATCCCTTATTGGGTACGTATTGATGTCCCCGTATAAGCAGTTTAGAGTTGGCCAGCTTTAAAAAAAGCGTAAGATCATCGGCGGTAAAGGGCTTGGTTCCTCCTCCGCGTGGCCAGTATTGCTCGTCTAGGGGATCGTTCCATAAAATCTGAAGACCAACAGAATCGGACGCCTTGGCTTTAGCCAGGGTCTTCATGCTTGAAGGAATTGGTTTCGGGACTCCCCCATGAAGAGCTACTATGTCCTCTAGCAATGCTATTAACGGAAGAGATTCGTACCAACCTATGATGTCTTCGATGATATTCTCGTAGCCCTTTGAGATCAATTCGCTTGCGAATGAGTAGCGAACATTCATGTTCCAGTCTTCGTGGTTGCCGCGGAGCAGTATAACCCTATCCTCATTTTCCATTTGAAATGTGAGTATACTTTTAAGCAAACCGATGCAGTCCGGCCCTCTGTCCACATAGTCGCCCAGGAACACAAACAAGGCTTCCTTCTCATCACCAACTATGTATTTAATTTCTTCAAAGGAATCGCGCTCGCCGTGGAGATCCCCTATAATCACTAATGACCTGTCCCTTTTCCTTTCAACCATATTTTCGTGACGAAATGGAAGTTTTAGATTAAGCTTTATAGAGTGGGATAAAAGCTCCTTTAAGTTCATCTGTGGTCACTCCTTTTACTTTTGGAGGTGTCGTTTGCCTTGGAAAGATCTTTAATTAATATAATAAGTCATACGGATTTAGATGGTGTAGTGGCGGCAGCTGTAGCTTGGCATGCGCTCTACCCCGAAAATGCGCCGCTTCAAATTTATTTAGTTGGGTATGGGGAGGTGGATAATGTCGTTTGCGATTCCATCCAATCTGGCAGGAATGTTTTAATTCTCGATCTTTTTTGTCAAAAAAGGGAAACGATCGATTTGATCGATAGCTTCTTTGAGGGGGAACCCCCCATATGTTTTGATCATCATGAAACTACGTTGCAACGTTGGGGCAACAGGCCATGGCTCAAGATCGATACCTCTTCCTGTGCTGCTAAAGTATACTATGACTGGCTCATGGCGCAAGACCTTCCAGTAAACGTAAAAGATCGCCTTGTTGTCCTGTCTGACATCGTGAAAGTGGCAAACGATCGGGATCTGTGGTTAGGCCAAATCCCCGAAAGCAGGCTTTGGCAGGCCATGATTACTATGTGTGGGCCTTGGAGCGTACTTTGCAGGCTCTTAGCAAATCCATCTTCTTCGTTGACATATGGTGAACACGAAGCGACTACGAGTTTTGTTAAAGAGCAGGAGGAGCGCTTCGCTGAGGCCTTAAAAAGGGTGAAACGTTTCGGGGATGAATTGATAGTCGTGGGGCCTGAATTGTTGCAGTTTGGAGATGTCTCTGATTTTTGTGGTTTGATTTTAGATAGAAGCAAAAACCCACCAAAGGTTGTAGCTGTGGCAAATAAAAAGGTGACGGGGGAATGGGCCGTATCTCTTAGGAGCAGATCTGGGTTAGCCGGCAAAATTACGGGGATGTTGCGCGATGGCAAGAAAGTACGGGGAGGCGGTCATGGAGATGCCGCCGCTCTTTACTTTCCACCCCACTATCCTCTTGAACAGATAAGCGAGTCGATTTTATCTGCAATCGATTTAATTTCCGAACAGGAAAAGCCCATCTCGATGACGTTGGGCGAAGTTCTTAAAAGTAAATTAAAACAAAACGAGGAGAGTTAATTTCATGAAAGATCGGAATAAAAGGGCAGCGATAATTTATTCCTCCATAGGCACTGGACATAAGACGGCAGCAAATGCCTTGTGTGAATGGTTTTCGATGTTTGACGTAGATACGATATGCGTTGATGCGCTGGCGTACGTGAATCCCATCATTCGAGGCATATATGCACGGTCTTATCTCGAGATGGTTCGTAAAGCCCCTCAAATATGGGGATATTTTTATGAATCAACAGATTCTCCTGAGGCGGCCATCGGACTTCTGGGAGGGCTTCACGAGCTCACGGTTAAGTTAAACGCAAGAAAATTGCTAAAGGTTTTAGTGGACTTTTCTCCTGACGCCATCATATTTACTCACTTTTTTGCCGCTGCAGCCGTGGCCCAGGAATACAAGGGAAAGACGCCGATCTTTTTGGTCAATACTGATTTTTTAAGCCACGTCTTTCACCGCGATCGTGATATTTATGACGGGTGGTTTGTAGCTTCCGAAGAGGCCTTGTTGCAGTACGAGGCTGACGGCATCGATATAGAAAAAGTTTACATTTCAGGGATACCGATCAAGCCTTGTTTTATGACGCCCCCATCAAAAAGGTCAGCTCGTGATAAGTTGAGGTTGTCACAGGATGGATCAGTTTTTTTGGTAATGGGTGGCGGAATAGGAGTTGGACCTCTTGAGGACGTGGTGGAATCCCTTTCTCAAATAAGAGAAGCTACAGTGTTGACGTTATGCGGAAATAACGAGGAGTTAAGAGAGGCTATGAAGGAGAGGTTTTTTGACAGCGTCAATGTCAGAGTTTTTGGCTTTGTTAAGGGGATGGAGTATGTGTATGCTGCCTCCGATGCTATCGTCATGAAGCCGGGGGGATTATCGACCTCAGAGGTGTTATGCATGAAGCGTCCGTTTTTCTTATGCGGTGTCATTCCGGGGCAGGAACAGAGAAACAGCGATTATCTCCTCGATCGAGGGGCTGCGAAAACTATATTTGAACCCAGGAGAGCATCTCATACGCTTTTGAAAGTCCTCGAAGACGAAGAAGAGAAGGCCAAGTTATTAGAAGCATCGGAAAAATTGGCAAGGCCAAAAGCCGGCGAGGCCATTGTTAAAAAAGTTTTAGAATTTATTTGATGATAAAAACTTAAAGGAAGTGATGGTTATGGCAGTATATCTCAACAACGCCGCTACGAGCTGGCCCAAGCCGAAAGTTGTAGTCGAGAGAATGGCAGATTTCATCTCGAGGACCGGTAGCAACCTTGCAAGAGGCGGTGCTTCTTCCAGGGACATTGAAACGCTGGATCTAGTTACCGATTGTCGTGTCACGCTTTCAAGGATGTTCGATGGATACTTACATCAAGATCCCCGCTATGTTACTTTTACCTCAAACGTCACGGAAGCTTTAAATATAGTCATTAAGGGTTTCTTGAAGCCAGGCATGACCGTCTTGACCTCTTCAATGGAGCATAACGCCGTGATCAGGCCTCTTAGAGGCTTAGAAAAGCAGGGTGTAAAAGTCGTCGTCGTTAAGTGCGATATAGATGGGCGTATGTCTGAATTTGCCTTTGAAAGAGAAATAAATATACATAAACCCGACCTGGTGGTATTAAATCACGCGAGTAACGTCTGTGGAACTTTACAAGATTTAAAAGCGTTCTGTCAAATTTGCGATAAAAACAATGTTCCTGTTGTGGTAGATGCAGCTCAAACCGCGGGTAGCGTTCCAATCTCCTTATCGAAAAATAATATCGCTGCCCTTTGCTTTACCGGTCATAAGGGACTTTTTGGACCGCAGGGCACCGGAGGGATAGTATGGAGGCCCGATTTCGCCGATATTGTATTGCCTTTAATAGAGGGAGGAACGGGAAGTTTTTCTCACCAAGAGGTGCAACCTCAAAAAATGCCAGATAAATTTGAGTCCGGCACCCCTAATTTACCGGGCATAGCGGGACTAAAGGCGGCGCTTGAATGGATCGAGTCCGAGGGCATGGATAAGGTGACAAAGAAAGCGGACGAGCTTGGGAAGAAGTTGTTGAAGGAATTACTTCGAATGGAAGAGGTTAGCCTCTATGGGCCCAAGGAGATGAAGAATAGGTTGCCAATTTTTGCCTTAAACTTTAGAGGATGGGATAATGCCGAGTTAGCCTTTGAGCTGTACGAGAAATGGGGCATCGAGACACGCCCGGGACTGCATTGTGCTCCGCTTGCCCATAAAACGCTTGGCACTTTCCCACAAGGTTCTCTTCGAGTTTCGCTTGGACCGTTTAATACGGAAGGCGAAATAGAGCTTTTAATTGATGCCTTGTCCAATCTCGCTAAAGAAAATCGGGGATGATTATGTTTTTGATGGCGAAAGCTACACCCTCTTCGTCATTTGAAGTAGTTACGAATGAAGCTTTCGCTTTCACATCTTCTCGCGCGTTTCCCATGGCAATGGATAATCCTGCCGCCTCAAACATCTCCACATCATTTTCCGAATCACCGATGACACATATTTCCTCTTTTTTAACTTCAAGGTTTTTTGCAACATAAGTCAATGCCTTTCCCTTGCTTGTTTCGGGATTTCCCATGTCTATGTAGGTGGGAGACGAAATTGCCACAAATAAGCGGGTGTTAAATTGTGATTTAATCTCATCTCTTATCGCCTCTGTTAAACTTTCGTCATCGGTCATGGCGAGCAGCTTTGTTGGTCCCTTTGGGGGATCATATAGCTTGTCTCCCACGATGATTGGAGTTACTCCAGAGTTTTTGGCGTAAATCATCGCCTTTTCGTTTAATTCCTTGACGTGAAGTACATCGTCGATATAGCTTTGAACATACCAATCTCTTTCTTTAAAGAAGCTCAGGACCTCCTTCGCCAGACTTAAAGCGATTGGCCTATGTAACAATGTTTTGCCTTGAGCTCTTTTTATTAAAGCTCCATTGTAGGAGATGATGAGCGTTTGTGGTCCAAATATTAGTGCATACTTTCGGGCAGAACAAAACATCCTTCCCGTAGCTATAAGAAAGGTCACACCTCGAGAGATTAAGTCTTTAACAGCTCTAATCGTGTTTTCCGTAATGGTATTTTCTGATGTAAGAAGTGAACCGTCCAAATCAATAGCTATTAGTTTAATTTTATTTCTCAATTTTTACCTCACTCTTTGTCTTGTTTTAAAAATATATTTAAAAAACCTAACATCACAAAGAAGCCATTTAAGTATGCGCATTTTACCATAAACTAACTTTAGATAAAGCAACAGAAATGATTTGGGGGCAAAATGTGGGTTCTTTATAGGCTCTTGTTTAATTACAGTGTAAACAAAGCTATCGCTGCAAGTGCACAAAGCTCCGCCAACACTTCTATGGTACCTAGTACGTCACCGCTAACTCCCCCAATTCGCTTCTGTGCCCACAGTGCGACAAGGGCGCCAATGAAGGTGGTTGAAAAGAATGACAAAATCCATAGCCATGGCCCAAGTAGAAAAAATATGGCAAAACATAAAAGGGCATAAAGAATTTCTTTAACTGAAAAGTCCTGGACAAAGGGAAGCGCCATGCCACTTTTCCAGGGATAACGGCCTATGCACGACGCACAGCACATCGCCCACCTGCCTGATGCCCCCACCATTATGCCTATCGTTATCCAACGCCATGTTGGAAGGGCAAAAAGAAGCGATGTCCAGAAACCCAATGTCAATACTAACGCTACAACACCGTAGGGCCCACAATGGCAGTCTTTTATCACTTCCTTAAGCGTTGCCCCGCTTTCTCCGCTTCCCCAGCCATCTGCTACATCACTAAGCCCATCTAAATGCAATCCCCAACCCAATAATACGTATATCAATGCCGATGCCCATGCAGCACCGAGGGCTGCAAACCTCAAACTGAGAATTGCCCCTATCCCTCCCCATATCGCGCCCAAAATGCCTCCTACCAAAGGAGAGACGGCGAGCATCATGGGGTAAGGCGGCTCCCTTTCGGGCAAAAGGATCTTCGGTACGGGAATCCTGCTAAAAAAAGAAAATGAGGCCGCTAATATTTCAATAAAACGCAAGGTTGCGCCTCCTTTCGGATTGATTTACTCTACTCTGCCTCCCTTTAACCACAAGGGCAGTCCAGCTATCATCATTACTACTCTTTCAGCTCGGGAAGCGACCATTTGATTGGCCCTGCCCTGTAGGTCCCTAAACCTTCGGCCCATTATAAAGGCGGGCGCTATTCCCATGCCAATTTCATTGCTCACAATCACTAAAACTTCCGGTCCCGTTACTTTGCATAGCTCCTCAACTTTTCGAAGAAGGTTTTTTTGCGCTGCGCTCCATTCGTCCTCCGATAATTTTTCCATGTCATCGTATTTATCGAAGATCAGTTCCGACAACCAGGTGGTAAGACAATCCATCAGTGCTGCACCACTAACAGTATACAAAAAATCAATCAAATCGCTCGGATTTCCCTCCCAAGTGCTCCACGTAGCGGGCCTTTCTTTTTTGTGTAATGATATACGTCGTCTCATTTCCTCGTCTCCGGGTCTGGCGGTGGCAAGAAAGGTGGCAGGGCCCTCATAATTGTCCAAGATTATTTTTTTGGCAAAATTGCTCTTACCGCTTCTTGCTCCTCCAAGTACAAGTATTAATTTCACGATGAGATACCTTCTAATAAATTAGCGTAAATCTGCTCTGCCGCGTTTACGACTACTTCTGTTGGAACTCCAAGGTGGTTGGCGTACCATAAAGCTCCTCCTGCGCCTACCCCCTCTTTGACGTAGCCTTTCTCGTAGTCCGAGAGCCCTTTATAAGCAGATCCGGATAAATCCATGGGAACTACATGAGCTTTAACACGGAGATTTTCGGCCAAACTGGCAAAGTGGGCTGATTTGTCTAAAGCTATGTATTTTGTCGTTGCAATTTCGATATCTCCGTCATACCCTTCATGTCTCAATACGGCGGCCACGGCAAGCATCTGCGTTCCTCCGGCCAGTATTACCCTGGATTTATTAAAAGACCCCATTGCCATACCAGCTACTGTTGCTTGCATTGGATCACCAAGAAGCGTTACTGCATCAAGTCCTTTATTACAAAAAGTGCCTTCTGTGATATTGTAACGTTCTTCTGTGATATTGTAACGTTTGCGACAGCTTTCCCAAATTTTTATCTTTAAGTTTGACGGATTGTTGGGACTTGCAGAAGATACCATGCCGTCATAACCAAGAGCCTTTAAAACCAGAAAGGCAGAAGTAGTACCGCCAGGTACGGATTCTCCAATCACCATAAGAGAATCCAAGGAGGATAAATGATCGCCCAGGGCTTTTGCCCAGGAATATATTCTTTTTGCTTCCTCTACTGCCGGTTTTTCTAGAGGATTGGATCCCGGGCTCGAGGGGATTTCTATATAAGGACAGGCCGGAGGCAGGAAGCTTCCCGTCCTTACTACCATGACGGGGAAGTTTGCCATTATGTAGGCCGCTCTCGTAAAAATAGCTGGAGTGGGATGTCCCTCTGGATCGAGGGGCAAAATAGAGGCTGTGAGGCACTTCCCCCAAAATAGAAGTTCTGCATCGGAAGGGACCGTGTATCGGATAGCTTCAGGGTTTTCTCCAGCCGCAGAAAGGTTCGGTATCTTGCTAAGCTCAGTGTTGGCTATACATAATAAGAACATGACAAAAGCTCCTTTCAAAGATCGTTATACTGGTTGCTTAATTACTTCTTTTATCGATAAAAAGGCATTTCCTGCCAACGATGCATTATATGGTCACCTTTGGACACAAGACCTCGCCAGGATTTTATTTATGTCGCCGGCCCTACAAGGCCGGAAGACGGCTTTATTTAAAAGAAGGGCGCCCGTATCGGAAATTATCGGGCGGGCTACTACCATATCAGTTTTGGGCTCATCAGCATTTACTAGCTTCATTTAGGTGAAGTTCACCTCTACGGTTGACACGATAAAGTTTTTGTTTGAATGCAAACAAACTCGTCTCTGCAACCACGCTAAAGACACAGAAAACAAATCTTATGAACCTTTTAGATGGTCTCTAAATGCTGTTATCAGCACTTGAAAGTTAAAGGGATCTCTCGCATTGTGTCTAAGCATTGGACCTCTGTTTTTTTATGATTTTGATATGGGTTAAGAACCATTATAATGTTAACATGAACTGGTGAAAAAAGTCTTAATAAAGTTTGCGAAAAAGGGGAGAAATTAATAAATGATATGGCCCAAAGTTAAAGATGTCTTATTGGCAGCCAGCTTTTTAAATGGAAAGGTAAGGCATACGCCTGTGGAAATGTCCCTTGATTTGAGCGAAGTCACCGGAGGGAATGTTTACTTGAAATGGGAAAATTTACAATTCTGCGGTTCTTTCAAGATTAGGGGGGCTTTGAACAAGATATTTCACATGTCAGAGGAAGAGCGTAAGCGGGGGGTTGTTACGGCTTCAAGCGGTAATCACGCACAAGGCGTGGCGGTTGCCGCAAAGATGCTCAATGTCAAGGCTGTAATTTTCGTTCCAGGCGTATGTCCCGCTACCAAGCAGAAGGCTATAAAGCGATTGGGTGGCGATGCGGTCGACTTACGAGTCGTTGGGCATCTCTACGATGATGCTGAACTAGCAGCCATGGATCTCGCAAATAAGGAAGGCTTGACTTATGTGTCTCCCTACGAAGATCACTACATAGTGAGCGGCGCTGGTACTGTTGGATTGGAGATGTTGCTTGATGAACCGGATCTTGATATGATCGTGGTTCCGGCCGGGGGCGGAGGTTTGATAACGGGCATTGCCATCGCTGCGAAGGCATTATCGCCTGGCATAAAGATCATTGGGGTTCAATCAGTTGCCTCAATGCCATGGGTGGTGTCATGGCAGTCCGGCAGGGTGGTGAATGTCTGTTATTCCGAGACGTTGGCAGACGGTCTTACAGGCACGATACCACAGTCTCTGCTGGACCTGGCTAGAACATGCGTTGATGATTTTATAGCGGTCACGGAAGAAGAAATAGCCAAGGCGATCGCCTTCCTCCATCAAAAACACCATCAAGTAGTAGAAGGGGCAGGTGCTGTAGGCGTAGCGGCTTTGCTATCGGGTCGCATTTCGGCTTTGGGGCGAAATGTAGGAGTGGTTATATCGGGAGGCAACATCGACCACGATGTTTTGTTAAATGTTCTACTAAACAACCAATCTTAAAAGGCTTAAATAGGCATTTAGCTTTAGTCGATGGTCGATCCTTCGTCAATTAAACTGAAGCGTCACATGCTTCATACATGTGCTTTTGTGTTTTTGATAGGCTTTAATGGCTGCCGTTGAACTCGTTGACTGTAGAGAAGGTTCCCTTTTTCTCATTATCATGAGACGCAGGGCTGAAAAGTTGATCTAAAAGGCCCTGTAATAGCTGTGATATAAATTGATCGCCAAAATCGTAATCGGGCGAGCTCCCGTCACCGGTGGGAAAGGCAAAAAACAAGTTAACGTTCCACTCGTCTTCATCACCATTTAATCTGTGGGAAGTGGTGTCTTTGCCCAATGAAGGTTCGCCGACGCTTAATTTGGAAAGCGCTACCGAAGGCCATGTGCCTTTGATGCGCAAAGAGACATCCTTGAAATCTTTGACTGAAAACCCTCCAATAAGGCCTTTGAGCAAATTTTGCGCAATTTCCTGTTCCGTGGGATTTTCAAGCGCTGCTACCTCTTTTAAGGCTTTTGTCAAGGCATTTAAAGCCTTAGCGTTGACGTTCCCTAAACAAAAAAGGTCAATTTTGCCATCTGAAGCTATGACTCCGTCGAAAGAGATATAACGATATAGTGAATCGTCAGGATGAGAAGTGATCATGCTTCCAGGCAAGATGTAAACGGAAGGCCCATTTATATTAAAGTTTAATAAAGCCCGATGAAACTTAAAACCTTCAATGCCGAGTTCTTCTAAAGTTTTAGCCGGCTTTTGAAATGCAAGAATCTGACCATCGGTAATTTCGAGCTTGCCCAATCCTGACATGTTCACCAAACGCGCCCCCTCGCCCTTTAAGTCTAAGTAAAGGTTTGCAGAGCCACAAACCGAGTAAGCCTCTTTTAAAAAGTCTTGAAGGAGAAATTCCAGAGGTACGTCTTCGAGGGAAATCATAGTTTTCCATTGTAGAGGTCGGTTTCTTTTAGCAGTCAGGTGCATTTGCAATGTGCCCCCAGAAATCTTAGCCCTTAAATCGCCAATCTGGTATGCATCACCAGTAAATTGGATGGGGATGCTTGCCTTTTGGATCTTCAAGCCGAAAAACAACAGTTCATCAGCGTCAATGTTGCCGCGTACCGTTAATGTGTCTTTATATTCGCCCTTAAGATTAACTTGCACCAATCCCTGCAGTGCGTTTTTGAGGTTTGGCGAAAAAAGATGTGCTAGCATGCTTGTGGGCAATTTCTTTCCATGAAGGTCAAATTTAAGGGAAGGCCTTGGCTTAAAAGTGCCTTCAAGTTCGCCCTTTAAAACTCCTTCCTCGCTACATGCTTCGAAATAGTCAACCTTGAAGTTCGTCATATCGCTTTTTGCCAAAAAGTTAATTTTATCAAATGAAAGACCGCCGATAGCTGCTTCTTTCATGATGCCGTCGACCGTGATTTGAGGCGAAGCAATATTTCCCCTTATTTCTAACATGCCGCCCGCCAGACCCTGCGGAAACCACTTAGGGGGTAGCGGAAGATGTGACAAATTGATGGCATTGAACTGTCCGTTAAGATCTAATGCATCTTTTTGCGCAGTTCCCTTTAACATGACGATCCCTTCCCATAAATCGAAGGACAAAGTCTTTACCTTTGCAAAGGAATCGCGCACTTCCACATTGGCTATGAAGTTTTTTAAGGGTATGTTTCGCGTAGTGATGTCATCGCTAATTACTTCTGAAGATAACGTCAATTTGCCGGGATGTCCCGTTATCTGAAAATTGCCCCTAATTGTTCCATCTAGTGCAAAGTCCGGTGACTCGAGTTTTATGTTTGTCATCTTGCCAGAAATATCCATCAGAGGAGAATTGTTTGCAAATGTTATGTTGCCCTCAAAATCAATCCTGCCCTCTGAACAAAGACTTTCACCGGAAAGAAATAACCCATTTTTAACAGATTTTACCGCAACTGACATATCAGTGAGCGATAGTAAATCGTCAAAGCAAAGCAACGGTGCATTGATATGAGCAGTTAAAGAAGTATCTGCGCCGCTTCGCGTAATCTTCCATTCTATTTCGGACTCACCGGAAATTTTTGTATTTGTTGAATCGAATATCTCGCCCAACTCGAGGTTTCTAATGACTCCAGATATGCCAAAGGTTGGATTTGAGGAAAAAATATCTGACACGATCCCTTTGCCATTAAGATCAGCGCTGTTAAGTTTTGCGTGCAAAGTTGCGATGTTTAAATTTCCCTTTTGCAATGCAAACTCGGCCTTTAAATCCTTTAAGTTCAAATATCCCGCTTTAAGTTGATCGGCTTGCGCAATACCCTCAAAGGCGAAGATATCGGCCTTGCCGTGCACGCTTAAAAAGATATCACAATTGCCTTCCACTTCGAGTTCCCCGTTGTCTTTAAAACAATTTTTTAATTTTTTTGCGTCCACAGATCTGGCAGTGATAGTAGCGTCAAGCATTGGCGAACCGTCGTGTGAAGTTGCTCCTTGAAGCTCAAGCAGTATGTCCTTCCAGAAACCCTTGCCGTTGAAGCAAATTTGACTGCCGGACACTTCTGCGGTCATATCGGCATTTGTTAAAGCTAGGTTCATAATCTTCAGCTCGGGTGATCCGAATTTCACCCTTCCCGATAAATATTTTGGGGGTCCTTCCAAGGACAAAGCAATATTTTCGGCAGTTCCGCTCAGGGGGGAAAGCCAATCAAATCGATTTTTCCACGCCTCGATCGATGCTACCTTTGATTTTAGCTCCAATTTCAACCTTAAGGGGTTAAAAAAGACCATTACCGATCCCGTAACCTCTGATTCAAAGGATTTATTTTGCAGTACTTTAAAATCAAGCACTCCATTGCTGAAAAGAAGGGTAAAGGAAGTGTCATTTAGCGGAATGCCCACTATCTCGCCCGAGGGCAGGTAAAATTGTCCATCGATCTTGAGCGATCTTTTTTCGTCCGTGGTGAAGCCTATTGAACCCGAAATGGTGCCTTTCGGTTTTGTCGATGTGAATCCGGGAAACATTGCCGCTATTTCATCAGTACTTATGTTATGAAGCTCACCCCTTAAGCTAAAGAGGGGCGTTATTTCTCCTTCTAAGACTCCGTTTCCTTCATTGGTTTTGATTAAACAATCTTCCAGAGAAACCCTACCATTGGAAGCAGAAAGGCGTCCTTTGGCCTGAAATTTAAGTAAGTTAATCGCGCCGTGAACGTCAAATTCCATTAGATTGTCTTCAGGCTTGAGATGAGCCCTCTCGATGTAAATTCTTCTTTTGCCCAATATTTCCGTGTCATAGAAACTTATATTCTCGATCGATATGGATTGCTTCGGCTCTTTGTCAGTCAAGGGGAGGTTGAAAAGCTTTAAAGCATCTTCGCTTGCGATTCTAGCGGAGTTTATCTCAATGCTTGTAACCCTCGGTTTTCCCGCTAACAGTGATCTAAGCGAGGGCTTGATATTAATGGACTTGGCGAGGTTTGTTATATTGCCATCGATGTCTAGTTTAACGTCTTTGCCAACGTAGCCAACCAAGGGATTGCCTGAAATGGACGAAAAAATGACATCCACGCCTATATTGCTTTTAACGGCATGTCTAAATTTTTGGGCGACAAAATCTGCCCCCAGATTGCCCTTGTTTTTCCATAGCATTTCAATGGCTAAAAAGGAAAATAATATTAAAACAAGAGCAAGGATTACAAAAACTTTGACGCCCTTTTTGCTCAAATTTATTTTCAACATTGAAGCAGTCCTTTGACAAAAAATTCTTACATGCCCACAAGGGGAATTGCAAGTTTCATTAGCGAACTTTGTCCTTAACACTAATTTTTAATTTCGGCGGCGAAAAGCGTATTTTTGCTTAATAGGTTACTAAAAAACCGTCTCTTTCGACGTCATTTAATTATAGGCCAATTATGGTGCGCATTGATATGCCTTATACCTTGTTCATATTGCTACCTTCATTATATGATGAAAATGTATAATAAATTTCAAGGTTACTTCGCAACAGAAAAGAGGGACGAAAGGTGTCAAAATGGACTTCGTTGTTAGATTATATAGGCAGCCATCGAGATATTGTTGTCCTGCTGTCGGGTGGGCTGGATAGCTCATTTTTGACGTACGCATGCTTTAAAGCTAAAAGCAACGTCGTAGCCGTCACATTTTCTTCTCCCCTTATGCCCAAGAAGGAGGTAGAAGATGCAGCGCTAGTGGCGAAAGACTTCGGGATTAAACATTTCGTAATCGATTCGGATGATTTGAGCGTAAGTGAAGTAAGACACAACCATCACAGGCGATGCTATTTTTGCAGGAAGCACAGGGATAATTTGGTTAAAAAATGGATGGATAGCTGCTTTGTCTCAAAAAACTTTGTCATAATGGATGGCGCGACAGATTCGGACTTTAGTGAATACAGGCCCGGCCTTGAGGCAGCGAAAGAAGACAGGGTGCTTCATCCCCTTAGGGAGATGGGTTTTAAAAAAGAAGAGATAAGAAAGTTGGCACGCGAGTTCGGCCTTTCTTTTTGGGACAAACCTTCTTCGCCCTGCCTTGCTACCAGATTCCCCTACGGTACGACCTTAAACGAAGAAGATCTAACTCGAGTTGCCAAGGCTGAAGAATATTTGATTTCTCTTGGCTTTAGAAATGTAAGGGTCAGAAGCTACCAACGCAGTGTTGCTATTGTGGAGGTATCGCCAAATGACGTAGAAAAAGTATGGGCCATAAAAGACGATGTCAAAAGTGCCCTCTTCGAGTTGGGCTTTCTAGTGGTGGCCGTCGATTTAGAGGGTCATAAAAGCGGTAAGATGGATTACATTTTAAAGGGGAGGCGTGAAGCGTGATAATATTTGAACCTCACTTGTCAGGAGTAAGCGGGGATATGCTTTTGGGCGCACTCGTGGACCTTGGCGCTGATTTTTCCCTGCTTGAACGTTTTGTTTCCGTAAAAAATGTGAAGGGCCTTTCGGGCCTTGAGATAAAAAAAGAGAAGTTAAAAAAGAAAGGAATATCTGCTACCAGGATCGAAATTATTCTTGATGAACAGGCTCGCACGAGACACGGACACGAGATGTTTGAAATTTTAGATCATGCCTCAGAAGCCGTAAGTGCTTCAAGCTGGGCACAGCAAAAGGCAAAAGAAGCGATTCTTTGTTTGCTTGAAGCCGAGGCAAATGTTCACGGAGAAAACGCAAAAGAAGTTCACCTGCATGAAACTGGCAGTTTTGACACCATCTTGGACTGTTTGGGCTATTTCATGCTCCTTGAAAGCTTGGGCGAAAAAGAAATCCTTTCCACCCCCATTTGCGTAGGAAGCGGAGTTGTAAACACTTGTCACGGGTTGCTCCCTGTGCCCGTACCTGCAGTAACTGCTATGGCTTGCAGTAAGGGCATTCCCATCGTCGGAAGCAAAGTCGAAGAAGAGTTGGCCACGCCAACCGGAGTCGCGCTTCTTGCCGTCTCGGCCGTCTTTTGTAAGGCCCTTCCTTCGATTGTGCCTTTAAAGGTTGGATATGGTGCCGGCAGCAAAAACCTTGAAGTGTCAAACGTGCTCAGGGCGACAGTTGTCAGTGAGGAAAGCGTAGAAGAAACGATTTTGATTGAGACTACCTTGGACGATATAACGGGCGAGGAAATTGGGTATGCCATTTCCAAGCTGCAAGAAACATCGAAGGAGGTTCACCTCCTTCAAGGCTTGGGCAAGAAAAACAGGCCCGTCTTTGTCTTAAGACTTTTGGTAGATTTAAAAGAATTAGATCTGGCAATAAAGGCTTTGTTCGAACATACCACCACCATTGGTGTAAGGTATTGGCCCGTTTCGAGGGCAAAGATGGAAAGGGCCGTTGAAGCGATTCCTTATGGTGATGGTTTTGTGCGCGTCAAGGTCTCTCGTCACGGTGACCTACAGAAAGAAAAAATTGAGTTCAACGATTTAATGGCTGACAAAGGCGATCAGTGAACCCCATAACTTATGTAGATGTGTCATTGCAAGCGAACCTCTCCAGTGTTCCCCTATTTTTTAGCGTCCTTGGGTGATGACAAAAGTGCTTGGGTGTTGTAGGATATACATATCCAGGTATAGGTATAAAGGGGGGTTGAGATGATGCCAGAAATTACCTTTACGATTGCTTTTATTGCAGGTTTATTGTCCTTTCTTTCGCCCTGTCTTTTGCCCATGGTCCCGGTTTATATCGCCTATCTGGCCGGAGATACTGTAGCACCGTCAGATAGAAGGGAAAGTTCAATTAACCTTAAGGCCTTTTTGCACGCCTTGCTTTTCGTCGCCGGTTTTTCCGTTATCTTTGTACTTTTTGGCGCCTCCGCCACTGCTTTCGGCAAACAACTGATAAAGAATCAAATCTTGGTCAAAAGGTTGGGAGCCGTGATAGTTATATTTCTTGGGCTTTATATGATGGGTCTATTTGATCTAGTTTTTCTCGAGCGCCAGCGACATTTCAGGATAAAGGCGGTCAAAACCTCTTGGGTGAGGGCTTTCCTTATGGGAATAGCCTTCTCTGCCAGTTGGACGCCTTGCGTTGGCCCTATATTGGCTTCGATATTGGTCATGGCAAGCGCTAGTGAGACCGTTAAGGAAGGCGTACTGCTTTTACTCGCATACTCCATGGGGCTTGGATTGCCGTTTTTGGCCGTTGCGTTGTTCGTGGATATATTTGAAAGCTTAATAAAGAAACATACAACCAAGATAATACATATTAAAAAAGTGGCGGGTGTGATTCTAGTCGCAGTTGGGATCTTGATGTTTTTCGATTTCTTTTCAAGGTTTACATACCTATGGACGCCCCTTTTGTAATTAGAGAATCATAATCGTGAGGTGATATGTTATGAAAATAAATCGATGGGTTTCTTTTGTGCCACTGGCATTAATCATTTCTTTGGTCCTTTTTCCCAATGTGGTGGCTCTAGCGAATGCTCAAAAAGGAAAAATAGCGCCTGATTTTGAGGTGGTTGATTTAAAAGGCAATACCTTTAAGCTCTCCGATTTCAAGGGAAAGCCTGTATTACTCAATTTTTGGGCAACTTGGTGTCCTCCCTGCTTGGCCGAGCTGCCTGAGTATGAGCGTTTTTTCAAAGAACATGCGCGAGAAGTACATCTGGTTGCCGTAAATTTAACCGCTTCTGAAAAATCCGTAGATTACATTAAGAGGTTTGTAGAAGACAAGGATCTGTCCTTCCCTGTTTATCTGGACTCTCGCGGTTTAGCAGCACAACTTTATCTTGTACGTTATATACCGACAAGCTACTTTTTAGATGAGAATCTCGAGGTAAAAGAGATTCATATCGGGCCTTTAAAGTATGAAGAAATAGTGCAGAAATTTGGCTTGTGACTGCTTTAACCTAAGGGCTTTAACTTTACCCCTTTAGTATTTTCATCAAAGATTTCGCGGACGTAAGATAGTTGTATGTTATACTTTAAACGATGGCTAAGCTTAAACGAGGAGATGATAGGGCGATGGATGGGTTGCTTCCCGAGATAGCAGGCTGGGCGAGTATTAGAAGGTATGACACTCGTTCTATTCCAAATGATGTCATAAAAAGAATTTTGGAGGCGGCAAGGCGAGCCCCCAGCTGGGCCAATGTTCAGCCCTGGCATTTTATAGTAGTCAAGGAAAGGGCAATGAAGTCGCAGTTGCGCCAATTGGCTGTGGGCCAACCCTTCGTTGAGACCGCCGATAGCGTTGTAGTTTGCTGCGGCGATATGTCGGCTTGGTCCGAGGAGCGAAGGTTGAAACAGATGCGTTCCTTATCGCAAGCTTTAGGACGAAGTTTCAACGAAGAAAAGGCAAAGGAATCGCTTAATGATCCGGCCTATAATCCCCTTTTAAGTGGTAAAGATGTCTTGGTTGCTAGATTGTATGAGCAGCTGTCTTTGGCGATAGCCTTTATGATTCTGCAGGCTAAACGCGAAGGAGTGGGAAGTTGCATCGTTGGAGCTTTTGCGAATGAAATTACTGCCGTCAATATGGATCTCTACAAGAAAACTTGTAGCGATTTGGGACTTCCTCAAGATATGATGATTTTAACCCTGGTGACGTTGGGGTATCCTCTGGAAGATCCGCAACCTCGACCCCGCAAGCCCTTCGATGAGGTCGTCTCCTTGGAAAGGTACCGCAATCCATTTGCCTAACTCTTTGGAAAGGAGTGTTTTTCGTGCGTCTTGGGATTTATGGTGCTGCTGAAGAAGTAACCGGGTCGTTATATTTATTGGAGCACGACGGAAGAAGAATTCTTATAGACTGCGGAATTTTTCAGGGACAGGACGAGGACAAGAAAAACAGCGAACCCTTCCCCTTTGATGCAAGTACAATTGATGCTGCATTGTTAACCCATGCCCACTTAGACCATTCTGGACGCATTCCGCTGCTCGTTAAAAGAGGGTTTCGGGGGAAAATTTATGCAACCACGCCGACGCTTGAGTTGTGCGAAATTTTGTGGAGAGATTCTGCCCGTTTGATGCAGGAGGAAGCCGAATGGAAAACGAGAAAGAATAAAAGAAAGGGCCTTCCCCCAGTTTCGCCTCTTTTCACCGAAGAAGAGGTAGATAAAGCTTTAGAGTTTTTTGCTCCACTTTCTTACGACGATATATTTGAGATTGTGCCCGAAATTAAAGTGCGCTTTCGAGACGCAGGTCACATTTTAGGAAGCTCCATCATTGAAGTTTGGATTGGCAAAGAAAGCGTGAAGTTGGTTTTTTCCGGTGACTTAGGACAGCAGATCACGGTTTTGGATAGAAGCCCCGCTGTCATCAATGACGCGGACTATGTAATAATAGAGTCCACCTACGGAGATCGAAACCATAAAAGTCTCGATGATACGAGGAATGAATTTGCCTCCATAATTGAGGAATCCTTGAGGGATCGCTCGAAGATCTTGATTCCCACCTTTGTAGTTGACAGGGTACAAAGATTGCTATACGAGTTGACATTACTTCAAGAAAAAGGCATATTAAGCGGTGATATTCCCATATATTTTGACTCTCCGATGGGTGTAAAGACGACCAGAGTGTACAGGAAGTACTCTTCCCTACTCTCCTCTGAGGTTCAGGACAGAATCCTAAGAAATTTAGATCCCTTTAGCCCGAGGGGATTAAAAGAGGTCATAACACCACAAGAATCCAAGAAGATCAATGACGTTTCCTTTGCCATAGTACTGGCCGGAAGCGGCATGGCAAATGGTGGAAGGATTGTTCATCACTTAAAACATAATCTGTGGAATCCTCGAAGCCATCTTATATTTGTGGGCTATCAGGCTGAAGGTACATTGGGCCGTAGAATAATAGATGGAGCAAGGTTTGTCAAAGTTGCAGGTGAAGAAGTGGCTGTCAAATGCAAAGCACATACTATTGGAGGCTTTTCCGCTCATGGCGGACAAGATGACCTTCTTGCCTGGGCTTCGAACTTTAAAACAAACCCGGTATTTCTCGTCACCCATGGCGAAAGAAAGGCCTCAAACTTTTTAGCTAGAGAGCTAAAAAAAATTGGGTTCGAGGCCCTCGTTCCTCAAAGGGGCTATGAAGTGCTTCTTGCTCACGGGCGGCCGACCGTAGAAAGAAAGATTGAGGCCCTTGCCGAAAGGCCTTTTAAGGATCTCCAGGGAATTGTCAAGGACATGGACATTTTGTTGGCAAGCTTGAGCGATGTGCTTGAAGGCGTAGAAGTTGCGGAAGACATGGAAGCGCTCCTTCTGTCAGCTAAGGTATTGCTTGAAGTGGCTAACCAGAGGGTTGCAACCAAAATGGAGGTTGCACAAAGCGAGACAAAAGACAACTATCCCTCCTCATCCTCAACCTTTTAGCGTAAATTTCCGCTGTCAAGGAAATAAGGGCCATCACTTTAAACGTAACCGGATGATGGCCCTTATCGTGTCACAATCTTCTGTTTGGTTGTTAGGTTAATTCTTGAATATCTTTTCCAGAATGGTCTTTTTGATCACATCTTCAGGGCTTTCTTGTTTATCTGTCGGCATTTGTTCTTGATCGGGTGTTACTTTTTCTAAAGTCTCTTCTCCCATCCCTTCCGGTTGGGAGACATGAAAATCGGATATTTTAGGAGACTCGAAAGTCCCGGTTAAGTTAAAACTTACTTCTCTGAAGTCGGATTG
>Ga0208938_1000352_pt1 | contig 37273 bp, 25 predicted proteins | sample AD_UKC125_MetaG_FD_184434 | JGI IMG/M metagenome (GOLD analysis project Ga0208938, IMG submission 184434) | Active sludge microbial communities of municipal wastewater-treating anaerobic digesters from USA - AD_UKC125_MetaG (SPAdes) (version 2) | ecosystem: Engineered > Bioreactor > Anaerobic >...
AGCCGTGTACCTCGTCGATGCGCTCGTTGAACTCGACGCTGCGCAGCATCAGGTAGTTGGCGCGCGGGCTCTTGCGGCAGGCCGCGACGACCGCGCGCTTGACGGCGAGCAGTTCTGCCTCGCTGCCGGCGACGCTGCCGGTCTTGTCGACGACCAGCGTGACCAGCGTGTACTCGGTGGCGCCGAGTTTTTCCGGGCGCATCCCGGAAAAGGTGAAGTTGGCGACCTGTGCGGTCTGCATCTGGCTGGTGAACAGTTTCATGGCGTTCTCCTGGTGGTATGGATGAAAGGGTCGTGGTCGTGGGAGACGGCGCCGCCGATCAGGCGAGGAAATCGAGGGAGGTGGCCGTCTGCATGCCGCGCGCGCTCATGTCGGCGACGAAGTCGCTGCCGAGTGCTTCGAAGCCGGGCACCGGGCTGGAACAATCGGTCAGCAGCAGCAGCTTGCGCACGTTGTCCTCGCCAAAGTTGTCGGCGATGTCGCGCACCGTGTTGGCCACACAGTGCGACAGGGCCTCGCCGGCGATGACCACCAGGTCGGCTTCGCGCAGCGTTTCGATCAGACGACCGTTGAGCATCGTCGATGGATCGCTGGCGTCGGGAACCTCGGCCTGGACCGCGGAATAGTGCTCGGTCATCGGATTCGAACCCTTGGTCACGAAGTCCACCAGGTCGAGTCTGGCTCTCGCCCAGCGGTCGAGGGCGGCCTTCACCGCCGCATGGACGTTGTGACCCCAGGAGCCGATCAGACAGTGTTCGGGCCAGACGACCAGCAGATAGCGGCCGCTGTCTTCCAGCGCCTCGACGTAGCGCAGGCTGTGCGCCTGTGCCAGAGGGTTGCGGGCGCGCCAGACCCCGCCCCGAACGTCGCTGGCGCCGATGACGGTGAACGGTGCCGGGGGATTGCCCTGTTCGTCGCTCCACCAGGTCGGGTGTGCGATATCGACCGGGTTGTGCGAGTCGAGCGTGACGTGGATGTCGTAGAGTTTGCGGCCGACCCGGTCGATGAACGCTGCCAGACGCTTCATGTCGGCGTCGGCACTGGCCACCGGCAGCGCCGGCCGGACCAGTGGCCGCGTGTTTGCCTGGCTCGCAGACTGCGGGTCGACCGGCAACTCCGCCTCCGGTATGTCGCAGAAGTCGTTCTGCGGATCGATGGCCAGCAAGTGAATTCTTTGCGTGTTGCGCATGGTGATTTCCTCCTCGGACTACCGGGGCCTCCTGCCCCATTCGGGTGCCACCTGACTTAGTGACGAATTAACTATAAGATAGTTCGTGGCGAAATGCAACTAATTATTTTGCGATTCGGTAACGGGCTCGGAGACCCGCATGCGGAACGCGAAACCCCGGCAGCGAGACACAGACCTGTGCGGGCGGCAGGCGGCCAAGGGCGTCCCTTGAGGAAAACCGGACTCAGGGGTAAGGTGACACCAAGAGGCTTTGTTTGGAGTGGGGCATGGATCAGAAAATCATCGTCACCGTCGACGTCGTGCTGTTGACGCTTGTCGGCGAGCGCCTGGAAGTGTTGCTGTCACGGCGGGAGCGCGAGCCCTTTGCCGAACAGTGGGCCTTGCCCGGCGGCTATGTGCACGCCGTCGAGGATGCCGATAGCCTGGCTGCGGCTCGCCGGGTCCTTCGGGAAAAGGCCAGCCTGACTTCGCCGTACCTCGAGCAGTTATATACCTTCTCCGGTGCGACCCGAGACCCGCGCGGCTGGTCGGCGAGCATCGCCTACTACGCCCTGGTCAGCGCGGACACGCTTCGACCGGCTAGTCCGGCGCCGTTCGAGCTGTGGCCGGTCGACGAGCTGCCGCGGCTGTGTTTCGACCACGCGCGTATCGTCGACTGCGCGCTCGAACGCCTGCGCAGCAAGTCGGCGTACTCATCGCTGCCGTGTTACCTGTTGCCGCCCGCGTTCACTCTGACCGAGTTGCAGCAGACCTACGAACACGTGCTGGGGCAAAAGCTCGACAAGAGCGCTTTCCGCCGCAAGCTCGCCGACTTCGATTTTCTCGAAGTGGTCAAGGACGCGCAGCGTACCGGCAGCCATCGTCCGGCCCAGCTCTACCGTATTCGCGAAGAGAAGAACCTGATGCTCTTCGACCGGACGATCTAGGCTTCCAGCGCAACGCTCCCAGCAGAAGCTATTGAATGGCGCCGGCTTGATCGTCGGCCAGGGCATTGCCGGAGTCTTCCAGTTGCTGCAGCGCCCACATTTGCGCGTAGCTGCCGCCGGCATCGAGTAGCTGCGGGTGGGAGCCGCGCTCGATGATGCGGCCGGCGTTCATGACCAGAATCTCGTCGGCATTCATGATCGTTGACAGACGATGCGCGATGATCAGCGTCGTGCGGCCACGCGCCGCGCTGTCGAGGCTGCCCTGGATGGCCTTTTCGGTCTTCGAGTCGAGAGCCGAGGTCGCTTCGTCAAAGATCAGGAACGGCGGGTTTTTCAGCAGGGCACGGGCGATGGCGACGCGTTGTTTCTCGCCCCCCGAGAGCTTGAGGCCGCGTTCGCCGACGCGGGTTTCGTAGCCGTCGGGAAGCCGCTCGATGAATCCGGCCAGTTGCGCACATTCGGCGGCGGCCAGCACCTGCTCGCGGCTGGCTTCCGGCTGGCCGTAGAGGATGTTGTAGTAGATCGTGTCGTTGAACAGTACCGTATCCTGGGGAACGATGCCGATCGCCGCGCGCAGGCTGCTTTGCGTCAGTTGGCGCAGATCCTTGCCGTTGATCAGGATCTGCCCCCGATGGATGTCGTAGAAGCGGTAGAGCAGGCGCGCCAGGGTCGATTTTCCCGATCCCGATTCGCCGACGACGGCGAGCGTGCGCCCGGCGGGAAGTTCGAAATCGACGCCGTGCAGGATCTGCCGGTTCGGCTCGTAGCTGAAGTCCACGGCGGCAAAGCGGATGTGCACCGCGCCAGGCGCCAGCGAAGCGGCATCCACCGCGTCGGCGATTTCCCGATTGACCGCCAGCAGGTCGAACATGCGTTCGATGTCCGCCAGGGACTGGCGAATCTCGCGATAGACGACGCCGAGGAAATTGAGCGGCATGTACAACTGAATCAGGAAGGCATTGACCAGCACCAGATCGCCGATGGTCATGGTGCCGGCGACGACGCCATCCGCGGCTCGCCACATCATCGCCGTGACGCCCAGCGCAATGATGATCTGCTGGCCGAGATTGAGCCACGAGAGCGAGACCTGGCTGCGGGTGGCCGCGTCCTCCCAGTGCTGCATCTGCTGGTCGTAGCGCCTGGCTTCGAACTCCTCGTTGTTGAAATACTTGACTGTTTCGTAGTTCAGCAGGCTGTCGATGGCGCGGGTATTGGCGGCGGAATCGGTGTCATTGACCTTGCGCCGGATGGCGATTCGCCAGTTGCTGACCTTGATCGTGAACACCACGTAAGCGCTCAGCGACGCCAGGGTAATGAGCACGAAGGAACTGTCGTAGCGGGCAAAGAGGATGCCGAGCACCAAGCTGATCTCGACCAGGGTCGGCAGGATCGAATACAGGGTGTAGCTGATCAGGCTTGAGATCGAGCGGCTGCCGCGTTCGATGTCGCGAGAGACGCCGCCGGTCTGGCGTTGCAGGTGAAAGCGGAGCGAGAGCGCGTGCAGGTGGCGGAAGACCTCGAGCGCAATGCGCCGTACCGCGCGCTGGGTGACGCGGGCGAAGAGGATTTCGCGCAGTTCGGTAAACAAGGCCGTCGAAAAGCGCAGCGTCCCGTAGAGCAGAAGCAGCAAGGCCGGCAGGGCGAGCGTCTGCGGCGTGCCGCTCAGGTGGTCGATCATTTCCTTGAACACCAGCGGGACGGCCACGTTGGCCAGTTTGGCGCTGAACAGACAGCTCAGGGCCAGGAATACTCGCCACTTGTATTGCCACAGGTACGGCAGCAGCTTGTGCAGGGTAGGCCAGAGAGGGCTGTCGGCCGTCGGCGGTCGATCGGCGGGAAGGGAAGGGGAGGCGGCGCGACGCATGGGGCTGGCTTGTCGATGAGGTTGCTGAGCCCCGGAGTATGCCTTGTTGGCGAGTCGAGGCTCAATAGCGATGCCGAAAGACGCAAAAAAGCCTTGCATTACAGGGGTTCTGGCCGTACCATTAAAACGAACGTTTGAACGAACCGCGGTGGCGATCTGTTGCCGTACGCTGCGGCTTTCCCTGGGCCCGTGATCTCATGACCGATCAGAAAACCACTCTCGATACCCGCGAACGCATTCTCGATGTCGCCGAACGCCTGTTCATGGAAAACGGTTACGAAGGAACTTCGATGCGGGTGATCACCGGCGCCGCGGAAGTCAACCTGGCGGCGGTCAATTACCATTTCGGGTCGAAGGAGGCGCTGCTGCGCGAGGTGTTCCGGCGGCGACTGGCCTGGCTCAATCACCAGCGTCTGGAGGCCCTCGACCGACTCGAGGAACACGCCGCCGGCGCGCCGCTGAAGCCGTCGCAGATTCTCGAAGCCTTTTTCGGAACCCTGTTGCGCATGGGCGAAGACCCGGCGCTGGGCGGCATGACCTTCCTGCGCCTGCTCGGCCGCACCCTGACCGAGCCGGCCGAGTTCATCCGCACGTTCTTCGCCGGTGAGTATGCGCAAGTCATCGATCGCTACAAGCTCGCGCTGTTTCGGGCCTTGCCGGATGTGCCGAAAGCGGAGATTGTCTGGCGCCTGCATTTCATGCTCGGCGCCATGTCCTACGCGATTGCCGGCACCGATGTGCTGCAGGTGGTCACCGGCTGCGAGGTGGGCGATCTGGCAGGCGAAGGGGGGGCGGACGCCGATCCCAGCGACACGCTGCTGGCGCGACGCCTCGCGCAGCGGCTGATGCCTTTCCTGCTCGGCGGCCTGCGGGCACCGTTGCCGCAGTTCCATGAATCGCCCATAACCACCACCGACACAAGAGCAAGAGCCGTTCCCCAAGACGGCCTCAGACCTTAGAACTGAGCCCTGAAACCGAAGACCCATGATAGGAGAAGCAGCAATGATCACCACGATCATCTCGATACTCATCGGCATCACGCTGTTGAGCCTGGCCGTGCTGTTCGGCGTTCGTCCATTGCGACGGGCGCTGCTCAGCCGGCCGATTTTTCGTACCTACAAGCGGATCCTGCCGCAGATGTCGGAAACCGAGCGGGTGGCCCTCGAGGCCGGCACGGTGTGGTGGGACGGCGAACTGTTCCGCGGCAACCCCGACTGGAACAAGCTGCTCGCCTATCCGGTGCCGAAGCTGACCGCCGAGGAGCAGTCCTTCATGGACAACGAGGTCGAGCAGGCCTGTGCGCTGGTCGATGACTGGCAGGTGACCACCGAGTTGCACGACCTGTCGCCGCAGGCCTGGCAGTACATCAAGGAGCACGGCTTCCTGGGAATGATCATTCCAAAGAAATACGGTGGTCTCGAGTTCTCGGCCTACGCGCACTCGCAGATCGTCACCAAGTTGTCTACGCGTTGCTCGGCGTTGTCGGTGTCGGTGATGGTGCCCAATTCGCTGGGTCCGGCCGAACTGCTGTTGCACTATGGCACCGACGCGCAGAAGAACCACTACCTGCCGCGTCTGGCAAAGGGTATCGAGATTCCGGCGTTTGCGCTGACCAGTCCATGGGCCGGTTCCGACGCCGGTTCGATCCCCGACGTCGGCATCGTCTGCAAGGGCATGTGGCAGGGCAAGGAAGTGCTGGGCATGCGTGTGACCTGGGACAAGCGCTACATCACGCTGGGCCCGGTGTGCACCATCCTCGGCCTGGCTTTCCATTTGTATGACCCGGATGGGCTGCTCGGCGGCAGGAAGCACGTCGGGATCACCTGTGCGCTGGTACCGCGCGACACCCCCGGTGCGGAAATCGGCCGTCGGCACTTCCCGCTCAACGCGATGTTCATGAACGGCCCGACACGCGGCAAGGACGTGTTCATGCCCCTCGATTACGTGATCGGTGGGCCGGCGATGGTTGGCCAGGGTTGGCGGATGTTGATGGAGTGTCTGGCGGCTGGTCGCTCGATCTCGCTGCCGTCGTCGAATACCGGCATGGCCCAACTGACCGCGCGCACCGTCGGCGCCTACGCGCGCGTCCGTAGCCAGTTCAAGATGGCGATCGGGCGCTTCGAAGGCGTTGAAGAGCCGCTGACCCGTATTGGAGCCTACACCTACATGATGGACGCCGTGCGCAAGATGACCGCCGGCGCCATCGATCTCGGCGAGAAACCGTCGGTGGTTTCGGCGATAGCCAAGTACCATGTCACCGAGCGCGCCCGTCAGGTGGTCAATGACGGCATGGATATCGTCGGTGGCAAGGGCATCTGCCTCGGCCCCTCCAACTTCATTGGCCGGGCCTATCAGCAGTTGCCGATCGGGATCACCGTCGAAGGCGCGAACATCCTCACGCGCAGCATGATCCTGTTTGGTCAGGGTGCCATCCGTTGCCATCCGTATGTGCTGAAAGAGATGAAAGCGGCCTTCAACCCGGATGCTCGGCAGGGGCTGCGGGATTTCGACAAGGCCCTGTTTGGCCACCTGCTGTTCACCATCGGACATGGCTTCGGTGCCCTGGGGAAAGGCCTGACCGGCTCGCACTTTGTAAACGTGCCGGCCAACGTGGCCCCGGAAACGCGGCGCTACTACCAGCAACTGACGCGCTTTGCGTCGGCTTTCGCTTTTCTCTCCGACATCTCGATGCTCGTTCTGGGCGGTGAGTTGAAGCGTCGCGAGAAGCTCTCGGCGCGCCTCGGCGACATTCTGTCGATGCTCTACCTGTGCTCGGCCACGCTCAAGCGCTACGAGTCGGAGGGGCGTCAGCAGGCCGATGCGCCGCTGCTGCACTGGGCGATCTGGGATGCCATGTACAAGGCGCAAATGGCTTTCGACGGGGTGATTGCCAACTTCCCGGTGCGCTGGATCGGGCGCATGCTCTACCGTCTCGTTTTTCCGCTCGGCCACCCTTACGATGTGCCCTCGGACCGGATCGGCCATCAGGTCGCCAAGCTGCTGATCGAACCGTCGGCTTCGCGCGATCGGCTGACCGCAGAAGCCTACGTGCCGAAGGTCGAGAGCGAAGCGGTCGGCGCGCTCGAACTGGCGCTGGCGGCGACCATCGCGGCGGAGCCGATCGAGGCCAGGATTCGTGCCGCCGAAAAGAGCGGCGTGCTGGCCGACAATCCCGAGGCCAACGTCCGTGACCTGGCGCATGCGGCGTTTGCCGCCGGCATCGTCACCCCGGCCGAGTACACCGTGCTCAAACGGCGCAATGAACTGCGCGACAAGGTCATTCACGTCGACGATTTTCCGCATGATCTGGGGCGCAACCAGCAGCAACCGCTGGTGCACAAGGCCGCAGCCTAGGGCCCCTCGCCCGGCGTGAGGCACGGCAGGTTGTCACGCCGTGCCTCCGGCGTGTCGGCGAGCAGGCGTCGCCGGCGCGACCCTTACACGAAGGAGAACAAGTGGGATTCCAGCCCGTATACGTCGTGGACGGCGCGAGAACGCCGTTCCTCAAGGGGCGCAATGCGCCGGGGCCTTTCGCGGCGAGTGATCTGGCGGTACAGGCCGGACGCGCCCTGCTGATTCGCCAGCCGTTCGCCGCGAGCGACCTCGATGAGGTCATACTCGGTTGTGCCAGTCCGTCTCCCGACGAGATCAATATCGGGCGGGTGGTGGCCTTGCGCCTGGGTTGCGGCCACCATGTGCCCGCCTGGACGGTGATGCGCAACTGCGCCAGCGGCATGCAGGCCATCGACTCGGCGATGGCCAACATCCACAACGGGCGTGCGCAACTGGTCCTGGCGGGCGGCGTCGATGCCCTGTCACATGCGCCGCTGCTCTATTCCGAGGTGATGGTGCGCTGGTTTGCCCGGATGATGCAGGCGAAAACCATCGGCCAGAAGATTGCCGCTTTCGCCAGGCTGCGTCCATTGCCCCTGCTGTCGCCGGTGATCGGCCTGCTCAAGGGCCTGACCGATCCGGTGATTGGTCTGCTGATGGGGCAGACCGCGGAAAACCTCGCCTGGCGTTTCGGCATCTCGCGGCAGCAGATGGATCAGTACAGCGTGCGCAGCCACCAGCGCGCCGTCGCGGCGCGCGTTGCCGGGCACCTCGACGAGATCGTGCCGCTGGTCGATGGCAGTGGCCAGGTCCATGACCGCGACGACGGCGTCCGCAACGATTCGAGCATGGACGGTCTGGCCCGGCTCAAGCCCTTCTTCGACCGCAAGTATGGTCGCGTAACCCCGGGCAACAGTTCGCAGATCACCGATGGTGCGGCGTGGCTGCTGCTGGCCTCCGAGGCGGCGGTCGTCAAATGGCATTTGCAGCCGCTCGGCAGGATCACCGACAGCCAGTGGGCCGGCCTCGATCCGGCGGCGATGGGCCTCGGCCCGGTGCATGCGGCAACGCCGATCCTGCAGCGCCAGCAGTTCGCGCTCAATGACATCGATCTGTGGGAAATCAACGAAGCTTTCGCTGCGCAGGTTCTGGCCTGCGTTGCGGCCTGGGAATCCGACGCATACTGCCGCGACGCCCTCGGCTTGCCGGGCGCGCTCGGCTCGCTCGCGCCGGATCGGCTCAACGTGGACGGTGGCGCGATTGCCCTCGGGCACCCGGTCGGGGCCTCGGGCGCGCGCATTGTCCTGCATCTGCTGCATGCCTTGCGCGCGGCCAGGGCCAGGCGGGGCATCGCGGCGATCTGCATCGGCGGTGGTCAGGGTGGCGCCATGCTCGTGGAAACGATCGCCTGACGCAGTGGCCACTCGGAGGACAAGGAATGGATAGCAAGGGCAATGTGCATACGACGTGCCAGCACTGGCGGCTCGACGTCGATGCCGAAGGACTGACGTGGGTGACGCTGGACAAGCACAATGAATCGACCAATTCGCTTTCCAGCGCGGTGATGGACGAACTTGCCGTACTGCTCGACGGCTTTGATCGCCATCCGCCGCAAGGCGTGATTTTTCGCTCCGGCAAGGCCGCCGGTTTCATTGCCGGCGCAGACATCCAGGAGTTCACCCAGCTCGACACACCCGAGAAGGGCATCGAGCTGGTGACGCGCGGCTGGCAGCTATTCGCGCGTCTGGCCAGTGTCCCGTATCCGACGCTGGCGCTGGTGCGCGGCCATTGCCTGGGCGGCGGACTCGAACTGGCCTTGGCCTGTCGTTACCTGCTGGCGGTCGATGAGCCGGCGACGCGGATGGGTTTGCCCGAGGTCATGCTGGGCATCGTTCCCGGCTGGGGCGGCATGCTGCGGCTGCCTGAGCGGGTCGGCCCGCAGGTGGCGCTGGACATGATGCTGACCGGCAAGACGGTCGATGCCAGGAAGGCCAGGCGCCTCGGCCTCGCCGACGAGTGCGTGCCGCCACGCGTCATGGACCAGGCGGCAGCCATGCTGGTGCTCTCCAATCAGCCGCGTCGCCGGCCACCGCTGCTGCAGCGGCTGCTCAACGGCCCGTTCAGGGCCCTGGTGGCGCGTACGGCGAGAAAGCAGGTGGCCAGGCGCGCACGCGCCGAGCATTATCCGGCGCCGTACGCGATCATCGACATCTGGGCGCGCCACCACGGCAATGCGCTGGCTGCGCCGCAACTGATCGACAGCATCGTGCGCTCGCCAACGGCACGCAACCTCGTGCGCGTGTTCTTCATGCAGGAGCGCCTGAAGAGCCTCGGCAAGGGCGGCACGTTCCAGGCGAAACGGGTGCACGTCGTCGGCGCCGGGGTGATGGGCGGCGATATCGCCGCCTGGTGCGCCCAGCGTGGGCTGACCGTCACCTTGCAGGACCAGGGGATGGAGCGCATCGCGCCGGCGCTGCAACGCGCCTATGCGGCCTGGGGCAAGCGCATCCGGGACGCGCGCGAGTTGCGCAACGTCATGGACCGGCTGATTCCGGATCCCGACGGTCATGGCGCCCGGCAAGCCGACGTGGTGATCGAGGCGATCTTCGAGAACCTTGAAGCCAAGCACGTGCTCCTTCAGGACCTGGAGGCGAAGATCAGGAGCGACGCCGTGCTGGCTACCAACACCTCCAGCCTGCGGATCGAAGATCTGCGCAGCCCGCTCGCCCGTCCGGAGCGCCTGATCGGGATTCACTTCTTCAATCCGGTGGCGCGGATGCCACTGGTCGAAGTGGTTGCCGCCGAGGGCAGCGACCCCGAAGTCGTGCAACGCGGCATCGCCTTTGTCAGGCAGATCGATCGCCTGCCGCTGCCGGTCAGAAGTGCCCCCGGCTTTCTGGTGAACGCCGTTCTCGGCCCGTATATGCTCGAAGCGATGCGTGCCGTCGATGAAGGCCTGACACCGGCGACAGTGGACGAAGCGATGCTCGCTTTCGGCATGCCGATGGGGCCTATCGAACTGATCGACATGGTCGGCCTGGATGTGGCGCTGGCCGCCGGCAAGAGCCTGGCCGGTGCCGGTGCGGAGCCGCCGCGCTGCCTGCTTGAGCACTTCAACGCCGGCTACCTTGGCAGGAAGGCGGGCCGGGGTTTCTATGAGTATCGTGCCGGCCGGCCGGTCAAAGGCCCGGTCGGGACGGTCCCGGCCGGTCTGGCCGAGCGCCTTGTCAGACCGCTGCTCGAGCGTAGCCGGCAACTGGTGAACGAGGGGGTGGTGGCCGATGCCGATCTGGCCGATGCCGGGGTGATCTTCGGTACCGGTTTTGCGCCGTTCACCGGCGGACCGCTGAACTACCTGCGGAGCCAGCATGCCTGAGACCATGGTCCGCTTGCCGGACAGACAACCGATCCTGCGCGTGATGCCGATGCCCGCCGACGTCAATCCGCAGGGCGACGTCTTCGGGGGCTGGATCATGGCCCAGGTCGACGTGGCCGGCGCGATTCCGGCGATGCAGCGTGCGCGTGGTCGCGTGACCACGGTGGCGGTGAATTCCTTCCTCTTCAAGCAACCGGTGTCGGTCGGCGACGTCGTGAGTTTTTTTGCCGAGGTTGTCGATACCGGGCGGACGTCGATCAAGGTCAGAGTCGAGGTCTACGCCGAACGCCACCCGGCCCAGCCGATCATCGTGAAGGTCACCGAAGCCGTACTGAGCTATGTTGCAATTAACCAACATGGAGAGAAGCGCGAGTTGCCAAACGACCAATAACTGAAGATTTTTATGGACAGTGGTCGTAGGATGACTCGGCGAATCGCATTTGACACGTGGCGAAAAAGCCACGATGAGATCACATCCATGGGGGAGTTGAACATGTCAACACATATTTCGATGAAGATCATTCCGGCCGTAATGCTGGCGGCGTTGTCGGGGACGGCGGCGGCTTCAGGTTTTCAGTTGCTGGAGCAGGGCAGCGGTCTGGGCAATGCCTATGCTGGTTCGGCTGCCAAATCGACCGATGCCAGTACCATCTATTACAATCCGGCCGGCATGACACAACTGCAGGCGCGAGAGTTCTCCGGCGGTTTGACGGCGGTACGACCCAGTTTCAAGTTCGACAACAATGGCTCCACGGTTGGCGCCTTCAATGGCGCCGGTGACGGCGGCGATGCAGGTGGCTGGGGATTTCCTCCGAATGCCTACCTGTCCTGGGCGCTGAACAAGGATCTCTATCTTGGCTTGGGCATCAACGCACCTTTTGGGTTGGCGACCAAATACGACGACCCCTGGAAGGGTAGTGCACATTCCAACGAATTCGACATCAAGACGATTAACCTCAATCCGTCGATCGCCTTTCGGGTTAACGACCAGTTTTCGCTGGGTGCCGGGGTAAGCTGGCAGAAAATCGAGGCGGATTATTATCGCCAGGTGAGTGTCACGCCCGGATTTGCCGGGGTCAGGGCTCATCTGAAGATTGATGACGATGCTTGGGGCTGGAACGTCGGCGTGTTGTTTACTCCGTCGCCATCGACCAAGGTCGGCCTGTCGTATCGGTCCGCCATCCAGTATCACACCGAAGGCTCGGCGAGCCTGCGCAGCGATGGTACGCCGGGGGCCAATGCCGCCGCCAATGCGCTGACCAACGCCGGCGCACAGAGTGACGTCAAGGCCGACCTCAAGGTTCCGGATACCCTGATTCTGAGTGCCACCCAACGGCTGAGCGATCAGTGGGAATTGTTGGGCGACATTTCCTGGACCGGCTGGAGTTCCATCAAGGATATCGACATCGTGCGTACCTCCGGACGCGCAAATGGCACAACCGCGCAGACCATCGCGGCGAACTTCCAGAATACCTACCGCGTCGCTCTGGGTGCCAACTACCGCTACACGGATGCGCTGAAATTCATGTTCGGTCTGGCCTATGACCAGTCGCCGGTCAAGAACTCGGCTTCGCGCCTGGCTTCGTTGCCGGACAACGATCGCACCTGGTTTACCCTCGGAACGCAATGGAAGCCGGCGAGGGAGCAGACCCTCGAACTCGGGTTGGCGTATCTGTACATCCCGACCACCAAGATCAACAACAACCAGACCACCACCGGCGCAGGGAGTGCCGCCACGAATCACGGCACGATTACCGGCGACTACGATTCCAGCGTCTGGATTGTCGGCGCGCAGTACTCGATTGCCTTCTGATCGCGCGGCCTTCCTCTGCACAAAAAAAGCCCCGGACTCCGGGGCTTTTTTTGTGCCTGTTCGGTACCCGGCGAGGCGTGCCAGAGCAAGCCGTCACTGCCGACATTCAGTTGACGAAAGAATCCGATAGCGTATAATTCAAACGTTCGTTTTAGCGGCTTTGTGCAGAGTCGCTACGGGGTGTTCCCGACGAGCGTAGACGACTCAGACAAGGAGGACAGCTTGAGCAACTTCATCGTACGCAAGGCCGCCGTACTCGGAGCGGGTGTGATGGGCGCGCAGATCGCCGCGCACCTCGCGAATGCCGAAGTGCCGGTGGTGCTTTTCGACCTGCCGGCCAGGGAGGGTGATCCCAACGGGATCGTCAACAAAGCCATCGACGCCCTCAGGAAGCTTGAGCCGTCGCCATTGGCCACCAAGGATCGCGTCAGTTACATCGACGCCGCCAACTATTCGCAACACCTCGAGCAACTCAAGGATTGCGACCTGATCATCGAAGCGATTGCCGAAAAAATGGCGTGGAAGGACGATCTCTATCGTCAGATTTCCCCCTTTGTCGCGCCGAACGCGATCATTGCTTCGAACACCTCGGGCCTGTCGATCAACCGCCTCTCGGAGGCGCTGCCGGCAGCGCTGCGCTCGCGATTCTGCGGCATCCACTTCTTCAATCCGCCGCGCTACATGCACCTCGTCGAACTGATCGCCACCAGGAGCACCGATCCGGCGTTGCTCGACAACCTCGAGTCCTGGCTGGTCTCGCGCCTCGGCAAGGGCATCGTCCGCGCCCTCGATACACCGAATTTCGTTGCCAATCGCGTTGGCGTGTTTTCGATGCTGGCGGTGATGCACCATACCCAGCGGCTCGGGCTGGGCTTCGACGTCGTCGATGCCTTGACCGGACCGATCATCGGTCGCCCGAAGAGCGCCACTTATCGTACCGCCGACGTGGTCGGTCTGGATACCCTGGCGCATGTCGTCAAGACCATGCAGGACACCCTGCCCGAAGATCCCTGGCATGCCTGTTACAGCGTGCCCGACTGGCTGGCCGCGTTGATCGGCAAGGGCGCGCTCGGCCAGAAGACGCGCTGCGGCATCTTCAGAAAGGACGGGCGGACGATCAAGGTGCTCGACCTAGCCAGCCAGGACTATCGCGAGAGTGCCGGCGACATTGATCCGACGGTGCTGGCGATCCTCAAGAATCGCCATCCTGCCGAAAAATTTGCGCAATTGCGCGCCAGCGAGCACCCGCAGGCGCAGTTCCTGTGGGCGATCTTCCGCGATATCTTCCACTACGCCGCCTTCCATCTTGCCGACATTGCCGACAATGCCCGCGACCTCGATTTCGCGATGCGCTGGGGTTTCGGCTGGTCGCAAGGGCCATTCGAAAGCTGGCAGGCCGCCGGTTGGCGGGAGATTGCCGAAGCCGTCAAGGCCGACATCGACGCGGACCGAGCGATGAGCCCGGCACCGCTGCCGTCCTGGGTCTTCGGGCGCGTTGCCGACGCCGGCGTGCATGGCCCGCAGGGTTCGTATTCGGCGAGTACCGATACCTACCGGCCGCGCTCCGCACTGCCGGTCTATCAGCGGCAGATTTTTCCCGAGCGGGTGCTCGGCGAGAAAGCGGCCAGCGGTCAAACCATTTGGGAGAACGACGGGGTGCGGCTGTGGACGCTGCCGCAGGTCGACGCCGGGATCGCCATCGTCAGCGTCAAGTCGCGGAACCACACCCTCGGACGCGAGGTAATCGTCGGGTTGCAGGAAGCCGTTGCCCGCGCCGAGGCGGAGTTCAAGGGCCTGGTGCTGTGGCACGAGGCGCCCTTCGCTTTTGGCGCCAATCTCAAGGAAGTGGCCGAAGCGATCGCCGGCGGCGAATTCGAGCTGCTGGAACAATATGTCGGCGAGTTCCAGAACGCTTCGATGTGCCTGAAGTATGCCCAGGTACCGGTGGTCGCGGCGGTGCAGGGCATGGCTCTGGGCGGCGGCTGCGAGTTCCTGATGCATGCCGCCAAGCGGGTGATTGCGCTGGAGAGCTATATCGGCCTGGTCGAAGCCGGCGTTGGCCTGATTCCGGCGGGTGGCGGCTGCAAGGAGTTCGCCATCCGCGCCGCGCAACAAGCGGCCAAAACCGGCGGCAACGACCCCTTCGAGTTCATCCAGCCGGTGTTCATGACCATCGCCATGGCCACCGTATCGAAGAGCGGCGCACAGGCGAAGGAGCTGGGTTTTGCTGTCGAATCCGACAAGATCGTGTTCAATGCCAACGAACTGCTATACGCGGCGCTGCGTGAGGCGCGCGGTCTCGCCGAGGCGGGCTATGCCCCACGCCTGTCGCCGCGCGCGATCAAGGTCGCCGGCCGCACCGGCATCGCCAATTGCGAAATGATGCTGGCCAACATGAAGGAAGGCGGCATGATTTCGGCGCACGACCATGTGGTGGCCAAGGCCGCCGCAACGGCCCTGTGTGGTGGAGACATCGAGACCGGATCCGTGGTCGACGAGCCGTGGTTGCTGAGCGTCGAGCGCAAGCTCTTCGTCGAGCTGCTGAAGAACCCGAAAACCCAGCAGCGTATCCAGCACATGCTGGAAACCGGCAAGCCGCTGCGTAACTGAGCGAGCAAGGAGAACAGATCATGAGCAAACAGATTCAGGACGCGTACATCGTCGCCGCCACGCGTCTGCCGGTCGGCCGTCGCAAGGGCATGTTGGGCCACGTTCGTCCGGACGACATGCTGGCGCACGCCATCAGGTCGGTGATGGCACAGGTGCCGGGCCTTGACCCGGCAATGGTCGAGGACGTGATCGTCGGCTGCGCCATGCCGGAAGCCGAGCAGGGCATGAATGTCGCGCGCATCGGCCTGCTGCTGGCAGGCCTGCCGAACAGCGTACCCGGAGTGACCGTCAACCGCTTCTGCGCCTCCGGTTTGCAGACCGTGGCGATGGCCGCCGATCGTATTCGCCTCGGCGAAGCCGAGGTGATGATCGCTGCCGGTACCGAAACGATGTCGCTGATGAACCAGATGATGGGCAACAAGATCGCCCTCAACCCGGCCATCTTCGAGAAGGAAGAGAACTACGCGATCGGTTTCGGCATGGGCATCACCGCCGAGAAGGTTGCCGCGCAGTGGAAAATCTCGCGCGAGGACCAGGATGCGTTTGCCGTCGCCTCGAACCAGAAGGCGTGTGCGGCGATTGCTGCCGGCCATTTCAAGGCCGAGATTTCGCCGTACGCGGTCAAGGCACGCGTGCCGAATCTGCAGACTGGAGAAGTGACCGTCAAGGAGTATCTTGCCGAGAACGACGAGGGACCGCGTTCGGACAGCAGCCTTGCCGGCCTGGCCAGGCTGCGACCGGTGTTCGCGGCGCGTGGCACGGTCACCGCGGGCAACAGCTCACAGATGTCCGACGGTGCGGCAGCGGTACTGGTCGTGTCGGAGAAAATCCTCAAGCAGTTCGATCTTCGGCCGCTGGCGCGTTTTGCCGGCTTCTCCGTGGCCGGCGTGGCACCGGAAATCATGGGGATTGGTCCGGTCGAGGCGATTCCACGCGTCCTCAAACGAGCTGGAATCCGGCAGGACGAAGTAGACTGGTTCGAGCTCAATGAAGCATTTGCCGCGCAGGCGCTGGCGGTGGTCCGTACGCTGGAACTCGATCCGGCCAAGGTGAATCCGCTCGGCGGTGCCATCGCTCTCGGTCATCCCCTCGGCGCGACCGGCACGATTCGCACCGCGACCCTGGTGCACGGCCTGCAGCGGACCCGTCAGCGCTACGGCATGGTCAGCATGTGCATCGGTACCGGCATGGGGGCGGCGGGGTTGTTCGAGTCGCTGCAGTAAATCGCTGCGGGTGTACTGCCAGGGCCTCGCCCGGGTTTCCGGGCGAGGCCCGCTTTCTTCAGGGTTCCGGGGAGCGGGCAGGAACACAAGTTCCCGCTTGAGCGCAGGCAGGTGTCTGGCATAATGTTCGCCGGACACGGGCACGAAGGCGCACAATGGATCTGGAGCTACTGGGCAGTCTCGGATGGCGCGAAGGACTGATGGCGATCATCGCCTTGCTGGTGGTGTACATCATCGTCCTCTTTTTCCGAATGCGGCGCCTGCAGCGCAGCATGGCTGCCGTACCGCCGCTGGCGGCGCAGTCGGCAGTGGCGGCCTACAGCGCCATCCAGGAACCGCCGCCGCTCGCTGCGGCGGTCAACCCGGCGCCGCCGGCCGGAAGCGACGCGAGCGCCGCCAGCGTGGAGGCACCGGCACGGGTCGATGCCGGCAAACCCGAATTCGCCTGGAACGAGCCGCCGCCGGAAATTCCCGGACAGGCGCTGATCGATGCCTTGCAGCGGGAGCTTTATCAGCTGCGCTGCGAAGTGGACGAATTGCGTGCCGAATTGCTGGCTACCCGTGAGGACTTTCGGCGCCAGTTTGCGCAATCGGCAGGTCCTGCGCAGGGTGCTTCACCGTTGTACAACGATGCCATGCAGCTGGCGATCCAGGGGCACGATGCGACCACCATCGCTCATCACTGTGGCATTGCGCGTGCCGAGGCGGACCTGGTTGTCGCGCTGGCGCGCAACCGCCACGAAGGGCTATAGAAGCGGAGCCATGGCGCATGCCTGTGTCGGCCAGCGTTGATCATGAAGTCATTGCCGTTTGCCGCGTGAGCGGGCATGCCCCCTGCACACGGGCAGTGGAATCGATTCCCGCGTCGTGCGCGCGGCCTGCGATTTGAAGCCGGCGATGGGTAGTCGTCAGGGAAGCGGCGGCGCGGCAGGACGCCCCGTACGAGCAGCGCAGGCGCTGCTCCTGGGTCACGCGGACGGAGGGAACGCCACTCTCAAGCGTCAGTTGCTGTCGCGGATGGGCATTGCCGGGCTGCTGGTGGTGGCGCTGCTTGTCGGGTTGCTGTTGTTCGACCAATTGAGTACGTCCGACGAACAAACGGCGAATGGGGCGCTGTTCACCGAACCCGTGCCGGTCAGAAAACGGCCTTTGCCGCCGTCATTGGTCGCGGCGGAGTCGCCTTCCCAACCCCTGCCATTGTCGCAGGTAGCGGCCGGGCCGCAGGCCAGCGGCGAAGCGATCGAAAGGCTGCTTCGCCTGGCCAAGCTGTCAGCGGTCGAGGATGGGGACGGCGCAGCGGCCGCGACAGCCGCCGCCGACACGACCGCGAGCACGCCCGGTGTCGAGGCTGTCGCCGGGCCGCCGGTGACATCTCCGCCGCGTCTGTTGTCGGGGCCCGCCTTGCTGTCCGGAGTCCTGCCGGATGCGCGTCGAGCCGAGGAACTACAGGCGAAACTTGCGCAGGACGGGATTCCCGCCAGCATCGAAACACGCCTGCAACTGGGGCCGTTCAAGACGCGGGCCGAGGCCGACGCGGCACGCCGAAAGATGCTGGCCCTCGGGATCGACACCCTGTTGGTGATGCGCAAGGGCGGCAAGCCGTAGGTCGCTCAACGCCTGGTCGACAACAGTTGCCGGCGCAGACGTCGGGCGAAAACGTCCATTTCCCTGGCCGCCTGCAAGTCTCCCCTGGCTTCGGCGACGCTGATCCCCTGTTCATAGGCAGCCAAAGCCTCGGCAGCTTGCCCGCCTGCGCTAAGCGCCTTGCCGAGCAGCTTCCAGGCGGCGGAATAGCGGGCGTCGCGGTCGAGCGCTTCGCGCAGGCGGATTGCCGCTTGCTCGAAGTTGCCGGCCTTGAGATACTCGTTGCCGATTGAATAGCGCAGCAGGGCGCCGTCACGCGGACCACCGAGCAGTTTTTCGAGATGGGTAATCAGTGTGCCGGTCATTTGACATCCCCGTTTTCAACTTCAGACATTGTAGAGGACAGCAGCATGGCAAGAACGATCATTTCAACGGCGCATGCGCCGGCGGCCATCGGCACGTATTCGCAGGCGGTAAGAGTGGGCGATACCGTTTATCTCTCGGGCCAGATCGGTCTTGACCCGGTGCGCATGCAACTCGTCGAAGGGATCGATGCGCAGATCGTGCGGGTTTTCGACAACCTCAAGGCAGTCGCCGAGGCGTCCGGCGGTTCGCTGGCGGATGTCGTCAAACTCAACGTCTTCCTCACCGATCTGGCGCACTTCGCGACCGTCAATGAAGTCATGGGGTGCTATTTCTCGGAGCCGTTCCCCGCCCGCGCCGCGGTCGGTGTCGCCGCGCTGCCGCGCGGGGCATTGGTCGAGGCAGATGCCGTGCTGGTGCTTGGCGGCTGATGCCGGCGGCGGACGCGATCGCGGCGCCGCCGGCAATCCGGAACCACTTGCGCAAGCTGGGCCTGGAGCGGCGCGAAGATCTCGTTCTGCATCTTCCGCTGCGCTATGAGGACGAGACGCGGATCACGGCCATCGCTGCCGCCCCCCTCGGCGTCCCGGTGCAGCTCGAGGTCCGGCTCCTCGAGGTGACGCTCAGGCTGGTGCCGCGTCGCCAGTTGCTGCTGCGGGTCTGCGATGCGCGTGCCGAGGGCAGCCAGCTCGATCTGCGCTTCCTGCGCTTCTACGGCAGCCAGCAGCGCGCGCTGGAAGCGGCGCGTGGCTGCCGGTTGCGCCTGTTCGGCGAGATCCGCTGCGGCTTCGACGGTCCTGAGATGGTGCATCCGCGCTACCGGGTGGTTGCCGACGACGAGCCGCTGCCGCAGTCGCTGACGCCGCTCTATCCGACGACGGCGGGGTTGACGCAGACGGTGCTGCGTCGCCTGATCATGCACGCGCTGCGGCAGGTCGATCTCGGCGAGGTGCTTGAAGAGAACTGGTGCAGCGAGCAGGCGCTGCCGTCTTTTGCGGCGGCGGTGTCTATATTGCACGCACCGCCCCGGTCTGTTTCCGAGGCGGCACTCGAGAACCGCACGCATCCCGCCTGGCAGCGCATCAAGTTCGACGAGTTGCTCGCACAGCAGCTTTCGCTGCGCCGCGCCTACCTGGCTCGCCGGCATCTGGGCGCACCGGCCTTGCCTGCCGCCTGCCCACTCGCCCGGCGCCTCGAAGCCGCTCTCCCTTTTACGCTGACCGAAGCGCAGCAGCGTGTCGCCGCCGAGATCGCGACCGATCTCGAACAGCCGCGTCCGATGCAGCGTCTGCTGCAGGGGGATGTCGGCTGCGGCAAGACCGTCGTCGCTGCCCTGGCGGCGTGTCAGGCAATCGACGCGGGTTTTCAGGCGGCTTTGATGGCGCCTACCGAGATTCTTGCCGAACAACATTTCCTGAAACTGCGCGCCTGGCTGGAGCCACTGGGCGTCGAGGTGGCGTGGTTGGCGGGCGGCCTCGGCAAGACACTCAGGCGGGCGAAGCAACAGCAGGCCGCGAAGACCGCGCAATTGGTGGTCGGGACGCACGCGCTGATCCAGGAGAGCATCGATTTTGCGCGCCTCGGGCTGGCGATCGTCGACGAACAACATCGCTTCGGCGTCGTGCAGCGGCTCGAGTTGCGGCGCAAGGGAAGCAACCCGCACCAGTTGATGATGTCGGCGACGCCGATCCCGCGCACGCTGGCGATGAGCTATTACGCCGATCTCGACGTTTCGGTGATCGACGAACTGCCGCCGGGCCGATCGCCGGTTCGCACCCGGCTGTTCGCGGATACCCGGCGAGACGATGTGATTGCCGCCGTGCGCGCCGTCGTTGCCGGTGGGCGGCAGGCTTACTGGGTTTGTCCCCTGGTCGAGGAGTCCGCCAAACTGGAACTGCAGGCCGCCCTCGCGACCCACGCCAGCTTGAGCGTCGAGCTTTCCGGTCTGCGCGTCGGGCTGGTGCACGGGCGCCTGCGGGCCAGCGACAAGGGTGCCGTGATGGCCGCCTTCGCTGCCGGCGAGATCGACGTACTGGTCGCCACGACGGTCATCGAAGTCGGTGTCGATGTGGCCAACGCCACCTTGATGGTCATTGAACACGCCGAGCGCTTCGGGCTGGCGCAGCTCCACCAGTTGCGCGGCCGCGTCGGTCGCGGCACCCATGACTCGGTCTGTGTGCTGCTCTACCAGCAGCCGCTGTCGGCGACCGCGCGGGCCCGCCTGAAGATCATTTTCGAGCACACCGACGGATTCGAGATTGCCAGCCAGGATCTTCGTTTACGAGGTCCGGGAGAGTTCGTCGGCAGCCGCCAGTCGGGAGTGCCGCTGCTGCGCTACGCGGACCTCGCGCTCGATGGCGAACTCGTCGAACTGGCCAGGGCGATGGCGGCGACACTGTTGCGCGAGGCGCCCGAGCGCGCGGCGTGCCATCTGCAGCGCTGGCTGGGGAATCGGGAGGAGCTGCTGAAAGCCTGAAGCCCAGGACAGGCCGTGGGCCGGCGCCGAGCCCGCCACCCTGGCCCGAGTTCCAAACAACGGTGCAGCGCGGCCGGCCTTGCGGCACCTGCATGCCACAAGGCTACACGCATCGTTCAAGCGACCCGGAAATAGCCGACGGCCGCGCGCAGCTCACCCGCCAGGCGGTCAAGCTCGGCCGCGGCGGCGGCGTTGCTTCGTACCGTTGCACTGGTTTCCTCGGTCATCGACGCGATGTGCTGAACATGCCTGGCGATATCGTCGGCCACGCTGGCCTGTTCGCGCGTGGCCATCGCCACCTGCTGTACGCGCTCGCTCGACTCCAGCGCCTGGTGGTGGCTCGATGCAAGCAGGCTGCCCGCTTCGCGTGCCCGTCCAAGACTTCTGGTGACCTGTGGCATGGCCTCTTCCATGGCGAGGACTGCCGTATCGGTATCGGCTTGAACGCTGACCACCATTGACCCGATTTCTCCCGTGGCCTTGCCGGTCCGCTCGGCAAGCTTGCGGACTTCGTCGGCGACGACCGCGAAACCGCGACCCTGCTCGCCGGCACGTGCCGCTTCGATGGCCGCATTCAGCGCCAGCAGATTGGTCTGTTCGGCGATTTCCTTGATGACGTCGGCAATTCCGCCAATTTCTCGGGAGCGGCTGGCCAATTGCCGGATCTGTACCGACGATCGAGCGACGATCTCGGAAACCTTCTCGATCTCGTCGGCCGACGCGTGCACCAGCGCCTGGCCCTGCTGGGCCGTGTTCGCTGCGGCGGTGGAACTGTCGCCGGTAGCACGCGCGTTCTGCGCAACCTCGTTGATGCTCACCGTCAGTTCCTCGATCGAAGCCGCCGTCGCCGAGGTCGAGGTCGCCTGTTCTTCTGCAGCGCGGCGAACTTCGTCGGTGGCCACCGAAATCTCGCCAGCGTTGCTGACCAGCGTCGTGGCCAGGCGGTCGATCGAAGAGAAGATGTTGCGCAAGCGGTTTTGCATCTCGGCCATCGAATGCATCAGACTGCCACTGGCATACTGGTCGGCGCACATGTCCCGACCCAGATCACCGCCGGCGATGCGCAGTGCGATCGCTGAGGCTTCGGCCGGTTCGCCGCCGAGCTGGCGCAGCACGCTGCGGCCGATGAGCACCGAAACCCCGGCCAGGACAGCGATGGCCAGCACGATGATGAGCAGCGAATTGATGGCTTCGCTGCGGAATGCCTGGTCGACGTCGTCGAGATAGATGCCGGTACTGTAGACCCAGCCCCATGGCTTGAAGTGGGCGGCATAACTGACCTTGGGCACGGGTTTGTCGCTACCTGGTTTGGCGAAGGCATAGTCGACGGCGCCGCCACGTTCATTGCCCAGGGCGACGCGCACCAGTTCCTGAATGATCATCTTGCCGTTCGGATCGCGCAATTCCGCGCCGCTCTTGCCTTCGAGTGCGGGTTTGGCGGCGTGCATGACAAAGTTGTTTTGCGCATCAACGATGAAGAAATACTCGCCGTCGCCGTAGCGCATGCGGCGGAGCGTATCGGCCGCCTGTTTCCTGGCTTCGTCTTCACTGAGCACGCCAGTGGTGCTGAGATCGTGAAAACGCGCAATGACGCCACCGGCAACTTCGACGAAAAGGCGCGTCCGATCGGTGCGGTCCTGCAACATGTTGCTGCGCAGGTCGTTGAGCGAATCGAGCCCCAGTGCGGCGAGGCCGAGTACGGCAGTCGCTGTCAGTACGATCAGGCGCGTCCTGATGCGCCAGTCTGTGAGTTTCATCTTGCTTCTCCCCATTGGCGACTTGTCACCGCGAAAGTCGCAGACGTGCGCCGTCAAGGCCTGACCAGCAGCACGAGAGTTGATGATATTACCGTAATCTGCCGGCGCCTGACAGAGTCGGCGGGCTGACCCTGCCTCGTCAGCCGGGTGCGATCCACTGACTTTCGAGCGCCCCGTCGAGCGCCGCGGCGGGTGTTCAGAGGCGCAAGGCCGCCGCCAGCGATCGCACGTCCTCAGCCGACTCCTGCAGGATTTCGACCAGCGTTTCCTCGCCGATGAGCATATCGATTGCCGCCGCCGTGCCTTCGCGCGGAATTCCGTCGAGATCGCGCAAGGGGCTTTCCACCGGCGCCAGTTCGTCGGCCAGCAGCAGGGTATCGCCAAGCGTCGTCGGCGGCATGGCCAGATAACCTGCCCAGCAGACTTCGATGGCGTCGACCACCGCCTGGGGTACTCCGAGAACTTTGAGCAGCGCGCGTCCGAGCTCGGCCTCGCCGGTTTCGTTCCAGGCCGAAAAGTCCTCGTCGAGCAGTCCAGGGTACTCGGCGGCGCGCGAGATCAGGTAGAAGCCGCCGACTTCATGCACGATGCCGGCGAACATCGCGGTCTCCGGATCGAGGTGGGTGACCTTGCGGGCGATGATCTGTGCCAGGGCTGCCACATGCGCCGTGTGCTCCCAAAGTCTTGCCGCCAACTCGCGGTCCGTCGCCGACAAGGGGACGGCAAGTTGACGGGTGACCACCGCAGCGGCCAACGAGCGCAGATAGCGAAAGCCCAGCCGCAGTACCGCCGTGCGTACGTCGGTAATCGGACGCCCGGAGGGGTTGAAGACGGTCGAGTTGGCGAGTGCCACGACCTTTGCCGACAGCAGGGGCTCGGCCTTGATCAGGCGCGTCGCCGTGTCAGCGTGACAATCGGGATCGCCGAGTGCGTGCTGCAGTTTGAGGGCGACCAGGGCGTTGGTCGGGAAGGTCACCTCGCCATGGTCCAGTTCGGTGGCGATGCTCCTGAGGATCTCGTATCGCTGCATGGCAGTGTTCAAACCTTTCGTATGGTTCTTGCCGGACTTACCCTTTGTTGGCCTCTATCAGCGCCGCCGGGATCTGCTTCAGGGACATGACCCGGTCGGCGGCACCGAGCTTGATCGCTTCCTTGGGCATCCCGAAAACCACACACGAAGCTTCGTCCTGCGCGATCGTCGCGGCGCCGGCATCGTTCATTTCCTTGAGGCCACGTGCGCCGTCGTCGCCCATGCCGGTCATGATCACCCCCACGGCATTGCTGCCGGCAAAGCGGGCTACCGAGCGAAAGAGCACGTCGACCGAGGGCTTGTGGCGGTTGACCAGCGGTCCGTCGACGACTTCGACGAAATATTGCGAGCCGCTTCGTTTCAGCAGCATGTGCTTGCCGCCGGGGGCGATCAGAGCGCGGCCCGGCAGCACGCGATCGTTGCTCCTGCCCTCGCGCACCTCGATCATGCACAGTGAATTGAGTCGTTCGGCGAACATCGCCGTGAACTGCTCCGGCATGTGCTGGACGACGACAATGCCCGCCATCGTTACCGGCAGGCGGGTCAACACCTCCTCGAGCGCTTGCGTTCCACCTGTCGACGTGCCGATGGCGATCACCTTGTCGACGGTCTTGAGTACCGGCCCGGTGCCTGCGGCCAGGATCGCGTCGGCGGTATTGCGCGCCAGTCTGTCCAGCTCCGGCGGTTTCGTGGGCGTCACCGTGCTGGCGCCGGGTAGCGGGCGACGAAGACGCACGTTGGTGCGGAAAGCCGCACGAATCGCTGCGACGATGCTGTTCGCTGGGTCATCGAGGATGCCCTTGGGCCCGAATTGCGGTTTGCTCATGATGCTCACCGCGCCCGCGGCGAGCGCCTGCATGAGGGTATCGCTGCCGGTCACCGAGAGTGAGGAACAGATGATCACCGGCGTCGGCCTTTCGGCCATCAGCTTGCGCAGGAAGGCGAGTCCGTCCATGCGCGGTGTGTCGATGTCGAGGATCAGCACGTCCGGCCAGTTCCTGCGCATCCGGTCCAGAGCGACGAGTGGATCGGAGGCGGTGGTCATGACTTCGATGCCCGGTTGTCGGGCCAGAGCCTGCGAGAGGCCTTGCCGGACCACCGCCGAATCGCCGACGATCAGCACCTGGATCGGTGTTTCGTTCACGCGTTCTCCTTCGGCGAAGGCGTGTCGGAGTGCAGCACCGCGATCTCGTTGAAGGTCTCGGCGCAAACCAGGAAGCAGTCGACGAGCAGCGGGTCGAAGTGCCTGCCGCGCCCCTCGGTGATGATCTCCACTGCCTTGGCGTGGGGAAACGCCGGCTTGTAGACGCGTTTGCTGATCAACGCGTCATAAACGTCGGCGATGGCCATCAGCCGCGCGGCCAGTGGTATGGCCTCGCCGTACAGACCCTGCGGATAACCTGTGCCATCCCAGCGTTCGTGATGCGAATAGACAATCTCGCTGGCGATGCGCAGGAAAGGGTCGTGCGCATCGACACGCAACTCTGCGGCGCGCAAGGCGTCGCGGCCAAGCGTCGTATGCTGCTTCATGATGGCGAATTCGCTGGCATCGAGCGGCCCCTGCTTGAGCAGGATCTGGTCGGGAATGCCGACCTTGCCGATATCGTGCAGCGGTGCGCATTTGGCGATCAGCGCCCATTCCTCCGGCGGCATGCGATCGCGCTGCGCGGGCTGCAGCAGCAGGTATTCGATCAATGTGCGAACGTAGGCGCGCGTACGGCGAATATGGTTGCCGGTTTCGTTGTCGCGGGTTTCAGCGATCGCCCCCAGGGCGACGATGGTCAGTTCCTGGTTGCGTTGCAGATCCAGCGTCCTGGCTTCGAGATCGCGAGTGCGTTCGCGGACCAGCGATTCGAGATGCAGGTTGCGGTCGGCGAGATGAATCTGCGCCTCGCGCAGACGCAGTTGGGTGCGCACGCGCGCCAGCAGGATCGGCGGTGCCACCGGCTTGGGAACATAATCGACGGCACCGAGTTCGAGACCACGCGTGATGTCGGCGATGTCCGAGTGGCTGGAGAGAAAGATGACCGGGATGTCGGCGGTGTCGGGGTCGCGCTTGAGCGCCGAGCAGATCTGATAGCCATTCATGTCCGGCAGTTCGAGGTCGAGCAGCACCAGATCCGGTGCCGGCGACATCTGCGCCAGTTGCATGCCTTTCTTGCCGCGGGTCGCAATGCGCGTGCGAAAGTGGTGGCGCAGGCATTCGTTGATGACTTCGAGCGTCGCCGGGTCGTCATCGATCAGGAGTATGGTTTTCATGATTTCCTGTCCGGGCTGGTAGTTGTCTCGTCATCCGGGAAGTGGCGGGTGGCCGCACTTGCCGCCGGCGTTAGTGTGGCGACAAATTGTTGCTTTGCGGCGGGAAGCCACCGGGCCAGCAGTTGATAGAACGCCCGCGTCTCGAAGGGCTTGCCGATATGATCGTTCATTCCGGCCAGTCTGCTGACTTCCTTCTCGTGTTCCATGGTGTGTGCGGCCATGGCGATGATCGGCAGATCCCGGAACTCGCCGTGTGTACGCAGCTCGCGGGTCGCCGTCAGACCGTCCATGACCGGCATCTGGATGTCCATCAGCACCAGGTCGAAAGCCTGTCCTCCACCGGCATACAGCAGGTCGAGCGCAGCCCTGCCGTTGTCGGCGACGCTCGGGGTGATGCCCACCTCGGTCAGCAGCGCCTCGGCGATCTCGCGGTTGATCGGCTGGTCTTCGACGACCAGGACGCGTGCGTCGTGATAGGTACTCGGCAAGGGTTCGTCGTCGCTGGGTGTGGTGCTTGCCGTCAGATCGCCGGAGTTGCCGAGCTGCAGCCAGAGCGTGGCGCGGAAAGTGCTGCCTGCCCCGAGGTGGCTGCTGACGCTGATCTCGCCATCCATCAGCGTGACCAGGCGGCGGCAGATGGCCAGGCCGAGGCCGCTGCCGCCAAAGCGCCGAGACATCGTCGCGTCGGCCTGCGAGAATGGCTCGAACAGCAGACCGAGGTCCTTTTCGCCGATGCCGATGCCGGTGTCCTCCACGATGATCTCCAGGCAGACGCGTTGCGCTTGGCGTTGGCATACGCCGATGCCGATCGCCACCCGCCCGGCGGCGGTGAACTTGATGGCGTTGCTGAGCAGGTTGAGCAGAATCTGCTCTACCCGCAGCGGGTCGCCAACGAGCACATCGGGTACCTCGTTGGCGACCCGTTCGCAGAGTTCGAGGCCCTTTTGCGTCGCCTTGTAGGCCATCACCGAATGGCAGCGCCGGACCAGGTCGCGCAGGCTGAACGTCTCGCTGGCAAAGTTCAGTCGTCCGGCGGCGATCTTCGACAGGTCGAGCAGGTCATTGATCAGGTTGCACAGGGTCTTGCCGGCGTTGGCGATCTTGTCCAGATAGTCGCGTTGCCGGGGGTCGGTGCCGAGGCGTCGGGCCAGTTCCGAAAGGCCGATGACGGCATTCAGCGGCGTCCGCAGTTCGTGGCTGACGTTGGCCAGGAAGACGTCCTTGGCGCGGTCGGCGACCTTTGCAGCGGCGAGCGCTGCCGTCAGGTCGGCCGTGCGCCTGGCGACCAGGACTTCCAGTTGCGACTGCTGCGCGTGCAATTGTCTTTCGATCTGCTTGCGTTCGGTAATGTCCTCTCCGGACGACAGCACCCCCTGGATGTACCCGTCATCTGCGTGTAGCAGAATGTTCCGCCAGTCGATGAGGCGCTCTTCACCACGGGCGTTGATGATCGTTGTCTCGTCACGTGCGGGAAGAACAGCATCGCCGGTCAGCAGACGGTTGAACAGAGCTCGCCGCTGCTCCTGGAGGGGCGGCGGCAGAAAGCGGCCGAACCAGTCGACGCCGAGCAACTGGCTTTCCGGCCAGCCGAGCACCTCGCAGCCCTTGCGGTTGATCAGTGCGATGCGTCCCGAGTGGTCCAGGACCAGCAGCATGACCCCGGCGACATCGAGGTAGCGTTGTGCGATTCGCTTTTCGTCCTGCAGTTCGCGCGTCCGAACCTCGACTTCCCGGGCGAGCGTCGTGTGCCAGGCTTCGATCCGCACCGCCATGGCATTGAAGGTCGCCGCCAGCGCCGAAACCTCATCGCCTCCGGCGATCGGGTGGGGGAACACGCGCGCACCGAGATCGCCGTCGGCCAGTCGCTGCGCGACCTTGGCCAGGCTTCTGATCGGGCGCGTCAGATGCCGTGCTGCGAGGGTCACCAGCAACAGGCAGGCGAGGCTGAACAGCAGGCCGAACCAGAGCAGTTGCCAGGCGCGTTGCGACAGTTCGCTCAAGGCCTCGTCGCGTTCGCGGCGGACGACCAGGCTCCACCCTTCCATCGCGCCGATCCGTACGAAGCGATAGACGGCGAGCAGGGCTTTGCCGTCGGCGCCGGCTTCAATGAAGCTGCCCTCGATACCCTCGCCAGCGGGTGGCCGGGCGACTTCCCGAGCATCGGCGAGTGGAACCAGCCGAAAGGCCGCCAGGATCCGTCGCTGCTGATCGAACAGCGAAACCGAACCGGAATTGCCCAGCGAACGGAGTTCAACGCGATCGAATTCACCGAGTATCGAATGGATCGATACCGTCGCGACGAGTATCCCGAGCACCCTGCCGGTGGGCAGGCCGGTGTGGTCTCGCTCGAGCACCTGACGCGCGACGACCAGGTTGCGTCCGTTGCTGGCCATGGGGTCGACGACGGTTTCGATGTGCTCGACGACACCCGGCGTAGACAGGCGCTGCAGCAGGGCGACATCGGCGAAGGGCAGCCCCTGCAGGTCGGCATCGTTCGCCGCCAGTACCTGTCCGTTGCTCGCCGAAACCAGAGTCAGGTGCTCATAGACATCGGGGTAGGCGGTCAACAAGGACAGCAGTTGGCGGCGTGCAGCCGCCGAGGCGCTCTCCGCCGGCCTGCCGGCCGGCATTTCGCCATCGTTCACGGCTTGCGCAAGGACCAGGCTTTCCGACAGCAGGCGAATGTCTCCGCGACGTTCGAGCAAAGCCATTTCGATCTGCGTCACCCGGCCGTCGGCACTGAGTTCCAGGGCTTGCCTGGCCTTGGTCATGTGCACTTCGCTGGCGCCCTGCAGTCCGATCAGTGGCAGCCCGTGCAGCCAGACCAGCAGCATCGTACCGATCACCAGCACCAGCAGGGCACCGAAGATGCCGGCGACGCGCGCGGCAATACCGGCGCCGCGAAAAGCGTCTGCCGGGGGGTCTTTGGAGAGGGTGCCGTGCATGTCTCAGCGCTCGTAGTCAAAGGAATACGGCTGGTACCTGGCCGGATTCGCATAAACCTGCCGCAGACCATCGTAGGCGAAGGCTGCCGCAACGCGTTCCCGGCGACTCCCTGCAGGAAGCTTGCCGAGCCGCTGCAGAAAATCGAACTCGCCGATCAGCGGTTCCTGGTCGCGATTCCAGTCGGGCAGGGCGGGTGCGGCGGGCACGTCGAGAAGCTCGCGGCGGGTGATCGCGACCGCTTGCGCGAGCGTCAGGTCGACCGCCCGCCCGCTGAACGCGGCGCCGTCGGCCATCGCCCATCGGGCGGCCGTCTCGACGTTCTTGCGGCTCTGACGCATCCATTCCAGCGAGCGGGCAAAGCCCGCGACAAGGTGCCTTGCGGCTTCCGGTTTGCTCTCGACGAATCGCCGGGTAAGGACCAGATAGTCCGAACTGATGCCGCGGAAGACAATGCGCGCCTTCGGGTTGTGGGCCAGGGCCAGCGAGGGTGCTGGTTCCCAGGCTGCGAAGGCATCGACGCGGGCCTGCTCCAGGGCGACCGGCATTTCGTCCACAGCCAGTTCGACCAGGGTCACGCTTGGCTCGCCGAGGCCGACACTGGCCAGTGCCTGCAGCAGCGTGTAATGCGCGCTGGATCCCGGTACATAGGCGAAACGTCTGCCCTGCATGCTCGCCAGGACGCCTGGGTTGCGGGAGACCACTGCGGTCGCACTGCGTTTGGCGAGGCCGCCGATCAATACGTCGGTGCGCATGCTCAGCATGATCGTCGGCATGTCGCCCAGCAGACCCGCCTCCAGGCGGCCATCGGCCAGCAGGTCGAGCATGTCGGGGCCACGCCGGAATGGAAAAGTGGCGAACGGGCGGCCGAGTTCGTCGAGCCGCCGCTTCAGGATACGGTCGTGGCGCAGCACCGCTCCGATCATTGCCGCCGGATACCCCAGCGGTTGCACGCCGAGGTCGAGCGCAGGCGCTTCCCTGGGCAGATCGTAGCGGTTGCTGTAGTCGTCGCAGACTGCTGCCAACGGCAGGCAGAGGAGGAGAAGCAGTACCGTTGCCGGCAGGCGGGTGTGCTGGTTCATGGTATCGGGCCGGGTTCGGCGAGCCATTGTCTGGCGGCTTCGAAATTGAAGCGGTGGACCTCGGACAGGGCGGCGAGCAGCAGAGGCTGCCAGGGACTGCCGGGGAATTCGTCGAGGCAGCGCTGGATGGCAGCGGCACTGTTGCCGTCGGCGGTATCGAGCAGTTGCAGCAGCGCCGTGATCGACGCCGGCGGCGGCGCCGGTCGTGGCACCGGCAGCGTCGGCGTCGGCCAGCGCATCGCCGGGCGGGGTGACGGCTGCAGCGCCGCTTGCACCTGGCCGCACATGGCGACGATCGATTGCGCGAGCTGTTGCCGGAGTGCGTCACAGGGCGTACCGGTGCGGATCGCCTGCTCGAGTGCCGTCGCCTGGCGATGCAGTTCGCGCATCCCGAGCACGCCGACGCGGCCCCTGAAGGCGTGCGTGGCCTGCCTCGCCGCCTCGTGCGCCCCACTTGCCAGCAGCGCCTCGACGGTGGCCACGAAGCTCGCCGATTCGCCGACGAATTCTCCCAGCCAATGTCGGTAACGCGCGCTGTTGCCGGCAAAGCGTTGCATCGCGGCGCTGCTGTCGAGGCCGACGATGCTCGGCAACTCGTCGCCTTCGGTGGCGGCGGTGGCGGCGAGTGGTGGGCCGGCCGTCTTCGGCGGCGGGGCGACGCGGTGCGCCAGCCATCGGGCCAGCAGCGCAAAGAAATTCGGCAGCGAGAACGGCTTGCCGAGGTGGTCATTCATGCCCTCGGCGAAGTACACCTGTTTTTCGTGCACCATGGTGTGCGCGGTCATGGCGACGATCGGCAGGGTCGCGAAACCGGGCAGCGCCCGGAGCCGGCGGGTGGCCGCGAGCCCGTCGAGAACCGGCATCTGAATGTCCATCAGGACGAGGTCGAAGGCTGGCGCGCCGGCCTCGGTGAGGATGTCGATCGCCGCCTGGCCGTTCTCGGCCAGACGCGGGACGATGCCGACCGTGCCCAGCAGGTCGAAGACGATCTCGCGGTTGAGCGCCTGATCGTCGACCACCAGCACCCGGGCCCCGCGATAATGGTTCGGCAGGGACTCGCCGTCCGCGGGTTCCTCCCCGGACGGCAACGCACGGGCTGGCGCGCACCCCAGCGTCAGGCGCACCCGGAACACGGTGCCCGCGCCGGGCTGGCTGCTGACCTCGATCGATCCGTGCATGCCCTCGGCGAGTTGCCTGCAGATCGCCAGGCCGAGGCCGGTGCCGCCGTGCTTGCGGGTAATCGACGGGTCGGCCTGGACGAAAGGCTGGTAGATATGGGCGATCTCGTCGTCGCTCATGCCGATCCCCGAATCCTCGACTTCGAGCAGCAGGCGGGCGCGCTGTTCGTCGCTGCTCTCCAGGGTGATGCGCACGACGATCTGACCGCGTTCGGTGAACTTGATCGCATTGTTGAGCAGGTTGAGCAGGATCTGCTCGATCCGCAGCGGGTCGCCGATGAGCACTTCGGGCAGTCGCTCGTCGATGTGCACGCTGAGGGGCAGTCCCTTTTCGGCGGCGTGGTGGCCGAGCACCGAGAGGGCGCGTGCGGCGGTCTTGCGCAGGCTGAACGGGGTGGCTTCGTAGGTCATCTCGCCGGCGGCGATCTTGGTCAGGTCGAGCAGGTCGTTGATGATCGCCAGCAAGGTCTGGCCGGCGTCGCTGACCTTCTCCAGGTACTCGCGCTGGCGCGGCTCGGTGCTGCCGTTCAGGGCCAGCGCCGACAGCCCGATGACCGCATTCAGCGGCGTGCGCAACTCGTGGCTGATGTTGGCCAGAAACGCATCCTTGACCCGGTCCGCAACCTGCGCCGCCTCCAGGGCCGCCTGCAAGGCGCGGTTCTGCTGGTAGAGGCGCAGGAAGACCAGCGTCTTGGCGCGCAGGATCTGGTCGTTGATCGGCTTCGAAAGATAATCGGTGGCGCCACGCAGATAGCCGTGGAGACGATCCTCATTGGCGTTGTGCGCGGCAGTGACGAAGATCACCGGCGTCTCGGCAGTTTGTGGATTGGCGGCCAGCCGCTCGCAAACCTCGAAACCGTCCATCTCGGGCATCTGGACGTCGAGGAGGATCAGCGCAAACTCCTCGTCGAGGGCGATCGACAAGGCGTCGAAGCCGTTGCTGGCCTCGACGATCGTCGCGTCGATGCCCCTCAGCGCCAGACGTATTGCCAGGCGGTTGGTCGCCAGGTCGTCGACCACGAGGATCTTCGGACTTTGGCTCATCGCGCGCCGGCCATGGTCTTGCGAAAAATTCGCAGCTCGGCCTGCACGGGGGCCCAGGTGGCGTCGCTGTCGAGCATCGATTCGGAACTCCCGAGAACCAGGAAGCCGCCGCGTTGCAGGCTGCGTTCGAAGACCCCGAGGGTCCGTTGTTGCAGGGCCGCGCCGAAGTAGATCAGGACGTTGCGGCAGATCAGCAACTGCGTTTCCAGGAACGCATCATCGGTGACCAGATTGTGCTCGACGAACTCCATGGGCTGCAGCCGGTCGGCGCGAATGGCCATTTCACTGTCCTGGAAATCGAAATAATCGGCGAAGCGCGCGCTGCCGCCAGCCGCGAGGTAGTTGGCCTGCCACTGCGCGAACTGCTGTGCCGGCCAGCGGCCGCGCCGTGCCGCGGCGAGCAGATCGAGGCTGATGTCGGTGGTGATCATGCGTGCCTTGTAGGCCAGGCCGCACTCGTGCAGCAGAATGGCGACCGAGTAGGTTTCCTGGCCGTAACCGCAGCCGACTTGCCAGACGTTGATGCGCGGGAAGCTTTCGAGCTCCGGGATGACCTGTTCGCGGAGGTGCTTCCACACCGGCGGGTCGCGAAAGAACTCGGAAACAGGGACCGACAGGTAGTTGATGACCGTTTGCGCCACCTGCTCGTCGCGGAGCAATAACGGCAACAGGTCGACCAGACTGACGACAGTGAAGAACTCGACCAACTGACGCAGGCGACGCAGCAACGAGGTGCGACCGTAACCACTGAAGTCGTAGCCGTAACGCTCGCGCAAGGCAAACAACAGCAGTTCGGCCTCGATATCCTCGAGTTCACCCCCGCGTGTTCGTTTCAGAGCCATTTTTCGAGTAGTGCCAGCAAGCGGTCGATGTCGACCGGTTTGGCCAGGTAGTCGGTGGCGCCGGCGGCGAGGCAGAGTTCGATATCGCCGGGCATCGCTTTGGCGGTTACCGCGATGATCGGTATCTGGCCGGCAGTACCGGCACGCATCCGGCGAATCAGTTCGTAGCCGTCCATCTCGGGCATCATGATGTCGGTGAGGACCGCCGTGAAATTTCCGGCGACGAGCATGTCGAGCGCCTGCGCGCCACTGCCCGCGACGCTGACGGTGTAGCCGCGGCTGCGCAAAGCTTTCGACAGCGCCGCCTGATTGCGTACGTCGTCATCGACGACCAGCAGCGCACCGTGCCGTGCCCCCGCGGCAGCCGGCGCATCCCCTTTTCCGCGTGCCTGACGGTTGACGGCCAGCAAGACTTCTTCGCGCAGACGTGCGCTTGCCTGGCCGTTGAGTCGTCCCTTGGAGATCACCGCGTCGGCATGCGTGTGCAGGCGCAGGAGTTCGGCGTCGTCGAGGTCGCGCGCCGAGTAAACCACCACCGGTGGTGGCTGCGGCATTTCCACGGCGACGCGATCGAGCCATTCGAAGCCGCTCATGTCGGGCAGGGTCAGGTCCAGTATGACCGCATCGAAGCGCGTGGACCGGAGTGCCGCCAGGGCCGCACTGCCGTTCCGTTGCTGGTTGAATTCGATGTCGGTATCCTTGAACAGGACCCGTACCGCCAGGCTGCTCGCCTCGTCGTCTTCAACCAGCAGCACTTGCGGCCTGCTGGTGGGCGGGGCGCTGGCCGATTCTCGTGGCGATCTGTCGAGCATGTCGCGGATGGCCGCCAGCACCGCGTTGCGCGTGATCGGTTTGCGGATGTAGCCGACAGCGCCGAGAGCTTTCGCCTCGCCGTTGTCTGGCGCGCCGGAGATGATGTACACCGGGATGTTGGCGCTGGCCGGGTCGGCCTTCATTCGGCGCAGCACTTCGAGACCCGAGATGCCGGGTAACCCGAGGTCGAGCAGAACACCGGCGGGGCGTTCTGCAGCGATCAGTTCGAGTGCCTTTTCGCCGCTGTTCACCGCCAGTACGGCGTAGCCCAGGGTCTCGATCAGACGGGTGACGATCGGCACCAACCGGCCATCGTCTTCGACAACCAGAATCAGCGTGCCGCGCCCGGCTGGCGCGTCGGCAGTGCTCGTCACCGGTAATGCGCCGGCAGTGGTGGGCGCGCCTTCGCCAGCGATAATTCCCGGCAGGCGCACCGAGAAGCGGCTGCCGTGGCCGAGCGTACTGTCGACTTCGATCTCGCCGCCCAGAAGCTCGACCAGCTTGCGGCTGATCGCCAGGCCGAGGCCCGAACCACCGTACTTGCGCGTCGTTTCGGCGTCGAGTTGCTGGAAGGCGTTGAACAGGCGTCCGATCTGGTCGGCCGGGATGCCGATGCCGCTGTCGATGACGTCGAAACGCAGGTCCTGCTCCTCGGCACGTACACTCAGACAGACCGAACCGCGCTCGGTAAACTTGATCGCGTTCGACAGCAGGTTGGTCAAGACCTGCGTCAGCAGGCGGCGGTCGCTGTGGATCATCAGCGTCGAGGCCGCTTCGGCATCGATCGAAAAGGCAATTGATTTCTTTGCCGCCAGCGGCTCGAAGAGACGCTGCAGGTAAAGCAGAACCTCTGGGACCGGGAAATCCTCGATCAGCATCTCGATCTTGCCGGCCTCGATCTTCGACAGGTCGAGGATGTCATTGATCAGCGACAGGAGCTGGCTGCCGCTCTCTTGGATGATGCCCGCCGATTCGACTTCGTCGCTATCGAGGTGCCCGGCGGCGTTCTCGACGAGGTGCCTGGCCAGAATGAGAATGCTGTTGAGCGGCGTGCGCAGTTCGTGCGACATATTGGCCAGGAACTGCGACTTGTAGCGGTTGGCTTGGGCGAGTTCGCGTGCGCGCGCCTCGGCCTCGCTGCGGCCGAGTTCGAGTTGCCGTCCCTGCGCTTCGAGACTGCGGTTTTTCTGTGCCAGTTCTTCGCGCTGTACCCGCAGCTCCTCCTGGGTAGCCAGAAGTTCGCTGTTCTGGACTTTGAGTTCTTCGGACTGACCGCGCATTTCGTCGCTCAGCGCCTGCATTTCGGCGTTTCTCTGGCCGAGTTCGGCTTTCTGTCGGCTGAGCTTTTCGGTTTGCCGGCGACTGTCCTCAAGCAGCGCGAGGTTGCGTTCGGCAGCCTCGATGTTTGCCAGATGGAGCCCCAGCGGGCCGACGAGGGCGGTCAGAAAAGCGTGCTCGTCGGGCGACAGGCGGCGTGTCGATGCCAGTTCGACGACCGCCAGCGTGCGGTGCTGATGGGCGATCGGATACAGCACAAGCTCCTGCGGCGGAAATTCGGCGAGCCCGGTGGCAATCAACATCAAACCGCCGGGAACGGGTGACAGGATCACCGGTTGACCATCGCGGCCGCACTGGCCGACCAGCGACTCGCCGGGAGCAAAACAGTCCTGCGACTGGCTGCGCCGCGCCAGGCCCTGCGCACCGGTACGCTGGTAGTTGCCGCCGGCGTCGCGCAGAAAGAGTGAGGCCACCGGCGCGTCGATCTGCTGCCGCAAATGGCTCAGGATGGTGTCGGCGACATCGGCGAGCCTGCTCTCCTGGCTGACGGCGGTGGTCAGCGCTGCGACATGCTCGTGGATCCAGCGGTCGCGTGCGACAGCCTCGGACAGTTCACGGAATTTCTCTGCGGCCTGGGCCATGTCGCCGATCTCGTCGCCGCGATCGAGGCCGGGAATGGTGGTTTTCTCGCCGTTGGCCAGACGCATCAGCGCACCCTGCATCGCCACCACCGGCTGGAACAGGCGTCGCCCGACGATGACGCCGAGCACGCTCGCCGCCAGGGCAATCAGCAGCCCGCTGCCGAGCATCAGCCACTGCAGCGAATAAAGGCTGGCCAGTGCCTCGTCGCGGCTGATCTTGGCGATCACCCCCCAGCGCGGCTGGTCACCGAGGGCGCCAGGAAAGGGCTGGATCTGCCGATAGGCGATGAACGAGGGCTGACCCCGGTAATCGATGAGTTCGTCGCTGCCGTCATCGCCGGCAAGCACGCGCCTGACGGCCTCGGTCTTGAGTTGCCGATTGAGAACCGTGAGATCCTTGTCGAAGAAGCTGTTGGTCATCACCCAGCCGCCGCTGCCGACGACAAAGGCTTCGCCGCTCTCGCCGAGCCCGGCCTTGAAGTGCATGTGCCGGTCGAGCGGTTCGAAGGCGATCTGCACGGCCAGTGCGCCCAGTGGCCGGCCGCTGCCGGGTTCGAGGACCGGAATCGCCAGGAACATCGCCGGGCGGTTGCCCATCGCCGGGTAGTGTTCGGCATCTGAAAACGCGGGCACGCCGCTCACGCTTCGGTGCAGGGCAATCGTCGCCGCGCGTGCCAGGCCGGTGTCTTTCCACGGTCCGGTGAGCAGGTTGGTGGCGAAATCGTTGTCCTTGCGCAGCGAATAGACGACATTTCCCTTGCTGTCGACGAGCAGCATGTCGTACCAGCCGTAGGCGGCGTGGCGCTTGCGGAAAAATCCGTCGTTCTCGGCATGCGCCAGGGCGTAGCCGCTACGGCAGGCATTGCCGGAGGCGTGCTGCAGGTCCATGCCCGGATTGCTGCCGGCAGCCTGTACGTCGCTGTCGTAGAACTGCTGGAGTTGCGTGCCGGCGTCGGTGCCGCAGGCCGCGAAAGCGGCCGAGAACTGGCGCGTTGCCTCGATTACCGCCGGCGCGTTGCCCATGGTGACGATGTCGTCACGCATGCGTTCGAGATGGTTCTGCAGGTCTTCGCGACGCGCCTCGGCAACCGCCGCCAGGCCTCGTTCGGCAGCGTCCCTGAGGGCACTGTTGGTGACCTGGGTAACGATGGCCAGCAAGATCGCAACGGCAGCCACGGCCGGCAGGACGGTCTGCAGGACGAGTTTCGACCCGAGTTTCATGGTGTTTGCTCTCCTGGTGTGCCGTGCATCGGGTCCGACTGCGGCCGGCGACCCTGACGGGAATCTGAGGTATCGAACATCACCCTTTCGGCATTCATTGTATCGGTCCGTTGCCGGGTTCGGCGAGCCATTGTCTGGCGGCTTCGAAATTGAAGCGGTGGACCTCGGACAGGGCGGCGAGCAGCAGAGGCTGCCAGGGACTGCCGGGGAATTCGTCGAGGCAGCGCTGGATGGCAGCGGCACTGTTGCCGTCGGCGGTATCGAGCAGTTGCAGCAGCGCCGTGATCGACGCCGGCGGCGGCGCCGGTCGTGGCACCGGCAGCGTCGGCGTCGGCCAGCGCATCGCCGGGCGGGGTGACGGCTGCAGCGCCGCTTGCACCTGGCCGCACATGGCGACGATCGATTGCGCGAGCTGTTGCCGGAGTGC
>Ga0208938_1000354_pt1 | contig 37247 bp, 28 predicted proteins | sample AD_UKC125_MetaG_FD_184434 | JGI IMG/M metagenome (GOLD analysis project Ga0208938, IMG submission 184434) | Active sludge microbial communities of municipal wastewater-treating anaerobic digesters from USA - AD_UKC125_MetaG (SPAdes) (version 2) | ecosystem: Engineered > Bioreactor > Anaerobic >...
CTGAAAAAAAGCCCGTGAGCAGACCGACCCCAACCATTGGAGTGTCCGCAAAGCCTATCGCAGTGCCCTTTCCTGGTTCAAACGCGGCCTCCGCCTGCTCTTGAGACGCGCTGCCAGCGCACGGCCTCTCCCCAAGTTCTTCCAGGGGGCCGAAACATGATAGGTGGTAAGCAGCAAGGCGACAGACGCTTGACTTGAAGTTCCAGGCCCGTATAATGCGCAATTCCTTGAAGTCGCCCGCAACATTGGCTTCGACGGAGGCGCGTAGCTCAGATGGTTAGAGCACCACCTTGACATGGTGGGGGTCGTTGGTTCGATTCCAATCGCGCCTACCAACTGCATCGTCGGTGCCGGTTTGGCACTTTTCGAAAGCGTTGGCATAAGTTCAGTCATTGCAAAAGCATCTGTTGAAACCGCCTGTGGGCGGTTTTTTCGTTGACCCAGCCATAGTGTGTATGGCTCGTCTGGCTGGCCTGGCGGGTATGCAAGTACACCATTCACTCCCAGGACGGCTGTCTCTTCGGTGATGGGCCGGGCCGTACGTTGCAGCTATGCCACCGCCGCGCAATGGGATAACATGGCAAGGACCGTTCGGTAGCGAGTGCCCGCTGCACGATGGCCATCTGACGGCAAAGCGATAAGCGCTGCAGCCATTCGGAAAGGGGGCGATCGGCACCGCAACTACTCTGTCCGGATTTCCAGCCTCGGCCGGACGCGCCGATTCAAGCGGTCGTTGGGCAATCAGAAAGAGAAGGAGTGATGAACATGGACAAGCTTGCTGGACGAGTTGACGCTGAAACCGAGGCCGCACTGTTGTCCGCCTCGCCCGAGCACTACATGTCCGCCCCACAACTGGCTTTTTTTCGTCGCCGCCTGCAGGCTGACGAACAGGCACTGCTGTCGGCGGTGAAGGCGACCGCGGGTCACTTGCAGGAGAGCGAAACGAGTTCCGACTGGAACGATCGTGCCAGTGCCGAGGAAGAACACACCCTCGAGTTGCGCGTCAGGGACCGTGAAAGAAAACTCCTGCAGAAAATCCGTGAGGCCCTGCGACGCATCGATGAAGGCAACTATGGCTGGTGCGAGGAAACCGGCGAACCGATTGGCATCCCCCGGCTCCTGGCACGGCCGACCGCTGCTCTCTGCCTCGAAGCGCAGGAACGCCGGGAGCAGGCCAAACGACGATTCGGATGATGCCCGCCGACGCGTAACGCTGCCGAGGAGAGACTCGTCCGGATACCGGCCAGCGGCGCCCGACCGGCGCTCGTCCAAGCCCGGGCCCGAATGCCGTTCCGCGACCTCTCCGGCTCCCCATTCACCACGGATCCGGGCCTAGCGGACTCGATCAGCAAATGCGTGCAAGCGGGCACGAGGTTTCGGGCTTGGACACGGCAAGGTGAACCACAAAGTGAAAAAGGTAGACCGGCCGCCGGCAACCGGCTCATTCACCCTGCCTCGCGCGCGCGGCATTCCCTGGTTTGCCGGCGGATTTTCAATTCTGGCGATCATCGCGGCCTTGATCGGTTGGGCGATTCTCCAGGGTCGGGCCGATGCCCGGCACACGGCTGCGGTGACCACGGCAAACCTTTCCAGAATCCTGGCAGACCACTTCAACAGCAGCGTGCGGCAGATCGACCTGGGCCTGCTGAACATCGCAGACGCCGTCTCCCGGCAAGGAAACAGCAACCGGCTGAACGAAACGGCGATTGATGTCGCCATCGATCGCCAGAATGCGCGTCACCCGAACCTGATCGGCTTTCAGTTCCTGGGGGCGGATGGAAGATTGCGTTACGGCTCGATCAACACTGCCGATACAGGCCACATTGCACGGCCTGACCACTTCCTGTCCCTGGCCGAGCCATCCGATGGCGGGCTGGTGGTCGGCCCGGCGGAGTTCGGCCGGAATCCGCGTCAATGGCGGATTGCGGTGTCGCGCAGGGTCAACCAGGCCGATGGTTCCTTCGCCGGTATCGCCATCTGCTCGCTGTCGGCGCAGGCCTTGACCGAGAGCTACGCCCGGCTGGATCTCGGACGGCATGGGACCGTCGCCCTTGCCGACACCGACTTCACGCTTGCCGCCCGATTCCCCGAGTACGACAGGCCCAACGATCCGGGCGTCAGCAGCAAGGTAGCCTCGCCGTTCCTGGAAGTCATCGCTTCCGGAGCCCCGTTCACCCAGTTCGACTATGCTTCCGCAGTGGACGGCCGGCGCCGCCTGGCGACTGTCCGAAAGATTGAAGGACAGCCCTACTACCTGTTGGTCGGACTGGCTGAGGACGACTATCTTGCGGATTGGCGACGCAATACCGTCTGGTTTTTGCTGCTCGGAGCGCTACTCTCGGGCATGCTGCTGGCGGCGATATTCACCCTGCGTCGGCACCTCGACAGTTCGGAGGCTGCCGCGCGCACCGTCCGGGAGAGCGAAGCAAGGTTCAGGCGGATGCTGGACGAGATGCCGATCGGGGTCTGCCTGTTCGATGAACAAGGCCGGATGTACTTTCGCAATCAGCGCTTTGTCAGCCTGTTCGGCTACCTGGAGGCCGACGTGCCCAACCTTGCCGAGTGGTGGCAGGTGGCCTGCCCGGAATCCGGCTATCGCCAATGGGCGCAGGAACGGTGGCAGGCGTCGGCAAGCGAAGCCGCCGCAGGCGTCAAGGAAATCGAGACCGTCGAATGCCGCGTGCGCTGCAAGGACGGTGGTACACGCGACATCGAAATCGCTGGCGTCACCTTCGGTAGCCACTTTCTCACCACCTTTTTCGACCAGAGCGAACGCCGGCAAGCCGAAGAGGCTCTGCGCGAAAGCAAGATCTTCGTCCAGGGCGTGCTTGACTCCGTGTCCAATCACATCGCGGTGATCGATGAAACCGGCAGGATCATTGCGACCAACAACGCCTGGCGTCAATTCTCGCTGGAGAACAGCTCCGAGCCTGGCCGCCTCGCGCCAAACACCGATGTCGGGACCAACTACCTGCAAGTCTGCGCGGGCCCGGCATCCTCCACCTCGGCAGAGGCGGCGGCCGCCCGTGACGGCATCCGTGCCGTGCTCGATGGCCGCCTGCCGACCTTCAGCCTCGAATATCCCTGCCATTCACCGCAGCAACAACGCTGGTTCATGATGACCGTCACCCCCCTGGGATCCGGCCAGAAGGCTGCGGTCGTGGTGCATAGCAACATCACCGAGCGCAAAAAGATCGAGGAGGAGATTCGCAACCTGGCCTACTACGACAGCCTGACGCAACTTCCCAACCGCCGCATGCTGCATGACCGCCTGGCCCGCACCCTGGCCGCCAGCAGGCGAAGCGGCCGGCATGGCGCGCTGCTGTTGCTTGACCTCGACAACTTCAAACCGCTCAATGATCAGCAAGGTCATGCCATCGGCGACCTGCTGCTGATCGAAGTGGCTCGGCGACTCGGCGCCAACGTCCGCGAAATCGATACGGTGGCGCGCCTCGGCGGTGACGAGTTCGTGGTCGTGCTCGGCGGCCTCGATGCCAGCGAAGCAGCCTCCCGGGACGACGCCATGGCCGTTGCCGAGAAGATCCGCTCGGCACTGGCACAGCCCTATTCCCTGACCGTGATCCAGGAAGGCAAGACTGCGGCGACGATCGCGCATCGCTGCTCGTCAAGTATCGGTGTCACGCTCTTTGTCGGTCAGGAAACGAACCCGCATGAAATTTTCAAACGCGCGGACGACGCCATGTACCAAGTCAAACAGATGGGCCGCGACGCGATCTGGTTTCGCTGAAATATAGCTTTTCAGCGCTACGGTAATCTACCGCGGATTGTGGGATCTGGCCGGCGCAACGAGCCAGTGCTGTACTCGCTACCCGGCTAGAACAGGCTTCATTCTGTTCCTGACCGGAGAGGCTACCCCACTCCCGATCGCCGCCCTGGCTTGCGGCCCGCAAGTACGCTACGCGGACGGTGTGTAGCGATAGTGCGTCGGTGACATGCCGCTCCAGCGCCTGAACGCGCGGGTGAATGCGCTCTGCTCGGAAAACCCGAGCAGGAAGGTGATTTCGGTAACCGACTTGCCCGGGTCGTCGAGATAGCGACGCGCGAGTTCGTGGCGCGTTTCATCGAACAGGCTCTGGTAGCTCAGGCCCAGCTCGCCCAGCCTGCGCTGCAGCGTGCGCTGGCTCATCCCTAGCGCGCTGGCAGTTTCCTGCGTCGAAGGCGGCCCTGAAGTCAATTGCCGCAATACATAGGCGCGGGTCCGACTGACGAGGTCGTCGTCAAAGAACTGGGCCAGTTGCTCGGTCAGGATCCTGTCGAAGGTGTTGGCCAAGGGAATGTTCGCGGACGGCAGCGGCGAATCGACGGCTTCGCGATCGAACAGCACGCTGTCCTCGGCGGCGCCGAACTGGACCTGGCAACCGAACAGATCCTGCCAGGGTTGCGGGTTGGCAGGCTCGGGGCGGCGCAGGCGAACGGCCGCAGCATTGAGCTTGCTGCCAAAATTGGTTCGGCACATGTCGAGCAGGATCGACAAGGTAAAATCGGTCATCAGGTGACCCACCGGCGCTTCGTTGCGACCATGATCATAGACGAAGCCCACGCCGGCCGGCTCGTCGACGCAGAGATGGCTGAAGCGGCTGCCGAGGATACGCGCGAAACGTTCCATCCGTTTCATGCCGGTATGCAAGGTCCTGCTCGACAGCCAGGCATAGCCCATCGTTCCGAGGTTGGACGGGTGCCAGCATTCGCCGGCACGCAGGGCAAACGCCGGGTCGGGAATCTGCGCCGCCGCCTTGGCAGAAGCGACATCAGCGAGCCGCCCGGGCAGGCCCGCGCAAACGTCACGCAGGGTTTCCGGGCGGACGCCGATTTCCTGCAGCAGTTGCTGCGGGTCGATGCCGTGCAGTTCGACGAGGCGCAACACCATCAACCAGACGGTGGCCAGGGTGCTTTCCGTTTTCAGCATGAATGGCGGCTCCCCATGTTCTCGTAGTTCATCCTGGCGCGAATGGTCATGCGAAAGGCTTGTCGGGTCAAGTGTCTTTGCACGCTGTTGCGTAAGCTCGATCGATCAGACAGGCACGCCAATCAGGGCAACCGGAATTGGTTCGCATCGGGAAGCAGAACAATGATCGACCATCCATATCGTCCGCCACCGGAACGTCCGCAGTGCTATTTCGACACCATGCCTGTGGCGGATCCCCTGCTGGATCCGATCACCGGATTTCTCAACCGAAAGGCCGGTCTGCGTGCGGCGGCGATCCTGGTGGCCGAGTCCAGTACCAGTCATACACCGCTCGGTGCCATCTGGGTCGATATTGACCGCTTCCGGCAGGTCAACGAGTCATTCGGACACCGCGGCGGCGATCGGGTCATCGCACTGATCGCCGAACGTATCCGTGCGGTCGTTCGCCTCCAGTGCGAGTACTCGCGTACCGGAAGTGACGAGTTCGTCCTGCTGGTTCCCGCTATTGACCACGCCGATGCCGAGTTGCTGGCGCGAAGATTGCTAGTCGAAATCGAACGACCATTACGCATCGATACCATCCTGATCCGGCCTTCCGCCAGCATCGGCGTTGCCATCAATCAGATCGGGGAAAATCCGATCGCTTTGCTCGAGCGCGCCGACCGCGCGATGGTCGAGGCCAAGCGCCAGGGCGGTAATCGTCTGGTAATGTCCGGCGACGAGCCATTGACCGGGCGCCCAGGGGTACAACTGGCACGCGAGGAACCGGCCATCGAGAGCGCCCTGTATGCTGCCCTGGAAAGTGGTGGACTGCGCCTCGACTTCCAGCCCATCGTCGGTCTGGATGGCCGGGTCGAGGCGGTCGAAGCGTTGATGCGCTGCTACGTCAATGGGCAGCAGGTCGATCCGGCGCGGTTCATTCCGGTCGCCGAGAAAACCGGCCTTATCGTTCGCCTCGGCGAATGGAGCCTGCTCCAGGGTACCCGCTGCGCGGCCCGCCTTTGTCGGCAGGGTACGCCGACGAAACTGGCGATCAATGTCTCGCGGGCTCAGCTCCTCTCGCCCAGTTTCATCCAGGCGCTGCATGGTGCCCTGCTTTGTGCCGACGTGCCGCCGGCACTGATCGAACTCGAACTGACCGAATCACTGATCATGGATCTGTCGGAAACCATCCAGGCCAATCTGCGCACCGCGCGCGAAGTCGGCGTCGGCCTGGCAATCGACGACTTCGGCACCGGCTATTCCTGCCTGTCGAGTCTGAAAGACCTGCCAGCCAGCAAACTCAAGCTCGACCGTACCTTCGTCGGCGTTCTGCCAGACGACCGGCGGTCATTCGCCATCGTCAAGGCGATGACGCGGCTTGGCCAGGAACTCGGGATGATTGTGGTCGCCGAAGGGGTGGAAACCTGCACCCAATTGGCGGCACTGGCCGAGGCGGGTGTCGATGCGAGCCAGGGCTTCCTGCATGCCCGGCCGATGACTGAAGACGCCTTGCTGGCATGGATGACACAGCGAGAACAGAAATGACCGAAATTGCCGACAACGTCCTGGGTGAGGTTCCCGCCATCGACCGGGTTCTCGGACAATCGCTCAGGGACCTGGACATCCCGCCGCGCCCGCTGATCATCGACCGAATCAAGGCCGAGATGGGCAGCGTCAATCCCAACCAGAAATACGTCGGGCAGTTACAACAGGATTTCTGGACCGATCACGCCATGGTCGGCTGTCTGCTGGCACAGAACTGGTGGTTACCGGAAGAGAGCTGCCCGGCGATTCGCCATCACCATGACCGATCGCCGATCGATTTCTTCGATTCCGGCCTGCCTGCCAGCTCGGCCATTGCCAGGCGACGCCCTGGTGGCTTCTGATGCCAATGGCGAGCCGCCGCTTACGACCCAATCCGCTTGAGCACGCCGTTGTCGATGCGCACCCGGTCGCCGGAGTAAAAACCCGGCTTCTCGTTGAACTTGATTTGCCGGGTCTTGCCGTTGTCCATGCGCACCACGACCTGATACTCGGTTTGTTCCTTGACCTTCTTTTCCACCTGATGGCCGGCGTAGGCTCCACCCGCAACGCCAGCCACGGTGGCCACAGTCTTGCCCCGGCCCCCGCCGACCTGGTTGCCGAGCAGTCCACCGACAACGCCGCCAGCGACCGCGCCGAGGCCCGAGCCTTCGCCCTTGACGTGAACCTCGCGGACTTCTGCGACATTGCCGCAGTTATTGCAGCTTGCCGCGAATGCCGAAAGCGAAAGCAGCATCGAGGCGCTAAACAATGCAAGGCGTCCAGGAATCATGACATTTCTCCAGAAATCTTGTGGCACTGGTTTTGATGACCTCGAAGTGAAACCGCGAGGCCGCTTGAATCGCAACCCGACAAGTATAGCGACCCCGAAGAGCCCTGTCAGCGCGACCGCGATCGGTTTCCCCCGAACCGCGCGCTGATCACGGGTAGTGGTGTCCTCCGACATCACGCGCAACAAGCTGCCACCAGCAAACGCACACGCGACCCATCGACAAACCACCGACCTCGCCCGCTAGCGATAGCGCTTGCCCCAGACGAGCGCTTTGTCTGAGAATCCACGCCATGCAGAATCATCTGCGCTGCAAACCGAGCGGCACCTTGTCATCGTGGAACCGATCCGTCCATTTTCCGGAGATTTCTCATGAAGCTTCGCCTGACGCTTGCGGACGCCTCTGGTCTGCCTGCATCCGTTACGACCAATATCGATTTTGGTGACCGCCAGAGCATCAGGCTGGGGCGTTTGGAGGGACTGGAGTGGACACTGCCCGACCCCAGGCGGGTGCTCTCGGGCTGCCATTGCGAAATCCGGCGCTTGCAGGATGCTTACCTGCTTTACGACCTGTCGACCAATGGTACTTTCCTCGAGGGCAGCACGACCCGGCTGACCAGCCCGCATACGCTGCAGGACGGCGAGCGACTGGTGATCGGCGATTATCTGATCCGGGTCGAACTGACGGCTGACAGCGAGCAAACCGACGACGACAGGACCCGCATCGTCACCGGCACGCTCCCCGAACCCCTGCTGGAATTGATGGTCCGGAACAAGCCAACACTCGCCGATCAGCCTGCCTTGACCGCCCGACTGGGTCGCCAGGGCGAACTCCGAATTGGCCGCGACGACAGCGCGGACTGGACGCTGCCCGACCGCACCGGCGGTATTTCCCGGCAGCACTGCACGATCCGCTTCGCCGATGGCGCTTTCGTGCTCCAGGACACCTCATCCAACGGCACTTTCGTCAATGGCAGTGTCGAGCGCATCAGCGACCGCCACCGACTGCGCGACGGGGACCTCCTGTCGATCGGCAGTTACCTGATTGCGGCGCAGGTCTGCGGCCTTGCAGAGGTCGCCACGCCGGCACCCACCAGTCAGGAATCCATCAAGGCCGAATCCCCCTCCGCGCTGCCTGACGAACCCGCACCAGTACTACAGGCGCCAGCCCGACCCACCGGCGGCGCGCGGCGCGGCGGCGATCCGGCCGCCATGCTTGCCGACCTGCCTCCGGCGATCCCGGCGCCAGCCGGCCGTGCCGAGGAGGCGACGCCGGCAAGAGCGCCGCTGGCCGAAGACGGCGTCACCCGCCTGGCACGCGTGTTCAAGACCCCGCCCCCGGCCAGGCTGCCAGAAGACAACAAGCCTGCAGAAGCTGCTGGTACCGCTCAGGCCAGGACGGGTGGCGCCGGGGTGACACCGGAGGCGCCCTTGCAGACGCCGGTCGTCGACCAGGTACTGGCCGGTATCGCCAGAGGATTGGGGCTGTCGCCGGAAGACCTCGACGAAACCGATGCCGCCGTGCTCGGCGAACGAATGGGTGAACTGATCCTGTTGCTCACCGAAGAAATCCGGCAGTTGTTGGCGCTTCGCAATGCCGCCCTGGAGCCGCCGGCTGGCGCTCACCCCGGCGCGAGCGCGAGCAACCCCCTGGCAATCATGCCGACCAGCGAGGAAGCCCTGCGCGTGCTTTTTGGCCCGCCACGACGCGCCTATCTGGACAGTCGCCAGTCATTCCAGACCGCCTTGAGCGATTTGCGCCAGTACTTCCGGAAAACCGACGCGGCCGTGCGCGCCGCCACACTGACACTAGCCAACGAACTGGCTCCCGAGGCCATCGACAAGGCAGCGTCGGCCGAGAGTTTCATCGGCCAACTGCTCAGCTCACGCAAGGCCAGGCTATGGGATATCTACGTCGAACGCTGGGCCGGACGCACACCCTTGCAGCCGGGCCGCCCCGTCAGCTCATTCATCGACACCTTTGCCGACGCCACCGCCAAGCACGACCGGAACCGGGACGCATAGGATGCCAAGCGACGCCAACTCAGGCTCCGTGCAGCGTCCTGCCGCCCGATCAGCGAGCGAAAGTCAGGGCGGGCAACGCGGATCTGGTGGCAGACAACCACCAGCCCCTGGATCGGGGTCACTGGGCACCCGCTTCCACAACCCAAGACAATCAGCGCCGGTCGCCAGGTGCGAGGAGGCTGCATGAAGTTTTTCAGTTACGCCGATCCCGACGAACAGATCACTGCGCAAGGTCGACAGACCAGCCTGCGCCCGCTCCTGCGGGAATTCTCGGACGAGGAACTCGACAGCCTCGACAGCTTCGTTGGCGAACTGCGTTTCGCGGCCGGCAGCAGGATCATTGCCGCCGGCGGGCGCAACGATGCCTTGTTCATCGTCGTCTCCGGCAACGTCCGACTGACCACTGTCGCAGCAGGCGAGGCCGAGCACGAAGTGGATCGACTGATGGAAGGAGAAGCCTTCGGCATCCAGTCCTTTCTCGATGGCGAGGCCAGCGCGCTCGGCGCCACTGCCCTGGAGGCGACCGAGGTCCTGGCCTTGCACCGGGCTTCCTTCGAGCAACTGGCGGCCTGGAAACCCGCACTGGCAATCGCCCTGCTCCAGGATCTCGCCGCCTATGCCAGCCGGCGCCTGCGCCAGATCCAGATCGCCTGTTGAGACTGCCCCCCGAGAGCCACGCCATGAGCCCCGAGCTATTCTTCGCCAACTACACCAGGCGCACGTCGGCCCTTCCCAAGCCGGCATGGCAGATGCTGCGCATCCTCACCCTGCTCGTCACCCTGGGCTTCGCCGCGCTACTGGCGCTGAACCCCGGCGTCGGGCTCAGGTTGTGGTGGGGGCTGGCCATTCCCGTGCTGCCGGCGATCCTGGTAATCGCGCCGGGGCTCTGGCGCCAGGTCTGCCCGATGGCCTTCCTCAACCAGATTCCGCGCATGACCGGCAGCAGCCGCGGTCGGCCGCTACCCGGCAAGTGGAAGGACGCCGCCTTCCTGATTGCCGTGGCCATTTTTCTTGCCTGCGTCGCCGCCCGTTCGGCAATCCTCAACCATGCCGGCGTGCTGGTCGCCGCCGGCATCGTCGCGGTGCTGATCCTGTCCTTCGTCGGTGGTCTGGTGTTTGCCGGCCGCAGCGGCTGGTGCGGCACCTTCTGCCCCCTGGGGCCGATCCAGCGCACCTATGGCCATGCGCCGTTGCTGGTAGTGCCGAACGGCTATTGTCCGACCTGCGTCGGTTGCCAGAAAAACTGCTACGACTTCAATCCGCGCGGCGCGATCTTCGCCGACCTGGTCGACCCGGATCAGCGCTACGCCAGCCAGCGACGGCTGTTCATCGGCCTGCTGCCGGGGCTGATCGGCGCCTATTTCCTGCAGGGGCCGAGCCAGACCTATGGCCATGAACTCTATCTGGCGATCCTGCTCGGTTCGTGTTGCGCCTCGGCAGGCCTGTACGCCATCGCCACCAGCTACTTTCCGTTCTCGCCACATCGCGTCGCAGCGGTTTTTGCCGCGGTCGCACTGGCGCTCTTCTACTGGTTTGCCGGCCCGATCGTGCTCGACACCCTGGCCTACTTCCTTTCCTTCACGGCACCCGAGTGGCCAATCGCGGCGACCCGCAGCGTCGGCGCGATTGGCGGGCTGGTGTTGCTGGTTTCCAGTCTCCACGCGGAAAGGATGTTCAGGCAGGCTTCGCGCAAAGCCGCCGACGCAACGCCCGAGCCTACCCGAAAGACGCAGTTACGCACCCGCTTCGGCGGCACGCAGGCAGCGCAGGTCACCGACCGGGAGACGCAGGTCGCCTTCCCGGTCGCCAAGGGCGCGACCCTGCTCGACGCCATCGAGAGCGCCGGTCTGAAGATCAACTACGGTTGCCGGGCCGGTCTGTGCGGCGCCGACGCGGTGGTGGTCTGTGAAGGCAGCAAACACCTGTCCGCCGCCGGCGGCGACGAAACCGCGACCCTGCGGCGACTGGGCCTCGAAGGCAAGGCGCGGCTGGCATGCATGTGCCGCGTCAGCGGCCCGGTGATCATCGACCGCGATCCGACTTCCGCGGCTCCCGAGTCAGCCCCGGCCACCCTCGCCGCACCGGCCGTCGACCAAGCCCTCGCCAGCGGTGTGGCGCGGGTGGTGATCATCGGCAACGGCGTTGCCGGTACCAGCGCCGCGGAACACCTGCGTCGCCTGAGCGCCTCACTGCAGATCGACATGATCACCAGCGAACCGCTGCACTTCTACAATCGCATGGCCATCGGCCGCCTGATCTATGGTCGCGCCGGCATGGATGGCCTGCAACTGATTCCGGATAACTGGTACGCCAAGAATCGCGTCGAAGTCTGGCGCAACTCGATCGCCCGCGCGGTGGACCGGCAGAACAAGACCGTACTGCTGGCCACCGGTGAATCGCTGCCCTACGACAAGCTGATCCTCGCCACCGGCGCCCACTGCACCACGCCGGACCCGGATTTTCTCACTTTCGACAACGCCTTCGTGCTGCGCTCGGCCGAAGACGCCCAGGCGTTGCGCCAGCACGTGCAACTGCGGCGGGCACGCCGGGCACTGGTGATCGGCGGCGGCGTACTCGGCGTCGAAGCCGCCGACGCCCTGCACCACCTCGGCCTGCACGTCACGCTGTTGCAGCGATCGGACCGGGTGATGAACACCCAGCTCGACCACCAGGGGGCTGCCCGCCTCACCGCCTATCTGGAAGGCATCGGCATCCAGGTGCTGACGGAAGTCAATGTCAGCCGCTGGGAAGGCCAGGGCGAATGGTTACGGGCCGCCTGGCTGGCGCACGGACCGTGCGCCAGGGCGGACGTGTTCGTCGCTTGCCTGGGCATCAGCGCCAATACGCAACTGGCGCGCGCTGCCGGCCTGGAAGTCGGCCACGGCATCCAGGTGGATGCCTGCATGCGCAGCAGTGACCCGGACATCTACGCCGTCGGCGATGTGGCCGAGCTGCCTGGCGCGCTACGCGGTCTGTGGGCGGTTGGCGCCGCGCAGGCTGCCACCGCCGCCGGCGCGCTGCTCGGGCAGCCGCAACCCTACCAGGCACCTCGCATCGTTCTCCAGCTCAAATGCGACGGGATCGACCTGCGCAGCTTTGGCGAAATCGCTGCCCGGCCCGGCGACGAGGAGTATACCGCGATGCCGAACGCGGCCTCCTGGTGGCGGCTCATCCTGCGCCAGGAGGTGCTGATTGGCGCGATCTATGTCGGTCCACCGCGCTCGGCGAAAGATTTCACGCGCATCGTGCAGGCCGGTGCGGACCTGGCCCCGCTGCGGGCGGATTTGCGGCGCGGGGACCTGACGTGTCTGGCAAAACTGGGCACGGATTGAGACGCCGCAAGCGAGCGCGTCGGGAGCGTGATGTGCAGGCAGCCATCGCGCCGGGGGCTGGGTGTTTCCCTGCCACCGGCAAGCCACCAAGGCTACCGACCGCTACAGGCGGTTCTCTTTCACCAGTTTGCCGGTGATCGGGTGGTAGTACACTTCGATAATCTGCCCGGACTGTGTCACCGCGTAGAACTCATAGCAGTTCGTACGTGACACCTTGAATTTGACTATCGCGTATTGCTCGACTCCGAAGATTTTCTTGATCTGCTCTTCAGACAGCCACTTGCTGCGTGGTTCGTCGGTGCAGCGCACCTGCTCGGTACCGGGACTGGCAAGCGCCGTTGGCGAGCAGACCAGCACGCACGCCAAAACTCCGCTCGTCAACAACTTCACCCGTGCATGGCCAAGGCGCATGCTGGCAGGCCGCTGGTGATCCCGATCCGCAACTATCCCTCTCATGGTCTTCTCATTCCTTTCGTTCCGGATCTGTCACCGCCCTGAATCCTTGCTGCCACCCTCGCCCGCTGCGCACGGCCCGTCGAAGAAGGCTTTTGCCGCCGACAACACAGCACAAACTTTAAGTCAATCACTTCAAAACGCTGCAAGCACACCTATTTTATCTCCCTCTTATGAAGATTGACACGGGGCATCGCGGCGTACTGCCTGCGTGTGACCATTCAACAGAGGCCGGAAAGGGTATGATCGGCTTTTCGTTGATCCACCCCTACACCGATGACTTCACTGCCCAAGCCGACCCTTCTGGCACTTGTCCTGCTGTTTCTGCTCGGCGGTTGTGCCACACGCCCGATCAATCCGCCGCTGACGCAGGCCGACCCGCGCAGCGGTTACCGCTTCGAAACGCGTCAGGCGTATGTCAGGAACAAGGAAAACCTGGTTATCCTCGCCTTCTCGGGCGGCGGCACGCGCGCTGCCGCTTTTTCGTACGGGGTACTCGAGTTCCTTCGGCGAACCGAGGTCGTCGGACCGACAGGCCAGACGGCGCGCCTGCTTGACGAGGTCAACGTCATCACCGGCGTCTCGGGTGGCAGCTTCACCGCGCTGGCCTACGGCCTGTACGGCGACAGGCTGTTCGCCGACTACGAGCAACGCTTCCTGAAGCGCAATGTGCAGGGCGAGATCATCGCCCGCACGTTCAGCCCGCGCAACTGGGGGAACCTGTGGTCGCTGGGCTGGGGCCGTTCCGAACTGGCTGCCGAGTTGTACGACGAAATCCTGTTCAACGGAGCCACCTTCGGCGATCTGGATCGCGGTCGTGGCCCGCTGATCCTGGCATCGGCGACCGACATCTCGACCGGCGCGCGTTTTGTTTTCAACCAGAGTACCTTCGATGTCATCTGTTCTGAGCTCAATGCCGTGCCGCTGTCGCGCGCCGCCGCCGCGTCGTCGGCCGTGCCGGTGGTGCTCTCACCGGTGACGATCAACAACTATGGCGGCACCTGCAACACGCGCATGCCTGAATGGATGCGGCGATTCAGCGAAGCGGCGGAACCGCCGCGGCCGGCGGCGCGTGCGATCCGCTCGCTGAAGGACATGCAGGCCTACGGGGACGGCATTAACCGGCCCTACCTGCATCTCGTCGATGGCGGTGTCTCCGACAATGTCGGCATGCGCGCGGTGCTCGATGCCCTGGAAGTCTCGCAGGCCTTGCACGAGGCGGGCGCACCGACGCCACTCGACAGCGCGCGCCGGATCATCGTCTTCATCGTCAATTCGCTCTCCTCGCCGCCGACCAACTGGGATAAATCCGAAATTCCACCCGGTACCTTGAACATCCTCCTGAAGTCGGCCGGCGTGCCGATCGACCGCTACTCGTACGAGGCGATCGAACTGTTGCGGGACGTCGCGGCGCGTTGGCAGACCCTGCGTCAGATCGGCAACTCGGCAGCCATGTCCACCAACAGGGATCCTGCTGTCGCTGCTGCGCTACGTGTGCCGAACGCCGAGATCTATGCCATTGACGTGTCGTTCGCAGCGCTCAAGGACAAGGACGAACTGGCCTATCTGAACGATCAGCCGACCTCATTCGTGCTGCCGGACGAGGCCGTCGACCGACTGCGCGCCGCGGCCGGAAAGATCATCATGGATTCGCCGGAATTCCAGCGCCTGCTGAAGGACGTCGGGGCAAAAATCTTGACTGACGACCGGTTGCGCCCAGGGGCGACAATGACAGGCGCCGCCGCGAAGTGACCATCGCACGCAACCATGGCGAGACAGCATAAACCCGACATCCGGTCCCGGTTGCTCACCGGCCAGCGGGAGCATAGGTAGTAGACGCAATCAGCCAGGATCGGCCGATGAAGCTCAACAAGGCAAATCCTCCTGATACACCCTTTGTGGCGCTTCTACACCCGTTTCCTGGAGGAAAGGTCGGCTGATCCTGCCGTCCGAACCTTCGGAGCGCGCGCTCTATCTTGGCAGCAACAGACGAAAAACCGCGCCGTGTTCGTTCTCAAGCCGGATCTGGCCGCGCTGGCCGGCGTTCTCGTGCATTTCTGCGATGCGACGTGCCAGCCTCAGCCCAAGTCCGGTGCCTTCCCCAGTGACATGTACCGCCGCCCTGCCAGCATCATTCAGGAGTTGTTCATCGAAGCCGCTCCCGTCGTCACGGACAACGAAATCCAGAAACCCATCGCTTTCCGCAACCTCGATGGCGATCCGCGTACGCGCATGCCGCGCGGCGTTCTGTACGGCGTTGGCCAGTACCATGCGCACCAGGGCTTGATCGTAAAACCACAAGGTCGGCGCCTGCGAGCAATCGACGTCCACCTGGAAGTTGCCGCGCAGGAACGCAACGTCGACAAGTTCGGTGGCAAGATCGGCCGGCGCGTGGGCATCGACATCCAGAGCCAGGCTCCCCACATCCGAGCGGTAATAGATCAGCAGCCTGGTCAGCGTATCAGCGGCGGCCATGGCTTCATGCAGCGTTTCGACATCGCCCCTGGCCTCGGCACGCCCGGCCAGTTGGGCCAGGCGATTCTTGACGTCGTGCAGGGTCAGCGTAGCAATCTCGGCGAATCTCATGAGTTCGCCGGCAAGCAAAACTTGCGCTGAACCTTTGCCGCGATATCGGTAATAGCGCTCAGCCTGGGATGAGCGGCGTCCTTGCCGAACAGCAACTGTTGGTAACGCCGCGCAGCCTGTACCTTCTCCTCGTCAAAACCATTGACGTAGACATCGAGAAACAGGGCGTAGGCTGCGTTGGCGACGATCTGCAGGTTGCCGGGCAACCGTTCTGCCGCCTCCCTCAGCATTGCCGCTGCCGTCCGGAAATCGCCAGACTGCCCCTTCCTGACGGCGTCGTCGTTGATCCGGATGATCTCGGCGTTACTGCTGCTGATCAGATCCTGCGCGCGTTCCGGTTTGCCGTGCGCTTGCATCATCTGTGTAATGTTCACTTGCAATACGGCTTGGCCCGGGTTGTTCTGCAACACATCCTTGAGCATCTGCTCCGCCTCTTCCTGCTTGCCATGCACCAGACAGGCCTTCGCGACGGCGAGCTTCACCGCTTCCGACAAGGTCTGGGTATCCCCTTGCAAGGCGCGTTCCAGGGCCTGTTGCGCCAGTTCGGGATTGCCCGCCTGATGCTGCGCAACCGCCTCCACGGCGGCCAGAAGCGGCGTGTCGCCTGCCTCCTTGAAAGTGGTTCTGGCCTCCTTGACCAGGGCGATGGCCTTGCCGGCGTCGCCAAGTTCGGTCAGTGCATTGCCGAGCCTGGCGTAATCATTGAGGTCGCACAACGGCGACTTGCGGGTCTTCTGTACAACGAGGCTCATCGCTTTCTCGACGCGACCGAAATCCCCCGCTTCCTCGGCGAACCCGGCAATTGCACGATGGCGAGCCAAAGAGTTGGGGGACAACTCCGATGCCCGGTCGAGCACCAACAGAGCCTCCTCGACCTGGCCGGTGTCCCGGTGCAGGCGGCCGAGGACATCGTAGGCCGCCAGGAAACGCGGGGTCTCGACCAGAAGGTCGGTCAGCGCATCCTTCGCTTGTGCATGCTCGCCATTGCCCTGATACGCTTTCGCCAGCCCCAGTTTTGCCCAGGGCATCGAACGCATTTGCAGGGCTTGCTGATAGAAGGCAATGGCCTGGTCGAAGCGTTTGGTCATGATCAGCGCATTGCCCTTGATGCGCATTGCGTCCACCAGGTATTTGTCCCTGCCGGCAATGATCTCGTCGCAGACCGGAATGATCTCCTGCCAGCGCCCCTGATCCTGCAGTTTGTCCACCTCCAGCAAGCGGGTCTTCTTTTCCAGCAGACGGTCGATGCGAGACTTCAGGGTGTCCGCGGTAAAGGGCTTCAGCAGGTAGTCATCGGGCAAACATTCGGCCGCGGTGATCACCGAACTGTAGCTCTTTTCGGCCGTGATCATGACGAACAGCGTCGCCCGACTGATGATCGCGCGGGTCCGTAAAAATTCGAGGAACTGCTGCCCGTCCGAGCCGCCACCGAGGTAGTAGTCGCAAAGGATGATATCGACCCGGTTGCTTTTGATGACCTCGAGCGCATCCCGGACAGTACCCGCAACGCTGGTTTGTTCCACGCCCAGACCGGTCAATTGACTACGGATGGAGCTGCGCATGGCCGGGACATCGTCGATGATCAGGACACGTTTGTTACGGTAAGGCGAGATGATGGCCATTGCAGAGTTGCGCCTTTCGGAGTACTGAATGGTACTGGAGTTCGACTTCGCCTGCTCCTGGTATGTTCGGACAGGAGGCCGATTTCTGCTCCTGGTGTGATTTACATCAAACCCAAACACCGGAAAGGCGGCACAACCCGGCCGAATCGTCCTGACATCAAGCAGGAACGAGCTGCCCTTTGCGTCTGTCGTCTCCCCAGGGACGCCGTTCACCTGGACCCGTCGACGGAAACGGCTCAGCATGTGAACGGTTGTTCCTCCTTCTGCAGTTGAAGCGCCATCGGTTCGATATAGCCCAACTCGCTGGGACCGTGGCTTCGCTTTCTCGCGCGGCAATCCTGTCGGTCAGTGCCGGAATACAGATCTCTGGATTTCAACTCAGCATCGTGGCTACAAAATCCAGATGAAAGCTGCCGCCGACAAATCCTGCGATGCCCGAGGCCAGACCTACTCCGGCAAACGCCAGAGCGAACCACACCAACCATTTCCGACGAGTCAATGCGGCCACGCCGAGTACCGCGAGACCGACAGTCATGCCAGCTTCGGCAATATCAAACTGATCGTCGTGAAAATTCAGTTGTTCGTACTCCTGTTCGTAAGCCTCCGCCTGCTGCTTGATCTCTTCCTTTTCTCTCGCATAGCGTTCGACCTTCTCCCGGTAAAACTCGATCTTCTTTTCAAGTAGAGCTGCCGCCTCCGGCGCCAGGCCTAAGCTCCGCTCACGCTCAAAGGAAAGTTGATCGAGCATGCTCTCGGCAAGCCCTTGTTTGGTGCTCTTCGCCTGAAAATAGGCCCAGGCGTTCACACTCCTCGCCTGCGCCTGTGCCATCGCCTGCCCGATGTTTCCCCCCTTGATACTGAACAGTGCCATCACCGTCGCCAGAACGGCCACCAGTACGGCAATCACGCTGATCAGGCGATCGGAAGCCTGTTCGGCCTTGTCCACCACATCTTCAATCGCATCCTTGATGTCACCCATATCCATTCCCTCCTGTTGAAATCAAGACCACAGACCTCGAAGCGTACACAGTTCAACGATTCGAGCCAAAAAGCTAAGACATGGAACCGCCGTCGGCGAACCTGCCGACAGGTAACACGACCTCAAGCGAAAGTGCAGGCGCTGCCTCCGTCCGCCCCCCCGACGTACCGGCTACCGTCTGCCGGCGAATCGCCGCCAACTGCAAGGAATCGATCGGATAGTGCCCAGCGCCAGCCTGGAGCACCCGGCCGTAGCGTTTTTCCCACTCGGCCGATGCAATTTGGCTGGCCACCGGTCTCACCCCACTCCGGCCGCGAGATGGCATCAACCGACCATCAGTGCCGGCGGATGAGGCGAATGTCATGGCATCGCATGCAGCCCACGCGAATATTAGCCCAGGATCCTTGCCAATGACCAGTACGCACCTAGCCTCGACCCCCTCCCCCAAGCGCTATATATCCTTGGAAAATCGTATCTCAGGCCTTGAAATTGCAAGCCTTCGGCCCTATTATTAGCACTCGTTAGCGGTGAGTGCTAATTTTTCTGCACTTGAGCATTGTGCTCATGAGGGCAGAACCCGGTAGTCAGTGTTCGTTTATATGCTTAACCCAAGGAGAAACTGCATGAAAATTCGCCCGTTGCATGATCGCGTGATCGTCAAACGCCTTGAAGAGGAGCGGAAGACCGCCTCCGGCATCGTTATTCCGGATACCGCTGCTGAAAAGCCTGACCAGGGAGAGATTCGCGCCGTTGGCAATGGCAAGGTGCTCGAGGACGGTAGCGTGCGCGCCCTCGCCGTCAAGGTTGGCGACCGTGTCTTGTTTGGCAAGTACGCGGGGCAAACCGTCAAGGTCGAAGGCGAAGAACTACTGGTCATGCGTGAGGAAGACATCATGGGCGTCGTCGAATCCTAGACCTTTCGGTCGGACAGCATTGCGTCCACCCCCTGCAGCACCAACCCGTTTCCGTTTCAAATTACTAAAGAATTCTAGGAGTTATCTCTATGGCAGCTAAAGACGTCAAGTTTGGCGATAGCGCACGCGCTCGCATGGTAGAAGGCGTAAATATTCTTGCAGACGCGGTCAAGATTACCCTCGGCCCGAAAGGCCGTAACGTTGTTCTGGAGCGCTCGTACGGTGCACCAACCGTCACCAAGGATGGTGTCTCGGTCGCCAAGGAAATCGAACTGAAGGACAAGTTCGCCAATATGGGTGCCCAGATGCTCAAGGAGGTCGCCTCCAAGACTTCCGACATCGCGGGTGACGGCACCACGACAGCAACCGTACTGGCCCAATCGATCGTCCGCGAAGGCATGAAGTATGTCGCTGCCGGCATGAACCCGATGGATCTGAAGCGCGGCATCGACAAGGCGGTGGTGGCCACCGTCGAAGAGTTGAAGAAACTGTCGAAGCCATGTTCGACCAGCAAGGAAATTGCTCAGGTCGGTTCGATCTCTGCCAACGCTGACGCGGACATTGGCGACATCATCGCCAAGGCAATGGACAAGGTCGGCAAGGAAGGCGTGATCACCGTCGAAGACGGCAAGTCCCTGAACAATGAGCTCGACGTGGTCGAGGGGATGCAGTTTGACCGCGGCTATCTGAGCCCCTACTTCATCAATAACAACGAGAAGCAGAACACGATCCTCGAAAACCCGTACGTGCTGATCTTCGACAAGAAGATCTCCAATATCCGTGATCTGCTGCCCGTCCTTGAACAGGTCGCCAAGTCTGGCCGCCCGCTGTTGATCGTCGCAGAAGACGTGGATGGCGAGGCTCTGGCCACGTTGGTGGTCAACAACATCCGCGGTATCCTCAAGACCTGTGCCGTCAAGGCTCCAGGCTTTGGTGACCGTCGCAAAGCCATGCTTGAAGATATCGCCATCCTGACCGGTGGTCAGGTCATCGCGGAGGAAGTCGGCCTGACGCTTGAAAAGGCAACACTCGCTGAACTCGGCCAGGCCAGACGCATCGAAATCGGCAAGGAAAACACGACGATCATCGATGGCGCTGGCGTAACCGGCAACATCGAAGCACGCGTCAAGCAGATCCGCGCGCAAATCGAAACCGCCACCAGCGACTACGACAAGGAAAAGCTGCAGGAACGCGTGGCCAAGCTGGCGGGTGGCGTGGCCCTGATCAAGGTCGGTGCCGCCACCGAAGTCGAAATGAAAGAGAAGAAGGCACGTGTCGAAGATGCACTGCATGCAACTCGCGCGGCGGTTGAAGAAGGCATTGTTCCGGGCGGCGGCGTGGCTCTGCTGCGCGCCCGTCTGGCGCTATCCTCGCTGAAGGGGGAAAACGCCGATCAGGAAGCTGGCATCAAGATCGTCCTGCGAGCGATGGAGCAACCGCTGCGCGAAATCGTCGCCAACGCTGGCGAAGAACCGTCGGTGGTGGTCAATGCCGTGCTGCAAGGCGCCGGTAATTTTGGCTACAACGCTGCTACCGGAGAGTACGGTGATCTGGTTGCCATGGGCGTCCTCGATCCGACCAAGGTGACTCGCACCGCCCTGCAGAATGCAGCTTCGATCGCCGGTCTGATGCTGACGACCGACTGCATGGTCGCTGAACTGGCCGAAGACAAGCCGCCCATGGGTGGCGGGGGCATGGGTGGTGGTGGTATGGGTGGTATGGGTGGCATGGGCGGAATGGACATGTAACAACCCCCCTGTCCGGGGCTCTGCCTTTCATGAAAAAACCCCGCTGCGGCGGGGTTTTTTTGTGCCTGTCGCGACCTTTGCCAGGCGGCTACATTCTCTTCTGGTCATTTACCCCGAAGCGTGTATGCGCCAGTCCAGGGTTCCAAGACGAGCCTAGCGATCCTTGCTTTCCAGTGCCGGCTTGTTGATGTCGATCTTGTAACGCGTCCGCAGACCGGAGAGATAGGCCGAAAAATCTTCCTGACCAATAATCGTTGCATACTCGCGCTGCAAGGCCTTGCGGCTATTCTCGTCGACCTTCTCCGGATGACTGACCTTCATGATCTTGTAGAGCAGGTAGTTGCCATCACTACCTTGAACACCGACATAGGCCGGCATTTTCTCGACATCGGCTTTGAAGATCGCTTTCAGCGCTGCCCCAGGCACCTGTCGACCGTCCTGACGTGAGACATTCCTGACCAGCGACCAGGTGACCTTGTCCTCACCACCCTGCTGCAATTCACGCAGGCGTGCCTCCCCGGCCGCACGCGCCAACTTTGCCTCTTCCTGAGCCTTCAGCGTTGCTTCAATACCAGCCCTGACGGCCTCCAGGGGCTTGGTACTTGCTGGTCGATGTTCCAACACCCTCGCAGCCAGCAAGGTGTTCGGCGCAATCTCGACAACTTCGGTATTGCGTTTGTTTTTCACCGATTCATCGGCAAACAGCGCGCTGAGGATCTTCTGGTTACCGAGTTGCCCAAGAGTGGCCAGCAGTTCGGGTGCTGTGTTGCGCGCCACCCAGCCGGATTGCTGGATTTTCAACTTGAATCGGTCGGCAGCCGGCTGTAGGCTGTCCGGCTGCTCATAGACCATATTGCTGAAGGATTCGGCGGCATCAGCAAACTGCCGCGCAGCGGTCTGGCGCTTCAGTTCGTCTTCGATTTCCGGGCGCACCTCGACCAGCGAGCGCTGCTTGCCTGCCTTGATACCCGTCAGCTTGATGATGTGATAGCCGAATTCCGATTGCACCAGGTCCGAGATTTCATTCTCTCGTAGCTTGAATACGCTCTCATCGAACGCCTTCACCATCGTGCCACGAGCAAAAAAGCCCAGATCCCCCCCCTTTTCCGCCGAGCCGGGATCCTGCGAGTATTGCCTGGCCAGATCTGCAAACCTGGCAGGCGATTTCTGGACTTCCTTCAAGGCTTCCGCGGCCTTGGCCCTGGCCTTTTCCGGGTCGACGTCGCCACCGGTCAGAATCAGTATGTGGCTGGCACGCCGCTCCTCGGGCTGTTGATATCGATCCTTGTGACCCTCGTACCATGCGCTCACTTCGGCATCGCTAGGCGCCAGTTGGGCCAGAAGCACGTCAAGAGACAGGACAAGATACTCAACTTTGGCCTGCTCAGGCACTTCAAACTGTACTTTGTTCTGTTCGTAGTACGCCTGAACCGCGGACGTATCGATCCTCACTTGCCCTGCGAACTGTTCCGGTGCGAGACGCCACTCGGCAATCTGTCGCTCCTCGGCTTGTATGCGCAGCAGCCTGTCGGTCACGGTATTGCCGGCGATCGCGGTTTCGCCAATTGCATCGACCATCTGCTTCAGCGTAAGATCCTGGCGAAGCTGTGCCTCAAACTGGGCTTGCGACATGCCCTGTGACGCCAGCGCGGCTTGGTAGCGCGTCAGCGAAAACCGCCCGTCCTCCTGCAAGGCCGGAATCTGGCTGATCACCTCGCGCAACAGGTCGTCGCCGGCACCTAGCCGCCCCTTCGCTGCTTCGAGAAGCAGCAGGCGCTGGTCGATCAGCGAATTGAGCACCGCCAGCTTCGCTGCTGGGGTATTCATCGACTCGGGACGAAAATTGGCGCCCAGAACCTGCCGCAGCCGCTCCTGTTGCGTGCGCCAGGCCTGGTCGAACTGTTGTATGGAGATTTTCGAGTCACCAACGCGCGCGAGATCCGTGCCTGCCCCGGTATTGCGGACGTACGAGTCCACTCCCCAGAAGGCAAAGGGCAAGGTTATCAAGCCGAGGAAGATCTGGACTACTCTCTTGTTGTTGCGAACGGCGTCAAAGAACATAGTTGGGAGCCCGCTAATGTATGGGGACATTCAAGCAAAGAAAAAGGCGAACTTGCGTTCGCCTTTCGGTACTGGCGGAGTGGACGGGACTCGAACCCGCGACCCCCGGCGTGACAGGCCGGTATTCTAACCAACTGAACTACCACTCCGAAACGTGCTGCAGAATCTATCCTGCTTTCCTGGTGGGTGCTGACGGGCTCGAACCGCCGACATCCAGCTTGTAAGGCTAGCGCTCTACCAACTGAGCTAAGCACCCGTTGCGTGCGACAAAAGCATGGAGGCAGGAGTCTACCGCATCCTCCACCACTTGGCCAGAGCGAAAGCCGCTTCTGCCGCAAGATCTCCAAATGGCACCAGCATGCACCCCGGCTCCATCGAGTATCAATGCGTGATCACGGTTGGCACGCTCTCCGGGGTGACTGCGACGACCACGGGAGGCGCCTCTACCTCGGCCGACACAGGCTCAGGCTTGCGCTCCAGAGCATGCTCAAGCACTTGATCGATCCACCGCACCGGAATGATCTCCAGTTTATTCTTGATGTTGTCCGGAATCTCGGCCAGATCCCGAACATTCTCCTCAGGAATCAACACCCGCGCCAGACCGCCTCGAACCGCCGCCAGGAGCTTTTCCTTCAGGCCGCCAATCGGCAACACCTCGCCACGCAGGGTGATCTCTCCGGTCATCGCGACATCGCAACACACCGGGATGCCGGTCAATACCGAAACCAGCGCGGTGCAGATTCCCACTCCCGCAGATGGCCCGTCCTTGGGAATCGCCCCCTCTGGGAGATGAATGTGAATATCGCTCTTCTGATAAAAATCGTGATCGATACCCAGCGACTGGGCGCGCTTGCGGACCACCGACAAGGCCGCCTGTACCGACTCTTGCATCACCTCGCCGAGTTTGCCAGTGGTTGTGGTCTTGCCCTTGCCCGTCAGGACCACCGCCTCGATGGTCAGCAACTCACCGCCGACTTCGGTCCATGCCAGACCAGTGACCTGACCCACCTGATTCTCGCGCTCGGCAACACCGAAGTTGTAGCGTCGCACGCCCAGATATTTGTCGAGGTTGCGCGCGCTCACGGCGACCTTAGCCTGGCTCTTTCTGAGCAGCAGCGTCTTCACCACCTTGCGACAGATCTTGGAAATGTCACGCTCCAGCGATCGCACGCCGGCCTCGCGCGTGTAGTAGCGGACGATATCGCGCAATGCGCTTTCGGCCACCGTTAGCTCGGTGATCTTCAGACCATTGTTCTTCATCTGCTTCGGCAGCAGATAGCGTTGGGCGATATTGACCTTTTCGTCTTCCGTATAGCCCGAAAGCCGGATCACTTCCATGCGATCAAGCAAGGGGGCGGGAATGTTCAGTGTGTTGGCCGTGGCCACGAACATCACTTCCGAGAGATCGTACTCGACTTCCACGTAGTGATCGACGAAGGTCGAGTTCTGCTCCGGGTCGAGGACTTCGAGCAGCGCCGAACTCGGATCACCACGAAAATCCTGACCCATCTTGTCGACTTCGTCGAGCAGGAAGAGCGGATTCTTGACTGCGATCTTGCTCATGTTCTGCAGGATCTTGCCCGGCATCGAGCCGATGTAGGTTCGCCGATGGCCGCGGATTTCGGCCTCGTCTCGCACCCCTCCCAAGCTCATGCGCACGAACTTGCGGCCCGTTGCACGCGCGATCGACTGTCCCAGCGAAGTCTTGCCGACCCCCGGAGGACCGACCAGGCACAGAATCGGCGCCTTCAGTCGATCGACACGCTGCTGCACCGCAAGGTACTCGATGATCCGCTCCTTGACCTTCTCAAGGCCCCAATGGTCGGTATCGAGAATCTTGCCGGCAGCGGCCAGATCCTTGCTGATGCGTGTCCGCTTGCGCCACGGCAGACCGATCAGCGTTTCGATGAAGTTACGCACCACCGTCGCCTCAGCCGACATCGGCGACATCAACCTGAGCTTACGAAACTCCGACTGCGCCTTGGCAAGGCCCTCCTTGCTCATTCCCGCAGCCTTGACCTTCTTGTCAAGTTCATCCAGGTCGGCACCTTCCTCACCTTCTCCGAGTTCCTTCTGGATCGCCTTGACCTGCTCGTTGAGGTAATACTCGCGCTGACTTTTCTCCATTTGGCGCTTGACGCGTCCCCGAATGCGCTTTTCGACCTGCAGGATGTCGATCTCGGCCTCGAGTTGCGCGAGCAGACGTTCGATACGTGCGCGCACATCAAACATTTCGAGGATTTCCTGCTTCTGCTCCAGTTTCAAGGGCAGGTGTGCGGCAATGGTATCGGCCAGACGACCGGCGTCCTCGATGCCGGTGATCGAGGTCAGAATTTCCGGTGGAATCTTCTTGTTGAGCTTGACGTACTGGTCGAACTGCGCGATCACCGCGCGGCGCAGCGCCTCGACTTCGTGGTTGGGGCCATCATCGGCAACCACTGGACGCGCGCTTGCAAAGAACATCTCGTGACGCGCGTCGATGGCCTCCAGGCGCGCACGCTGCGAACCTTCGACCAGTACCTTCACGGTCCCGTCCGGCAGTTTCAACATCTGCAGGATATTGGCCACACAGCCCACACTGTAGAGGTCTTCTGCTTCCGGCTCGTCCTTGACGGCGGACTTTTGAGCCACCAGCAGGATGCTCTTGCCGACTTCCATCGCCACTTCGAGGGCCTTGATCGACTTGGGGCGCCCGACAAACAGAGGAATCACCATGTGCGGAAAAACCACCACGTCGCGCAGCGGCAACAGCGGCAGTTCGACTGGCTCGCTAAACAGCTTGGGGGTTGCAGACATCGATTGTGCCCTTCAGGTGAAAGTCCATGCCGTGATATGGTGGCAAGGACTCGTAATTCAAGCCGCACAGAGTGCGGCCAGCACATCAGTTGCCGCCGGAAACCTTGGGTTGATCAGCGTAGATCAGGATTGGACATGCATCACCGACGATCACGCTCTCGTCGATGACGATCTCTGAGACATTCTCCATACCGGGAAGTTCGTACATGGTGTCGAGCAACACCGACTCGATAATCGAACGTAGGCCGCGCGCACCAGTCTTCCGTTCGAGCGCCTTTCTGGCAATGGCCATCATCGCTGCCGGACGGATTTCCAGCGCCACGCCCTCCATCGCGAACAGTTTCTGGTACTGCTTGACCAGGGCGTTCTTCGGTTCGACCAGGATTTGTACCAACGCCGCCGTCGATAATTCCTCAAGTGTGGCGAGCACCGGCAGGCGCCCGATGAGTTCGGGAATCAGGCCGAACTTGATCAGGTCTTCGGGTTCGACGCTGCGCAGCACATCGCCAATCGCCTTCTTGTTCTCCTTGCTTTTCACCTCGGCACCAAAGCCGATTCCCCCACGCTCGGAGCGGTGGCGGATGACCTTCTCCAGACCGTCAAAAGCGCCACCGCAAATGAACAGAATATTCGTGGTATCGACCTGCACGAAGTCCTGATTGGGATGCTTGCGCCCCCCCTGCGGCGGGACCGATGCCACCGTACCTTCGATCAGCTTGAGCAGCGCTTGTTGCACACCCTCACCAGAAACGTCGCGAGTAATCGAAGGATTGTCGGACTTGCGCGAAATCTTGTCGATCTCGTCGATATAGACGATCCCGCGCTGGGCCTTCTCGGTATCGTAATCCGCTTTCTGCAGCAGCTTCTGGATAATGTTTTCGACATCCTCACCAACGTAGCCGGCTTCGGTCAGCGTCGTCGCATCGGCCATCACAAAGGGCACGTCGAGCATGCGCGCCAGCGTCTGCGCCAGCAAGGTCTTGCCCGACCCGGTCGGGCCGATCAGCAGGATGTTGCTCTTGGCGAGTTCAATCTCATCGCTGCTCTTGCCGAAGTGACGCAGCCTTTTGTAATGGTTATACACCGCCACCGACAGAATGCGCTTCGCCTGATCCTGGCCAATCACATACTGGTCGAGGAGCGCCGAGATCTCCCGCGGCGTCGGCAGGTCCCCCTTGGCACCCTTGGCACCCTGATCACCGGCAATCTCGTCCCGAACGATATCGTTGCAGAGTTCGATGCATTCATCGCAGATGAATACCGACGGCCCGGCAATCAGCTTCTTCACTTCATGCTGGCTCTTGCCGCAGAACGAGCAGTAGAGCAATTTTTCAGTGCCACTCTTCTTTTCCGACATGTCGACCTACCTCGCTGTCAAGCCTTATGGAGACTGCCCGGATGCGGCGTCAAATCGCATCCCGTTTGGTCAGCACCTTGTCGATCAAACCATATTCTGCCGCTTCCTGCGCGGAAAGGAAATTGTCGCGATCGGTATCGCGCTCAATGCGATCGATCGCCTGCCCGGTGTGTTGCGCCATCAACTCGTTGAGCTTGGCACGCAGTGAAAGAATCTCCTTGGCGTGAATCGCGATATCCGAAGCCTGTCCCTGAAAGCCACCCATCGGTTGATGGATCATCACACGTGAGTTCGGCAGGGCAAAACGCTTGCCTTGAGCGCCTGCGGCAAGCAGAAATGCCCCCATCGAGCACGCCTGCCCCATGCACAGGGTAGACACATCGGGTTTGATGAACTGCATGGTGTCGTAGACCGAAAGTCCGGCCGATACCGACCCACCGGGCGAGTTGATGTAGAAATGGATATCCTTGTCCGGGTTCTCCGCCTCCAGAAAGAGGAACTGTGCGACCACCAGATTCGCGGTCACGTCGTTTACCGGGCCCACCAGAAAAATCACCCGTTCCTTGAGCAGGCGCGAATAGATGTCGTATGCGCGCTCGCCGCGCCCGCTCTGCTCGATCACCATCGGCACCAGGCCGAGCGCCTGCGGATTCCATTTGCTTCCGTGCTCCATGTCCATTGCGCTTCCTTTGCTCCACGATTCTTGCCTGTTCAGTTCAGGACTGCTGCCCCATCAATTCAGCAAAGGGGACCGGTTTTTCGAGCACCGTCACCTGGCTCAGTACCCAATCGGCCACGTTGGTCTCGATCGCCGTGCCTTCGAAATCCGCGAGGCGCTCTGGCTGGGCATAGTACCAGCGGACAACCTCCTGCGGATGGTCGTAACTCTGCGCCGCCTCCTCGACCATCGCTTTCACCTGCTCGGGCCGCGCCTGCAGACCGTGCGACTTGACGACTTCGGCAAAGATCAGGCCGAGCGTTACCCGCCGCCGAGCCTGGTCGACAAACCACTCGGGCTGCATCGGCAAATCCTTGACCTTCATGCCGCGCTGTTCCATGTCCTGCCGCGCCAACTGCATCAGACGTTCGATCTCGCGGTGAATCAGTGCTCCCGGCACCTCGATAGCGTTAACCCGCAGCAGCGCATCCATCACCTGCTCCATGATCTTGGCCTGCAGACGCTTCTTCACCTCGCGCCTGAGGTTGTCCTCGATTTCAGTCCGCATCTTGTCGAGATCACCATCCGCGACGCCCAGGGCCTTGGCGAAGTCGGCGTCAACTTCCGGAAGAATCGCCTCACCCACCTCTTTGACCGTCAGTTCGAAGGTCACCGTCTGGCCGGCCAGTTCCTTCGAGAAATACTCGGCGGGAAAGGTCAGTTCGAAGGATTTGCTTTCACCCGGGCGCGTACCGATCACCGCGTTCTCGAAATCGGAAAGCATCTTGCCTTCGCCGAGCACGAAACGATAATCCTTGCCCTCGCCTCCGGCGAACGGCTCACCGCCCTTCTTGCCGAGAAAATCGACGCTCACTCGGTCGGCATTCGCCGCCGGACGATCGACGAGTTCGTAACGCACACGCTGCTTGCGCAGAATGTCGATCGTCCCGTCGATCTCGGCGGCACCCACTTCAAGTACCGGCCGAGAGATCTCTACCCCGGTCAGATCGCCCAAGGTGATCTCCGGGTAGACTTCGAAGACCGCCAAAAACTCGATATGCGTCGTACTGCCGCTGTCCCTGGGCTCGATCTTCGGACTGCCGGCGACGCGCAACTGCCGCGCCGTAACCTCGTCGCTCAACTTCTGCCCCAGAGCCTCGGTCAACGCCTCATGGCGAGCCTGCTCGCCGTACTGCTGTCTGACGATGTGAGTCGGCACCTTGCCCGGGCGGAAGCCCGGCATCTTCATGTTCCGACCCAGACGCTGCAGGCGCTGGTCGACTTCCCTGTCGAGTTCGGCAATCGCGACCGAAAGGTCGACCCGGCGCTCAAGAGCGCTTACGGCTGCGACAATGGTTGATGGGTCAGTGTTGGCGACGTTCGTTTCCATTAAGAATCCTTGTGATACGGGCTGAAAGGTGACTGAAACCTGGCTCGGACGAAGGCGCCCGCGCCGCCAGACGATGCTGCGCCGGCAACCGGACCGAAAATGCGGAGACCATCGTGCTGCTCCAGCATTCGTTCGCTTCCAGGGAACTTCACGAGGCAAGCGGTCTTCCAGCGCACCAGTAAAAGACCCGCATGCTCACCCGGGATGCATCGACAACTGCGTCGGCTTCGGTTCCATGTCGGGGTCCGCGCTGCAATGCCGCCTCTCCGCGCACGGAAAGCTCACGATTCTACAGCAATAATTGATGGCTCGAAACCCGTGGCGTACTGTCGAGGCGGACGCCACGATGCGGCGGACCCCTGGCGGGGACTATCCGGGGGGATGCCGGTGCGGCGGAACGGATCCCGCTCAGGCAAACCGCGTCAGCGGTTGCCGAGCGCGCGCCCTGGCAAAGAAATGTATTCAAGAAAGCACCCTTTTCGGCCGTTAAGCATTTACCAACCCCACGAGGAAGCCGCCATGAAAATCGCTAGTTCCGAGATGCAGATGGTTTCGTCGCATGCCTCGATGCAGCGCGACGAAGTCCGCGAATCGCTGCGCATGTGGACGGGAACACAGCGGCCGGACTTCGAAGGCCGCGGGAACGCAACTCCTGCTGCGGAGCGAGTAACGCTCTCGGATGCCGGCAAAGCGGCACAGGCGGCCGAGGCCGGTGCCGCGAACGTCAGCCTGGATGACAGCGAGAACGATCCACGACTGCTGCTGTTGCGCGCCATCATCCGCATGTTGACCGGCGAAGAGGCGCGCGTGTTCGATGCGGCCTCACTCGACGGCCCGTCCCCGTCGTCGGAAGCGTCGACCGAAGGGACGACCGCCACCCAGAGTGGCAACGCGGCTTCGATGCCGGCCGAGCGGCCGGCCGGTTATGGCGTCGAATACGACTACCACGCCTCCCACAGCGAAACCGAACTGACCTCGTTCGCGGCCAGCGGAGTGGTAAAAACGGCCGACGGCAAGGAAATCCACTTCGACCTGCAGCTCTCGATGGCACGCAGCTACCACCAGGAAAGTGACGTCAGCCTGCGCCTGGGCGACGCGACGCGCCAGCGCAAGGACCCCCTGGTGCTCAACTTCGCGGGCACGGCCGCCCAACTCAGCGACCAGCGCTTCAAGTTCGACCTGGACTCCGACGGCACCGCCGACAGCGTCAATCTGCTCACCCCTGGCAGCGGATTCCTCACCCTCGATCGCAACAAGGACGGCCGGATCAACAACGGCAGCGAACTTTTCGGCACGCGGAGCGGCGACGGCTTTGCCGATCTCGCCGCGCTCGACGGCGACCACAACGGCTGGATCGATGAAAACGACGCGGCCTATGCCCAGTTGGGAGTCTGGACACCCGATGCCAACGCCGGCGGCAAGCTACGCAGCCTGCAGGAAGCCAATGTCGGCGCCCTCAGCCTGGCCCGCGTCGCCACCCCCTTCGACATCCGTGGCGGCGGCAACCAGACCCTCGGCCAGATCCGCAGCAGCGGTGTCTTCCTGCAGGAAAGCGGCGGGGTCGGGAGCATGCAGCAGATCGACCTCAGCGTCTGAGCGGAAGGTCAGGGACCAGCACTCGACGTTCCTCGTCGGGAGAAGTGGCTGCAGGTCTTGCGACACTCTTGATGGAACTTGACCAGCAGGGCATCGTTCGGCATAGCTGGCGGGTGCCCAGCCTTCCTTGCGAACGCGTTCCTGTGCGGTCAGTCTGGCCCAAGGTACGCCGCCGGTCAGGTTGGCGATCAGTGCCGGATCGCCGTCGCCGCCACAGTACTGCCGCACGCCTGCATGCGCTGCCTCCAAAGCTCCGAGGAGCCTTGATCGTGACAACACGACGAAACAGGCTCACAATCCGACTCCAATTTTACCGGCCTGCGGCCATGCTGAAGGTGCGCCGGCGAAAGCCAGCGTAAGCCGTCGTCCCGGTACAATCCGGTTCTGCAGCGACTGGCATGAATCGAGGACAATCGCCGGGCAGCCAGACGTCTGCTCATCACCAGGAGAGGAAGCATAATGCGAGCGCAGGTGGAATTCGTCTCGGCCGATTTCCCGCCGTACCCTGGCGAGGACCAAGGGCCCACCCCCGGTCGCTTCGGCCAGCGCCTGGCGGAGTTCCTGGCGCAGGAGTTGCCGGCGCACGGCTTCCCGGTGCTTTCCGTGACCGTCCACATGTGGGGCTTCAAGGTCGCACTGGAGAACCCTGACTACCCGCTCTGGCTGGGTTGCGGAAACTACGAGGGACACGAGAACGGCTTCCTGTGCTTCCTCGAACCGGCAACGCCGTTCGTGCGCAAATGGTTCAGGAAACTGCCCAACGCCCCAACCATTGAAAGACTGGCCATCGCCGTCGAAACCATCCTGCAATCGAGCGGCAAGGTGTTGAACCTGCGTTGGTGGTCCGAAAACGAACTCCTGCGCCCTCCTGACTGAGCTGACGCTTCCACGACAGCAGCGTCACTTGCTGCAGACAGGCAGCGCCGTCTTGTCCACCACGCGACGCAGCACGAAGCTGGAATGGACACCGCTGACGCCCTTGATGCCGGTAATGCGATTGAGCAGCAGGTCCTGGTAGGCGTCCATATCACGCACCACCACCTTGAGCTGGTAGTCGGCAGCCTGTCCGGTGATCAGCAGACATTCCATCACTTCTGGAATCTCGCTGACCGCCGCCTCGAAGTCGTTGAAACGCTCCGGCGTGTGCCGGTCCATCGAAATGTGGATCAGCGCCATCAACGACAAGCCGAGCGCCTTTGGCGCCAGCAACGCTCGATAGCCGATGATCAGACCCGCTTCTTCGAGTGTGCGCACACGGCGCAAACAGGGTGACGGCGACAAACCGATGCGGTCGGCCAGTTCCTGATTGCTGATGCGTCCCTCCTGCTGCAGCACCTGCAGAATCTGGCGGTCGAAACGATCAAGTTGCATGCTCTTGCGCCCTGTTCCGGTCTATCGCAGCAAGTCTACAGTCTTGTCGGCAATTGGCAATCTTCTGTTGCGCGCTTGTTCCGCCTACATCACACGAACGCAAAATGCTCGTTGTCCATCTGCATCAACGAATGCGTCGGTGCCAGTGCGCTCTTGCGGTGGGCATCGGCCCGGGGTAGTAGACGATCAAAGTAGAATGCGGCAGTTTGAATCTTGGCGCGATAGAAATCCGCAGACTCGTTCCCTTTGCCGTTGAGTAACAGCGTTTGTGCTTTTTCAGCCTGCAAGACGAAGAAGTAACCCATCATCACGTAGCCTGAATACATCAGGTAGTCGACGCTGGCCGAACCCACGAGATCGCGATCCTTGCCCGCACGCAGCAGGATGCGCAAGGTGAGAATATTCCACTCGATGGCACGCTGCATGGTCGAGCGTGCCATGCTGCCGATGGGGCCCGATGCAAACACATGCCGTCTTGCCAGGCGCAACATGATGCGCGTGAAATCGCGTACGCACTTTCCTCTGGTGCCGATCAATACCTTGCGCCCAAGCAGGTCAAGTGCCTGAATCCCGGTGGTCCCTTCGTAGAGTGTGGCGATGCGTGCATCGCGGGCGATCTGCTCCATGCCGTGCTCGTGGATGTAGCCATGCCCCCCGAAGACCTGCATGCCCAGATTGGCGGCTTCTAGCCCCATTTCGGTAAGGAAGCCTTTGAGGATGGGGGTATAAAAGCCAAGCTCGTTGTCGTAGTGTTCGTAGTTGGCATGGTCCTTTTCGAAAGCCGCGTTAAACATCAGGTCTGCTGTTTGCACAGCGGCATAGAGCATCGCCCGGCCACCTTCAGCGATGGCTTTTTGGGTCAGCAACATGCGTCGCACATCGGCGTGCCAGATCAAGGTGTCAGCACTGGCCTCAGGTTCTTTCTTTCCCGAGAGGGCGCGCATGGATCGTCTCTCTTTGGCATAGGCCAGAGCACCCTGGAACGACGCTTCGGCGTGGGCAACGCCCTGAACCGCTATCCCGAGTCGTGCCGTGTTCATGAAGGTGAACATGGCTTCCAGGCCCTTGTTGGGTTCAAAAATCAGGTAGCCTATCGCCTCGTCAAAATTCAGCACCGCGGTCGCCGACCCGCGAATTCCCATCTTGTGTTCGATCGCGCCGCAAGCGACGGTATTGCGTTGACCGGCAGAGCCGTCTTCCGCAACTAGAAACTTCGGCACCACGAACAAGGAAATGCCACGTGTGCCGGCCGGTGCGCTCGGCACGCGGGCGAGGACGACATGCACAATATTCCCAGCCAGATCGTGCTCGCCGGCCGAGATGAAGATCTTGGTGCCGGTAATCTTGTAGCTGCCGTCGGGTTGGGGCTCGGCCCTGGTCTTGATCTGCGCCAGGTCGGTGCCGCACTGCGGCTCGGTCATGCACATGGTACCGGTCCACTCGCCGCTGACGAGTGCCGGCAGATAGCGTGCTTTTTGTGCCTCGGTGCCGTATTGCAACAAGGTGTTGATACAGCCCAGGCTCAAGCCCGGATACATGTTGAACGACCAGTTGGCTGCGCCCATCATCTCGGTCTTGAACAGGCTGATCGACGTCGGCAACCCCTGGCCACCGTATTCCGTCGGAAATGAAAGCCCTTGCCAGCCACCTTCGACGAACTGCCGGTAGGCCTCCTTGAATCCATCCGGCGTGCTGACTTCGCCGACGTTGAAGTGGCAACCCTCCTTGTCGCCAGAAAGATTGATTGGCGCGAGGACTTTTTCACACAGGACGGCGATGCCTTCAAGGATGGCATCGACCACGTCCGGCGTCGCCTCGCCGCCATTTGATAACCCCGCATAATGCGCGGGGTAGTCCAACACCTCATTGATCAGAAAGCGCATTTCACGCAGGGGAGCTTTGTAGGTCGGCATGGTGCGGTCTTTCGTGACAGGAAGGAGAGGGCTCAACTCCACTACAGCGAGTGGCTATGCGTCGAGGATGTCGTCTTCAGGACGACGGATAATTGTGAACGATTGTACTCTGTGTCAAGTTTTTAAGTTATCAATTTTAGATAATTTTTTACATCTATATGTATATTAATGTTAATTATTCACTTTATTGAGGTGAAATAATATTACAATCGTTTTTTCAAAAGCCTCAGAGTACAGTCATGCTACCCAGAGTCGCCGCACCAAAGTATTCCGATCCGCTTTCGCGCAGTGCACGCAAGGATTTCACCAGAACGAATCTGTTACAGGCCGCCCTGACGCTGATGGGCGATGGGCGCAGCTTTACCAGCCTCGGATTGCGGGAAATCGCCCGCGAAGCCGGCGTGGTGCCGACGGCTTTCTACCGTCACTTTCGCAACACCGATGAGTTGGGCCTGGTGCTGGTTGAAGAGGTGGGAATTACGCTGCGCCGACTACTGCGTGAGGCACGCAAAATGGATGTAGCGCCACGCGACATGCTGCGGCGTTCAGTCAGCGTTTATCAGCAATACGTAAAATTGAACCGGTTGCAGTTCATGTTCATCTCCAGCGAACGATCAGGGGGCAGTCGCATACTGCGCTTGGCGATTCGAAATGATGTCACGCATTTCACCAATGAGATGGCGCAGGATTTCCGCATGCGTGGTTTATACGCACAATTGCCGACAGCAAGTCTGCAAATGGTGTGCGGCATGTTGGTGATGGCCATGCTCGCCGCAGCGACAGACATTCTCGATTTGCCGCCCGACCAACCGCTGCTGGAATCCGAAATGTTGGAAAACTTCATTCAGCAACTCAAGATCATTCTCTTTGGGGCGACCTGCTGGAATGATGCCTTGAGCAAGAGTAACGCCGCCAAGCAGACATCAGAACCGAGTACTGCCAACTGCCATGATGGCCTCTTGACCCAGATTGATCACGCAGCGTGATGAGATGTCAATGCATAATGCGTGGGTGATTGCACCCCCACCTGCCTTTTACCGGAAATGCTGTTCGCTCGCAATGGGGAGGACAGCGCTGTGACAGCCAGCCGCCGAACGGTCCGCTGCTGCGCGCGCGACGCAGGCGCTGTACATCGATGTCATTGGCAGTCGAACCGACACCGATCTCTCGGTGGCTTCCACCAGGCCAGAATGGGGAGGACCGGATGCCCACGATGATCGACTCGCTGTGCGACTCGATCGCCGTGGTCAACGAACAGGGCCTGATCATCAGCGTCAACCAGGCTTGGCGAACTTTTGCCGACAACAACGGCGGCAGCACTGAACTTGCGGCGGGAATTGGTATCGATTATCTGGCGTCGTTGCGACGTGCTGCCGCCAGCGATTCGTTTGCCTGTGCGGCGTTACAGGGCAGCGAAGCGGTCCTGGCGGGACGGCAGACGCTGTTCACCCTGGAGTACCCATTTAGTACTCCCGACGGTGAGCACTGGTTCGAGCTCCACGTTACCCCCTTGCAGGGTGCTGTCCAGGGGATGGTCGTCGGGCATCGAGAAATCACCGCGCGCAAGCTCGACCGCGCGCGCGAACAGTGTAGCGCCGACCTGCGCCATCACGAACGCCAACTGCAAGCGGTACTCAACAGCGTATCGTCGATGATCGGTTACTGGGATCGCACTCTGCACAACCGCTTCGCCAACCACGCCTATCGCGACTGGTTCGGAGTCGACCCGGCGACGATCCCCGGCAAACATATTCTGGAAGTGATCGGCGAGGAGCGCTACCGTCTGAACCTGCCGTATATTGAGGCGGTGCTGAATGGTGTCGCACAGCAGTTCGAGCGCGCCATCCCATCACCCGACGGCCGCTCGGTACGCTACGCACTGGCCCGTTACCTTCCCGACATTGTCGATGGCGAGGTGCAAGGTTTCTTCGTCGAAGTGGTGGACGTGACCTCGATCAAGAGCAGCGAGCGGGCACTACAACGCGCTCAGGAAGTTGGCCAGCTCGGCAGTTACATTATCGAACTGCTGTCTGGGCGCTGGCTCGGCAGTCCGATGCTCGACCGCATTTTCGGTATCGGCCCCGAGTATGAGCATACCGTCGAGGGCTGGGGCCGATTGTTGTATCCCGCTGATCGACAGACCATGCTCGACTACGGCCGTCAGGTCGTTGCCGAGCGCATGGCATTCGATCGGCAATACCGAATCGTGCGACCCAGCGACGGCGCCGTGCGTTGGATGCATGGCCGCGGTCAGATCGAGAGCAACCGGGACGGGAAACCCCTGCGCTTGGTCGGCACCATACAGGATATCACCGAGCGCAAGCGCTCCGAGGCCGCGACGCAGTTGCTGCTGGACGAGAATACGCGCCTGGTTCGGCAACTGATCGCCATGCAGGAGCACGAGCGCGCGGAACTGGCACGCGAACTGCACGATGAACTCTCTCAACACCTGACTGCGATCCGTGCCTTCGCCGCAGCCATCCGGCGGAATGGCGTATCCGACCGCGAGCGCATCAGGACCGCCGCGCAGGCGATCGAGGATTGTGCCGGCGAGATCTACGCGGTGTCGCACCGGCTGATGGAAGGTCTGCATCCGAACGTTCTCGACGCAGCCGGCATCGTCGAAGCCATCGCCGCACTGCTCGAGGCTTGGGGACAGCAACATCCGGAGATCAGTTGGCGGGCATCGCTGGCTCGCGATCTGGTCTGCGACGCGCCACCATTGCGGGTAGCCATCTACCGCATTGTGCAGGAGTGCCTGAACAATGTCTCCCGGCATGCGAAAGCCGAGCGGCTACGGGTAATCCTCAGCACACGGCAGTCACCGGCCGGCGAGAAGCTGCTTCTGGTCATCCGCGACGATGGCATCGGCATGGAAGTCGATGCACCGCACGCCGGTTTCGGCCTGCTCGGCATGCGCGAACGCGTCCTGAGCCTCGGCGGTTCACTGCAGATTCGCAGCCCACACGGAGGCGGTACCCGCGTACGGGTCCTTTTGCCCAAGTCCTGAGAGCGTCTGCTTCTTGAGGGAGCGGCTACCGCGACGTTGTTCAGGCGGATCTTCCTCCAGCTAGTAGACGCAACTACGCTTTAACTATCGGTTTTTGTTATACAAATAGCCAATGCCGCGAAAGCGGCGCCTGCCTACGCGGCGAGTTTGTCGGTTTTGGCCTTGAGCGGGAAGGAAAGGCCGATGGCGTCGAGGATTTTGGCCTGTTGATCGTCG